>Ga0255338_1001882_pt1 | contig 35476 bp, 33 predicted proteins | sample MeOH1_35cm_T4_19_FD_203715 | JGI IMG/M metagenome (GOLD analysis project Ga0255338, IMG submission 203715) | Sandy soil microbial communities from University of British Columbia, Vancouver, Canada - MeOH1_35cm_T4_195 | ecosystem: Engineered > Artificial ecosystem > Sand microcosm > Unclassified ...
AGAATCGGCGCGGCACCCGTCGCCACCGTATCCTGCGGCACCTCGGGCACCGGCGCCGCCACGTCGTTCACCTGCACCAGCGGGAACTTGGCCGGCAGATCCTTGCCGGACATCGCCCCGAGCTTGGGCACGGCGGAGAGCAGCGCGCGCGTGTACGGATGCGCGGGCGCATGGAACACCTCGTCCGACGTGCCTTCCTCCACCTTCTCGCCGCGGTACATCACCAGCACGCGGTCGGCCACCTCGGCCACCACGCCCATGTCGTGGGTGATGAAGACCACGCCCATGTCCATCTCGGCCTGCAGGTTGCGGATCAGTTGCAGGATCTCGGCCTGGATGGTCACGTCAAGCGCCGTGGTCGGCTCATCGGCAATCAGCAGCGCCGGCTTGCACGACAGCGCCATGGCGATCATCACGCGCTGGCGCATGCCGCCCGAGAGCTGGTGCGGATAGCGGTCCAGCACGCGGCGCGCCTCGGGAATTCGTACAAGCTCGAGCATGCGCAGCGCCTCGGCGCGCGCGGCGGCCTTGTTCTTGCCCTGGTGCAGCCTGATCGATTCGGCGATCTGCTCGCCCACCGGAAACACCGGGTTCAGCGAGGTCATCGGCTCCTGGAAGATCATCGCCACGTCCGCGCCGCGCACCGAGCGCAGCGTGGCATCGGGGGCGCGGGCCAGGTCCAGGACCTCGCCGCCGCGACGGCGCAGCAGCATGCTGCCGCTGGCGATCTTGCCGCCGCCATGCTCCACCAGGCGCATCAGCGCCAGCGAGGTGACGGACTTGCCCGAGCCCGATTCCCCCACCACGGCCAGCGTCTCGCCGCGATCCACGTGGAAAGACAGGTTGCGCACGGCCTCGACGGTGCGCTCCGACGTGGCGAAGCGCACCGTCAGGTTGTCCACCGCGACCACGCGTTCTGGAGGAAATACGATGCCTTGTTGCGAAGAGATAGTGGCCATGCGGTGTTCCGGTTTGCTGCCTGATGTGGCGGTGCTGCTATATAAGTAGTGTGCTACGTACTGAGCTACGTACTGAGCTACGTACTGAGCTACGTACTGAGCTACGTATTGCGCTATGTGTTGCGATGTGGCGTGTTGATCGCGGTCAACCGTAGATCAGCACGCTGACCGGCTCGCCCACGCGCGCCACGCCGCGGTACATGCCCTCGGTGTTGAACGGCAGCGTGACATTGCCCTGCCGGTCCACGGCGATCAGGCCGCCCCGGCCCTGGATTGCCACCAGCTTTTCCATGACCACGCGGCGCGCCGATTCCTCGAGCGACAGCCCCGCATAGCGCATCTGCGCGGACACGTCGTACGCCGCCACGGTGCGGATGAACATCTCGCCGGTGCCCGTGGCGGACACCGCCGCCACGTCATCGGCATAGCAGCCGGCGCCGATCACGGGCGTATCGCCCACGCGGCCCACCTGCTTATTGGTCACGCCCCCGGTGGAGGTGGCGGCGGCCAGGTTGCCATGGACATCGCAGGCCACGGCGCCCACCGTGCCGAACTTGCGGTCCGGATCGATAGGATCGGTGCCGGTGTCGGTGCCAGCCTGCGCGGCCCTGGCGGCCAGCGCCGCGGCGTCATGGTCGAGCAGCGCCATGCCGGTGCCGGCCTGGGCCCGTTGCCACTGGTCGTAACGGGCCTGCGTGAAGTAGTAATCGGGCGATACCAGCGCCAGACCGTGCGCCTCGGCGAACGCCTCAGCGCCATCGGCGGCAAACAGCACGTGCTCGCTGTGCTCCAGCACGGCCCGCGCGGCCAGGATCGGATTGCGCACGCGCTTGACGCAGGCCACGGCACCAGCGTTGCGCGTGGCACCGTCCATCACGGCGGCATCCAGCTCGTAGGTGCCGGCGTGGGTCAGCACGGCGCCCTTGCCGGCGTTGAACAGCGGGCAGTCTTCCAGCAGGCGCACGGCCTCGGTCACCGCGTCCAGCGCGCTGCCGCCCTCGGTCAGCACGCGCTGGCCGGCCAGCAGCACCTGTTCCAGCGCGGCGGTGTATTCGCGTTCACGGTTGGCATCCATGGCGGCACGGGTAATCGTGCCGGCGCCGCCGTGGATGGCAATAACAGCCTGGGTCATGACAACTTCACTCTGAGGATTCGGATTTCGGGATGGCCCGCTCCCGGTTGCCGGGCGCACCGTACAGCCAGGGCAGCAGGAATTCGGTCATTTCGGCCGCCGCCTTGACGGAGCGCACCGAGCGGTAGGCCACGGCGCCGCACAGCGCCTCGATCAGCGCGAGCACCGTGGCATCGGAATTGGCGGAAAGGCGATTGCCGGCGTTCGCGTACAGCGCAATGTCGGCCAGCGGCGCCAGCGGCGACGTGGGCCCGTCGGTCAGCGCCAGCAGCTTGCCGCCGTGGGCTTTCACGCGCTGCGCGAGCAGCATCGTGTCCGACACATAGCGGGGAAATGCGATGGCGATGACCAGGTCCTGCGGTTGCAGCTTGAACAGTTGCCGCGCCGCGTGCGAGGCGCCGCCCACCGTGGACACCGCCGTGACCATGCGGCAGTGCATCTCGAGCCCGTGCTGCAGCAGCCCGGCCAGGAAGCCGCTGGCGCCGAAGCCCATCACGTAGACCCGCTCGGCCTCGAGGATGGCGGCCACCGCGCGCTCGCAGGCGTCGGGGTCCAGCGCGCGGCGCGTGGCCTCAAGGTTGCGCGCGCCGTCATCAAGCGCGGCGGCGAACACCTCGGCCACCGTGGCGGGACGCGCCAGTTCGTCGCGCAGGCGCTCCACCGGCGCCAGCGTGGCCTCGAAGCCGCGCACCAGCTCGGCGCGGAATTGCGGATAGCCCTCGAAGCCCAGCGCGCGCGCAAAGCGGTTGGCCGTGGCCACGGACACATTCACGGCCGTGGCGAATTCGTCGATCCGCATGGTGGCCGCGCGGAACTGGTTGTCCAGCACGTACTGCGCCATGCGCTGGTGCGCGGGCGTCAGCGTGGGCAGGCTGCGGGCGATGCGTTCGGAAATCGACTGGCCGTCGGACATGTCAGCTCGGTATTCGGGTTCGATGAAAGTGCCCCGATGAAAAGGCACTTTCCTGGTGCGGGTGTCTATGTAAATAAATTTACACGCAAACCCCATACCAGGAGAACCTGGAAGTGACGGTTTAGGGGTAATCCCTGAAGACATGGACAGCGAACATGATGCGGACGCGGCGTGGATGCGGCCTGTGGCCCCGGGGCGGGCCGCGCTACAATGCCGGCCTGCCCCCAGGGCGTGTCTTCCGCTTTCCTCCCCCCGTGATCCGAATCGACCAGCTTGTCCTCCAGCGCGGCACCAAGGTGCTGTTCGACCACACCAGCGTGACGCTCAACCCCGGCGAGCGCGTGGGCCTTGTCGGCGCCAACGGCAGCGGCAAGTCCACGTTGTTTGCCATGCTGCGCGGCGAACTGCACGCCGATGGCGGCGATGTCTTCGTGCCCGCCACATGGCGCACCGCCCATGTGGCGCAAGAGACGCCCGCAGTGGACCGCTCGGCGGTGGACTACGTGATCGACGGCGACACGCACCTGCGCCAGATCGAGGCGCGCATTGCCGCCGCGCAGGCCAGCGGCGACGGCACCGTCGAAGCCGAGGCCCACGCGGCCTTTGCCGATGCCGACGGCTACACCGCCCCGGCCCGTGCCGAGGCGCTGCTGCTGGGCCTGGGCTTCACGCTGCCGCAGGTGTCGCAGCCGGTGGCGTCGTTCTCGGGCGGCTGGCGCATGCGCCTTAACCTGGCCCAGGCGCTGATGTGCCCGTCCGACCTGCTGCTGCTGGACGAACCGACCAACCACCTGGACCTCGACGCCATCGTCTGGCTCGAGGACTGGCTGGCGCGCTATCCGGGCACGCTGGTGATGATCTCGCACGACCGCGAATTCCTCGACGCGATCTGCAACGTCACGGTCCACATCGAGAACCAGCAGTTGCGCCGCTATGGCGGCAATTACACCCAGTTCGAGACATTGCGGCTCCAGCAGATGGCCTTGCAGGCGTCGGCCTACACGCGCCAGCAGAAGGAGATCGCGCATCTGGAATCGTTCATCAACCGGTTCAAGGCCAAGGCCACCAAGGCGCGGCAGGCGCAGAGCCGGGTCAAGGCGCTCGAAAAGATGGAGCGGCTGGCGCCGGTGCACGTGGCGGCGGGCTTCGCGTTCGAGTTCCGCGAGCCCGATTCGGCGCCGAATCCGATGATGGTGCTCGATGGCGTGGATTGCGGCTATGCCGAGGCCGATCCGCCCGTGACGATCCTGCACAACCTCACGCTGTCGATCCAGAGCGGCCAGCGCATCGGCCTGCTGGGCGCCAATGGTCAGGGCAAGTCCACGCTGGTCAAGACGCTGGCCGGCACGCAGGAGCCGCTGGGCGGCACGCTACGGCTCGGCAAGGGGCTGGTGATTGGCTACTTTGCCCAGCATCAGCTGGAAACGCTGCGCGACCACGATTCGCCGCTCCAGCACCTGGCCAGGCTGGCGCCGGACGTGCGCGAGCAGGAATTGCGCGATTTCCTGGGGAGCTTCAACTTCCGGGGCGACATGGCCACGTCGCCGATCGCGCCGTTCTCGGGCGGAGAAAAGGCGCGGCTGGCGCTGGCGCTGATCGTCTGGCAGAAGCCGAACCTGCTGCTGCTGGACGAGCCGACCAACCACCTGGACCTGGACACGCGCGAGGCGCTGACCATGGCGCTGGCGCAGTTCGAGGGCACGCTGATCCTGGTTTCGCACGACCGGCACCTGCTGCGCGCCACGTCGGACCAGTTCATGCTGGTGGCCGACGGCACGATCCGCCCGTTCGACGGCGACCTGGACGATTACCGGGACTGGCTGCTGCAGCAGGCGGCGGCCAAGCGCAACGCGGCCACGGCGGCGCATGCGTCGGAGGCATCGGCGGATGCCGGCGCGAACGTGAACCGCAAGGACCAGCGCCGCGCGGAAGCCGACGAGCGGCAACGACTGTCGGTATTGCGCAAGCCGCTGGCGAAGGAAATCGAGAAGATAGAGAAGCGCATGGCGGCGCTCCAGGGGGACAAGACCGCGATTGATGCGTTCATGGCCGATGAGAACAGCTATGCCGAGGCCAACAAGGCGAAGCTGATGGAAATGCTGAAGCGCCAGGGCGAAGTGACCGGCGAGCTGGAGCAGCTGGAGGAGCGCTGGCTGGAGTTGCAGGAACAGATCGAGCAGATTGCATAACGCCTAAATCAGCCCGCGGTTTTCTCCCCTCTCCCGCAGGCGGGAGAGGGGAGAAAACCACCCCGCTTGATGGTGGTCAGTCCCGCTTCTTGTCTTTCCCGGCACCCTTCCTCGTCCGCTTCCATTCGATATTGGAACGCGGTGACTCGATGCCACTCCGGGCACGAGTATTCCTGGAAGGAAAATCATGCGAAAAATCGTTCTGATCGCGGGGCTGGCCTGTTGCGCCAGTGTGTGTCTGGCAGCGGGGTCGGTGCCGCCACGATTGACCGGGCAAGAGCTGGTGGAGCGTTACGGCAAGGCCGAGACTGATCTGCACACCCTGCGGGACCAATCGTATCTCGACGGCTACCTTGCTGGCGCCGCCGATGCCGTCGAGGGCAAGGCGTGGTGTAACACTACCAAGGTGAAACGCGGCGAAATCGACTCAATGATTGTCGAAGCAGTCCGGGAGCTTGGCCCGGAAGCTCAGCGCAGCAACGCCGCCCCTCTTCTCATCGCCGCGCTCAAGCGCCGTTTTCCCTGCCCTACCGGAAGGAATGGACGATGAAACCCACGTTCATGGCCTTGCAGGGCAACTATTACAGCAGAAAGACTGTCAAGAAAGATCAGCTTTTTGCAGAAATCGGCTGGGATGATCTCATTCCCAAACCCGAATACAACAATACCTGCGCCGTCCGAGTCAGTCTGGCACTCATCAAGTGCGGTATAACGCTTCGCGGCAGGTTTGTCATCAAGAAGGGCCGGCACAGAGGGAAGCTAATCGAGCCCGGACAGGCGAGACTCGCGAAAATGCTAGCGGAACGTCCATACTTGGGGCCTCCAGAGACGTTTGCGCGCGATGACGCCTTGCGTTCCATTGGAAGCCGGCGAGGCGTTATCGCGTTCTGGAACATCCCCGATTACATGAACGGCCGGGGCGGCCATATCGATATTGTGACCAGTGCCCACGACGCATGTGGATCGGATTGCTTCTGGAGTGCCAGGACCATATGGTTCTGGCCCCTCCCCTAAACGACTTCACCAACTGGCCGGCATCCGCCGGCCCATTACCCCTCTCACCGATAGTGCTTTTCCCTTCGGATCAGCCCCACCGCCAGCGTCAGTGTCAGGATCACCAGCCAGATCAGTGACCAGGCCGGCATCGACAGCCCGAGCAGCGGCGGCAGCGGCGCGGTGCACAGGCCGTCCGAATAGAACACCTGCGGCAGCAGCCGCGCCGTGGGCAGCGCGTTGACCCAGTTCTCCAGCGGATCGATCCCGCACGATGCCTTCGGATTCAGCAGCAGCGACACGTGATACCCCGCCACCGCAATCCCCGCCACGCCGGACAGCATGCCCAGCCCCTGCCACAGCGTGCGCGTGTTCTGCGCCAACGCGGCCAGCAGTGAGAACAATCCGATCCCCACGAACGCAAACCGCTGCATGATGCAGAGCGGGCACGGCTGGTAGCCCTCCACATACTGGAAGTAGAGCGCGGCGCCGAGCAACGCGAACGAGACAACGGCGATCAGCAGGAAGTAGGCGCGGGAGTTGGCTTGCATGGGTATCCGGGACGGAAATGGCTTGACGCGAATTATTACCCATTTTCCGTCCGCTGTTGCCACGGCCCGCCGGTTCAGGCCGCCGCCGAGCCCGCCAGATAGCGCCGGCGCCACGGCTTGAGCACCGCGATGGCCAGCGCCGCCGTCGCAATATCCAGCGTGATCGCCACGCCGAACACCGGCATCCAGCTGCCCAGCCGCTCGTGCATCAGCGCCGCCAGCGGGCCGCCGAAGATCGAGCCGATCCCCTGCGAGATATAGAGCCAGCCGTAATTGGTGGTGGCAAATTTTGTGCCGAAGGTATCGGTCAACGTGGACGGGAACAGCGAGAAAATCTCGCCCCAACCCAGGAACACCACGCCCGAGAGCAGCACGAACAACACCGCGTTCTCGCGCGTGAGCAGCCACAGCGTCATGGCCACGGCCTCCAGCGCGAACGCCAGGCACATCGTATTTTCACGACCCCAGCGGTCCGAGATCCAGCCGAACATCGGCCGCGTCAGCCCGTTGGTCAGGCGGTCGATGGTCAGCGCCAGCGGCAGCGCGGCCATGCCCAACACCACCGCGTTGGTCACCCCGAAGTCCTTGGCAAACGCCGCCATCTGCGACGTGACCATCAGGCCCGAGGTGGACATCATCGTCATCATCAGGAACAGCAGCCAGAACAGCGGCATTTTCAGCATTTTGCGAGTCGGCACGTCCGCCACGCCAGACGGCCTGTACGACGCGCGCACCGGCACCTGCTCACCGGCCGCCGGGGCGCGCAGGCCCTGCGAGGCCAGGAAGCCGATCACCGCGAAGACCAGGCCGAACTGCCACAGCGTGGTCTCGAGCCCCTTGCCGGCCAGCGCCGCCGCGATCGGGAAGGTGGTGATGATCGCGCCCATGCCATAGCCGGCCGCCACCATGCCCACCGCAAAGCCGCGCCGGTCCGGGAACCAGCGCACCATCTGCCCCACCACGCCGATATAGACGATGCCCGTGCCCAGGCCGCCCACCACGCCATACGTGAGATAGAGCATGCCCACGCTGCCCGCCGAGGCGGCCAGCACCCACGACAAGCCCGCCATCACCGTGCCGGCCGCGATCAGCCGGCGCGGGCCGAACCGCTCGATCATCGCGCCCTGGAACGGCGAGAAGAACGTCTGCAGCACAATCAGCAGCGAGAACGTGACCTGCAACTCCGACAGCGGCACGCCCAGCTTGGCCGCCAGCGGCTTGGTAAACAGCGTCCAGACATACTGCGGGCTGGAAATCGCCATCATGCAGACCAGGCCCAACAATAGTTGCAGCCAGCGCGTGCGCGCCAGCGGCACGGCTTGCGGCACGCCAAGGGCCGCGTTATCAGCAACGGTACGCATCGAACCACTCCTTAAGACAGGATGAGACAGGCACTTCGAGAGAGACACACGCGGCCCTGGCGGCTTTTGCCTTCACCGGCCACGCGTTGTTGGAATTCAGGAAATTCAGGAAACTGCGATGCATGGCGCCCCCGGCCTACCAGGCGGCCACCGCGCCATCGCTGCGCGGATCGCTGCCGCCCTGGTAGAGGCCGTCCGCCTGCAGCACGATGGCGCCCGCATGGCCCATGGTTTCGTCGTACGGCTGCAGGATCTCCACGTCGTGGCCAAGCGCGTGCAGCGCGTGCTGCGTGGCGGCCGGAAAGCGCGATTCCAGCTTGAGCGTGTCGCTGGTCTGGCCCCAGGTGCGGCCCAGCAGCCAGCGCGGCGCGTCGATGGCGGCCTGCGGGTTCATGCCGAAATGGACGATCCGCGAGAACACGGCGCTCTGCGATTGCGGCTGGCCATCGCCGCCCATGTTTCCGTAGACCAGCGTGCGGCCGTCATCGAGCCGCGCCATGGCCGGATTGAGCGTGTGGAACGGCTTGCGCCCCGGCATCAGCGGATTGCGCGCCGCGGGGTCCAGCGAGAAGCTGCAGCCACGGTTCTGCCAGTTCACGCCGGTGCCGGGCAGCACGATGCCGCTGCCGAACTCGTGATAGATGCTCTGGATAAAGCTCACGGCCACGCCGCTGCCGTCGATGACCCCCATCCACACGGTGTCCGCCGGCCCCATGCCCTGCCCCCACGGCAGCACCGCGTCCGGGCGGATGCGCGCTGCGGCGGCAGCCAGCCACGGCGGCGCCAGCAGGTCCTGCGGGTCGATCTCCATATAGGCGGGATCGGTGATATGGCGGTCGCGCACGTGGAACGCCTGCTTGGTGGCTTCCACGCAGGCATGGACGAAATCCGGGCCCAGCGGGTCCATGTCGGCTTGCAGGATGCGGTCCAGCTGCCCGAGGATCAGCAGCGACACCAGCCCTTGCGTGGGCGGCGGCATGTTGTAGACCGTGCCGCGCGAATGGGCCAGCGCCAGCGCCGGCTTCCACGTGGCGCGGTGCGCGTGCAGGTCGGCCAGCGTCAGCGGACTGCCCGCGTTGCCAAGCTCGTGCGCCAGCATGCGCGCGAGGTCGCCCTGATAGAAATCGCCCAGTCCCGCCCGCGCCAGTTGCTCCAGCGTGGCGGCCAGGCGCGGATGGCGGAAGCGCGTGCCGGGCGCCGGCGCATGTCCCTGGGTGAGAAAAGTCTCAGCAAAGCCTGGCATGTCGGCCAGTTCGGCGGCCTTGGCGGCCACGCAGGCCGACTGGCTGTGCGTGACCGGCACGCCCACGCGCGCATAGTCGATGGCATCGGCCAGCAGCCGCGCGAGCGGCAGGCGCCCGCCCAGTGCGTCGCGCGACCACGCCAGCGCGGCCTGCCAGCCTGACACCGTGCCGGCCACCGTGTTGGCGGCCATGCCGCCACGCGCGGGAATGGCGCTGAACCCGGCGTCGCGGTAGCGCGCGATGGTGGCGGCACCGGCCGCCGCGCCGCAGGCATCGAGCGCACGCGGCGCCTCGCCGGGGCGGGCGATCAGCCAGAAGGCGTCGCCGCCAATGCTGTTCATATGCGGATAGACCACGGCGATGGTGGCCGCCGCCGCGACCATCGCCTCGACGGCATTGCCGCCCTCGCGCAGCACGGCCAGCGCGCTCTGCGATGCCAGCGCATGCGGCGCCACGGCCATGCCCCGGCTGCCACGAATGGGATTGAGATGAACGCTCACACAACTCCTGCGATTTATGTATACATAAAATTCCTGCGCAGTACGTTGCAATAGGCGTGCCATCAGCCGTGTCGCCGATGCCGATCACGCCGGGAGAAACAATGAGAAAAATCTGAAAACCCGCATCAGCGCGGCGCTGGCGGGCGCTGGTGGGCGATAGGACGGCCGAACGAAGGGGGGGAAAAGCGGGGAAACGCGGGAAAAAAAGCGGCGCGACGGGGCCGGATCAGCCGAAGCGCCTGCGCCGTGTGGGTGCGTTGGGTGCCTGGGACGATGCGGGCCGCACAAGGCTGGTGCGGGCTTCCTCGATCCGCTCGGTGGTGAGCCGGCTGACCTCGGCGCGGCCATCCTCGATATGGGTGGAAAGCAGCGCCACGGCGCGCGGGCCATCCGCGGCCTCTAGCGCATCGAGAATGATGGTGTGCTCGTCGTAAGTCAGCGAAATCCGCGTGCCATAGGCAAAGTCGAGCCGGCGGATGATGCGGATGCGGTCGGTCACCTGCTGGTGCACCGCCGCCGACTCGGGATTGCCGGCCGCATCGACAATGGCGAGGTGGAACGCCTCGTCCAGTTGCGCCACGGCGTTGCCATCGGTCAGCCGTTGCGGCAGCGGTACGCGCCAGATGGCGCCGAGTTGCGCCACCAGCGCCGACAATGCCACCCGTTGCGGCGCATCGGGCCAGCACAGGCGCATGACCGCGTGGGTCTCCAGCAGCGTGCGCAGTTCATAGAGCGCCTCGAAGCGGGCCAGGTCCAGCGGCACCACCTCCCAGCCATTGCGGTAGTAGCCGCGCACCAGCCCATCGCCCTGTAACCGATGCAGGGCCTCGCGCACGGGCGTGCGCGAGATGCCCAGCCGTTCGGCCACGTCGTTCTCGGTAAAGCGGTCGCCGGGCAACAGCCGGAACGCGAAGATATCGTCGCGCAACGCCTGGTACGCGGCCTGGGACCGCTTGGCCCTCACGGGATCGGCGGGATCGACGGGACCAACAGGATCGATGGCTTGCGTCATGGCCGCGCCCTCGCCCATCAGTCCAGGTGCCGCACGCGGTCGATGGCCTGCTCCAGGCGATCCACCGCGATCACCTCGATGCCATCGAACTTCTGCTTGGGCGCGTTGGCCTTCGGGATCACCGCGATCGTGAAGCCAAGCTTGGCGGCCTCTTTCAGCCGCTCCTGGCCGCGCGGGCTCGGCCGGATTTCGCCTGCCAGGCCCACTTCGCCGAACACCACCAGTCCGCGCGGCAGCGGCTTGTTGCGCATGGAGGAATGAATCGATAGCAAAACCGCCAGATCGGCGGCCGGCTCGGTGATCTTGACCCCGCCCACGGCGTTCAGGAACACATCCTGGTCAAAGCAGGCGATGCCCGCATGCCGGTGCAGCACGGCCAGCAGCATGGCCAGCCGGTTCTGCTCCAAACCCACCGCCAGCCGGCGCGGATTGGGCACGTTGGCCGTATCCACCAGCGCCTGCACCTCCACCAGCAGCGGCCGGGTGCCCTCCTGCGTGACCAGCACGCAAGACCCCGCCACCGCTTCCTCATGCTGCGAGAGGAACAGCGCCGACGGATTGCTGATGCCGCGCAACCCGCGCTCGGTCATCGCAAAAACGCCAAGTTCATTGACCGCGCCGAAGCGGTTCTTGAACGCGCGGATCAGCCGGTGCGACGAATGGGTGTCCCCCTCGAAGTACAGCACCGTATCCACGATGTGCTCGAGCACGCGCGGACCGGCCAGGCTGCCCTCCTTGGTCACGTGGCCCACCAGGATGATGGTGATGCCGGTGCTCTTGGCAATGCGCGTCAGCTGCGCCGCGCACTCGCGCACCTGCGCCACCGAGCCCGGCGCGGAGGTCAGCGCCTCGGAATACAGCGTCTGGATCGAGTCGATGACCGCCACCTCGGGCTTCTCGGCCTCAAGCACGGCCTGGATCTTCTCGAGCTGGATCTCGGGCAGCAGGCCCAGCGTGGGACTTTCCACGCCTAGCCGCTGGGCGCGCAGCGCGATCTGGGCGCCCGATTCCTCGCCGCTCACATAGAGCACGCGGCGCTGGCCGGCCAGGTTGGCCAGCGTCTGCAGCAGCAGCGTGGACTTGCCGATGCCGGGGTCGCCGCCAATCAGCACCACGCCGCCGGACACCAGGCCGCCGCCCAGCACGCGGTCGAATTCGTCGATGCCGGTGGAGAAGCGCGGCACATCGGCCGCATCGATCTCGCTCAGCTTGCGCACCACGGCCGAGCTGGCCAGCGGCTGGAAGCGCCGCGCCGCCGTGGAACCGGCGTCCGCCACGGTTTCCACCAGCGTGTTCCAGGCATTGCACTGCGAGCACTGGCCCGCCCAGCGCGGCGTGGTGCCGCCGCACTCGGTACAGGTATAGACAGTCTTGGTCTTGGCCAAACCGCGTCCTTGATCTTCGGGTGAGGGGGGCCGGCCGATGCCCGGCTCAGGCCGGCGCGTCGGCCGTGGTCAGCGTGGCCACCGTGGCCGGCACGCGCATGGCCAGCCCGCACATCAGCTCGTAGCCCACCGTGCCGCTGGCCGCCGCCACCTCGTCGATCGGCAGCCCGTGGCCCCAGAGCGTGACCGGCGAGGTAACCCTGGCCTTCGGGCACGGCGTCAGGTCCACGCAGAGCATGTCCATGGAGACGCGGCCCACCAGCGTGGTGCGGGTGCCATCGACCAGCACCGGGGCGCGCTGCTCGCCCCAGCCGGCCGCGTGGCGCGGGTAGCCGTCGGCGTAGCCGCAAGCCACCACGCCGATCCGCATGGCGCGGTCCGCCGTGAACATCGAACCATAGCCAACCGTGTCGCCCGGTTGCAGGTCCTGCACGGCGATCAGCTCGCTATGCAGCGACATGGCCGGCTCCAGGCCGGTCTCGGCGATATCGGCCGCCACACCCGTGGGCGACGCGCCATACAGGATCACGCCGGGGCGCACCCAGGCGCGGTGCGCCTGCGGATGCCACAGCACGGCGGCGGAATTGGACAAGGTGGCCTCGCCCGGCAGGTTCGCCGTGGCGGTGTCGAACGCCTCGATCTGGTGCGCGATGCCCCGCGGACTGTCGGCATCGGAGAAATGCGTCATGTGCACGATACTGCCCACGCAGGACAGCCCGCGCGCGCGCTCCCAGGCGGCGCGATAGCTGTCCGGGCGGAAGCCGAGCCGGTTCATGCCGGTATTGAGCTTCAGTTGGATGGCCAGCGGCCCCTTGGGGCGGGCCAGTTCCAGCATGCGCAGCTGTTCCTCGCAATGGATGGCCGTGGTGAGCCGATACTGTTCCAGCAGGGGAACATCCTGCGGCTGGAAGAATCCCTCCAGCAAGAGGATGGGGCCCTGCCAGCCCAGGTCGCGCAGCAGCACGGCCTCGTTGAGGTCCAGCAGGCCGAAGCCATCGGTGCCGCGCAGGCCGGCAAACGCGCGGCGGATGCCGTGGCCGTAGGCATTGGCCTTGACCACCGCCCAGACGCGGGACTGCGGGGCAAGGCGGCGCACCACCTCGAGGTTGTTGGCCAGCGCGGGCTGGTGGATGACGGCGTGTATGGGTCTTGGCATGGTCTGACTTTGGGGAGCGGGCGGCGGCCGGTCATGCACCAGATCAGGGAAGATCCGGACGGCCACCTGCTGCAATCGGGCGTTGATGTTGCATACACTGTGCCGGGGCTACCACGTGAGTGCGGTATAAGGCAGTTCCAATGGCACGCGCGGGGCAACATCGCGCAAGCGATATTTGAACACATCCGCGGGCCGGTTCCGGGAATCCGGGCAGGCGCTTCCTGTCAAACCGCGGGATCGCCGAAATGCTGAAATGTCTGGGTTTCGTGATATAAAGCCGGACGCTACGGCCATGTTTTAAAAGAGATGCAAATATGTCAATGACGGTCAGGCAAGCCGAAAGGCGCGCGAAAGTCGCGCAACCGCCTCACTTTGACAAGGCCGTCGCGCCAGGTTCCCTGCAAGCCGCGATGCTGCCGGCTGGCGTGCCCCTGCCCGCCGCGCCGGGCGTCCGCGATGGAGACAAAGTCGACAGCATGAAGAAGGGTTTCTACACGATCATGGCCGCGCAGTTTTTTTCGTCGCTGGCCGACAATGCGCTGCTCATCGCGGCCATCGCCCTTCTCACCGAATTGCATTCCCCGCAGTGGATGACCCCGCTGCTGAAGCTGTTCTTCGTGCTGTCCTATGTGGTGTTGGCGGCATTCGTGGGCGCGTTCGCAGACTCGATGCCCAAGGGCAAGGTCATGCTGTTCACCAACGCCATCAAGATCGTCGGCTGCTCGATCATGATGTTCGGCCTGCACCCGCTGCTGGCCTATGGCGTGGTGGGTTTCGGCGCTGCGGCGTATTCCCCGGCCAAGTACGGCATCCTGACCGAACTGCTCCCGCCCGAGAAGCTGGTCATGGCCAACGGGTGGATCGAAGGGCTCACCGTGACCTCGATCATCATCGGCACCGTGGTGGGCGGCGCGCTGATCTCGGTCCATATCTCGGACATCCTGCTCCGTTTCGACCTCCCCTACGTGGACACCGGCATCAACACCCCGGCCGAGGCGGCCATGGTGGTGATCATGCTGTTCTATGTCATGGCGTCGATCTTCAACCTGTTCATCCCGGACACCGGCGCGCGCTACCCGCAACAGGAAAAGAACCCGGTCAAGCTGATTGCCGAGTTCGGCGACTGCTTCATCGCGCTGTGGCGCGACAAGCTGGGCCAGATCTCGCTGGCCGTGACCACGCTGTTCTGGGGCGTGGGCGCCACATTGCAGTTCATCGTGCTGAAGTGGGCCGAGAAGTCGCTGGGCCTGAATCTGTCGCAGGGCGCGCTGCTCCAGGCCGTGGTGGCCGTGGGCGTGGCCGTGGGCGCCATCGCGGCCGCCGCGCGGATTCCGCTGCGCCGCTCGCTGTCGGTGCTGCCGTTCGGGGTGGCGATGGGCGTCACGGTGATGCTCATGGCGTTCTACACCAAGGACGTCATGCCGGCCGTGATGCTCGATGTGCTGGGCATGCACATGCCGCTCTACATGGCCATCGCCTACGTGTTCCTGATGATCGTGGGCGCGATGTCGGGCTACTTCGTGGTGCCGATGAACGCGCTGCTGCAGCACCGCGGCCACGTGCTGCTCTCGGCCGGCCACTCGATTGCCGTGCAGAACTTCAACGAGAACGTGTCGGTGCTGCTGATGCTGTGCCTGTATGCCCTGCTGATCAAGCTGAACGTGCCGATCGGCTTCGTGATCGTGGCGCTGGGCCTGTTCATCTCGGCCACGATGCTGATGGTCATGCGCCTGCATCAGCACAATATCAGGACGCACAATTCCCTCGCCATGATCGGCGAGGACAAGCACCACTAGGCCCGCTGCGGACCATTCAGCACTTCAAGGCAGCCGTGCCCGCTCGGCGGCGCGCGCCGGCCAGCCGGGCGGCACCACGAAGCCGCGCGAGCGCTCCTGCCAGATGCCGGGCGCATCATCCCCGGCCCGTTCCAGTTCGCACAACATGACCGGCGATTCCCGCCGCCAGCTATGCGCCTGGTGCGGATCGGCAAAACGCTGCGCCAGCGCGGCATGCAGCGTGGCGGCGGACTCGGTTTCGGCCTCGGCCACGCGGGCGCCCGAGAGCCAGTCGGCCCGGGGCAGCCGGCACCAGCGGGTGGCCGCGTCATCCGCGCGCGCCGTGGCACGCGCGGCCCAGTCGTCCAGCGTGGACCACCAGCCGTGCAGGTGATCGGGGGCAATGCCCAGCGCCTCGAGCCCCGGCGGCAGATGCCCATCGCGATAGAACAGCCAGCCCAGCAGATAGACCTCGCTGCGGTCGATGGCATGGCCCAGCACGGCCAACGCCTCCGCCGTGCGGCCCAGCGGCAACTGGCGGCCGACGATGTGGTCGAGCTTGTCGCCTAGCCGATCGACGAGATTGGGACCGACGAAGGCGCGGCGGCCGGGGAATGCCCCGTCCATGCCCTCCATGCCCCCCACCCCATCGACCATCAGGTAGAACTTGGCCGCCATCTCCCAATGCACCGTCTGCGCGGTGGCGGGGTCACGCCAGATCACATCGAGTTCCCCAAGCGTCTGGATGCCGTGGCCGTTGGCGCGGCGGATCGGCACATTGGCCGCCACCAGTTCGATGCCGTCGGCCCGGTGCAGCGCAAAGTGCAGCAGCCGCTCGGCATGGCGGCCCAGGCGCAAGCTGCGGCTGCCGGTAGGGTCGGGATGCCCGCTCAGTTCGGTGATGGTCTCGGGCAATGCGGCGGGATCGGCGGCTTCAAGCCAGCGCTGCCACGCGGCGCGCGCGCCCGGCGGCCAATGGGCCAGCCCCGCGCCGGCGCCATAGCCGGCCGGCAGGTGCGAGAGCAGCGGCGGCGACAGCGAGCACCACGCCAGGTCGCGCGCGCGCTGCGACGCCGCGCGGCGCCACAGCGGCGCCTGCCCGTCGGGGCCGGTCAGGACCGGTCCGCCGGGGCGGATGACCTGCGCGGGGTCAGGCTTCAGCTCCCGCACGGTCGTGTACCTCGCGGGCCAGACACAGGTCTTCCCACGCACGCGCCTTGTCGGTCAGCGTGCGCAACAGGTAGGCCGGATGATAGGTCACCACCACGGGAATGCCCTCGTAGCTGTGCACGGCGCCGCGCAGCTTGCCGATCGGCGTGGTGGAGCGCAGCAGCGACTGCGCCGCAAAGCGGCCCAGCACCACGATCACCTTCGGCTTGACCAGCGCGATCTGGCGGCGCAGGTAAGGCTCGCATTGCGCCACCTCCCCCGGCTCGGGATTGCGGTTGCCAGGCGGCCGGCACTTGAGCACGTTGGCGATGAAGACATTGCGGCCGCGCGCCAGGCCCAGCGCCCCCAGCATATTGTCCAGCAGCTTGCCCGCCTGGCCGACGAACGGCTCGCCCTGCAGATCCTCGTTCTCGCCGGGCGCCTCGCCCACGAGCATCCATTCGGCCTGCGGGTCGCCAACGCCGAAGACTGTATTGGTGCGCGTGCCGCACAGCCCGCAGGCCGTGCAGCCGGCCACCGCCGTGCCCAGCGCGGACCAGTCCATGGCGGCAATGGCCGCCTCGCGGGCATCGTCCGGCGCGCGCGCTGGCTCGGCGGACAGTGCGGACAGTGCGGGCGGCGCGGGTGGTGCGACCGCCGCCTTGCGTGGTTCGATGTCGGTGCCAATCCCGGATTCGATGTCGGCGCCGGCTTCGGCGGCCACCGCGACAGCGGCTGCCTCGGCGGCGGGCGCGTCCGGCGTCCCGCGCGGCAGCCATTCGGTCGGAATGCCCAGCACTTCCAGGAATTGCGCGCGGCGGTTCATGCGGACTCCTCGTCGGGATGCCAGGCGCGGCGCAGCACCAGCGCGTCCTCGCGCGCGTTGCCCATGGCCGGATAGTAGCCCTTGCGCCGGCCAATCTCGGCAAACCCGGCCTGCTGGTACAGCGTCAGCGCGCTCGCGTTGGACGGCCGTACTTCCAGCAGCATCGTATAAAGATTGTGCGCGTGCGCCGTGGCCAGCGCCACGGCCAGCAGCAGCCGGCCATGGCCCTGCCGCTGCCGGCGCGGGTCCACGGTGATATTGAGCAGGTGCATCTCGTCCACCACGGGCATCAGCACCGCATAGGCGACCAGCTGGTTGGCCGGGTCGCGCAACGTCAGGCCGATATGGCCCGACTTCAGCGAATTCTCAAAGTTGCCGCGCGTCCACGGATGGCTGTAGGCGCGATACTCGATCTCGGCCACGGCCTGCAGGTCCAGCGCGCTCATGCGGCCCAGCATCCAGCCATCGGCCAGCACCGGCATGACCGGCACGGACGGCCAGTCGGACGACTCCGGAAGGAGCGCGGCGCTCACGCGGCCTCCCCGGCCGCGGCCTTCGCCTTGGCCGCCGCCACGGCCTCGCGCTCCACGGTGGTCTGGGCAACCTTGTCGCGCACATAGATCGGCATGGCGTCGGCGGCATCGATGATCTCGCCGCGCGCCAGCGCGCGCAGGCCGATGGCCACGGCGGCGCGGGCATCGGGCATCGCGCCCGGCATCACGCGGGCGGCTTGTGCCGCCACGCCCAGGCGCTCGCCAAACACATCGGCGCCATTCCCCACCAGCCAGAAGTCCCCATCGGGCCGCGCCACGGACTCGGGCGGCCCCACCCGCATCGGGCCCGGCATCGCCCATTCGTTGGCGGCGGCGTCCCAGCGGAACGTGGCCGCATAGGTTTCGTCCATGCGCGCATCCAGCGCCACGAGCACCTGGGTGCCGGCGGGCAGCGGAGGAGGAGTGCCGGATCGGGCGCTTTCGGCGCACATCCTCAGCACATTGACGGGAATGACGGGCAAGCCGGCGCCAAAGGCCAGCCCCTGCGCCACGCCGCACGCGGTGCGCAGGCCGGTGAACGAGCCGGGGCCGGCGCCGAACGCGATGGCGGCGCAGTCGGCCAAGCCGATGCCGGCTTCGGCCAATACCTCCGCCACGGCCGGCAACACGCGCGACGACGAACGCGCGCCCGTGTGCTCATGGCGGGAAAAACACTCGAGGGCGCCGCCGGTGGTGGCGCGCCCCAGTGCAACGGAGCACCACTCGGTAGAGGTCTCGACAGCAAGGATCCAGGACATGGCGCGATTGTATCCGGTGCGCGGGCAAAGCTGTATTGGCGCGGGTGCGCCGGAACACGGTCGGACGAGGTGGGGACGCGGGCCGGACCGAAGGCTTCTTCGGTTTTTTACGACGCGATCGGCACGCAGCGGCGGCTATCATCGGCACTTCAATGAGGACTCATCACCCCGGAGGCACCATGAGCGACCTGCAGGCCCGTTTCGACCAGGCCCAATTCGACGTCAAGACGCTGAGCGAGCGCCCCAACAACATGACCCTGCTGCGCCTGTACGCGCTGTACAAGCAAGGCGCCGAGGGCGATGCCCATGGCGACAAGCCGGGCATGACCGACTTCGTCGGCCGCTACAAGTTCGATGCCTGGATGGCGCTCAAGGGCACCAGCCAGGACGATGCCAAGCAGAAGTACATCGAACTGGTGGGCGACCTGCTGGCCGGCAACGCCAGCTAGAACACCAGCTACACCGCCGCGGCATCCCGGGCGGGCTTCGGGCGGATCCGCCACGCCGCCAGGATGGCCGTGGCGATCACCGCGCCCACGGCCAGGAAGGTTTCGCCGAATGCCTGGATGCGCGCGGCCGGATCGCCCCCAAGCCCCAGCACCGCGCCATGCTCGGCCAGCCGCCATTGCAGCCCCACCCCGGCCAGGCTGACCCCGATGGCCCCGCCCAGCTGCCGCAGGAAGTTGATGCAGCTCGAGCCCTGGGCGATCAGCGAAAAATCTACGCCGCGCATCGACCCCAGCGTCAGCGACGGCAGGATGCAGCCCAGGCCGATCCGCCCCACCACCGCGTAGAGCACCAGCAGCACATACGGCGTGGCCATCGATCCGGTGGCCATCAGCAGGAACGACACCGCCAGCAGCGCCAGCCCGAATGACACCTGCCGATGCGGCAGGATGTGCTGGGTCAGCCGCCCCGACACCACAATGGTCAGCGCCAGCACAATCCCGGCCGGCATCAGCACGATGCCCGCCTGCGACGGCGTATAGGCCAGCGCCATCTGCATATAGACCGGCAGCAGGTAGGTGGAGCCGAACAGCCCCGCGCCATAGATGAAGGCCACCACCGCCCCGGCCGAGAACTGCCGGTAGCTGTAGAGCCGCATGTCCATCAGCGGATCGGGCGCGCGCAACTGCCAGAGCACGAAGCCCGCCAGCAGCAGCACGCCGGTCCCGGCCAGCACCAGCCCGGCCGGCACGCTTTCGCGCATTTGCACCAGCCCGTTGAGCAGCGTCACCGTGGCCACGCCGGCCAGCGCCAGGCCGCGCCAGTCCAGCGGCTTGCGCTCGCCCATCATCGCGGAATCCACGGCCATGTAGCGGCGCGCCATCCACAGGCCGATCAGCGTCAACGGCACCACCACGAAGAAGATCGAGCGCCAGCCGAAGGTCTCCACCAGGAAACCGCCCACGCTCGGGCCGATGGCCGGCGCCAGCACCACGCCAAAGCCGAACAGGCTCAGCGCCCTGCCCTGCTCGCGCTCGTCGAACACGCGCAGGATGAAGATATTGGGCAGCGGCTGCATGATGCCGGCCGCGACGCCCTCGGCCACGCGCATGGCCAGCATCACGCCGAACGTGGGCGAGAACCCGCCCATCAGCCCGCCCCCGCCCAGCAGCAGCAGCGAGCCGATGCACGTGCGGCGCAGCCCGTAGCGGTTGAGCAGCCATGGCGTCAGCAGCATCGACAGCGTCATGGCGATCATGAAGCTGGCCGCCACCCACTGGGCGCGCTCCTGGCCCAGGTGGAAATGCCGGCTCAGGTCCGGCACGGCCACGTTGACGATGGTCGACGACACGATCGACGACATCGTGCCCAGCATCAGCGTGAGCAGGATCAGCCAGCGCAGGCGCTCGCCGTGGCGCGCGCGCAGGACGGCCCGCGTGGGGCCGCCACGCGGCGGGGCTCCGGTCACCCGAGCCGCCCGCTGCGAGCGATCTCCCGGATCTTGCGCACCGTATCGAGGTCCGCCTCGTGATAGGCCGACTTGACGATCTCCGCATACCGGTCATCGCCGGTCGGGTCCACGGACGGCATCGTCGTCTCATAGATGAAACGCACCAGCAACGCGCCCGCCGTGGGGGTCTCGATGATCATCGACAGCGTGCCGCCGGCATGCTCGTCCGTGGCGGCGGTCTCGTAGCGCACCGCGCGCTGCGGGTCGAACACCACCCGGTCGCGCACCGTGGCCTCGCCGAAATGCAGCACGCGGTCGATCCAGCCGTCGCCGCGCCCGAGCACCTCGGCGCGGTCCAGTCCAAGGATGAACAGCTCGGGCGACTCCGCGCGCAGCACCAGCCCCTGCCACAACTGTTCCGTCGTGAGCGGGTCCAGCGCGGGGTTGCCTGGGTCATTGATCTCCACCAGGTGTTCGAAACGCAACTTGAGTCTCCAGTCTCGTAAATGTCCGTATTATGAAGGCTCCGCGCCTGCCGAGGGCATGGCAATTTGTCCACACCATCGCCATCCCGATCCATCACTCCTGACAGATCTTGTCAGGAGGTCCGGCGCACAATGCCGGCCCGGTGTTGCAAATGGCGTCAGGAGGCTGGCATGGAATTGCTGATCAATATCGACGTGGATGACCTCGAACACGGCATCGGCTTCTACGAGGCGGGGCTGGGACTACGGCTGGGCCGCAGGCTGTTCAATGACAGCGTGGCGGAGATGCACGGCGCCTGCGCGCCGATCTACCTGCTGGCCAAGGCGGCCGGTACGGTGGCCACGGCACGGGCCGACGCGCGGCGGGATTACGCCCGGCACTGGACCCCGGTGCATCTGGATTTCGTGGTGAAGGACCTCGAGGCCGCCATCGAACGCGCGCTGGCGGCCGGCGCCGAGATCGAGGACTGGCCGCAGGATTTCGACTGGGGCCGCCAGGCCAGGCTGTCGGACCCGTTCGGCCATGGGATCTGCTTTATTGAGTGGAAAGGGCGGGGGTATGGGGCGGTGGCCCAATAATAAAAAACCCCACGGCACCAACCGTGGGGTTTTCCATTCAACGACTCCCTGAGCCTCAGACTTCCTCGTACAGCGGCAGCGTCAGGAACTCGGCAAAGTCCTCCGACGTCGACATCTGCTCGAAAATCTCCGCGGCGCGGTCGTAAGTGCTGGTATCGCCACCTACGAGCGTCTTCACCTTGGCCAGTTCTTCCGGGATCAGCGCGCGCACCATTTCGGCAGTCACCTTGCGGCCATCTTCCAGCTTGCCCTTGGGCGAGCGGATCCATTGCCACACCTGCGAGCGCGAGATCTCGGCCGTGGCCGCGTCTTCCATCAGGTTGTGGATCGGCACGCAACCATTGCCCGCCAGCCAGGCGCCCAGATAATGGATGCCCACGTTGATGTTCATGCGCAGGCCGTGCTCGGTGATCGGCGCCTCGGGCTTGAAGTCCAGCAGGTCAGCGCCCTTCACGTTCACGTCCGGACGCTGCTTCTCGAACTGGTTCGGCTTGTCGCCCAGCACCGCCACGAATTCCTTCATGGCCGGCTCCACCAGCCCCGGGTGCGCCACCCAGCCGCCGTCGTAGCCGTCGGTGGCGTCGCGGCGCTTGTCGCTGATGATGCCTTCCATCGCAATCGCGTTCTTCTCCGGATCGTTCTTGATCGGGATCAGCGCGCTCATGCCGCCAATCGCGGGCGCACCGCGCTTGTGGCACGTCTTCAGCAGCAGCAGCGCGTAGGCGCGCATGAACGGCGCGGTCATCGTCACCTTGGCGCGGTCTGCCAGGCAGAAGTCCTTGTTCACCTTGAACTTCTTGATGCACGAGAAGATGTAGTCCCAGCGGCCGGCGTTCAGGCCCGCGCTGTGGTCGCGCAGCTCATAGAGGATTTCCTCCATCTCGAACGCGGCCAGGATGGTCTCGATCAGCACCGTGGCCTTGACCGTGCCCTGCGGCAGGCCGATCTCGTTCTGCGCCATCACGAAGACGTCGTTCCACAGGCGCGCTTCCAGGTGGCTCTCCATCTTCGGCAGGTAGAAGAACGGGCCGGCGCCGCGCGCGATCTGCTCGCGGGCGTTGTGGTACAGGAACAGCGCGAAGTCGAAGATGCCGCCCGAGATGCGCTTGCCGTCGATCGTGACGTGCTTCTCGTCCAGGTGCCAGCCGCGCGGACGCACCTGCAGCGTGGCGATCTTGTCGTTGAGCTTGTAATGCTTGCCGTTCGAGTCCAGCGTCAGCGTGCGGCGCACGGCGGCCTTCAGGTTCACCTGGCCCTGCATCTGGTTGTGCCAGTTGGGGGTGTTGGAGTCCTCGAAGTCGGTCATGTAGCTGTCAGCGCCCGAATTGAAGGCGTTGATCACCATCTTGGCTTCCACCGGACCGGTGATTTCCACGCGGCGGCATTCCAGCGCCTTGGGCACCGGGGCTACCTTCCAGTCACCTTCGCGGATGTTCTTGGTTTCCGGCAGGAAATCGGGGATCTCGCCGGCGTCCAGGCGCTTGGCGCGCACCGCACGGGCGGCCAGCAGTGCCTGGCGGCGCGGCTCGAAGGCGCGGTGCAGCTTGTCGACCAGAGCCAGGGCTTCCGGCGTAAGGATGTCTTCATAGGCCGGCAGGATTTCGCCGGTAATCTTCATGCCCGCAGGCAGCGTGATAGCCATCAGTCTTCTCCTGTATATGCGATGGATGGATGGGGGGCCTGGCTCGCCAGCCTCGTCGAGTTCGTCAAACAGCTACGCCCGAGGCGGTGATGAAGGCAAGCAGGTCGTTCATGTCGTGCCCGGTGCCGGTGGGCGCCACGTCCAGGCGCTCCGCCGGATGGCCGGCACGGTTGATCCAGAAAGTGGTGTAGCCAAACCAGGTGGCGCCGCATGCGTCCCAGCCGTTGGAAGACACGAACACGATGTCTCCCACGGGCAGGTCGAACGCCCGCGGGCCCAGCGCGTAGGCGGCCGGCGCGGTCTTGTACTGGCGCACCGCGTCCACCGACAGCACGTGGTCGAACAAGCCGTGCATGCCCGCGCTCTTCACCGAGATATCGAGCATCTCGGGGTTGCCGTTGGACAAGATGCCAAGCGGCAGTCCCGCGCGGCGCAGCCGCTTGAGTGCGCCCAGGTTCTCGGGGAACGCCGAGAGGCACGCGTACTCCTTCAGCAACTGGGCCTCGGTGGCCTCGTCCAGGTTCAGCGCCAGGCGGTCGGCGGCGTAGCGCAGCGCGTCCACGGTCAGCGCCCAGAACGGCTTGTACAGCGCGCCGTCGGGCGCGGCCATGGTGCGCACCCGCGTGTAGTCGATCTGCCGCTCGCGCCACAACAGCGCCAGCGCCTCGCCCTTGCCAGGGAACAACTGCTCCGCGCGCGCCGTGACCGAATACACGTCGAACAGCGTGCCGTAGGCATCGAACACCACCGCGCGGATCTTGTTCATGAAAGGACTGAATGGGCCTGTACACCGTTGAATGCATCCGATTGTAGTCAGTCGTTGCAGTGCGGCAAAGCCGCCGTGGGTCACTTGATCTTTTACTTTTGCCCTACTAATCTTGGCCAACCAGCACAAGACTGTGTATTAACCGGCGAATATTCGTGGACCATTTCAAGCAGTTGGAGACTTTTGTGTCGGTCGCGTCACGTGGCAGCCTGTCGGCCGCCGCCGCCGCCGAGGGCGTGGCGCCAGCCATCATCGGCCGCCGCATCGATGCGCTCGAAGAGCGGCTGGGCGTGAAACTGCTGGTGCGCACCACGCGCCGCATCAGCCTCACGTTCGAGGGCTCGGCGTTCCTCGAGGACTGCCAGCGCATTCTCAACGAGCTGCACAATGCCGAGGCCAGCGTCTCCGCCGGCGGCGTCAAGGCCAGCGGCCACCTGCGCGTGACCGCCCCGGCCGGCTTCGGGCGCAAGCACGTGGCGCCCGTGGTGCCGCTGTTCATCGAGTCGCATCCCGATGTCACGCTCACGCTGGATCTCTCCGACCGCGTGGTGGACCTGGTCAACGAAGGCTTCGACTGCGCGATCCGCCTGGGCGACCTGCCCGACTCCAGCCTCGTCTCGATCCGCCTGGCGGAGAACCGCCGCGTGGTGGTAGCCGCGCCCGACTACCTGGCCCGCGCCGGCACGCCGAAACTGCCCGAGGACCTGTCCCGCCACAACTGCCTGGCCTTCGGCGCGAGCGCCAACGTGCAGCGCGGCTGGGTGTTCCAGCAGGACGGCCGCGCCGTCACGGTCAAGGTGGGCGGCAACATGGAATGCACCGATGGCGCCGTGCTGCATGCGTGGTGCCTGCAAGGGCATGGCCTGGCATGGCGCTCCTGGTGGGAGGTGGGCCAGGAGATCGCGAGCGGCAGGCTGGTCACGGTGCTCGACGATTTCCAGGCGCCGCCCATCGGCATTCACGCGGTGTTTCCGCAGCGCAAGCACCTGCCGTTGCGCGTGCGGCTGTTCATCGATCATCTGAAGCACACCTACGGCAATCCGGCCTACTGGCGCCGCGCCGAGCAGGCCCCGGCCAGCGCCGCCGCCGAGGCCTCCGCCGCGGTCTCGTAGGCCCGCCCGCGCGCGGCGGACCTTGATATTTCGCAATGGCGGGGACTTCACTTTGACTACAATCCACTCAGACAGGCGCCGTGTGGCCTGCCCCCGCCCACTCGCGAAAGGAGTCCCCTATGTTCAAGCACATCCTGCTACCCACCGACGGTTCGGAGCTGTCCAAGAAAGCCATCAACGGCGGCCTGGAACTGGCCAAGGCCATTGGCGCACGCGTCACCGCGTACGTCTGCCTGGAGGAGTATCCGTATACGCCCTTCAGCGAAATCGTCGTGGAAGCCCCGCAGGCGTTCAAGGACCGCATCGAGAACCAGGCCAGGCTGTACCTGAAGGAGGTGGAGGCCGCCGCCACTGCCGCCGGCCTGCCCTTCGACGCCGACATGACCACGTTTGCCGTGCCCTACCTGGGCATCATCGACGCCGCCGAGCGCCACGGCTGCGACGTGATCTTCATGGCCTCGCACGGCCGGCGCGGCCTGTCCGGCCTGCTGCTCGGCAGCGAAACCCAGAAGGTGCTCACGCACACGGACATCCCGGTGATCGTCTATCGATGACACGGAGCAATTAAGCAAAGGGCGATTTCTTTCGGGGTCTCGTTTGGCCACAATGCGTCACGGTTTTTCTGGTGACGCCTAATGAAAACGAGACTTTTCCGCCGTACCGACAGCCACCTTTCCCGCCAACGCCCGGTTCGCCGGGCGCTTTGCATTGCCCTCGGGGCCCTGCTGGTCGCAAGTTGCGGCGGCGACGATGCCGATACCCCGCCGCCCGCCGATACGCCGGCGGAAGCGCCCCACCCCGACAACGTCACGCCAGCGCCCCCGGCGCCGGTTCCCGAACCTCCGCCTCCGCCCATCCCACCGGCACCGCCTTCCCCGCCGTCCACCGACGATGGCGCCGATCCCGAGGACACGCCTGCCCAGCCCGATCCGCAAGCGGCGTTGAAGGCACAGGCGCGCGAGTATGCGTCGGCGCTGTGGAAGTCCATCGAGGCGATGGAAACCCGGCCGATGTTTCCGGCGAACAAGGCATGCCTCAACAATTCAGGCGTGCTCAACCCCGTCAACTGGATGTTTGTCGGCGAACTCGGCATGTACATCATGAACGTGACGGCCGCGCGCGACCTCGGCATGATCACGCCCGAAGACGCCCACCGCCGCATGGCCGCGATGCTGCCGAAGATGGCCGCACTCCAGGCGGAGGCCCGCACGCGCGGCGCGCCTGGCGGCCTGTTCCTCGGCTCCGCCAACAGCACCACGGGCGTGCCGGGCAGCGATGTGGGCGTGGTCGAGAACGCCTGGGTGGCCGCCGCGCTGGCGCTGGCCAAGCAAGCCTATCCCGAACTGGCGGCGCAGTCCGGCGCGATCCTCGCGCAGATGCGGTTCGACACCATGCTCGACCAGACCAAGCAGCAATATCACATCAACTACAATCCCGCGACCGGCCAGCACTCCACAGCCACGTATGGCCTGCTGGGCGAAACGCGGCTAATCGCCTATGCCGGCATCGCGCTCGGGCAGGTGCCGCGCAGCCAGTATTTCCACATCGGCCGCGTGCCCACATGGGCCGAGCGTACGGTCGACCCTGCGAAGTTCCGGACCTACGAAGGCGTCAGTGTCTACGAAGGCACGCGCAGCTACCAAGGCCAGCACTTCATGGCAACGTTGGGTGGCTCTGTGTTCGAAGCCTTCTCGGTGCCGATCCTGATCTCCGAACAGGAATGGGGGGTCAACAGCTGGGCGCGCTCACATCCGAACCTCGCCAAGGCGCACGTACGGTACGGGCACGAGAGCATCCCGGGCGGCTATTGGGGCTTTTCGCCGGCCACCATCCCGGCCAACAATGGCTACACCGAGTACGGCGCGCCGCCTCTCTCGCTTGGCGGCGGATACCGATCCGAGGGGCAGCGCGTGGACACCCGCGCCGGCCCCGTGGTGTCGCTGTTCTCGGTCTTCATGCTGATGGAATACGAGCCCGAGGCCGCGATGGCCAACATGCGCAAGCTGCTCGAGACCTTCCCCGCGCTGAACCATCCGACCTATGGCTTCATGGACAGCGTGGACGTCGTCAACGGCACGGTCGCCAAATGCATGATCTATGGCGACAATTCGCTGGCGCTGGGGGCAATCGCGAACTACCTGACCAATGGCAAGCTGCGCGGCTACGTGGACAAGGAATGGGGCCACGCCCTGCAACCGCTGCTCGCGATCGAGGAATTCAGCATTCCCGCGCAGCCCTGAAGGCCCTGCCACCAACGCAAAAACGCCGCGCCGCCCCTCCCGGGACGGCGCGGCGTCTTGCTTTACAAACAAACTACGATCAGGCGACCTTCTTGTCGAAGAACTGCTCGTCCTCGGTGGAGCCCTTGAGCGCGGTCGTCGACGACTGGCCGCCTTCAATGGTCTGCGTCACGGCGTCGAAGTAGCCGGTGCCCACTTCACGCTGGTGCTTGACGGCGGTGAAGCCCTTCTCGGCCGCGGCGAACTCGTTCTCCTGCAGTTCCACGAACGCGCTCATCTGGTTGCGCGCGTAGCCGTAGGCCAGGTTGAACATCGAGTAGTTCAGCGAGTGGAAGCCGGCCAGCGTGATGAACTGGAACTTGTAGCCCATCGCGCCCAGTTCCTTCTGGAACTTGGCAATCGTGGCGTCGTCGAGGTTCTTCTTCCAGTTGAACGACGGCGAGCAGTTGTAGGCCAGCAGCTTGCCCGGGAACTTGGCGTGCACGGCATCGGCAAACTTCCTGGCGAACTCGAGGTCCGGCTTGCCGGTTTCGCACCACACCAGGTCCGCCACTTCGGCGTAGGCCAGCGCGCGGGCAATCGATTGCTCGATGCCGGGCTTGGTGCGGTAGAAGCCTTCCACGGTGCGCTCGCCGGTCAGGAACGGCTGGTCGCGCGGATCCACGTCGGAGGTCAGCAGGTCGGCGGCCTCGGCGTCGGTACGGGCGATCACCAGCGTCGGCGTGCCGGAAACATCGGCGGCCAGGCGCGCGGCCGTCAGCTTGGCCACGGCTTCGCGGGTCGGCACGAGCACCTTGCCACCCATGTGGCCGCACTTCTTGACCGAAGCGAGCTGGTCTTCGAAGTGAACGCCGGCGGCGCCCGCGTCGATCATCGACTTCATCAGCTCGAACGCGTTCAGCACGCCACCGAAGCCAGCCTCGGCATCGGCCACGATCGGCGCGAAGTAGTCGGTGTCACCGCGTCCCTCGCTCCACTGGATCTGGTCGGCGCGCTGGAAGGCGTTGTTGATGCGCTTGACCACCATCGGCACCGAGTTGGCCGGGTACAGCGACTGGTCGGGGTACATCTCGCCGGACAGGTTGGCGTCGCCGGCCACTTGCCAGCCCGACAGATAGATGGCCTTCAGGCCGGCCTTCACCTGCTGCATGGCCTGGTTGCCGGTCAGCGCGCCCAGCGTGTTCACGAACGGCTCGGTGTTCAGCAGGTGCCAGAGCTTGTCGGCACCACGGCGGGCCAGCGTGTGCTCGACCTGGACCGAACCGCGCAGGCGCACCACGTCTTCGGCGGTGTAGTGGCGTTGAATGCCCTTCCAGCGGGGATTGGTATCCCAGTCTTTCTGCAGGGCGTCGATTTGTTGTTGGCGGGAAGTCATATGCACTCTCCTGATGACAGATTGGCGATTGGCGAAAATGTGGTACTGGCTTCGTATCCTGTGACACCCCTTGCGGGGAGATCCGCGCCGCCGGGTTTCCGGCGTCTCAGGTCATGTGTCTTATATAAGAGTGTAGAGAAGCTTCCCGCGTTGCAACAAGCGCTGAATCGCCTTCAGGTAGAGTTTTTTATCCCTTCATAATCAACGCATTAACAAATATCTTTCACGATGTGGCAAGCGATCTTCCATCATGAGAAATCGTCGTTGTGCCACGCACTCATGTATTTTGCGGACCAAAATGGCTTTCCGCATCATGAAATCCCGGCAGCTGAAGACGGCCCCCCGATGGGCACGCGCGCCTGGTCCAGTTCCGCGGTGGCTGGCGCGCCCTCCAGATGGTCGACAAACTCGCCCACCATGGTTGCCATGTGCCGGGGCCGCGCCAGCGGCAGCCAGTGGTGCGCGTCCACCTGCCGGCGCCACAGGTTTGCCACCCACCGGCCCAGGTTCTCCGTCAGCGCGGGGCGTACGTAGCGGTCGCGCGTGGGCACGATCACCTGCACCGGCGCATGGGCGTGGCGCTGGCGCGGGGCACGCAGCCGGGCGCGGAAGTTGGCCCGATACAGCCGCAGCCCGTGAATGCCGTCGGCGGTCTGCGTGGGATTCGGCGGCACGAGCAGCCCTTCGGTATGGCGCAGCCAGCGCGGCCAGCCGCGCCCGAGCCAGAGCCGCCAGTGCCATTCGGGCAGCTTGGGAATATGGAAGAAGACGATGTACCACGAGGCCAGCGCCTGCCCCAGCGTGGCGCGCCACTGCGCCCATGTGCGCCGGCCCGGGGTGCGCAGCGCGCTGGCCGCATGATCGAGGCAGGGCCCCGAGCACGACGTGAACGACGCGATGCGCCCGTACAGCCGCGGGTCGGTCACGAATTCCCAGCCCTGGATCGAGCCCCAGTCGTGCCCCACCAGATGCACGCGGCGGCCCGGCGCCACGGCGTCAATGACGGCGATGAAATCATCGGCCAGCCGTTCGAGCCGGTAGTCCGCCACGCAGGGCGGCGCGTCGGAGCCGCCCGCGCCGCGCACATCGTAGGCAATCACATGGAAGCGATCGGCCAGCACCTGCGCCACGCCGTGCCAGACGTGGCTGTTGTCCGGATAGCCGTGCACGAGCACGATCACGGGCCAGGCGGGATCGCCCCACGCCGTGACGGCCAGCCGCACGGCACCGGCCTGGACATGGAAACGGCAGGGAGGATGGGTATCGGGCATCGGCGGCGGCGCATGGAGAGAGGGATGGATCGATGACAGCGCAGGCTGTCATCGTCGGCCATGCTACGCCGAAGGCATCACCGCCGCGAGCCGTGCGGCGGCGTTTGAAACGTCAGGCCAGGGCTCAGGCTTCCGGCAATTGCGTGTCGGATACCAGCACGCCGTCGGCATCGGCATAGATCCAGTTGCCGGGCCGCACCACGGCACCCGGCATCTGCACGGGCACGTCTGGCTGGCCGATATTGCGTTTCTGGCTTTTTTGCGGGTGGACGGCAAGCGCGCGGATGCCGATGTCGCAGGCATCGAGTTCCGCCGAATCGCGCACGCAGCCATTGACGACGATGCCGGCCCAGCCGTTTTTCTCGGCCAACTGGCCCAGCAGGCCGCCAACCAACGCGCAGCGCATGGAGCCGCCGCCATCCACCACCAGCACGCGGCCCTGCCCTGGGGCCTCCAGCAGGGTGCGCACCAGCGAGTTGTCCTCGAAGACCTTGAGCGTGGCGGCGGGGCCCGCAAAGGCCACGCGCTTGCCGAAATGGCGAAAACCCGGCGTCAGCACACGCAGGGTTCCGTCGGCCAGGCGCGGCTCATTGGCGTCGCAGAGGTCGGTGGTTACGGGATGCATTGGTGTCCTCCTCATGATGGGAAGCGCCAATGTTAGAGGAAATACGAGGCCCGATGCCGGAGAAGAGGCTCGATTTGGTTGTGGCGCCTGCCCTCTCCCCCGGCCCCTCTCCCAAAGGGAGAGGGGAGACAACAAGCGCCTGGTCAAACGCAGCCGGTTTGCTCCCCTCTCCCGCGTGCGGGAGAGGGGTCGGGGGAGAGGGCCAGCGCCTGCCGAAGCCGCCTACATCTGCTTGAACAGATGCGCGTACTGCCGCGCCACCGGCAACGACTCGGGGCGGTCGCGCAGCCGCAGCGACAGCCTGCCCAGCGACTGGTTCACCGCGCTGGCCACGCAATCGATATTGACCACCGTGCCGCGATGGATCTGCCAGAAGCGGTCGGGGTCCAGTTGCTGCATCAACTCGCGCAGGCTCGTGCGGATCAGCGCGTCGCCGCTGGTGGACACCACGTTCACATACTTGTCAGTGGCCTCGAGGTAGATCACCTCGTCCACCGGAATGATCCGCACCTCCTGCCCCACCAGCGCCTTGATGAAACGCAGGTACTGCCCCGCGGCACGCGCGGGCGCCTGGTTCTCCAGCAACGCCAGCCGCTGCAGCAGTTGCGCCAGCTTGTCCGTATCGACCATCGTGCCGATGTCGGGCTGGCCGTCGGCCTCGCCGCTGTCCGCCGCGTGGGCCGCCTTGGCGTCCATGCGCGCCTTGAGCCGGTCCACCGTGGCCTCCAGGCGCTCGCGCTGCACCGGCTTCAACACATAGTCCACGGCCGCGCGCTCGAACGCCTCGAGCGCGAACTGGTCGTAGGCGGTCACGAAGACCACCAGCGGCGGCTTGTCGAATTCGATCAGCTCGCGCGCCACGTCCATGCCGCTCATGCCGGGCATGCGGATGTCCAGGAAGGCCACATCGGGCTGGTGGGTGCGCGCGGCGTCCAGCGCCGCCACGCCGTCATGCACCACGGCGGCGATCCGGGCCTCGGGCCATAGCCCGGACAACTCGGATTCCAGCACGCGGGCCAGCAGCAGTTCGTCGTCGGCGATTAACAGGGACGGACGCATGGGGTCGGACTCATGGAAGCGGGCATCAGGTACGGGAGATCGCGGGGGTGATCATGGCGGGCGCTTCCGCCGCCGCACGCGCGGGCACCAGCGTGGGATCGGTGCGCCGCACCAGCGGCAGCGTGAGCCGCACGATCACGCCGCGCGGCGAATTCTCTTCCATCTGCATGGTCGCCGTGGCGCCAAAGATTCGCGCCAACCGCTCGCGCACGTGCGTCAGCCCGAGCCCCGATCCCTTGCTGTGCCCCTGGCAGAAGCCCACGCCGCTATCGGCGATGACAACCTGCACGCTGCCGTCGCCGGTCTCGCGCGCCGACAGCATGATCCGGCCGCCGCGCATGCAGGGCTCGATGCCGTGCGTCACCGCGTTTTCCACCAGCGGCTGGATCAGCATCGGCGGGATCTCGGCCTCGGCCAGCGCCGGCGGCAGGTCGAATTCATAGTCCAGCCGCGCGCCAAAGCGCATGCCCTGGATCTCCAGGTAGCTGCGCAGCAGTTCGAACTCCTGCTTCAGCGTGCAATGCTCGGCCCGCGTGTGCGAGAGCGACATGCGCAGGAAGCCGATCAGCCGCTGCAGCAGTTGCCGCGCCGTGTGCGGGTCGGTGGCGATCAGCCCGTCCAGATTGGCCAGCGAGTTGAACAGGAAATGCGGCTCGATCTGCGCCTGCAGCGCCATCAGCTGGGCGCGCACGAGCTGCTTCTCGGCTTCCTCGCGCTGCAAGGCGTCCAGCGCGGCCTGGCGCTCCAGGTAGGCCAGCTTCTCGCGCGACCAGTAGAAATAGATCATGCTCGCCGAGGCCAGCATGCCAACGATCAGGCACATGCGCAGCATCTCGCCGGCCTCGGCCTGCGACTTGATGGGCAGCCCCAGCATTTCGCGCGTGGCCCAGCTGCCCAGCACCACGCCCAGCGGCACCGCCACCACGGCCAGGCACATGAACGGCCAGCGGCGCGGGCGGTCGTTCCACCAGATCAGCACGCGCGGAATATCGATGAAAATCCAGATCGAAAGCCCGATCAGCTGGCTGTAGACGAAGTTGTGGACCAGCGTGCCGCCGGTCTGGAAGCCATAGTTCAGGCTGACCGCGATCACCGTGTTCATGCACAGCACGAACAGCAGGTCGCGGGCAAGGATGTTCAGCCGCGACGGCAGCGCGGTGGAGAGGCAGCGCTTCATGGGCGGATACTCGTCGTGGAGACGATCCGGCCCCCGGCATCACGGGTCTGCCGCATGGTGTTTCCCTCCTCATTGGTCTCGTCTCTGCCGCGTGGCATTCTGATGATGCACTGCAGCACGTCAGCCGGCCCGTCATCGCAATAAGCTTAAAACGGGTGGCTTGCGTGAGGGGCACTTTACGCCGGACGGCGCGGGGAAGGAAGCACCGTGCGACGGAAGGGTCGGCACAAGGCGCGAAATGTGTACAGGCGCCGCCGGGGTGTGCCCCGGCGGCGCGAACGGCCGTTTGAACCCGGCTCAGGCGGCCAGCGCCGGCCGGTTGGCGCTCTCGGCCAGCGTGGTGGACACCGTGTCGGGCGACAGGTGCGGCGCGAACATGTTGATGAACGCGTGCGCGTAGCCGCGCAGGTAGGCGCCCCGGCGCACGGCCACGCTGGTGGTGTTGGGCTCGAACAGGTGGTCGGCCTTGATCCGGACCAGGCCGGCGTCCTTGCGCGGGTCGTAGGCCATCGACGCGATGATGCCCACGCCCAGGTCCAGCTCGGCATAGGTCTTGATCACATCGGCATCCATCGCGGTCAGCACGATCTCCGGCTGCAGCCCGGCATCGGCAAACGCGCCGTCGATCTTGCGGCGGCCCGTGAAGCCGGCGTCGTAGGTGATGATCGGGAAATTGGCGATGTCTTCCAGCGCGGGCTCGGGCAGCCGGGTGAGCGGGTGGTCGGGCGAGACCACCAGCACGTGCTGCCAGCTATAGGCTTCGAACGAGGTCAGCCCCGCCTCGCTGGCCACCGCCTCCGTGGCGATGCCGATGTCGGCCTGCCCCGTCAGCAGCAATTCCACGATATGCGCGGGCGATGCTTCCTGCAGCGCCAGCGTCACATGCGGGTATTCGCGCCGGAAGCTCTGCACCACCTTGGGCAGCGCGTAGCGCGCCTGCGTGTGCGTGGTCGCCACGGTCAGCCGGCCAATATGGCGGCCCGCGAACTCGTCGCCGGCCTGGCGCAGGTTTTCCGCCTCGAGGAGTAGCCGTTCGACGATGCGCACGATCTCGCGGCCCGGCTCGGTCAGCCCGGTCAGCCGCTTGCCGTAGCGCTCGAAGATCTCTACGCCCAGCTCTTCCTCCAGTTCGCGGATCTGGCGCGAGACGCCCGGCTGCGACGTGTAGAGGGCGTTGGCCACCTCGGTCAGGTTGAACTGGCGGCGCACCGCCTCGCGGATCGATCTCAGTTGCTGGAAGTTCATCGTGCCTGTCCTGGTGATGGGTTTCGGGTGCCGGCCGTGAAGACGCGCAACTGGCGCGGACGCACCGCGAGCAGTTCGCCTTCCCGGAATCCCGCATGGCGGAAGCGCTCGAGCGGCAGCGCCACCTCGATCACGTCCTGGTTGTCCTCGCGCTCGAGCTCGAGTTGCGCCACCGGGCCCAGCGTCAGCGCCCGGCGCAGCGTGACCGCGATGCCGTCGGTGCCCGGCGCGTAGCGTTCCAGGTCCAGGTCGTGCGGGCGCACATAGGCCACCGCGTCGCCGGCGGTCTCGTGGCCGCTGCCCACCACGGGCAGCACGGCGTCCCCCGTGTGCAGCAGGCCGCCGCTGTCGCCCACTTCCAGCCGGCCGTGGAACAGGTTCACATTGCCCAGGAAGCCGAACACGAACGGCGTGGCCGGATGGTTGTAGACCGCCTCGGGCGTGCCCGACTGCTCCACGCGGCCGTGATTCATCAGCACCACCTGGTCGGCCACCTCCAGCGCCTCTTCCTGGTCGTGCGTGACGAACACGCTGGTCACGTGCAGTTCATCGTGCAGCCGGCGCAGCCAGCGCCGCAGTTCCTTGCGCACCTTGGCGTCCAGCGCGCCAAACGGCTCGTCGAGCAACAGCACGCGCGGCTCCACGGCCAGCGCGCGAGCCAGCGCGATCCGCTGGCGCTGCCCGCCCGAGAGCTGCGACGGATAGCGGTCGGCCAGCCAGTCCAGCTGCACCAGTTCCAGCAGCGATTTCACTTTTTCGCGGATTTGCGACTCAGACGGCCGCTCGGCGCGCGGCTTCACGCGCAGGCCGAATGCCACGTTCTCGAACACGCTCATGTGCTTGAACAGCGCGTAGTGCTGGAACACGAAGCCCACATTGCGCTGGCGCACGTGCTGCGACGACGCATCCTGCCCGGCCAGCACCACCTGGCCCGCATCGGCACGCTCCAGGCCGGCGATGATCCGCAGCAGCGTGGTCTTGCCGCAGCCCGAGGGGCCCAGCAGCGCGGTCAGCTCGCCTTCGTCGAAATCCAGCGAGACGTTGTCCAGCGCGACAAAATCGCCGAAGCGCTTCTGCACGTTCCTGACCTGAATGCTCATGATGGCTGTCCTTCCAATTCCCGGCCGGCGCGGATTTCCACCAGCGTCTTGATGCCGAGCGTGACCAGCGCCAGCAGCGTCAGCAGCGACGCCACGGCAAACGCGGCCGCGAAGTTGTACTCGTTGTAGAGAATTTCCACATGCAGCGGCATGGTGTTGGTCAGCCCGCGGATATGGCCCGAGACCACCGACACCGCGCCGAACTCGCCCATCGCCCGCGCGTTGCACAGGATCACGCCGTACAGCAGGCCCCAGCGGATATTGGGCAGCGTGATGTGCCGGAACGTTTGCCAGCCCGATGCGCCCAGCACGATGGCGGCCTCTTCCTCCTCGCTGCCCTGCGCCTGCATCAGCGGAATCAGCTCGCGCGCCACGAACGGGAAGGTGACGAAAATGGTGGCCAGCACGATGCCCGGCACCGCGAACAGGATCTTGATGTCGTGCGCGGCCAGCCACGGCCCGAACCA
>Ga0255338_1001883_pt1 | contig 35472 bp, 35 predicted proteins | sample MeOH1_35cm_T4_19_FD_203715 | JGI IMG/M metagenome (GOLD analysis project Ga0255338, IMG submission 203715) | Sandy soil microbial communities from University of British Columbia, Vancouver, Canada - MeOH1_35cm_T4_195 | ecosystem: Engineered > Artificial ecosystem > Sand microcosm > Unclassified ...
GAGCGCGTGCTCGGGGGCAGTTGCCACATCCCCGCGACGATGACGGACGAAGGCGAGATCGTCCAGCTCGCGCCCCTGCACCGGATCGTCTTCGGGCTGCTGCCGGAGAGTGGCGCGGCCGCGCAGGACAAGCTGCAGCGTCTGCTGGCCTTGTTCCGCGCGACTCCCGTCGATGCCGTCCTGTCCGAGGACATCTGGCAGGAACTGTGGGAGAAGTTCGTCGGCCTCGCCACGCTGGCGGCAAGCACCTGCCTGATGCGTGCGGCCGTCGGCGACATCCTGGCGAGCGACGAGGGCGCGGCGTACGTGCAGCAGACCTTCGATGCGTGCGCGCGCGCGGCGCAGGCGGCGGGTCATCCGCCGCGGGCGGCGGCCCACTCGGGGTTCGAGCAGCTGCTGCAGCAGCGCGGCTCGACTCTGACCGCCTCCATGCTGCGCGACATCGAGGCCGGCGCGCCGACGGAAGGGGCGCACATCGTGGGAGACATGCTGCGGCGCGTGCAGGGCCTGGGCGCGGACCCCGGGGGCCTGCGGCCGGCGTGGATCCACCTGCAAAGCTACGAGCATCGGCGGCAGCGCGAATCCTCCCGGTGAAGCGATCAGGCAGGGATTCGGTCCCTCCCCGCATCGCCGCACCCGGTCTTGGCATACTCAGCCATTCGCCTGCCAGGACACGCGTTGAACCCCATTGCAGTCATCGACTTCGAAACGACCGGCTTGTCGCCCTCTCAGGGCGATCGCGCGACGGAGATCGCGGTCGCGGTGCTGGAGGGAACGCAGGTCGTCGGTCGCTTCCAGTCCTTGATGAACGCCGGCGTGCGCATTTCCCCTTTCATCGAGGCCTACACCGGCATCAGCAACGAGATGATCCGGGCGGCGCCTCCGGCGGCAGAGGTCATGGCCGAGGCCATGCGCTTCGTCGGCGACATGCCGCTGGTCGCGCACAACGCTTGCTTCGACCAGCGCTTCTGGGCGGCAGAACTGGCGCGACTGGGCCGTCCTTCGCGCCCTGAGCCATCGATGGCCTGCACCCTGCTGCTCTCCCGACGCCTGTATCCGGAGGCGGGAAATTACCGCCTGGGCTCACTGGCGGCATTCCACGCGATCGCCCCTGCGGGCCGCGCCCACCGCGCAATGGCCGACGCCGAAGTGGCGGCCGGACTGCTCTCGCGCATCCAGTGCGACATTCGCGAGCGCTATCAGGTGGACGAGGCACCCCACGAGCTGCTGTTGAAGCTGCAGCGCTCTCCGCGGAAGGCCTTGCCCAAGGCCGTCCAGGGCTACTTCCAGTCCTTGCGCGCGCAATGAGCTTCGCGGACTTGCTCCCCCTCGAGCCCGGACTCGTCGCCGTAACTGGCGACGAAGGCACCGGAAAGACCAGCCTTTTGCGATCGCTGGCCGGCGATCCCGTTGCGCAGACCGGGGAAGTGCGGCTCCCGGATGGCTTCTGGCTCGACCTCTCGCTGCCGGGGCAGGACGAACTGACGCCCCATCAAGTCTGGGGCGCGCTTCGCCAGCGCTGTCCCCGGTGGGACCTGATGCTGCAGGAGGACCTCGCGCAGGCGCTTGGACTCGAGCCTCACCTGGGCAAGAAGCTGCTGATGCTGTCGACCGGCAGCCGTCGCAAGGTTGCTCTCGTTGCCGCGCTGGCAAGCGGGGCCACGGTGACCTGCCTGGACCAGCCCTTCGCCGCCCTGGATGCAGCCTCCGCCGGCGTGTTGCGGGACTTCCTCGCGGACGCCGCGGAGCACACGACCCGCACGTGGGTCGTGGCCGACTACGAGGCGGATCCTCGGCTGCGTTGGCGGCGCCTGATCGCACTCCCTCTCGGCGGCGCGCACCGGCCCGCGAAGTAGGTTCACAAGGCGGCCTTCGGCCAGAGGAGCAGCCGCCCGCGCCGGTCGCCCAAAGCCGACGTTCACTGCGCCTCCTGGACGTAGCGCACTTTGAGGTCATCGATCAGCCACCGGCCTGCCGGCCCCGGCGGCTCCGATGCCCGGTGGAATGCAGCCATCGTGAGCGAGTAGCCCACGGGCAGCATGCCCTCGGCGTCAAGCGCCACCAGCTTGCCGTCTGCAAGGTCGCTGCTCACCATGTGCTGCGGCATGTTGCCCCACCCGACGCCGTCTCGCAGGAATGCGTGCTTTGTGGAGAGGTCCGCCAAGCGCCAGGTCGATGCCGACTTCACGCCGTAGTCGTGTCCCGCGCTCAGGCCGGAGCGATCGGTGAGCACCAGCTGCACATGCTTGGCCAGCGTCGCTTTCGGGATTCGGCGTTTTAGACTCGCCAGCGGATGGTCCGGTGCGGCCACCGTGACCAGCGACAGCGGACCGATGCTTTCGCTGACGAGCGAAGGGAATTCGAGGGACAGCGGCGCCAGGATTCCCAAGCTGCAGCGCCCGTCGACCACGGGCTGATAGCCGGCGCCCAGGCCCTCCACGAACACGCGCAGCGGGGTCAGCGGGAATCGACTCGCAAACGCTTTCGCGGCGGCACTGAAGACGGCGGTCGGGAAGAACACGTCGACCACGACCGAGAGTTCCGCCTCCAGGCCTGCCGACAACAGCCTGGCCCGCGCCTTGAGCGTATCGACGCCCGAGACGATGTTGCGAGCGTCCGCCAACAGGAGGACACCTTCGGGTGTGAGCTTCGGGTATCGACCGGATCGGTCGAAGAGCACGACGCCGATCTGGGCTTCCAGACTGCTGACCCAGGCGCTGACGGCGGACTGCACGCGATTGAGCCTTCGCGCCGCCGCCGAGAAGCTTCCCTCATCGACGGCAGCCACGAAGGTTCGAAGTTGATCGAGAGACACACCGTCCAGCATTCGAGCCCCTTCCATCTGCGCGCGAGATGGTTTGCATCTCAATATACCGGCTTCTCAGATGAGAGCGCTGGTTTCAAGATCCGGTTCCAAGGAAGAAGAAGCTCTGGCCCGGACGCAAGAGCGGCGTGGACGGACTTGCTCACCACACCACTGAGCGCCGATCGATGACGCCACCATCACGGCGGACCTGCTCAAGGGCAATGGCTACATGGACGAACTCTGCTTCCGTAACACCCCAACCAAGGATGCGTGACATGAACAGACTGAATGGAAAGACCGCCGTGATCACCGGCGGCGCTACCGGCATTGGCCGCGCGGCGGCAATGCGCTTCATCGAGGAAGGCGCCTTCGTCTTCATCTTCGGCCGCCGGCAGGAGGCGCTCGACGCCGCCGTGGCCGACCTCGGGCCCAATGCCCGCGCGGTGAAGGGATCGGTCTCCGATCTGGCCGACCTCGACCGACTCTTCGCAGCCGTGAAGGCCGAGCGCGGAACCCTCGACATCGTCTTTGCCAATGCCGGTGCGGGAAGCCCGCTTCCGCTAGGCGAAATCACCGCGGAGCACATTGACGAAACCTTCGACACCAATGTGAAGGGCACGACCTTCACGGTCCAGAAGGCGTTGCCGCTGATGGGCGAAGGCGGTTCGATCATCCTGACCGGATCGAGTGCCGGCACGACGGGCGCCCCGGCAATGAGCGTCTACAGCGCCAGCAAGGCGGCAGTGCGCAACCTCGCGCGCAGCTGGGCGGAGGACTTGAAGGGCTCCGGCATCCGGGTCAACGTGCTGTCGCCCGGGCCGACGGCGACCGAACTCGCGAAGGCAGCGCTGGGCGAGGAGGGCATCAAGGCCTTCGCCTCGATGAATCCGCTGCAGCGCATGGCCGATCCGGTGGAACTCGGCGCGGCGGCTGCCTTTCTCGCATCGCAGGACAGCAGCTTCATGACCGCCAGCGAGCTCGCCGTCGACGGCGGCCTGGCGCAAATCTGACGAGCCGCGCCCGCCCGGGCACTCCGTTCGATATTCGGAGCCCGTGGGGCGTGGTGAACCAAAGGAGAAATATGAGTTACGCAATCATCGGTTTCGGCAAGATCGGCCAGGCTCTTGCGAAGGCATTTGCCCGAAGCGGCATCGAAGTGTCCGTTGCAACCACTCGCGACCCGGAAAGCTTTGCATCCGCTGCCGCCGCGATCGGGCCCGAGATCATTCCCGAGAAACTGGCGGAAGCCGTCAAGGCGGACATCGTCTTCCTGGCGGTCGGGTACCGGTCGCACCCGGACGTCGCGAAGATGCTGCCAACCTGGGCCGGCAAGACCATCGTCGATGTGACTAACGCCTACGGCGTGTCCCCTGAGGATCTCGGGGGGCAACCTTCTTCCAAGGTCGTCGCGCAGGCCTTCACTGGCGCAAGACTGGTCAAGGGCTTCAATCATCTGGGCGCTGCCGTCCTTGGCCAGGATCCGGCCGTACATGGTGGCAGGAGAGTCGTGTTCCTTGCGAGCGACGACGACGGCGCCGCAACGGAGATCAGTGCACTTGCGGAAAATCTCGGCTTCGCGCCAATCAAGCTCGGCAAACTTTCGGAAGGCGGATTGCTTGTGCATGGCCGCGGAGATAGCTGGGGGCACCTGATCTTCAAAGACCTGGTCAAGTTCAACTGATGAAGCGCTCGATACACTCCTGCCTCGCAGACAAAGGGCTTCCACGGTTGCTTGAAGCGGGCGCGAAGCCGGCAGCAAGCCTCGCACCTCCCGAATTGGGCTCGTGTCCTGAAGCTTGGCGGGGACGGCTCGTCGCGTATCTCCAACGGAGGACACCATGGGACTTTTGACCTTCAGCATCAACGTCACCCTGGACGGCTGCGTCGACCACCGGGAAGGAATCGCCGACGATGAGACACACGCCTTCTTCACCCGCCTGATGGACGAGGGCGGCGCGATGCTGTGGGGCCGCGTCACCTACGAGATGATGGAGAGCTACTGGCCGGCGGTCGCCCGCGGCGACGTGGAGGCGCCGCCCGCCATGCGCGAGTGGGCAGTCAAGCTGGAGGCCAAGCCGAAGTACGTGGTCTCCTCGACGCGGAAGGACTTCCCCTGGACCAACAGCCACCACATCGCAGGCGACCTTCGCAGGTGCGTACAGAAGCTCAAGGACACGACCCCGAACGGCGTGCTCCTCGGTAGCGGCAGGCTCGCGACCGAGTTGGAGCGGCTGGACCTGATCGACGAATACAAGTTGCTCGTTCACCCCAGGATCGCCGGCCACGGCCCGACCCTTTACGAGAGCGGGCTCCCCGGCACGCGACACCTTGAGTTGATCTCGGCGAAGCCGCTGCGCAACGGCGCGGTTGCCATGCACTACCGGCGCGCGCCGACTCGGCAAGGCGAAGCAGATCGCAAATAGGCCGCCGGCAGCAGTCGGGCGCGCCCGAGGCGTGCACGCGCACGTTGGGTTTTAATGCGAGCCATGAGCACGACCTACCGCATGCCCGGGGCAATCTTGACCGAGCGCGAGCACTCGGTTCCCTTGGTTCACGGGGACCCGTCGCATGGCACGATCGGCGTTTTCACGCGCGAACTTGCTGCGCCGGACGGTCTGGATCGTCCCTACCTCGTATTCCTGCAGGGCGGCCCGGGCTTCGAAGCCGCCCGCCCGACAAGCCCGCCGTCAGGGTGGATGGCGCGTGCCCTGACGGACTTCCGAGTCCTGCTGCTTGACCAGCGGGGCACGGGGCGCTCCGCGCCGGTCGGGCCAGTCATCCCGGGGGCAGCGCCCGCAGACCAGGCCGAGTACCTCACGCATTTCCGCGCCGACTCGATCGTGCGCGACCTGGAGCAGATTCGCGCCGAACTCGGCGTCGACCGCTGGAGCCTGCTCGGTCAGAGCTTCGGTGGATTCACCGCGCTGACGTATCTGTCGCTGGCGCCCGAGGGGCTGCGGGAGGTACTGATCACCGGTGGCCTGGCACCGATCAACAACCGGCCGGTCGACGAGGTCTACGCGGCGACATGGGCGCGCGTGCGCGAAGCGAACCAGCGCTATCACGAGCGATACCCGGGGGACCTCGATCGCTTGCGGGCGATCCTGCGCCGGCTGGACGAGGAAGACGTCCGATTGCCGAACGGCGACCGGCTCACATCGCGTCGGTTTCGGCAGACCGGGATATGGCTCGGCGACAGCGCCGGGTTCGAGCGGCTGCACCACCTCCTCGAGCTTCCCTTCGGCTCGCCGGCATTCATGGTCGACGCGCAGATGGCGTCTGCCTGGGAGCGCAATCCGATCTACGCGACGCTCCATGAGTCCTGCTACGCGGACGGCGGTGCCACCGGCTGGTCCGCACACCGGCTCGCGCCGGAGGAGGCAATGACCGGCGACCTCCTCGGTGCAGAGCACGTCTTTCCCTGGATGTGGGAGGACTATGCGGGGCTGCGCGCGCACCGCGAGGCGGCGCAGCTTCTGGCCCGCCATTCATGGCCGCGCCTGTACGACGCAGAGCGCCTCGCCCGCAACGAGGTCCCGGTGGCAGCGACCGTGTACGCCGACGACGTCTACGTGGAGCGATCATTTGCCGAGGAGACGGCCCGCGCCGTTCGCGGGCTGCGGGCCTGGGTGACCAACGAGTACGCCCACAACGGCCTGCGTGCCGACGGCGAGCGCATCCTGGGTCGCCTGCTCGACATGGTCCGTGGCAGGGCGTGAACCGACGAGGGAGGCCCTCGCCACTTGACGAAGCCACCGCGCTCCGCAGCTTCGACAAGTGCGGGCGGCGACCGGCCTGATTGCCCAATCCACGCGACATGGTGGCACAGCCACCGATCAGACTACTCCAGCTTGATGTTGGCGGACTGCGCGACGCGGCGATAGAGCTCGACTTCCCGCTGGAAGAACTGCGTGAATTCGGCTGGCGTGCTCGCCACCACTTCGGCGCCGCTGTCCGCCATGCGCTTGATGAACGCCTCCCGCTTGCCGACGGTGGCAACGGCCTTCTGCAAGTAATCGACGACGGCGTCGGGCGTGCCCGCGGGCGCGAACAAGCCAAGCCACGCCACGACTTCGAACCCGCGAACGCCGAGCTCCTGGGCCGTCGGGACGTCCGGCGCGGCCTCCGCGCGCTTCGTCCCCGTCACCGCGAGGATTCGCACGGTGCCTTGCCGCCAGTGCGGCAAGAGCGTGAAGAGGTCGACGAAGATCAGCGGCACGCGGCCCGCCAGCACGTCCTGCATCGCCGGTCCACCGCCCTTGTAGGGGACGTGAACGAGCTTGGTGCCGGTGATCTGCTGGAACAGTTCCCCCGCGAAGTGGGTCTGGCCTCCGTGACCGGTGGATGCGAACGGAATCGTGCCGGGTTGCGCTTTCGCCAACTCGATCAGTTGCGGCAGCGACCTGATCGGCGACGATGCCTGCACCCCGATGGCCGATGGAAACCGATTCAGCTGGGTGATCGGCCGGAACGACTTGACCGGGTCGAAGGAAAGGTTCGGGTAGAGCGCCGCACTCGTCGCATAACTGCCCGTGCCCATGAACAAGGTGTAGCCGTCCGGCGGAGATGCTGCCACCGCGGCGGCGCCGATGGTGCTGCCGGCGCCGGGCCGGTTGTCGACGACGAAGGTCTGCCCCGTGACCTCCTGCAGGTGTTGCGCAAGCAGGCGCGTGCTGGCGTCCGTGCTCGCGCCCGGCGCGAGACCCAGGATGATCTTGACAGGCTTGTTGGGATACGCACCTTGTGCACTTGCAGGAAGCGCGATGACGCTGGCGGCGGCGGACGCCGCAGCGGCCAGAAGGGTTCTGCGTTGCATGCTGGTGTGCTCCTAGTGCTGCGGGGTCTCGAAAGGCATCGTCGCCTGCATGGACGGCCGCTGGATGAACTTATCGAACCACGCCGAGAGGCGCGGCTTGCCGCTTCGCCAGTCTTCCTTGAAGCGGAAGTCGTGGTAGCTCAGTGCGCACGCGAGCGTGATCTGGGCCAGGTCGACATCCGCGTCGAACGAACCCGCCATTGCCTCAAGCGCCGCGTAGCAGCGATGTTCGCGGTCGTGCATCTTGCGGATGAAGTCTTCGGAGCGGTCCGGTCCCTGGCGCAGCAGTTCGGCCCGTCGGCTGATCTGCGCCTCCAGTGCACCGCTCGTGATGGAGATGATCGAGACCAGGGCCCACCGCTTGCCGCCCGACTGCGGAAGCAGCCGGTAGCCACCGAGCTCGGTGTTCAGGTAGTCGCAGATCGCGTGCGAATCGACGAGTCGCAGCCCGTCGTCAGTGACGAGGGCGGGGATGCGCGCCACCGGCGTCGATGCGATGAATTCGGGCGCGTACTCCGTGGTCTGCGTGGCCCAGGTATGCGGCCATGTCGTCGGTATCCGTTCGACCTGGTCGTCCAGGCCGAGTTCGATGACCGAGACGACGCAGCGTCGAACCCACGGCGATGCGGGAGTGGTGAAGAGTTTCATCGGTCATCCTTGCTGTGGGGCAGACGGTAGAAACGCCGCGCGTTCGCGGCGAACAAGGCTTCGCGCTCGTGCGCCGACAGATCTGCGAATGCGTCGGCGTACGAACGCCAGACCTCGGCGTACCCCTTGTGGATGCGCTCTACCGGAAAGTTGCTGGCGAGCATGCAGCGCGAGACGCCGAACAGGTCGATGCACAAGCCGCCGAATTCCCGCACCGTGCTCGCATCCCATTGCGGTGCCCACAAGCCGAAGCCGGAGATCTTCACGGCGACGTTGTCGAACGTGGACAGGGTGCGCATGTTCCCGCGCCACAGGGCCAGATAGCCCGAATCGGTCGACATGGGCATGCCGCAGTGGGTGAGGATGAACTGGACGCCGGGGTGCTTGCGAACGAGCGCGGCGACGCCTTCCCCCTGCTCCTGGAAGAACTGCAGGTCGAACGACAAGCCAAACCGCTGCAGCAAGCCGAAGTTCGCCTGGAACATGGCGCTATCGAGCGGGTCGTAACGCGGGGAGCCGTGCAGGCGGCGGTGCAGGGCCTGCCGGATGCCGCGCGTGTTGCGGAATGCGCAGTGAGCCTCCAGCACCTGCACGGCATCGGCCGAGGCAAGATCGGCGTTGGCGACGATTGCTTGCGGCGTGCCGCTCGAAGCGGGTTCGTCCGCGAGCGACTGCAGCCACGCGGTTTCGCGCACATGGTCCGACGGATCGTGTTCGGCCTGGATGTGCACGGCCGACTCGCGCACCATCGCAGGCGCGAGCGACTGCGCGTCCGTGTCGAAGTCGGCCACGAGATAGTTGCGACGCAGGCTGGAATAGTCCTTGACGACCGAGGGCCGGTCGCCGTCCGACAGCCACGGGTAGTAGTTCTTCTCAAGGTCCCACAGGTGGAAGTGGGCATCGACATACTTCGTCGCGGGTGGCGTCATTGAGGCTCGATCTTCGCAACCTTCGCGTAGGTCGCCCAGTTCTCGATTTCCCTTGCAACGAAAGCGCGATAGTCCTCCGGCGAGTAATCGCGCAAGGTCAAGCCCAGCGAGCCCAGCCGCGTGTGGATGGCCGGTGTCGCGATCGCGTCGCGCAGCGCGCGGTTCACTCGCGCAACAATGGGCGCAGGCGTGCCGGGCGGCGCATACAGGCCGAGGAATGCCATGATCTCGTAGCCCGGGTACATCTCGGCGACGGCAGGAACGGTGGGAAGGCGTGAATTGCGCTTCGCCTCCGTCACCGCGATGGGCCGCACCTTGCCCGCCTCGATGTGGGCGGCCGCGGCCACGTAGTCGACGAACATCATCTGGATCTGCCCGCCGATGAGATCGGTGATCGCATTTGCGATCGTCTTGTACGACACGCCCTGGATAGGCAATTGTCCGACCGACTTGAGCATTTCTCCCGGCACTTGCGACGACGTGTTGAAGTGACCGAAGAAGACCTTGCCGGGATTGGCCTTGCTGTACGCCACCATTTCCTTGAGCGACTGGAACGGGCTGCTCGCCGGAACGAGAGCGACGGACCCGAGCACGCCGATGAGGCCGATGTGCTCGAAGTCCTTCAGCGGGTCGTACGGCAGCTTCTTGAAGAGGTACGGTGCGGCCGCGTGCGTGGAACCCGAAGCGATTCCGAGCGTGTAGCCGTCGTTGGGCTGCTTCCACACGTACTCGGTCGCGATGAGCCCGTTGGCACCGGGCTTGTTCTCCACGACGACGCCCGCTTTCCAAGCGTCCTCCAGGTACTTGCCGAACAGGCGCGCGGTGATGTCTCCGGAGCCGCCTGCACCCGCGGGCACGAGGATGCGGATCGGCCGGTTCGGGTACGCCCCTTGCGCACGCAAGGGCTGCGAGGACCAGGCAACTGCGGCGCCTGCGGCGGCGAGGAGGGTGCGTCGAGTGATCATCGGGTTGTCTCCTTCGGCTCTCGCCTTCAGCGGATCGTGAACGGGTTGCCGGTCTGCGCGCCCGTGTTGATCCACACGCTCTTCGTCTGCAGGTAGCTTTCGATCGCCGAGATACCGTTCTCCCGACCCAGGCCGGAATCCTTGTAGCCGCCGAACGGAGACATGTAACTTACGGCGCGGTACGTGTTCACCCACACGGTACCCGCCTGGATGCGCTCCGACATGCGAAAGGCGCGGCCCATGTCCCGAGTCCACACGCCCGCGCCGAGCCCGTATGCCGTGTCGTTCGCGATGCGTAAGGCGTCTTCCTCGTCTTCGAAGCGGATGATCGAGAGCACCGGCCCGAACACTTCTTCGCGCGCGATGCGCATGTCGTTGTGCACGTCCGCGAAGATGGTCGGCTGCACGAACCAGCCTTCACCGCAGCTCGCGGGTCCGCCACCGAGCACCAGACGCGCGCCCTCGCTCTTCGCGATGTCGATGTAGCGCAGCACCTTTTCGTATTGAGGGCGGGTCGTCACCGGGCCGACCTGCGTGTCGCCCTGCATCGGATCGCCCATGCGAGCCGTGGACGCGAGCGCGACCAGCTTCTCGACGAACGCGTCGTGAATGCTCGATTGCAGCAGCAAGCGCGAGCCGGCGATGCAGGTCTGACCCGTCGCCGCGAAGATGCCCGACACGGCGCCGTTGAGTGCATCTTCGAGGTTCGCATCGTCGAAGACGATGTTCGGCGACTTGCCACCGAGCTCGAGGTTCACGTGCTTCAGGGTCTGCGCTGCGCTGGCGGCGATCCTGCGTCCCGTGGTGTCGGAGCCAGTGAACGTGATCTTGCGCACGAGCGGGTGCTCGATCAGCGGCGTACCGACCTCTGCGCCGAAACCCGTCACCACGTTGAACACGCCCGGCGGAAACTCCGCCTCCTGGAACAGCCTGGCCAACGCAAGCGATGACGCGGAAGTGAACTCCGACGGCTTCAGCACGACCGTGCAACCTGCCGCCAGCGCCGGGGCGATCTTCCAGCCGGCGAGCAACAGCGGCGAGTTCCAGGGCGTGATCGCGGCGACCACACCGAGGGGCTCGCGGCGCGTGAAGTTGAAGAAGCCCTTCTTGTCCAGCGGAATGACCGTGCCTTCCGCCTTGTCCGCGAGGCCGCCGAAGTAGTAGAACCACTGCGGCAGGTAGTTCAGCTGCGCGGCCATTTCCGCGAGCAGCTTGCCGTTGTCCTGCACTTCAGTCGCAGCGAGCTTCGATGCGTCGCGAGCGATGAGGTCGCCCAGCTTGCGCAGCAACCCACCGCGCGCGCTGTGCGTGAGCTGCGGCCATGCGCCGGTGGTGAACGCGCGATGCGCCGCCTGGACGGCGTTGTCGACATCGGTGGCATTGCCGCGCGGGATCTCCGCCCATGCCGTGCCCCGGAACGGATCGAAACTCTCGAACGTCCGGCCGTCCGCGGCGTCGCGGAATTCACCGTCGATGAACTGCTGGAATCGTTGCATCCCGCTGCTCGTCAAAGCGGCGCGAGGCCGAGGTGGTCGCGTACGCGGTTTTTCAGGTACACGCCGTCACGCGGCGGCAGTGCACGCGGCAGTTCCTCGGAGGCGACGATCACCTGCGCGAATGAGATGCCGGCGCGCGCGTTCACGCGTTGCGCGACGCCCTCTACGCCCGCGATGTCGCGCACGATGAACGCATCCTCGATGCCGCAACCCTTCGCTACGGCGGCAAGGTTCAGGCCCAGACTGCTGTGGCTGCGCTGCATGCCGGTTTCGCCGAAGTGGCCGTTGTCCAGGACGACGATCGTGAGATTTGCCGGCCGCTGTACGGCGGCCGTCGCCAGCGCGCCGAGTCCCATGAGCTGCTCCCCGTCGCCAGTGATCGCGATCACCGAGCGAGCAGGCTGCGCGAGCGCCAGGCCCAGCGCCAGGGCCGCGGCGCCACCCATCGCGCCCCACAGATAGAAGTTGCCCGGCCGGTCGCCTGCGGCGAAAGCGTCGTAGGACGGGGAACCGAGCCCTGTCACGACGAGCGCATCGGGGCATGCGGAAAGGAGGGATGCCACGAAGGCGCGGCGATCGATTGTCATTGCTTCACCCACTTCTTGCGGCCGATGAGGCTCTGCGAGAGGAGCACCGCAACACGCTCCCCTCCTTCAAAGGCGCTGGCCAACGCGGCGCCCACCACGTCCGCCACGTCTTCCGCCCGCGAGACGCGATGCACCGTGATGCCCATCTGCTCCATCACGGATTGCGTGGCGCGGCCCATCGGCCCCTGCCACGGATTGAACTCCGCGAACTCGCCTCGCATCGTCACAAGCGCGCAGAACGGAAATCGGCAGCTGTCTAGCAGGGAGAACATGTTCACGCAGTTGCCTACACCGCTGCTCTGCATCAGAAGCACTGCGCGTTGGCCGCCCAGCCATGCGCCTGCCGCCAGCGCGACCCCCTCTTCCTCGGTTGTGAGCACGACGTCGCGCACACGCTTGTCTTCCTGCGCCCGCAGGATCACGTGCGCATGCCCGGCGTCCGGCACGTAGGCGACCTGCCGCACGTCGGCGGCCTCGAGCTGCAGATAGATCTCTTCCTGCCACGGAATCTCAGTTGTCATGGCACCATTAGAATATGATCTACATCGCCCACACAAATAACAGTTTTTGATGGGCCCCATCAGCCGACGTCATGCCGTGGACCTGAAGCAGTTGCGAGCGTTGCTCACCGTGTCGGAGACGCGGAGCGTCACCCGGGCAGCCGCGGTCTTGAACCTCGTCCAGCCCGCCGTGTCGCGCCAGTTGCGCCTGCTCGAAGAGGAGATGGGCGCGCCACTCTTCACGCGGGAGCGCAACGGCATGGAGCTCACGGATGCGGGAAAGGTGCTGGCCGAACATGCGCGTCGCGCACTGCGCGAGCTCGAACAGGCGCGCGCCGAAATTCAGTCGGCAGACGTTGCAGTGTCCGGGGTCGTCAACCTCGGTCTGCTTCCCAGCACCTGTGACCTGATCGCCGGCCCGATCGCGGCGCGCGTGAGGGGCGAGTACCCCGGCATCCGCCTGCGCGTGCTGACGGGCTACGCCGGTCATCTGCAGCAATGGCTGCAAGCGGGCGACCTCGATCTCGCCCTTCTGTACGACCGCGCACCGACGTCCACGCTCGGCATCGAGCCCTTGCTCGACGAGTCCCTCTATATCGTCGGCTTGCCGGACAGCGGGCTGGCGCCGGGCAAGCCGCGGCGCCTCTCCTTTCTTGAAGGCAAGCCGGTCATTCTGCCGAGCGCGCCGCACGGCATTCGTGCCCTGGTGGAGCACGCGTGTGCCGTGCACAAGGTGACGCTCGACGTGGTGGCGGAAGCGGATGCGATGAACCTGCAGAAGACGTTCGTGCATCACGGCATCGGCTACACGATCCTCCCCGGAGCCGCCATCCTCGCCGACATCAGCCGCGGCCTGCTCGCCGCGGCGCCGCTCGCGCCTGCGCTGCAGCGTCGTGTCGTCTCCGCATGGCCGGCGCGCAAGCGGCCGACACGAGCGGCCGGTTGCGTGCTGGAGGTGATGCGCCTTGTGGTGTCGGATTGTGTGAAGCGCGGGAATTGGGCGGGGGCGAAGTTGATCGCCGCAGTCAGACGCCCGTAGAAGCGCCGAGGGGGCGCTCGTTCTTGATCTCTCGCGGCGTCAGCACGGCGCGGCACGCCGCGTCAATCCATACAGGTGCTGAGACTAGCCGGCGCGCCATTCTTCTGAGGTTTTGAGCCGCTGCGGCCATCAGGAACTCATCTCGCGCACCGCTTATGCCTCGCAGCCGCAGTCGATCGAGCTTCAGGATGCGTTTGAGGTGGGCGACCCGCAACGCGGCTGGACGGCAACACTGACGTCGCACGCATCTTTCTGGAAGCCTGGCGCACGCGGGCCCGTGCTCGTCGGCGACGCCGGCAGCCTTGGTGGATGCGCTCTCCGAACAGGCCGCCGAAAGACCGCGGCATCCGCAGGCAGAGATCCACGGCGAAGCGCATGCGCGGTTCGGCGTGCGACCGACGACCTTCCGCGAATTCCTCCAGAAGCACGCAGCGGCTTTCGGGAAGTGACTTGCGCAGTCGTGCCGCACAAGCGCAAGAGGGCTGCCTCAAGCCACGGAACCGAGGCCTTGCAGCCTTTCCGCGACCCAGTCGATGAAGGCGCGAACGCGCGGCGCGAGTTGCCGGTGGTGTGGGTACATGACGGCGATCGGCATGGGCGGCGGCGGAAACCGGGACAGCGCCTCGACGAGCTCGCCCGTGGCGAGATACGGCTGCAGCCGATAGCGCGGAGCCTGGATGAACCCGAGGCCCTGCAAGCAGCACGCGGCGTAGGCGTCGGTGCTCGTCACGGCAACGCGGCCCTTGAGCGTGACGGCCTGCACCTTGCCCTTGACCGTGAACTGGAAGGGCGAGTGCTTCCCCGTCGCAGTCGAAAGAAAGTTCACCGCCTGGTGCTTCCGGAACTGCTCGATGGTGCGAGGCATGCCGTGTTCCTCGATGTAGGCCCGGCTGGCGCAGGTGACCGTTCGCGCGAGCGCCACCCGGCGCGACACCAGCCCCGCGTCGCGCGGTTCGCCGGCGCGCACCACGCAGTCGACGCCCTCGCGCACGAGATCGACGAGCCGATCCGTGGTGCCGATCTCCAGTTCGATGCCCGGGTAGCGGCGGCAGAAGTCGCCCAGGTACGGGAACAGGAAGGCCGCGGCGATGGCGCCGGACATGTCCACCCGCAGCCGCCCGCTGGGTTTGGCCGCAGCCTCGCCGAGGAAGGACTCCGCCTCCTCAACCTCCGTCAGCACGCGGCGGCAGCGCTCGTACCAGGCCTGCCCATCCATCGTGGGGCTCACGTGCCGGGTGGTGCGGTGCAGGAGCCGCACACCCAGCCGCGCTTCCAGCTGCTGCAGCGCATGGGTGGCGGTCGCCCGCGGCAGGTTCATATCCTCGGCGGCGGCCGTGAAGCTGCCCAGGTCCACGATCCTCGTGAAGAGGCGCATGACGTCGATGCGGTCCATGGTGGCGTGCGGCCGGAGCTTGCCGGCAAGAACGTTTGTTGGCCATTATTGAACAATGCTGCCAATTGGGGAGCATTGATCCGGCGGCGCCGCGCGGCGACCATCTGCCCACCGACACACCGAAAGGAAACGCAGATGCAAACCGGAAAGATCGCCCTCGTCACCGGCGGCAGCCGCGGCCTGGGCCGCAACATGGCGCTGAACCTGGCCCGCTCGGGCCATGACGTCATCGTCACCTACCGCAGCCGGGCGGCGGAGGCGGCGGAGGTAAGGAAGGAGATCGAGGCGCTGGGCCGGCGCGCGGCCATCCTGCCGCTGGACGTCGCCGACGTCCCGTCCTTCCCCGGCTTCGCGCAGCGGCTCGCGGAGTTGCTCGAAGCGCAATGGCAGCGCCGGCAGGTCGACTTCCTCGTGAACAACGGCGGCTTCAACGGCCAGGGCAAGCTGGGCGAGACGGAAGAAGCCGTGTTCGACGCGCTGGCGCATGTGCACTTCAAGGGCGTCTACTTCCTCACGCAGCAGCTGCTGCCGCAGGTGGCGGACGGCGGCGCGATCCTGTGCGTCTCCTCCGGGCTGACGCGCATCGCGATCCCGGGCTACGGCCCGTATGCCGCAATGAAGGCGGCCGTGGAGACACTCGTGCGCTACTGGGCCAAGGAGCTCGGCCCGCGGCGCATCCGCGTGAATGCCATCGCGCCCGGCGCCATCGCCACCGAGTTCAGCCGCGACGTCTACGAGGCCAATCCGCAGCTGCCGGCGATGATCGCGCAGAACACGGCCCTGGGCCGCATGGGCGAGGCCGACGACATCGGCCCCGTGGTCGCCTTCCTGTGTTCGGATGCGGCGCGCTGGGTGAACGCACAGCGCCTGGAGGCGAGCGGCGGGCAGATGATCTGAGGGGTGCGGCGGCAACGCCCACACGCCGGTCCGCCCTCAGGACCGGCCGCCGCTTTCCCCCCATCCACCCCCCAGGGCCTTCACCAGCGACACCGTCGCCTGGAACTGTGCCGAACGCACCTGCAGGGCCTGCCGCCGGTTCCTCAGTTCGCTGCGCCGCGCATCCAGCAGTTCCAGCTGGCTGACCAGCCCGTTGCGGTACCGCGCATCCGACAGCCGGGTCGCCCGCAACGCGGCGTCCACCGCGCGCGCCTGCGCGAGCGACTGTTCGTGCAGCAGGCGCAGTGCGGAGAGCTGGTCCTCGACTTCGCGGAACGCCACCAGCACCTGGGCACGGTGGTTGGCGAGCGCTGCATCCAGCTGCGCTTTCGCGTCCTCCACGCCCGCCTTGCGGCGCCCGCCATCGAAGATCGGCAGCGAGAGCAGCGCACCCACGCTCCACGCGCGCGCCGACCAGCGGAACAGGTCGCCGAGATCGGCGGAGGCGAAGCCGCCGGCGCCGGTGAGCGCGATGCCGGGAAACCAGGCCGCCTCGGCCACGCCGAGGCGCGCCTGTGCCGCCAGCAGCGAAGCCTGGGCGGCCGCCACGTCGGGACGCCGCGCAAGCACCGTGGCCGGCACGCCGGCAGGGATCGTCGGCAGCGCCGTGGCCCACGGCGCCACGGGAAGGCTGAAGTCGGACGCGGCCGCGCCGACCAGCACGGCCAGCGCGTGTTCCAGCGCCGCGCGCTGGCGGTCGAGGGCCAGCGCTTGCGCTTCGGTAGCGGCGACCTCGGTTTCCACCCGTGCCACGTCGAGTTCGGCGACATCCCCGGCCTCGTACCGGCGCTGCGTCAGCCGCAAGGTGCCGGCGTAGGCCTCCACGGTTTCACGGACCAGCGCGCGTTCCACGTCGAGCGCGCGCAGCGCGAGGTAGGCCTGCGCCGTCTCGGCCTGCACGGCCAGCCGCGTGCTTTGCAGGAGCGCCTCGCGCGCCTGCGCGTCCAGCGTGGCGGCATCGCGGCGGCCGCTCGCGCGCCCGAACAGGTCGGGCTCGTACGCGAACTGCACGCCTGCCTGGTAGAGCGTAGCGGGTGCTGCGCCCGTGGCACTGTTCGCGCCGGCAGCGCGATCCACGGCGGCGCCCAGGTCCACCTGCGGCAGCCGCTGCGCGTTCGCGGCGCGCACCAGCGCACGCGCCTGCGCCACGCGGGCTGCGGCCTCTCGCACGCTGGTGTTCGCCTCGGCGGCGCGCTGCACCAGCGCCTCCAGTTGCGGATCACCGAAAGCACGCCACCATTCGCCGCGATCCCGCGCCTCGGCGGGCGCGGCCGTGGTCCAGCGCGCGTCTTCCTTGAATTGCGCGGGCGGCGGCGGCTCCGCCGGCAATTCGGGCAGCGCGGTCGCGCAGCCTGCGAGCAGCAGCGCAGCGACGAGTGGGATCAACGTCATCTTCTTCACTTCAAGCCTCCTCGAAACGCACGGGGGCCGCCGGCAGCGCGCGCACCGCGCCGCCGCCGCCGGCAAAGCCCTCGACATGCGGCACCTCGCCATGCAGGCGCAAGGGCCGGTTGCCCGCCAGGCGCCGCAGCACGACGTAGAACACCGGCGTGAGGAACAGGCCGAAGGCCGTCACGCCGATCATTCCGCTGAACACCGCGATGCCCATTGCGCGGCGCATCTCGGAGCCGGCACCGGTGGACAGCACCAGCGGCAGCACGCCCATCACGAAGGCCAGCGACGTCATCAGGATCGGGCGCAGCCGCAGCCGGCTCGCCTCGATCGCAGCCTGCACCGGCGTGCGGCCGGCGAACTCCAGCTCGCGCGCAAACTCCACGATCAGGATGGCGTTCTTCGCGGACAGGCCGACCAGCACCATCAGCCCGATCTGGGTGAACACGTTGTTCTCCCCTCCCCCCAGCCACACGCCCGCCATCGCTGCGAAGATGCCCGCGGGCACGATCAGGAGGATGGACAAGGGCAAGGTGAGGCTCTCGTACTGCGCCGCCAGCACCAGGAAGACCAGCAGGACCGCCAGCGGGAACACCCACGCCGCCGAATTGCCCGCCAGGATCTCCTGGTAGGTGAGCTCGGTCCACTCGTACGAGATGCCGGCCGGCAGGGTCTGGGCCGCGATGCGCTGGATCGCCTCGCGGGCCTGGCCGGAGGAGAAGCCCGCGGCCGGCCCGCCGTTGATGTCCGCGGTCAGGTAGCCGTTGTAGCGCTGCGCCCGATCGGGGCCGTAGCTGGAACGCACGTTCATCAGCGCCGACAGCGGGATCATCTCGCCGGAGCTGGAACGGACCTTCAGCGCGCCGATGTCCTCGGCCCGGGCGCGGTAGGGGGCATCCGCCTGCACGCGCACGCTGTAGGTGCGCCCGAACTTGTTGAAATCGTTGACGTACACGCTGCCCAGGTAGGTGGACATGGTGTCGAACACGTCGGTCACCGCCACACCGAGCTGGCGCGCACGCGTGCGGTCGATGTCGGCATAGAGCTGCGGCACGTTGACCTGCCAGCTGGTGAACAGGCCGGTCAGCTCCGGCGCCTGCGCCGCCTTGGCCATGAAGGCCTTCACCGCGCCGTCCATGGTGGCGTAGCCGAGCGAGCCGCGGTCCTCCAGCTGCAGCTTGAAGCCGCCGGTGGTCCCCAGTCCCTGCACGGGCGGGGGCGGGAACATGACGATGAAGGCATCCTGGATGCCGGCAAAGGCCTGGTTCAACTGCCCCGCGACGGCCGCGCCGCCCTGGTCCGCGCCCTTGCGCTCCTCGAAGGGCTTGAGCATCGCGAACACGATCCCCGCATTGGGGCTGTTGGTGAAGCCGTTGATCGACAGGCCGGGGAACGCCAGCGTGCCTTCGACGTTCGGGTTCTTCTGCGCGATCTCGCCCATGCGCCGGATCACCGCATCGGTGCGGTCCAGGGTCGCGCCATCCGGCAACTGCGCGAAGCCGATCAGGTACTGCTTGTCCTGCGCGGGCACGAAACCGGAGGGAACGACGTGGAACAGTGCCGCCGTCGCGAGCCCGATCACCGCGTACATCGCCAGCATGGCGCGCTTGTGCGCCAGCACCGTGCGCACGCCGCCGCCGTAGCCCGTGGCGCCGCGCTGGAATACCCGGTTGAAGCCGCGGAACAGCCAGCCGAACCAGCGCTCCATGAAGCGTGTGAGCGCGTCCTTGGGCGCATCGTGGCCCCGCAGCAGCAGTGCGGCCAGCGCCGGCGACAGCGTCAGCGAGTTGAAGGCGGAGATCACCGTGGAGATCGCGATCGTCACCGCGAACTGCCGGTAGAACTGTCCCGTGAGGCCGCTGATGAAGGCGAGCGGCACGAAGACGGCGACCAGCACCAGCGCGATCGCGACGATCGGCCCCGAGACCTCGCGCATGGCGCGGTAGGTGGCTTCGCGGGGCGAGAGGCCCGCCTCGATGTTGCGCTCCACGTTCTCCACCACCACGATCGCGTCGTCCACCACGATGCCGATCGCCAGCACCAGGCCGAACAGGCTCAGTGCGTTGATGGAGAAACCCAGCAGGTGCAGCACGGCGAAGGTGCCCACCACCGAGACGGGGACGGCCAGCAGCGGAATGACCGATGCGCGCCAGGTCTGCAGGAACAGGATCACGACCAGCACCACGAGCGCGATCGCTTCCAGCAGCGTGTGCACGACCGACTCGATGGAGGCGCGCACGAACTGCGTCGGGTCGTAGGCGATGCGGTACTCCACGCCCTCGGGCATGGTCTTGCGGATTTCCTCCATCGTCGCGCGCACTTCGGCGGAGATCTGCAGCGCATTGGAGCCCGGCGCCTGGAACACGCCGATGCCGACCGCGGAGTCGTTGTTCAGGAGCGAGCGCAGCGAGTAGTCGGCCGCACCCAGCTCCAGCCGCGCCACGTCGCGCAGGCGCGTCACGGCACCGTCCGCGCCGGTCTTGACGATGATGTCGCCGAACTCCTCCTCGGTTTGCAGGCGTCCCTGCGCGTTGATGGACAGCTGCAGTTCCACACCCGGCAGCCCGGGCGAAGCGCCCACCACCCCGGCGGCCGCCTGCACGTTCTGCCCGCGGATCGCGCGCACCACGTCGCCGGCGGAGAGGCCGCGCTGCGCCACCTTCTGCGGGTCGAGCCACACGCGCATGGCGTATTCGCCGCCGCCCCAGATGCCGACCTGCCCCACGCCGCCGATGCGCGCCAGCCGGTCGCGCACGTTCAGCACCGCGTAATTGCGCAGGTAGTCCATGCCATAGCGGCCGTTCGGCGACACCAGGTGCACCACCATCGTGATGTCCGGCGAGCTCTTGACCGTGGACAGCCCGAGGCGGCGGACTTCCTCCGGCAGGCGCGGTTCGGCCTGCGCCACGCGGTTCTGCACCAGTTGCTGCGCCTTGTCCGGGTCGGTGCCCAGGCGGAAGGTCACGTTCAGCGTCATGAGGCCGTCGGTGGTGGCCTGGCTGCTCATATAGAGCATGCCTTCCACGCCGTTGATCGCCTCCTCGAGCGGGGTTGCGACCGTCTCGGCGATCACCTTCGGGTTGGCGCCGGGGTAGGTGGCGCGCACCACCACCGTGGGCGGCACCACCTCCGGATACTCGGAGATGGGCAGCGCCCGCAGCGCGATCACGCCGGCCAGGAACACCAGCAGGGACAGCACGCCGGCGAAGATCGGCCGATCGATGAAGAAACGGGAGATGTTCATGTTCAACCTGCCATCGCGACTTGCTGCGGCTGCACCACGGCGCCAGGGCGCACGCGCTGCAGGCCGTTGACGACGATGCGTTCGCCGGGCTTCAGGCCGCTGAGCACCACGCGAAGCCCGTTCGCGGACGCGCCGAGCGTCACTTCGCGGTACTCCGCCTTGTTCCCCTCGCCCACGACCAGCACGTACTTCTTCTCCTGGTCGGTGCCCACGGCACGCTCCGTCACGAGCACGGCGCGCGTGGTGCGGGCCTGCCCCATGCGCACGCGGGCGAACTGGCCGGGGATGAGCGACCCGTCGCGGTTGTCGAAGGCGGCCCGCACGCGGATCGTTCCGCTCCTTGCGTCCACCTGGTTGTCGATCAACTGCAAGCGGCCGTGGTGCGGTGTGTCGCTGCTGGTGCCGGTGCCCATCTGCACGGGGATGCGTTCGATCAGCTGCCGCGCGCTCGCGCCGCCCGCGAGGCCCTGCAGCGCACGCGCGATCACCTGTTCGTCGGCGTCGAAGCTCGCGTAGATCGGACTCACGGACACGAGGGTCGTCAGCACCGGCGCACCGGGCCCCGCGGCCACCAGGTTGCCGGCCGTGACCTCCAGCTTCCCGATGCGGCCGGCGACCGGCGCCCGCACCTGGGTGTAGCCCAGGTTCAGGCGTGCGCCCTGCAACTGCGCCTGCGCCGCGCGAAGGTTGGCCGCGGCCTCGCGGGCGCCGTTGACGCGCTCGTCGAGCTCGCGCTGCGCGATCGCGCTCTCCTCCCACAGGCGCTGCGCGCGCACCTGTTCGCTCTGGGCATGCGCCAGGCGCGCCTGCGCCGCCGCGACCTGCGCCTCCGCCCGTTCGACTTCCGCCTGGTAAGGCGCGGGGTCGATGGTGACCAGCAGGTCGCCCTGCCGCACCAGCGCGCCTTCGCGGAAATGCACGGCCTGCACGGCCCCGGCGACGCGCGAGCGGACCTCCACGCGTTCGACCGCCTCCAGCCGGCCGGAGAACTCGTCCCACGCGGTGATCTCGGTTTCGTTCACGGTGGCCACGGAGACCTGCGGTGCGGGCGGTGCGCTGGCGGCGGTCGCCTCCGCGCGGCTGCCATGCAGGGTGATGGCGACGCTGGCGAGGACCGACAGGCCCGCTGCGGTGCCGGCGGCCGTCCAGAGGCGCAGCTTGTTTCGGGTGGCGTTCGTCATGGTTGTTCCTTTTCTTCGGGATGCGTTGGTCCAGCCCGGTCCAGCGGCCGGGATGCGAAATGCGGAAACGGAGGGTGCGGCGCTTAAGAAGGCTGCGGCGTCGGCGCCGCGAGGAAGCGCGCGAACTGCGCCTGCGCGGCGGCGGCGCAGGGACACGGCTCGGTGGACCGCTCCAGCGACTCAGGCCAGCCGGTGGCGGGGATCAGCCCCGTCTGCACGGTCACGCCCGCCTGCTGCAGGCGGCGCGCGAAGGTCATGGCTTCATCGCGCATGGGGTCGTCCTCGCCGGCCAGCACCAGCGTGGGCGGCAGGCCGGCCAGGCGCTGCGCGAACGCGGGGACGGCATAGGGATGCTCCGCGTCGCGCGGGCTGCGCAGGTACTGGCTCCAGCCCTCCGCGAAGCGGCACTGCACCTGTTCGCCCTGCGCGGCGCGCTGCGATGCGCTGGCCGTGCACGGGTCGAGCATGGGGGTGACCAGCAGCAGGCCAGCCAGCGGTGGGGCCGCGCGGTCCCGTGCCATCAGCGCGATGGCCGCCGCGAGGTTGCCCCCGGCTTCTTCGCCCGCGAGGAACACGCGCGCCCTCGGACCGGCGATGCGGGAGCGTTGCTCGTGCACCCAGGCCAGGGCGGCATGGCCGGCTTCCACCGCTTCCGGGAAGGGATGGCCTGGCGCGAGGGGATAGGCGATGGACACCACCATCGCGCCGGCGCCGGCCAGCAGCCCGGCCAGGCACTCGCCCGAGTCCAGCCCGCCGCCGGTGAAGGCGCCGCCGTGCAGGTGCAGCACGATGCGCCCCGCGGCGGTGCGCCGGTCGCCCTGCACGCGCAGGCGCATCGATGGCTGACCTGGCAAGGCCAGGAAGTCGGGCCAGGCAGTGGCGGAAGGACGGATGCTGGATGGCATGCGACGAACTATAGGCACTTGGGTCGTGCGGATAAACCGGAGGGGGGCCAGTTCTCTGTTTCCAACCCGTGAACAATGCCGCCACCCACAAGGAGAAGAAGACATGGACCAGATCCAGTCGATGCGGGTGTTCGCGAGGGTGGTGGAAACCGGCAGCTTCACGAGGGCGGCCGAGTCACTGGACATGCCCAAGGGATCCGCGACCAAGCTGCTGCAGCAACTCGAAACCCGGCTGAAGGTGAAGCTGTTGAACCGCACCACGCGCCGCGTGACGGTCACGCCCGACGGTGCCGCGTACTACGAGCGCGCCTCGCGCCTGCTGAACGACCTCGACGAGATGGAAGCGGCGATGACGCTGGCGCAGGGCAAGCCGGGCGGCCGGCTGCGCGTGGACGTCGGATCCTCGATCGCGTCGCAGATCATCATTCCGGCGCTGCCCGACTTCTACCAGCGGTATCCGGACATCCAGCTGGACCTTGGCGTCGGTGACCGGCCGGTGGACCTGATCAGCGACAACGTCGACTGCGTGATCCGCGGCGGCGAACTCACGGAGCAGTCGCTCGTCGCACGACGCATCGCCAACATGCCGCTCGCGGGCGTGGCGAGTCCGGCCTACCTCGCTGCGCACGGGACGCCGAAGCACCCGCTGGAGCTGGAGGACGGCCACACCGTGATCAACTTCTTCTCCCCGCGCACGGGCCGCATGTTCCCGAACGTGTTCGAACGGGATGGCGAGCGCATCGAGGTCACGGGGCGCCACAAGCTGTCGGTCAACGAGGGCAACGCCTACCTGGCCGCGGCGCTGGCGGGCCTGGGCATCGCGCAGCTCGCGCGCTTCCAGGCGCTGCCGCACCTGGCCAGCGGCGCGCTGGTGGAGATCCTCCCCGAGTGGCGGCACCCGGAGATCCCCATGCACGTGGTCTATCCGCCCAACCGCCACCTGAGCGCGCGCGTTCGCGCCTTCGTGGAATGGACGGTGGAACTGTTTGCCGCGCAGGCCGCCCAGAATGCGCCGGCGGACCGGCGCGCGCCGGAAGAAGCGCTGGCCGCCTAGCAGCACCGTCGGCCGTGCACGCGCTCGAACAGGTCGTCATCCGTGGCGCATGCGCTCGTGCCCGGCCTGCCCTGGGCCGCCGCCATCGCGCGCTCGGCGCCATCGTGGCGCCGCCGGATGCGGTCGCCGCGACCGCGGTGCTGTGTCCGCTGCGCCCGCCGCATCGCATCCTCGGCATCCTGGAAGTCCAGAATCATGGGCGCGAGCGCGTAGCCCAGCGCGATGGACCCGGGGCAGGTGGAGGTTGAGGTGCTGTGTCAGATCAGGGACATCGCCTTTCGAGGCGGCATTCGGGACGAGCGAGACCTACTCCCGCTCCATGCGCGCACTGTGACCTTCATCAGCACCCGCCAGGTGCCTACCCCGGGGGGATCGCCCCGAAGAACGCCGCGATGATGCTCGTCGATCAACGCTCTGGCGCGGCTCTCAAGATCGGGATCGCTCATTCCACGATTTTGCCGTGCAAGGGGCGGCTGATGGTCGAATGCCCGCTTGGGGTCGAAAGCACACATCCCATGCTGCCGGGTTCCTGTCGTCGCCACGGTGCAAGCGGTTCAGCCGCACCTGTGCAACACGGCGTCGGCCATACTGCACCCCATGAACTGCAGCACCGGTGGCCGTCTATGACGCAAGACAGCCATGACGACATTGATCCTGAGGAACTCCGCCGCGACCTGGAGGAAACGGCGCTGCAGATCCAGCGCGGTGAACTGAAGTCGGTAACCTTCACGCACGGCGCGATCGAGCGCACTTTCCCCCTCGGAACCGAGGAGGAGCGGGATGCGGCCCTGCTAACGATCAGGACGATCCTCGGGCAGGTTCACTGAGCACGTGCCGCTTTCGCACCGGACCGAAGGCGCCCGATTGCTTCGTCACACATCGCCCGCGTGAGAGTGTCAGGCGACGCTGGGCGTCTCCTTCAGCGTCCAGCTACGCTCCTGGCTTGCGCATCCCGGAACGCCCCCTCAAGGGTCGCAGCGCTTGCAAGCTCTTTTTGAATGCGGGAGACGGCCTCGGGAGCACGGTCTGCGGGATCCTCGATCGCGAGTTCGATCAGCGTCAATGCATAAGTCAGGCGCTCACCGTAAAGAGCGCCCAGGGCGTGCATCAAATGAACGGACTCCCAGGCATCGGGCTCCCGCCCATCGTTTCGAATTTCCGTGAGCACCTGCAGTGCGAACGCGGCGACCACCTTGGTTTTCTGCTGCGCGTTCATCTCCCGAAATGCGCGGTCGGTGGGAGCAAGGCTGTAAAGCTGGTCTCGATTCATGACCCGAAGATTACCGCAGTGCGCGGCGTTGACCGAGATCATGCGAGGTGCTCGCAACGGCTGCCCCGGCCAAGAGCGGTAATCCAGGTCGCGAGTTCAATAACGTGACAATCGCGACCTCCCTGTTCGCAGACCCTCACCGCACGTTGTCCACGCTGGTCCCCAGCCGCTGCGCGTACATCTGCAGCGTGCGTTGCCATGCGGGGCGCGCCATGCAGCGCGCGTAGAACGCCGCGACCGCCGGATAGGGCGCCATCAGGTCGGTCTTGCGGACCAGGCGCAGCACGCCGGCCAGCATGATGTCAGCGACGCTGAAGTCGTTGTCGACGATCCACGGCTGGCACGCCAGCCGTTCATCGACATGCGACAGCCAGCGCTGCGCGAGTCTGGGCAGCTCCTGATGCAGTTTTCGGGCGGCCTTTTCCGGATCGAACATGCCGGCCAGGTCCATCGCCTGGAAAGTCGGCAGCAAGGTGGCGGCGGCGGCGAAGCACCACTGCGTGACATGCGCGCGGCCGTGGAAATCCGGCGGGACCAGCTTGCCTGCCTTCTCGGCCAGGTACAGCACGATGGCGCCCGACTCCGCGACAACGAACCCGTCGTCGTCGATCACAGGCACCTGCCGAAACGGGCTGATGCGGGCGTACTCCGGGCTGTCGAGCTCTCCGCCCGTGTGGTCCAGTGCGTGCACGCGATAGGGGAGGCCCACCTCCTCCAGTGCCCACTGAATCCACATGTCCTTGGTTTCGCCCTGACCCTCGGGAAAGATGCGGCCGAAGCCGTAGAGCGTGATCATGTCCAGGCCCCCGTCAGCGGCGCTGTCGGCGTGGGCACGGCAACCACGAATCCTTCGATGGAGTTCATGCAGTTTCCCCGGTTGGAGGCGCGCGGAATTGCACGCCATGGAGACTACGACGATCGAGCCCGCGGCGTCTCGACAGCCTCTGCAAGGGACATGGCAAGCAGGCGGTCCGTGCTGCAGAGCTGCTGGCGACGAACGAGCTGTCCGAACTGCCAACGCGGGTATGGGCCACAACCACTCCTCGAGCTGGGCTCGAGCGTGACTCGCCCCCGATAAGTAGCCGTTACCGGCAGAAGCATGAGCGGGGTGGGTGAGGCATTCCGTACGACATGGCGGAAAGCGGCCCAGAAGCGGACGTCTTTTGCCCCGACGCCATCCCTTGATGGGGCGCAGCAGTCAAGTGCCTGCGCCGCTGACGCGTGAGACCTGGCGCCGCCAGCCCGCCTTCCATCGCATGAAGCGGCGCGCTGCTACTGCTTGCTGTAGCCGATCGCCGCAATCAGCCGGCCCCAGGCCGCGTCGGATTCGCGGATGGTCTGCGTGAACGCTGCCGGGCCGGCCCATCGCGGATCGACGCCGCCGATGCGGAACGCGTTCTGCACCTGCGGCATGGCCATGACCGTGCGTGCTGCCTCCGCGATGCGCGCCACCACGGACGCCGGCATCTGCGCGGGCCCGAGCAGCCCGAGCGAGGTGTCCATGTCCATGCCCTGGATGCCGAGCTCCGACATCGTCTTGAGTTCCGGGAACAGCGCACTGCGCCCCGGCGCCACCACGCCCAGGAGCTGCACCTGGCCCGTGCGCGCGAGCGCCTCGGCTGCCGACGACGAGGCGAACTGCACATGCACGCGCCCGGCCAGGAAATCCTTCGCCACGTCGCTGGCGCCCTTGTAGGGGACGTGGACGATGTCGATGCCGGCCTGTCGCGCAAGCATCTGCCCGAATACGTGGGCCGACGTGCCGATGCCCTGCGATGCGTAGTTCAACTTGCCGGGATTCTTCTTCGCGTAGGCGATCAACTCGGCGAAGCTGCCGGCCGGAACCGACTTCTGCAGCACCAGCACGATGGGCCCGAGGGCGCATTGCGCCACCGGCGTGAAGTCGCGCAAGGCCTCGTACTTCACGGCGAGCATCGTGTGGGGCAGTTGTGCGATGGTCGATGCCGGCGTGTACATCAGGCTGTGGCCGTCGGGCGCCGAGCGCACCAGTTCGTTGGCCGCGATCATCGTCCCGGCGCCGGCGCGATTCTCCACGACGACCGGCACCCCGAGCAGGGGCGACATGTGCTGCCCGAGGAGGCGCGCCTGCAGGTCGGTGCCGCCGCCGGCGGGATAGCCGACGATCAGCCGCACCGGCTTGTCGGCAACGGCAAGGGCAGGCCGCGCCAGCGCGAAGGCCGATGCAGCGATGAAGTGCCTGCGTTTCAATGCGTGCTCGTCCATGGGTCTGCAACCCGGCGCCTAGCGCCAGTCGTCGATGCGCACGGTCGTCATGTACTGGAAGTCGGTGGTGTACCAGTAGGCGTTCTTTTCGCCGCCGACGACCAGCGTGCTGATGGCCTTCGGATCGGCGAAGCGGGGCACGAGCGAGCCGGGCGACTGCGCCAGGTACGAAGCGAAGGGCTGCGTGCCCTTGCGCGCGAGCGGCTCGATGTAGTTCACCACCAGCTGGTAGTCCCAGTACGTTTCGTAAGGCAGGGTCGAATTGTCGTGAAACCACTGCGCGAGCTGCTGTTTCGACTGGAAGCCTTCGCGTTCGGCCAGCGCGCGCGCGGCCAGCGGTTCCACCAGCAGCGTCAGGCCGGTGGAGGGCACCGGCGTGTAGCCGCCCACCATGTTCAGCAATTGCTCCTTCCAGGTCTTCGCGCGGATCTCCAGCATGTGATTGAAGGTCCGGCCGCGGAAGATGCTGACCGTGCTTTCTTCCGCCTTGAAGCCCTTCTGCACGTGGAACGGCTCCCAAGGGCTGCGCTCCTGGTTTTCCGCGAAGCAGATGCCGGCGTAGTTGAGCGGGTTGCCCTGCGAACCGAGATAGGTGACGCCCGGCACCGCGCCGCCGCCCAGGTTGCGCGAGAGCAGGTGGTAGGCGCGCGCGATCGCCGCGTTCGCGTGGTTGAACGGCCCCAGCGCGCCCAGCCCGGAGTTCATCCGGATCTCGTGGCGGATCGGCCCGTTCACCACCACCATCGTCGCAAAGCCGCTGGTGGAACTGTGCAGGGCCGTGACCTGGCTGGCCGCCAGCGCCAGGATCACCGGGAAGTGTTCCGGCTGCGCGCCCGCCAGGACGGCGTTCACCGCGACCTGTTCCACGGTGTACGTCCAGTCCTCCTGGGTCTGCGTCGGCCGCATGCGGCCGACCACTTCGTCCGGTGCATGGCGCGTGGCGGCCAGCATGGCCTGCACGCGTGCGGGCGTCGGCAGCACCACCGGCAGGCCGTCGCTCCACCAGGCATCGCGGAACATGGCGTGCAGTTCGTCTTCGGTGTCGGCGCCCAGCAGGCGCGGCACCGGCCGCTGCAGTTCACCGCTCTTCGCCTCTTCGGCGGTGAGCGGCGCGGTCAGCGCCTGCACGATGCCGTCGATCACCGGCGTGCCCGCGACGGGATCGGCGCCGCGCACGTACTCGCGCAGCTCCGCGGGGGTCTTGCCGCTGACCGGGTGGGGAACGAAGGTGAAGCGCAGGCGCGGCATGCCCGCCTTGTGGCTCACTGCACGCACGAGATCGGGGAAAGCCGACGTGACGAGCGGCGCCGTGGGGATGCCCCGCTCCTCGAGGTTCATGCAATGCACGGCCACGGCGGGCGCGCAGGTGCTGCAGTGGCCGATGGCCATGATCACCAGGCCAGCGTTCGCCTCGATCTCCTGCCACAGCTCCGGGTCGTCCTCGGTGTAGCCGCCGCGCTTCTGGCGCACCACGGTCTTCACGTCCGGGAAGCGCTCGGCGAACACGCCCTGGATTTCCTCCAGGAAGGACTTGCCGTTCATGAAGCGGACGTCGACCAGGTACACGGTGCGGCCGGCGAGGCCGCCCTGGCGCGGCGCCATGGGGCGCAGGCGGATCGCCGGCGCCGTGCCGCGCGGGTTCAACACGTAAAAGCGCTTGTTCCCGGGCGCGAAATCGCCGCGCGCGATGCGGCGCTCCATCACCTCGCCGGGGTAGGCTTCGAGTTCGCAGGCGCCGACCAGGGGGGCTGGTGACGGATCGGAGCGGGTCAGCATAGGTGGCTCTTCAGGAATGCCTGGGTGCGCTCGCCGGCGAGCGCGGCGCTGGGCGCGTGGAAGGCGGGGCGCTCGTCGCAGTTGAAGCCGTGCCCGGCGTCATAGCGGTACAAGGGCAGCTCCGGGTGGGCCGTGGCGATGGCACGCACGTGCTCCGCAGGGATGTGCGCGTCCTGCTCGCCGAAGTGCAGCAGCACGGGCACGCGGGGCTGCCCGTCGCGATGCGCGTGGATGGCGGTGCCGTAGTACGCGATGGCGCAGGCCACGCCGCTCAGGCGTGCCGCGGCCAGCCAGGCCAGCGTGCCGCCCCAGCAGAAGCCCATCACGGCGACCTTGCCGCAGAGGGCGGCATGGGAGACCGCCGCCTGCACGTCGCGCAGCGCGGCCTCTTCACCGACATGCTCCTTGCCGGCACGGCCGGCGGCGATGCCGGCCGGGTCGTAGCCCAGTTCGCGTCCGCGCGAGACGCGGTCGAACAAGGCCGGAGCGACCGCCACCCAGCCCTGTGTCGCCAGGCGATCGCACGCCGCGCGGATGTGCCCGTTGACGCCGAAGATCTCCTGCAGCACGACCACCGCGCCGCGCGGCGCGCCCTCGGGCCGGGCTTCCCACGCCTGCAACTGGTGGCCGTCGTCGGCCCGCAATTCGATCCAGGCCATCTCAGTGCGCCGCCTTGCTCGGGGCGCCGGCGCGCGCGCGCTGCATCGGCTCGAATTCGTGCACCTTCTCGGGCCGCAGGGTGCGGTAGGGCGGGGCGACGCTGCGGTCCTCGTCGACCAGCGTGATGCGATCGATCTCCACCAGGTCCTCGGGGGTGAAGCGCACCTGCAGCGCCTTGACGTTTTCCTGCAGGTGCTCGGGACGGTCCGCACCGGCGATGACGGTGAAGGTGGCCGGCCGCTGCAGCAGCCACGCGAGCGACATCTGCGGCAGCGTCCAGCCACGCTCCTGCGCGAAGGCAAGCAGCTTCTCCTGCACGCCCCAGTTGCGGCCCGACTGCCACGCCGCGGTGTTGGGATTGTTCGCCTGCCGCGTGCCCGGCGTGATGGAGCCGCGCTGGTATGCACCGGACAGCATGCCCCCGGCCAGCGGGAAGTAGTGCGTCATGCCGATCCCGTACTTCACGCAGAACGGTTCGAAGCGTTTCTCGATGTCGCGGTACAGCAGGCTGTAGTGATCCTGCGCGGAAATGAACTTGCCGACGCCCAGCTTCTCCGCGGTGAAATGCGCCTCGGCGATCTCCCACGCGAACAGGTTGGAGCAGCCGATGTAGCGGACCTTGCCCGCGCGCACCAGGTCGTCGAGCGCCCGCAGCGTCTCGTCGATCGGCGTGTCGTGGTCTGGCCAGTGCAGCTGGTAGAGGTCGATGTAGTCGGTCTTCAGCCGCTTCAGGCTCGCTTCGCAGGCGCGGAGGATGGCCATGCGCGAGGCGCCGATGTCATTGGGGCCGTCGCCCGTGCGGTTGCCGAACTTGGTGGCGATCAGCGCCTGCTGGCGCTTGCCTTCGAGCGCGACGCCGAGCGCTTCCTCCGACTTTCCGATGCCGTAGCTGTTGGCCGTGTCGAAGTAGTTGACGCCGAGATCCAGCGCCTGGTCCACCACGCGGCAGCTGTCCGGCACGCTGACGAAGCCGCCGAAGGGGAAGCAGCCGACGCCGATCGCGGAGGCGATCAGGCCCGAGCGGCCGACGTGACAGTACTGCATGCCCGTCCTGTTCTCGTGCGTGAGGCCGATGGCCGTCACGCGCTGCTGCAGGTCGTCGTTCGTCATGCGTCCATCTTGATGCCGGCAGCCTTGATGATCGGCGCCCAGCGTTCGCGATCGGCGAGCACCTTGCGGTGGAATTGGGGCGGCGTTCCTCCCACCGGCACGAGGCCCATCTTGTGCAGCGCCTCGACGATCTGCGGCGTGGCGAGGGCTTCGGTCACGATGCCCGCGTACTCCGTCGTCAGGTTCTGCGGCAGACCCGCCTTGCCGTAAAGGCCGAAGGAAGTCACCGCCACGTAGCCGGGATAGCCCGCCTCGGTGATGGTCGGGATCTCGGGGGCGAGCACCGAGCGCTTCTCGCTCGCATGCGCGAGGATCCGGAGCTTGCCGGCGCGATGCTGCTCGAGGTAGTCGGGCAGGATCGATCCGCTCGCGGGGATCTGGTTGCCCAGGATGTCGGCGAGCAGCGGCGCGCCGCCGCGATAGGGCACGGCCTGCAGCGGCAGGTTCAGCTGCTTGCCCAGTTGGTAGATCACCAGCGCACCCATGCTCACGGGACTGGGCACCCCGATGGACCCCAGCTTCGGGTTGTGCCGCACGCTGTCGAAGTACTCGCCCAGCGTGTTCACGCCGGAGGCGGGGTTCACCGTGAACGCCATGGGCGCCGAGGCGCACTCCACCACCGCGACCAGCTCCTTCTCGTAATCGAAGGTCGACTTGGTGGTGAACAGCGGCAGCAGCGAAACGGCGGAATTGGGCGCCATCATCAGCCACGAGCCATCGGCCTCCTGGCTGCGCAGCGCCTGGATGGCGACCAGGCCGCCGGCGCCCGAGCGCGAGTCGACCAGCACGGTGCGCTTGAGCTTCGCACGCAGGTGTTCGCCCAGCAGGCGCGCCAGCGTGTCCGAAGAAGTGCCCGGGGGCACGGTGAGGAAGATGGTGAGCGGCCGGGTCTGCGCGCGCACGATCGCCGGGAAGGCGAGGGCTAGCGACGCGGCACCCGCGCCGGCCAGCAGTTGCCGGCGGCTGGGGGAGCGATGCATGGTTGTCTCCTGGTCTTGCCCGCCACCGTGGCGAACGGGCTTGGGAGTCATTCTGCGCCGGGGGCAGCCGTGCGCCAATTGAAAAGAAAGCGCTCGCCGTTAAACTGCGGTTAACAACTGGGAGTGCGTGTGAACCTGAGGCAGATGGAGGTTTTCCGGGCCGTGATGTTCGCCGGCGGCGTGAACAGCGCGGCGCAGATGCTGCACGTATCGCCCCCCGCCATCAGCAAGGTGCTCGCCCAGGCCGGCAAGGCCAGCGGTCTGGTGCTCTTCGAGCGCGTGAAGGGCCGCCTCATCCCGACGCCGGAAGCGCACCAGCTCTATGTCGAGATCGACCAGTTGTGGCGAGGCGTCGAGAAGGTGCGCGACATCTCGCGCGAGCTGGCCGAGCCGGAGCACACCAAGCTGCGCCTGGTGTGCTCCGCGAGTCTCGCTCCCTACATGGTGTCGCGCACGGTTGCGCGTCTTTACGAAGACATCCCGCGGCTGCAGTGCCGCGTGCGGGTCTACTCCCCCGACATCCTGAACCAGGCGCTGCTCGATCGATCCACCGACCTGGGCGTGGCCCTCTTGCCGCACGACCACCCGAACCTCGCGACGGTCAAGGCGTACCAGTGCGGGCTGGCCTGCGTGATGCGCGAAGAGCATCCGCTGGCGAAGCGCAAGCTGGTGCGCCCGGCCGACCTGCGCGGCGAGCGCGTGATCTCGTCACCCGAGACGACGCCGTTCGGCCAGACCCTCAGGCGCGCTTTCGGCGCTGCGGCGGAGGCCATGCACTGCGACTTCCAGGCCACGAGCTCCACGACGGCCTGCTGGTTCGCGCAGGCCGGCGTGGGCATCGCCGTCGTCGACCAGGTCTCGATCGCCGGGGGCCTTCTCGCCGGCCTGGCCGTGCGGCCCTTCCAGTCCAACGAGAAGCTCACCGTGAGCATCCTGCGCAACCGGTACCGGCCGATGGCGGTGGCCGAGCGTGCGTTCGTGGATGCCTTTGACCGCGTGTGGAAGGCGATGCCGGCGAGGTGAGGCCAGGCCCCGTTACCATTTATGGCCGCGCGTGAAAGGCGCCCCAAAATGACGCGGGCGCTGCCCACAAGTAGTGGGAGCGCCCGCGGGTCTGGTCGAGACCTGGCTACATCACGTAGGGAAGGTCCCTCTCGGACCAAGAGAATGAAGACATATCACCTCCTTTCGTAGCTGCCAATGGACCTTCATGGTACCTGAAGACAAAGGTGGCCGTGCCATGCCTCGTGGACGTGAGCGCGGGCCGAGCGTGCGGACGGATCTCCACCGGAAGCTGGGGCAGAAGGGGTCGTAACGCGAGGGCAGAGTTCGGCCAGGAGCGGCCAACGCCATTCACCGTCCTGCAACCGTCGTTGCACACGGTTCGCTCTCGTCCAACGAGGCCGGGGCGCCGCCGAACTCGTACATCACACCACCGTTCGTCTCCTCCTTTGCGCGCGCCCCAGCTTGTCTTCATGGAAGCGGCGTGCGCGTGCGATGTCCTTGGCGGGGATGTACGAGTACATCGGGCAGGCCTGCAGCATCACTTCTTCTCCAGGATGACCTGGAACCCGCCGAAGATCATGCGCTGGCCATCGAAGGGCATGTCCTTCATCTCCTTCATCCGCGGGTCGTCCATGAACTTCTTCATGCCCTCGTCACGCACCGCCTTCGACGGCCACGTGATCCACGAGAACACGACGGTCTCGTCTTCCTTGCGCTTCACGGCCATCGGAAAGGAAGTCACCTTGCCTTCCGGCACGTCGTCGCCCCAGCACTCCACGATCTCCAGGGCCCCGACTTCCTTGAAGATCTCTGCGGCCACGGTGGCGTGGTGGAGGTAGGTGTCCTTCCTGGCAGTCGGCACTGCAATCACGAATCCGTCGACGTAGCTCATGCGCCTTCTCCTGTTCGCGGCGCGCGGAATTGCACGCCGTCAGAGTACGACGAACGAGCGGGTGCGGAATCGACATCCTGAAGTGGAGTGCATGGCAGCCCAGCGGTTCGACGAACGCAGCAGCGGTGGGTGGCTCGCAAGGGAAAACCCTTGCCCGCCCGTGTCGATTTTCGAAAAGGTGCTTCGTCGTACCAAGGGCGCATGTGCTGCCCGCAACCATGCCGGCGATCCGGGCGCCCGCAATGGTCGTGATTGGACCCGGGACCTTTGGAGAGACCGCAATGCCCAGCAAGAATACGATCTGCCTTTGGTACAACCGCGACGCGCTTGAGGCTGCGCAGTTCTACGCGAAGACCTTCCCCGACAGTTCCGTCGGCGCCGTGTACCGGGCCCCGGGCGACTTCCCTTCGGGCAAGGAGGGCGACGTCCTGACCGTGGAATTCACGGTCATGGGCATTCCCTGCCTTGGGCTCAACGGCGGGCCGGCGTTCCAGCACAACGAAGCGTTCTCGTTCCAGGTGGCGACCGATGACCAGGCGGAAACCGATCGCCTGTGGAACGCCATCGTCGGCAACGGCGGGCAGGAAAGCGCCTGCGGCTGGTGCAAGGACAAGTGGGGCGTGTCGTGGCAGGTCACGCCCCGGGCACTCACCGCCGCGATCGCCGATGCGGACCGGGCCGCGGCCAAGCGCGCCTTCGACGCGATGATGCAGATGGGAAAGATCGACATCGCCCGGATCGAGGCCGCCCGCAGGGGCTGAGCGCAGGAGCACCAGCCAGCATGTCGACGCGTTCTTCGACCAACGAATACCTCCTGTTGTCACGCGGGCAGTGGGACGCCGGCAAGTCGCCCGAAGAAGTCCAGGCCGCCATCGACGCCTTCTATGCGTGGCACGCGAGACTGGTCGCGGAAGGGCGGTTCAAGTCCGGGCAGCGCCTGGCGAAAGCAGCGAAGCTGGTCACGCGCTGCGGGACCACGGACGGTCCGTTCACTGAAGCCAAGGAGGTGATCGGCGGATATTGGTTCGTCCTGGCCGGCAGCCTCGAAGAGGCTGCGCGGATCGCCGCGGGCAATCCGTGCCTCGCCTGCGGCCTCGCCTTCGAGATCCGCCCGATCGAGCCCGAGCAGGCCAGTGCCTATCGGGAAGGCAACGAGACGCCGGCGGATCCTGGATGGTTGCCGAAAGCGCGCTGAAAGTGGGTATTCCGGCCCATCGTGACCGCTGATTCCGGCCGATCGTGACCGGTCATTCCGGTCCAACGTGACCGGCAATTCCGGCGCAACGTGACCGATGATTCCGGGTTGAACGTGACCGATTTCGGCCCCTGAGCGGAATCAGCGGTCACGATGCCGGAACGCTCGGTCACGATGCCGGAACGCTCGGTCACGATGCCGGAATGGCCGGTCACGGTCCCGGACCGGTGCCGTACGCCACCGCGACGGTGTTGCGCAAGTTCATCCACCCCTGCGGGTAGCCTCGCGGCCTTTTGGCCGGAGAACAAGGCATTGCCCGCTGCAAGGATTCACATGCGCAAGATCAAGGACGTTCTACGTCTCAAACTCGAAGCGGGGCTCTCGCACGACCGCATTGCCGCCGCCCTGGGCATCTCCAAGGGCGTGGTGGCCAAGTACACGAGCCTGGC
>Ga0255338_1001884_pt1 | contig 35467 bp, 31 predicted proteins | sample MeOH1_35cm_T4_19_FD_203715 | JGI IMG/M metagenome (GOLD analysis project Ga0255338, IMG submission 203715) | Sandy soil microbial communities from University of British Columbia, Vancouver, Canada - MeOH1_35cm_T4_195 | ecosystem: Engineered > Artificial ecosystem > Sand microcosm > Unclassified ...
ATCGGCCTGGAGCAGCTGTTCCCGAACGAGGAAAACCCGTTCCCGTGGATGAGCGAGATGATCGACCTGAAGAAGGAACGCAACTTCTTCGAGACGCGTGTGATCGAGTATCAGACGGGTGGGGCGTTGTCCTGGGATTGAGAGTCGTCGTTGTCGTTGTCCTGTAGTCGCGCGCGGTAGGGCGTGACGCATGAACAAAAAAGCTCCCTCGGGAGCTTTTTTGTTTTGGTCCCGTATCGGGATGAAGGCAATCGAACCCCGCGCAACAGAGTTTGCGGCCATCGCCGCCGCGAACGATGACTGGCGCGGCTGAGCGTGGGCGTCAGGCCTGCGCGGCCTGCGCTACCTCTGCCTCGGCCGGCTTGCGCCAGCGCACCGTGGCCAGCAGCGATGCCGCCACGATCAGCCCACCGCCGGTCCACGCGGTGGCCGAGATCCTTTCCCCCAGCCACAAACTTGCGAACAGCGCGCCAAACGCGGGTTCGCTGCCCATCAGCAGGGCCACGCGTGTCGGACTGCTGCGCTTGATGGCGTAGTTCTGCGCGAAGAACGCGAACAGCGTGCAGGCGATCACCAGGTACAGCACGGTGCCCCAGAATGCCCCGTGGCCGGAGATCGAAGGGATGGGTTGCCACTGCGCGGGCATCAGGACCAGCGCCACGGCCACGCTGCCTGCCGCCACCACGCCCGATTGCACAGCCGTCATCGTCAGCGCCGGCATCGGCGCCGCGCGCATCACGCGCTTGGTCACGCATACCATCAGCGCCCGCAACACCGCGGCGGCCAGGATCAGTCCGTCGCCGGGATTGAGGACGAACTCGCCGTCGCCGGCCAGCAACCATGCGCCCAGCAGCGAGAGCGCCACCGCCGCCCATTCGATGGCGCCCGGCCTGCGCTTGAGCAGCAGCCATTCGACCAGCGGCGTCAGCACCACGCACAAGCTGATCAGGAAGGCGGCGTTGGATGCGCGCGTGAGCAGCACGCCGAACGTCTCACACAGGAAAATGGCCAGCAGCAGCACGCCGGTGCCGAGCACGGCGCGCATCGTGGCGGCGTCGGCGTGGCGCAGCCTGGCCAGCGTGGGCGACAACACCAGGAAGGTGATGCCGAAGCGCAACGCCAGCAGGCCCAGTACGGGATAAAACACGAGCGCGCTCTTGACCATGCCGTAGCTGCTGCCCCAGACCACGGCAACCGCGAGCAGCATCAGGTCGGACAGCAGGAGGAAGCGTTTTTGAGCAGGCATGGCGGTTCTCGAACGATGGATCCTGCATTGTCGAACTTTGCATCCACGGTGATAATCGGGTCGAAGTGCAAAGCCTTTATGTCACAGATGCATTAATCCAGTGCGCCGGCCGCGATCACGCCATATGAACCCAACCGAACTTTTCGCCTTGCTGCCCGACATGGCGGTGTTTGCGCGCGTTGTCGATGCTGGCAATTTTTCGGTCGCCGCGCGCCAGCTTGGCAGCACGCCTTCCACGGTCAGCCGCCAGATCAAGCGCCTGGAGGAAGCCCTGGCGACCCGCCTGCTGGAGCGCTCGACCCGCAAGGTGCGTGTAACGGAGTCGGGTGCGCAGGTGTACCGGTACTGCCGCGACGTGGTGAGCGCCGCGTCGGGGGCGATGGATGCGGCCGGTCACCTGGTGGGCCGGCCGCAAGGCCGGGTCAGCGTGAGCGCGCCGACCGCGTTTGCGAAGACGGTGATCCATCCGCTCGTGCCGGGTTTCCTGCGCGCGTACACGGAGATCGATCTCCAGCTGCTGTTCACCGACCACGAGGTCGATCCGCTCGATGACGATCTCGATCTGGTGATCCGCCTGACCGGGCACCCGCCGCCCGGCCTTGCGGGCCGGCGCCTGGGCACGGTGCGCTGGGTGCTGTGCGCCTCGCCGGCTTACCTGCGCGCGCGCGGCACGCCGGCGCATCCGCGCGAGCTTGCGCAGCATGATTGCCTGTACCTTGGCGAAACCGCCGACGACAACCGCTGGCGGTTTCGCAGGGACACCGAGACGCAGACCGTGGAGGTGCGGGGGCGCTATATCGCGAACCACGCCGGCGCGCGGCTTGAGGCGGCGCAGCAGGGCTTCGGCGTCGCCAACCTGCCGGATTTCGCCGCGGCCGGCGCGTTGCAGCGTGGCGAGCTGGTGCAGGTGCTGGCCGACTGGGAGCTGCAGGCGCGCGCCTATGTGGGTTCGGTATGGCTGCTATATCCGCCCAATCGTTTTTTGCCACCGAAGGTGCGGGTGCTGATCGATTACCTGGCGGAACACATCGGCGGCGGCGGCTGACAAGGTTTGCGCCGCCGTGGCGCTCAGCGGCGGTTTGCCGAGGTGTTTTGCGAGCGCTGGTAGTCGCCCGGCGAAACCCCGACCAGCTTGGTGAAATCGCGCGTCAGGTGGGCCTGGTCGAAATAGCCAAGATCCGCGGCGAGCTGGGCAAGGCCGACCGGCTCGCCGCGCGCCAGCCGCCATGCCGCTTCCTGCAGGCGATAGCGCCGCAGCATCCATTTGGGCGACACGCCCACATATTCCTGGAACAGGCGCTGCAGGGCGCGCACGCCCACGCCGGCGTATTGCGCCAGCGCTTCCACGCCGGCCGGGCCCTGCGCGCTGGCGGCATGCGCCACCACGCGTTGCAGTTGCTCCACGGCCGGGTCTGGCGCGGGCAATGCGCCGGACAGCAGGGATTCGGCGGCGCTCACCATGGCCTCGTCACTGCCGGCATCGAGCACCAGTGCTTCCGCGTGGCGTTCGTCGCACTGCAGCAGAGGACGCGCCGGGCGCGTGCCATCGGTCAACGCCGACATCGGCTCATCCAGAAAGGGGCGCAGGCCGCCAACGCGAAAGCGCACGCCGAGCACATGGCCGGCGCCTTCGAGCTTGCGGTCGAAGACACCGCGCACCACGCCGAAAATCGCCGTCTGTCCGTGGTCGAACACCAGGTTGGCGTTCGGATAGGGCAGCACTCGCTGCACCTCCGGCGCGTGGCCCTCCAGGTTCCACTCGACGATCCAGTAGTGCTCGACAAAGGGCGCCAGCGCCTCGGATGGCAGATAGCGGCCGAGCCGGATGCGGCACCCGGTGCCGCGCGGGTCGACGATGCCTTTGGGCTCGGCGGTGACGGGTGCATGCGTGTCGCGTTTTTCCAATCTGGGCATGAGGATCGGTGCAAGACTACGAGCTTCGGCAAAGCGCCATGATATCGGAGACAACCATGCCAGAATCCCGTTACTCCGGCGGCTGCCATTGCGGCGCTGTACGCTATGAAGTGGACATCGACCTGGCTGGCGCCATCGAGTGCAATTGCTCGCTATGCAGCAAGCGCGGGTTCATCTGGTCGTTCACCCCCGCGGACAAGTTCACCCTGACCGACGGCGCGCAGGCCACGCGCACTTACAAGTTCAACAAGCATGTGATCGACCATCGCTTCTGCGAGACCTGCGGCGTGGAGGCCTATGCGCTGGGCAGCATGCCGGACGGCTCGCGCGTGGCGGCCATCAATGTGCGCTGCCTGGATGGCGTCGACCTGACACAACTGCAGCCCAGGAAAGTGGATGGCGCCAGCCTGTAGCGGCGCTATCTTCCGATCCGATTTCACCGATTGCTTTCCCCCTCTGGAGCCCACGCAATGTCCCAGCCTGAAGTCACCCTGTTCCACTCGCCCAATACGCGTTCCACCGGCGCACTGACCCTGCTCGAGGAACTGGGCGTGCCATATCGCCTCCACCCGCTCAACATGAAGGCCGGCGAGCAGCGCGAGCCGGCTTACCTGGCCATCAATCCGATGGGCAAGGTGCCGGCGATTCTTTATGGCGACGCGCTGGTGACAGAGCAGACTGCGGTGTTCATCTTCCTGGCCGACCTCTTCCCGCAGGCAAGACTCGCTCCCGCGCTGACCGATCCGCTGCGCGGGCCTTACCTGCGCTGGATGGCGTTCTACGGCTCGTGCTTCGAGCCGGCGCTGGTGGACCGCTCGCAGCAGCGCGAGACGCCGCGCGCGATGTGTCCCTATGGAGACTACGACACCACGATCAGCACGCTGCTCGGCCAGCTGGAAAAAGGGCCCTACCTGCTGGGCGATACCTTCACCGCCGCCGATGTGTTGTGGGGCACCGCGCTGACCTGGACCACCATGTTCAAGCTGGTCGAGGCGACGCCGGTGGTGCAGGCTTATATCGACCGCATCAACGCGCGTCCGGCGGTGGCGCGCGCGCGTGCGATCGACGCCAGGCTGGTGGCGGAGCAGGGCGGCTGATCGACTCGCCCAAAGACGGCGGCGCGCGGACAAGCGCCGCCGCTCACAGCTCCAGCACCAGCCGCGTGCACTTCGCGCGCGAGCAGCACGCCATCATCTTCGTATTGGCTTCGCGCTCGGCGCGGGTGAGCACCACGTCGCGATGATCCACTTCGCCGGCCAGCACGCGCACTTCGCACGAGCCGCACAGGCCTTCCTCGCAATCGCTCTGCATGTCGATGTTGGCGGCGCGCAGCGCGGCCAGCAGGGTCTGGCCGGGCGCCACCGTGACGACAAGGCCGGAGTCCTTCAGCTCGGCTTCGAAGGCCTGCTCCTGGCCGGGGTCCAGGGTGCTCAGCGCGGACTGGAAATGCTCGATCCGCAGCGCGTCCTCGGGCCAGCCCGCGCAGGCTTGCTGCAGGGCTTCGAGCATGCGCGCCGGGCCGCAGGCGTAGATCTGCGTATCCGGCTCGGGATGCGCGAGCAGGCTGGCGAAATCGTTGCGCCGTCCTTCGTCCCTGGCGTAGAGATGCAGGCGATCGCCATGCAGCGCGGACAGTTCGTCGAGCAGTGCCATGGATGCGCGTGAACGGCCGCTGTAGTGCAGTTCGTAGTCCATGCCGAGCAGCTTCGCCCGCCGCGCCATCGCGCTGACGGGCGTGATGCCGATGCCGCCGGCGATAAGGATCAGCTTGCCCGCGCTCTCGTCCAGCCGGAAGTGATTGCGCGGCCCGCGGATCTTCAGCCGGTCGCCGGCCTTTACGCTGTCATGGACCCATGCGGAGCCGCCGCGGCCTTGCGCTTCCCGCAGCACGGCGATCTCCAGCGCGCCGCTGTCGTCCGGATCGCCGCACAGCGAGTACTGCCGCGACAGGCCGGTATCGCCGCATTCCACGTCGATATGCGAGCCCGGTGTCCAGCGCGGCATCGGCCGGCCATCGGGCGATACCAGCCGCAGCCTGACGATGCCCTCGGCCGCTCGGGCCGCGCCAGCCACCACCACCGGCCGGCTCAGGGCATGGCCCGAAGGCTCGCCGATGCGTACCGGCACGTGTACGTCCAGCAAGGCAGGGTCGGCGCGCTCGGGATTCTGCCTCGGGTCCCACTCCACCCACACGTGCTCGGGGCCGCGGAACGAGGTGTTGGGCACGTAGCTGAAGCGCTGTTCCACCAGGCGCATATGGGGCAGGCGCCGCGTGAGCTCCTCCAGGAAAACCTGCATCTCCATGCGCGCCAGGTTCTTGCCCATGCACTGGTGCGAGCCATAGCCGAAGGTGAGCTGGTCGCTGGCGTTTTCGCGGCGGATGTCGAACAGGTCCGCGTCGGCGAAGTGCCGCTCGTCGTGATTGGCCGAGGACGTCACGATCAGCAGCCTGGAGCCGGCGGGAATGTCCACGCCGCCAACCTGCACGTCGCGCGTGGCCAGGCGCCGCCAGGCGGCCACCGAGCCGTTGTGCCGCAGGCATTCTTCCACCGCGTTCGGGATCAGGCCCGGGTCCTCGCAGATCTCCTGCCAGGCGCGCGGATGCTGCAGCAGCAGCTTGATGGCATTGGCCGTCGCATTGGCGGTGGTTTCATGCGCGGCGACAATGCCGGCCATCATCATCGAATGCAGGTAGGAGTCCGTCACGATCTCCGGGTGCTCCTGCTGCTTGCGGATGCCGTAGCGCATCCAGCCCGGCCCGGATGGGTCCTGCCGCATCTTGTCGAGGATCTTGCCGGCGAGCTGCCAGAAGTTGCCCACCGCATGCGCGACCTCCACCTGCTCCTCCGGCTTGGGCCGTCCCCAGGTGTTGACGGTATGCGCGATGGAGTACTTGCGCAGCAGGTCCATGTCTTCCTCGGGCACGCCGAGAAAATGCAGCGCCACGGTCAGCGGCACTTCCCACAGCATCTGGTCGACCAGGTCGGCGCGGCCGTCGTCGATAAAGCGGTCGACATACTCGCGCGCCAGCTTGCGCACCATGGGTTCGTGATGCTTGAGTTCCTCCGGCGTGAAAGGCTCCATCAGCACGCGGCGCCGCGGCATGTGCGCGGGCTCGTCTTCGTTGACGAGCGTGCGGTTCATGGCGTAGCCGTAGGAGGCCAGCACGGCGTTGGCCTCCGGCCCGGTCGGCGTGATCTTCTCCAGCGCGATGGAGGGGCTGAACGTCAGGTTGTCGCGGAAGATCGCCTTGATGTCGTCGTAGCGCGTCACCACCCAGTAGCCCAGCTTCGGGCTGTAGAAGACGGGCTCCTGTTCGCGCGCCCAGCGCACGTATTCCGGCGGGTCCTGCTGGTAGGCATCCTCGAAGGGATCGAAGCCGGCGGCGCCCTGGCTGACCGGGCAACCGCCAGGCGTGCGTTGCGCCGCCAGCAAGCTGTGGTCAACGGGGCATCCCGAGGCGCGTGTGTTGGGGGTGACGTTGGCCATGCTCGTTGCTCCGGTGTTCGTTTTTCAGGGTCCTTGCGCGACAAGGCGCGGCGGTCAGTCCAGCGTGATCTTCAGGTCGCGGATCAGCTTGTGCCAGCGCGTGGTCTCGCTGCGCAGCAGCTCAGCGTATTGCGCGGGCGTGTTGCCCACCGGCTCCACGCCGAAGTCCACCAGGCGCTTGTTGACGGTCGGCTCCTTGATGGCCGCCACCACCTGCTTGTTCAGCGTGGCGACGATGTCCGGCGGCGTCGCGGCCGGCACCACCATGCCGACCAGGGCCGCGGCTTCCACGTTCTTGTAGCCCGCCTCGGCAAAGGTTGGCACGTCCGGCAACTGGGGCAGGCGGGTCGGGTTGGCCACGGCCAGCGCCTTGACCTTGCCGCCCTTGATAAATCCCGCGCCCGCGGCAAGGTCGACCATCATGGCCGGGACTTGCCCGCCGGCCACGTCGGCCAGCGCGGGCGCCGCGCCGCGATAAGGGGCGTGGACCATATTCAGTCCGGCTTCCACCTTGAGCAGTTCCATCGCAAGATGGTGCGGGCTGCCCGCGCCCGCCGAGGCGTAGTCGATGCCGCCGGCCTTGGACCTGGCGCGGGCGATGAACTCCTGCACGTTGCTGACGTTCATGCCGGGGCCGACCACCAGGATCATCGGAAAGCGGCCCAGCAGGGTGACGGGCGCCAGGTCCTTGACCGGATTGTAGGAAAGGGTCTTGTACAGCGCCGGGTTGAACACCAGCGTGCCGTTGTCCGCCGACAGCACCGTATAGCCGTCCGCCGGCGAGCGCGCGGTTTCCGCGGCCGCAATCGCCGTGTTGCCGCCCGGCTTGTTGTCCACCACCACCGGCTGGCCCAGCCGGGCGGAGAGCGCCTGGCCGATGGAGCGCGCCAGGAAATCCGATCCGCCGCCGGCCGCATAGGGCACCACCCAGCGGACCGGCTTGGATGGGAAGGCGGTTTCCGCGCTGGCGGAGGCCGCCAGCAAGGGGATGGCGGCCAGGCCCATGGCGATGCATTTGCGGACTGTGATCATCTTGTCTCCTGTTTCCCGTTTTATCGTCGGTAGCGGCTGTTTGCTTCTGCGACTTCGTTATGCGTAAATGATATACGCATTGCGTAATCTGGCGATGCGGGTTAACGCGGGTTTGCGGGCTCCGTGCCAATGTTCCTGACGCGGCGGCCCGCACCGCACTAGAATCTCCCGCCATGAAGACAACACTCGATCCAGACGATCCGGACGGCGCAGCGTCGCCAGCGCAGCCGCCGGCGCGCGAACGGCGGCAGCGCGTGCAATCGGCGCAGACCGGCATGACCGTGCTCAAGGGGCTGGCCAATCTCGGCGGGCGCGCCAGCCTGACCGCGCTGGCCGCGCATATCGCCGAAAGCCCGGCCAAGGTGCACCGCTACCTGGCCAGCCTGATCGATGAGGGGCTGGTGGCGCAGGAGTCGGGGTCGCAGCAGTATTTTCTCGGCGTGGAGGCCATGCTGATCGGCCTGGCGGCGATGCGGCAGGTGGATCCGGTCCGGATCGCCGAGCCGTCGCTGATCCGCTTGCGCGAGAGCCTTGACGTCACCTGCTTCGTGGCCGTGATGGGGAACAAGGGCCCGACCATTGTGCGTTTCGAGGAGCCCGGGCTTCCGGTGACGGTCAATGTGCGCGTGGGATCGGTGTTGTCGATGTTGTGGTCGGCCACGGGGCGCACGCTGCTGGGCCTGCTGGACGAGCCGCGCGTGCGCGCGATGGCGGAAGAAGAACTCGCCGCAGCGGCGCCGGAGCTGCGCGCGCAGCTTGACCGCGACGATCCCATCGGGGTGCTGCGAGAGGACGTGCGCGCAGCGGGGTGCGCGGTGGTGCGGGATACCAACCTGAAGGGCATCAGCGCGGTGGCCGCGCCGTTGTACGACTACACAGGCCGCATTTGTGGGGTCATCACGGCACTGGGCGCCACGGGTGGCTTCGATGCCACGATGGACGGGCCGATTGCGATTGCCGTGCGCCGCGAGGCGCAGGCTGCCAGCGCGCTGCTGGGATACGCCGCGGCACCGCCGGGCGGCGGTGCCGTTTAAGGCTTGCCAAAGCCTGCCAAGCCTGGGCCTCTCCGTCAGGCCCGCGGGCTCAGGCCTTGCGTTCGCCGCCCAGTGCTTCGGTCAGATCCGACAGCATATTGGCCAGTTCGCCGGCCATCATGGTGAAGTCGCCGTCGAAGCGCTCGTCTTCATCGCTGGCGCTGGCGCCGGCTTGTTCCTTGATCACGTCCAGCGGCGCCACGCGCTTGATCGTCAGCGACTCGGTCAGCACGAAGGAGACGCGGTCGTTCCAGGTCATCGCCAGGCGCGTGCAGCGCTTGCCGGCGGCGATATGGCGGCGCAGGTCCTCGGCATCCAGCGGGTGGCGCACATAGCGCACCGTGGCCTTGCTTTCGGCGCTGGATTGCAGCTCCATCTCCTGGTCGACAGTGAAGCCGGCCGGCGCCGTGTCGGTGGCCAGCCAGTCGGTCATGGCGGCGACCGGCGACTGGTTCACATGCAGGTTTTCCAGCGGCAGCGGGTCGATCGCCTTGAACAGCAGGCCGCGCACTTCGTCGGCCTTGGCGGGGGCGGCGGCGTCGATGGCAAGCCAGCCGTTGACCGGATCGATCCACACGCGGGTGTCGCGGCGGATGCTGAACGCGCGCGGCAGCAGTTCTTCGGTGATCTGTTCCTTGAGTTCGCGCATCTGCTTGCGCCCCGGCTTGAAGCCTTGCTGCTCTTCCAGCTCGGCGGCGCGCGCCTTGGTGACCTGGTTGACCACGGTGGAGGGCAGCAGCTTTTTCTCGGTGCGCATGGTCAGCAGCATCTGCTTGCCGACCTGATGCACCAGGGCGCCGTTTTCACGCGGCGAGGCCCAACCCTGGGTCTGCATTTCCAGGCTGGTGCCGGGGAAGAAGGCGTGGCGCGCCAGGCAGGCTTCGACCTCGTCGGCGGCGAGGGACCACGGTGCGGACAGACGGTGCAGCTGGAGATTCTTGAACCACATGGGAATTCGGCCAAAGGGAGCGATTCTAGCCGGTTAGCGTGTCGGATGCGGTAACAATGCGTGAAGGAGTCTGGCCGGTGTGGCGGCGCAGTGGCAGCAGGGCCGGAAAAGACAGGGGCCGGGCTGCCTTCGCAACCCGGCCCCCTGCGTGGTCTCAGATGTCGAGCTTGCTGATCTTCGAGCCTTCCAGGCTCACGCCGGCCATCAGGCCCGCGTTGGTGACCACGAAGCCAACGATGGGCTGCTGGCCGGTATTGGTGTCCAGCACGCCATTGGCGCCAATCTTGGCCAGCGCGACCGTAGCGTCCACGCCGGCGGTCCAGCCGCTGCTGGCGACGAATTTGTCGAATGCATCCTGCGTGATGAACATCAGGATGACGGCCTTGGACTGTGCCCCGAACTGAAAGCCGAACGAGCCCGTGATGAGACGGTAATAGCCGCGGTTGGCGCCGCCCGCGCGCAGTGCGCCATCGCCATATTCGCCGCCCACGAAGAAGCCGGCCGAGATGACGTTGGGGAAGACCAGGATGCCGCGCGCGCGGTTGGCAAGTTCGTGCGAACCCTTCGCCGTCTCGTACAGCTTGTTGAGCGTACCGTCCACGCCGCCATCGATCTCGCGGCGCTTGGCCGCCTTGTCGGTGGGGGCATTGGGCGTGGTGGTACACGCCCCCAGCAGGCCTGAACTTGCCACCACCAGTCCAGCCCCTGCCGTCAGAAACGATCTGCGTTCCATGCTCACTCTCCTGATTGTTTTACCTCTCACTGCACCGGATACCCCGGAGCCGCTCTACGCACCCCACATAAAGGATAGGCGTAATCGGCACTTGTAGAAACTGGAAATCTCGCCGCTAACCTTGCTCTCGGGTTTTCCCGAAAAGCTGGCGTACTCCCACCGTTTCTGGAGAAATATACAAAGCCATCTCGCAGATAGCTGTAGGACGGAGACTGCATTTTGAGGCGCGGCGTCCTACAAGCGTGGGCGCCTGGCAACAACCTGTTTCATCTGGACAGGAACCCGGCCGCGCGAGATAAGTCCATCACACATGAAATCCGTTCTCGCCCTCATCCCTGTTACCTTGCTGGCCGCGGCTTGTGCTTCGCACGCGCCTGCCGATCCGCAAGCCTCCGCCGAAGCCAATGAGCAATGGCAATCGCTGCGCGCCGCTTACACCACGTGCGCCAAGGACCAGGCCGATGCCGGCATGTCCGGCCGCGCCTCGGCGCAGGATCTCGCCGCCTCCGCGCTCAAGGCTTGCCAGCCTCGGCTGGACGCCATGCGCACGGCATTTCGCGAGTACCTGGATGCGCAGATGGTGTCCTCGCATGGCCGCGACGGCGCGCGCCAGGCCGCCGACCGCGTGAGCCGGGATACCGAAGCCAAGACCCGCAACTACCTGGTGCGCTACGTGGAGCGGGAGCGCTACACCGCCAGGCAGTAACGGCGTGCATGGGCTGCCGGCTCCTGCCGCTCTTGCCTCGCGTGCCTGAGGGGGGCGCGCGTACTGTGGTGTAATGCGCGGGCCCTGGCGCGCAATCCGGCCCCGGCCGGTTCCGTTCAGTGCCGCGTTAGCCGACGCGGCAGCCGTGCCCCACCAACCTCAAAGCGGTCCCTCCCGATGACTCTCTCTCCCGAACGCCTGCAGCTAGCCCACGAGCGTTTTCTTGCCGACAACCCCGAAGTGGTGGCGCTGCTCAAGGTGATCACAGAGCGCCACGCGCGCGCTGTCGGCATGAGCGTGGAAGCCTTCCAGCGCTCCGAACTGGAGCGTGCGATTGGCCGCGAAGCCCGGCTCCGGCGCCTGACCGTCGACGAACTGCTGCTTGTGTACCTGGGCGAGCGCGCAGCGCCGGCACCCAGGCGCTAGGCGCTAGGGGCTTGCATTACCTTACCGGGCCGCGTTGGCGCCGCCGGGCGCAGAAACAGCCAGGCGCAGGCCGCCCCACCGGCGGCCAGCAGCGCCGAGAGCAGCATGACCCAGCGAAAACCTGCCACGAACGCGTTGTCCACCGCCTGGCGGACGGCCGCCCGCGCCAGGGGATCCGCTACCACCGGGATCTCTATGGCAGCGAGCTTCCCGCGTTGTGCCAGCACGGCGCGCGTCACTTGTGGCGTCAGGGCCGCGGCCGCCGGCGATTGACCAGGCGGCTCGCCAAGCGCCCGCTCCAGCCGGTGGTCGAACACGCGCGCCATCACAATCCCCAGCACCGCAATCGCCAGCAGCGTGGCCACGCGTGCCGCCGCATTGTTGATGCCCGACGCGGTACCGGCCGCGCGCGGCGGCACCGCATTCATGACCGTGGTGGTCAGCGGCGCCACGCTGATCGTCATGCCGACGCCCAGCACCAGCACCGCGGGAAAGAAGGTCAGCCAGTAACTGCCGCCGCTGGCGGGTAGCGCGAACAGGGCAAAGCCCGCCGCCGCAACCAGCGGGCCCACGATCAGGGGTTTGCGCGCGCCGTGCCGGTCCACCAGCCCGCCGGCCCAGCCTGAGAGCAGGAACATCAGCAGGATAAAGGGCAGCAGGGCGGCGCCGGCGGCCGTCGAGGAATACCCCTGCACCTGGATCAGGTTGAGCGGGAAGAAGAACAGGCCGCCGCCCAGCGCGGCGTAGAGCAGCAGGGTGAGCAGGTTGGCGCCCAGGAAGGCGCGCGAGCGGAACAGCGCCGGCGGCATGACGGGATTCGGTACGCGCGCCTCCACGATCACGAACAGGCCAAGCGCAAGCAAGCCGGCGGCAGCCGGTATCCACACCGCAGGGTGGCCCCAGCCCAGCACTGGCGATTCGATCAGGCCATAGACCAGGCCACCCAGCCCCAGCGCGGCGAGCAGGCTGCCTGCCCAGTCGAGGCCGCCCTCCTGCCTGGGGCCGCGGCTGTCCGGCACGCGCCAGAACAGGATCAGCAATACCGCCGCAGCCAGCGGCAGGTTGACCAGGAAGGCCGCGCGCCACGACAGGTGCTCGATCAGCCAGCCGCCCGCCACCGGGCCTAGCGCGGTGGTCATGGCGGTGGCGCCGGACCAGGTGCCGATGGCCTTGCCGCGCCGGCTCTCGTCGAAAGAAGCCGACAGCAATGCCAGGCTGCCCGGCACCAGCAGCGCCGCGCCCACGCCCTGCGCCGCACGCGCCGCGATCAGGTGGCCGATGTTGCCGGCCAGGCCGCACCATGCCGAACTGACGGCAAAGATCGCCACGCCCAGCGCGAAGACGCGGCGCCGCCCGAAGCGGTCACCGGCGGCGCCCCCCACCAGCAGCAACGCCGCCAGCAGCAGCGCATAGGATTCCACCGTCCATTGCATGCCGCTCAGGCTGGCGCCGAAGTCCTTCTGCAGCGCGGGCAGCGCCACGTTGACCACGGTGCCATCGATAAAGGCCATGCTCGAAGCCAGGATGGTGGCGGCCAGCACCCACGGCTCGTCGGCCCTGGCGCAGGGCGGCCCGCCGGGACTGGCCCGGATCGCGGCGTCGTCACACGGGCCCTGGGCCAGCGGGGTTGTGGACATGTTCAGCGGCAGGCTCGCCGCCCGGTCACGATGCCGCCGGTTCCAGCGGGCGCAGCTCGCCCAGCATGGTCGGGATCAGCTCGGCCACCGTCGGGTGGATGTGCATGGCGCGCTGCACCACGGTGTACGGCGCGCGCGCATACATCGCGTCGAGGATGCAATGAATCACCTCGTCGCCGCCCACGCCCAGCACCGCCGCGCCAAGGATCTCGCGGCTGCCGGCATCGACCAGGATCTTCATGAAGCCCTGCGTCTCGCCCTTTTCCACGGCGCGGCCCACCCGGGTCATCGGCCGCATGCCCACCAGCACGTTGCGTCCGGACTGCCTCGCCTCGTGCTCGTTCATGCCGACCCGGCCCAGCGGCGGATCGGTGTAGAGCGCATAGGCCGGGATGCGGTCGCCAACGGTGCGGGCGGCCTCGCCGGGCGCCGCGTCCAGCAGATTGGCGGCGACGATCTCGAAATCGTTGTAGGCGGTATGGGTGAAGGCGCCGCGGCCGTTGCAGTCGCCCAGCGCCCAGATGCCCGGCACAGTGGTGCGCAATTGCTCGTCCACCTGGATATAGCCGCGCGCATCGACGGCCACGCCGGCGCGCTCCAGGCCAAGGTCGTCGGTATTGGGCCGCCGGCCCACCGCCAGCAGCACGTGCGAGCCGACGACTTCGGGCGCGCCATGCGCGCAATCCATCTTCACCGCGACCTCGCCGCCGCGCTGCTCCAGTTCGATGCACTCGGCGTCCAGGCGCAGGCCGATGCCCTCGGCGGCGAGGATATCGCGCACGGCGTCAGACACATCGGGGTCCTCCCGCTCGATCAGGCGCGGGCCGCGCTGCACAATGGTGACCTCGCTGCCGAAGCGGCGAAACATCTGGCCGAACTCCAGGCCGATATAGCTGCCGCCAACCACCAGGAGGTGCCGCGGCAGCGACTCCACGCGCATCATGCCGGCATTGGTCAGGTAATCCACCTGGTCCAGCCCCGGCATCGGCGGCGCCGATGCGCGTCCGCCCACGTTGATGAAGATCTTGCCGGCGCGTAGCACGGTGTCGTTCACGCGCACGGTATCGGGGCCTTCGAAGCGGGCGTGGCCGAGATAGACGGTGCCGTGGTCCAGCTCGCGCATCCACGTTTCCACGCCATGCCTGGATTTGCCGACCACGCCATCCTTGCGCGCCTTGACCCGCGCCATGTCGACCGTCACCGGCCCGGTGGGCACCACGCCGTATTCGGCCCCGCGCCGCGCCAGGTGGGCGGCATAGGCGCTCGCCACCATGGTCTTGGTAGGGATGCAGCCGTTGTTGACGCAGGTTCCGCCAAACGCCTGGCGCTCGATCACGGCCACTTTCTGGCCGTCGGCGGCGAGGCGCGCTGCCAGCGGGGGGCCGGCCTGGCCGGTGCCGATGATGATGGCGTCGTAGTCGATGGTCATGGCGGGGCTCCTGGGACGGACTGCGATGCGATGGGGCAGTGCCCGGAATCACAGCATTTCAAGCGGGTGCGGCCCGCGCGGCGGCGGGAAAGCCACGTCGAGCCCGGCCAGCTGCTGTGGCGACAGGCGCAGCGCCAGCGCGCCGTGATTCTCGCGCAGGCGTTCACGGTGGCTGGTCTTGGGAATCGCGATGACGTTGTCCTGCGCCAGCAGCCAGCCCAGCGCGGCCTGTGCCGGCGTGATCCCGTGCTGCCCGGAGAAGCGGACGAGCCCGGGATTGCGCAGCAGCGTGGCCTGCTCTATCGGCGAGTAGGCCATCAACGGCACTCCGTGCTGGCGCAGCCAGGGCAGCAGGTCCCATTCGATGCCGCGGCGGGCGAGGTTATATAGCAGCTGGTTGGCCGCGACCTGGTTGCCGCCGGGCACGCGCCAGAGCGCCCGCATATCGTCCAGGCTGAGGTTGCTGACGCCGAAATGCCGGACTTTGCCCGCCTTCTGCAGCGCCATGAAGGCCTCCATGGTCTCGGCCAGCGGCACGCCCCCGCGCCAGTGCAGCAGGTAGAGATCCAGCCGGTCGGTGCCCAGCCGGCGCAGGCTGCGCTCGCAGGCGGCCACGGCGGATTTGCGCCCGGCGTTGTGCGGGTACACCTTGCTGACCAGGAAGACCTCGTCGCGCCGGCCCGCGATGGCTTCGCCGACCAGTTCCTCGGAGCGGCCCTCGCCATACATCTCGGCGGTATCGATCAGGGTCATGCCGAGATCCAGGCCAAGCCGCAGCGTGGCGAGTTCCTCCGCGCGCGCGGCCGGATTCTCGCCCATGTTCCAGGTGCCCATGCCAAGCGCGGCAACGGTTTCGCCACCAGGCAAAATCGCGGTCTTCATCAGATTAGCTCCGAGAAACCTCGCCATTCATGGCGGGGAGTGAAAGGAGCGCCGCCGCCAGGCGGCATTGCCACGTTAGAATGTGCGGCATGATTCTTGTCTACCGCTACCGGGTGAAGTCGCTCAACGGCGCCTGCTCAACAAGCAGAGCCGAGCGGTGAACTACGTCTGGAACTTTTGCAATGACACGCAGAAGCACGCGCTCAAATCGGCTTCGAAACTCGCCAAAACCAGGATGGCGAAGCGCGTCTACGACGCATCCTGGTCGTCCTTCCGGGACAAGCTCCGCTACAAAGCGATTGCGCACGGGGCCACGTTTGAGGAAGTGAACGAAAGTGGTTCGACCCAGTCCTGTTCGGCGTGCGGTTCGAAAGACAGCACGACGCGGCCGAAAGGTATCGCAGGACTGCGAATAAGAGAGTGGACCTGTAGTGGCTGTGGTGTCGTGCATGACCGTGATACCAATGCTGCGCTGAACATTCTCCGATGCGGACGTGCATCGCCAGGTGTGGGAATCCCCTGCCGTTAGGCAGGGGAGGACGTCAAGTGGTAATCCGGTGAGGGAGCAGGCAGGGGCGAGCAGCGTGCGCCGCAAACAGCACGCACGCGACGCCCGGTTACTCACAAACACTAGGTAAGGACGGCGCGATGCACAAGGTGCGGCGCATCGCGCGCAGCATTCAGACCACGCCGGTCAGGTAGTACACCGTGATCACGAAGAACACGGCCATGGTCTTGATCACCGTGACCGCGAAGATGTCGCGGTAGGACTCCCGGTGGGTCAGGCCCGTCACCGCCAGCAGGGTGATCACCGCGCCGTTGTGTGGCAGCGTATCCATGCCGCCGCTGGCCATCGACACCACCCGGTGCAGCACGTCGAGCGGGATGCCGGCGGCCTGCGCGCCATGGATGAAGGTGTCCGACATGGCGGCCAGCGCGATGCTCATGCCGCCGGAAGCCGAGCCGGTGATGCCGGCCAGCGTGCTGACGGAGACGGCCGCGTTGACCAGGGGATTGGGGATGCTCTTGAGCGCGTCGCTGACCACCAGGAAGCCGGGCAGGGCGGCGATCACGCCGCCGAAGCCATACTCCGAGGCCGTGTTCATGGCCGCCAGCAGCGCCCCGCCGATGGCGCTCTTGCTACCCTCGGCAAAACGATCGCGCACCGCGCCGAAGGCGGTCGCCAGCACCACCACGATGCCCAGCAGCAAGGCCGCTTCCACCGCCCAGATCGCGGTCACGGTGGCGATCTGCGTTTCCACCGGCTTGGCCAGGCCCGGCAGCGACACACTGTAGCTGCTGCCGTACCACTGCGGAATCATCCGCGTGAAGACGAAATTGGCCACGCCTACCACCACCAGCGGCAGCAGCGCCAGCGCGGGGTGCGGCAGGTGCCCGGTCTGGCTGCGCTCCGGCTCGTTGCGCAGCGCCGTGCCGTAGCCTTCGCCGCGCGCCATGGCCGCGCGGCGGCGCCACTCCAGGTAGGACAGGCCGACCCCGACGATAAACAGTGAGCCAAGCACGCCCAGCAACGGCGCTGCCCAGGTCGTGGTCTTGAAGAAGGTGGTGGGGATGATGTTCTGGATCTGCGGCGTACCCGGCAGCGAATCCATGGTGAAAGAGAACGCGCCCAGCGCGATGGCGCCCGGCATCAGGCGCTTGGGAATATTGCTCTGCCGGTAGAGCTCCGCCGCGAAGGGATAGACGGCGAACACCACCACGAACAGCGAAACCCCGCCGTAGGTCAGCAGCGCGCAGACCGCCACGATTACCGCATTGGCGCGCGAGCGGCCGATATAACGAATGGCGGCGGCGACGATGGACTCCGAGAAGCCCGACAGCTCGATCACCTTGCCGAATACGGCGCCAAGCAGGAACACAGGGAAATACAGTTTGACGAAGCCGACCATCTTCTCCATGAAGATGCCGGAGAAGACGGGCGCCACGGCGGCGGGCTCGGTCAGCAGGACGGCGCCGAGCGCGGCCACCGGGGCGAACAGGATGACGCTGTAGCCGCGGTAGGCGGCGAACATCAGGAAGGCCAGCGCGGCCAGGACGATCAGGAAAGACATCGGTTCTCCTTGTGTTTCCCGTGCGCGCGGTGCTTTTGGCCCCGCGCGCAACGGACCAGGTGCCGACTTTGCCACAGCTTGCTGCACTGCGGAATGTCCTGCCTCAAAGGCCGGTGCCGGCCGGTAGCTCCGGCCCGGTGCTCAACCGTGGTGATAGCGGTACTCCTGCGTCAGCCCGCCGTAGCCGTAGGTGGCCGCGCGCGCGTCGACAACGTGGATGTACGAGACCGGATGGACATTGCCGATCAGCTCCGACAGCGACTCGAACACTTCCTTCAGGAACTGCGCCTTCTCGCCTTTCGTGTTCGTTTCATCGGTCACGCTGATATCGAGATGGAAGGCATTGCGGCCCAGCTCCGAGAGCGGTTCGCCGCCGACGATCCAGGTGTCGCGATCGATGTATTGCACGGAGACGACGATGACTTCCGGCTTCTTGCCGAGCACGCGCTGCGTGATCTCGGCCACGGCGGCGGCGCTGCGGCGGGTCAGCGATGCATCGGGTTTGCCGGAGATCTGGAGGTTGATGTGGGGCATGACGGGCTCCTTGGCCTGAGGTTGGCGTTGTTTCGGTTCAGCGGGTAAGTGATGCCATTCTAGGTCTCTGCCTTCCATCGGAAAAACGGGAATTTGCGATACTATCCATCGTCAATTCCGAAACATGATGGGAGGTGGCGATGCGCGCCCTGGAACTCGATCAGCTACGTACCTTCGTTACCGTGGCGGAGGCCGGCAGCCTGTCGGCGGCCGCGCCGCGGCTGTTCCTGTCGCAGTCATCGGTCAGCGAGCAACTGCGCAAGCTGGAGGAGCGTGCCGGTGTGCCGCTGCTCACGCGCGGCAAGCAGGGCGCCTCGCCCACGCCCGCCGGCATGCGCTTGCTGGAGCATGCGCGGCGCATCCTGGCGCTGTCCGAACTGGCGTTGCAGGACTTGCGCGGCCATGCGCTGGATGGCGAACTGCGGCTGGCGGTGACGGATTACTTCCGGCCTGGCGAGATCGCCGGCATGCTGCGCCGGCTGCGCGAGCACTATCCCTACCTGCGGCTGCATGTGACCGTGATGAAGAGCGGCATGATCGACGCCGGCGCGTTGACCGATGCCTTCGATATCGGCCTGTCGATGCGGCTGCCGGGCGCCCGCGGTGGCCAGCGGGGAGCGCGCGGCACCGTGCTGCGCCGCGAGGCGCTGGCGTGGGTGGCGGCCGAAGGCGAGGCCGAGGGCATCAACGCGCCGCTGCCGCTGGTGCTGCTGCCCGATACCTGCGCGCTGCACCAGTACGTGGTGCAGATGCTGCTGCGCCGGCGGCTGGACCATGTGATCGCGCATTCCGCCTCGGGCGTGGCCGGGCTGCAGCTCGCGCTGGCCGCCGGCTTGGGTATCTCCTGCCTGAACGAGTCGGCGATCGGGCCCGGGGTGGCGCGCATCGATGCCCGGACCGTCAGCCGCCTGAAGCTTCCCGCGCTGCCGGCCGCCGAGTTTTACCTGCTGCCCGCGCGGCCCGGCGAGGCGCCTCTGGTGGCGAAGGTGCGCGCGGCCCTGGCGGAGCAATTCGCCTGAAATGGCCTGACCGTTTGCGCGCGAAGACTGCCGGACATGCGCCAGGCATGGACCTGTTTCCAATTTCCTCGCATTTTTGGTCTTTTCGGTATTTTCTCTTTCCCTTAATCGGCTAACAGCATATTGGGTGCTGCGTTGGCCGCTTTTAGCGCGCCCGGATATGCATCCGTGGTTTTTATTGACAATCGTTGCCAATGAAAATGATAATGCGTCGCATTTGTATTTCAATCGTTACAAATCATTACAGCGATGCGTCTTATCCTCCGACCAATCCACGCCGCCGTGCTCGGCGTCTTTGTTTCCCAATCGGCCGTCTTCGGTACCGCGCAGGCGCAGGCGAATAGCGCAGCCAGCCTGCCCGAAGTCACTGTGAAGGCCGCCGCTGGCAGCGACCCCGGAGAGGGCTACAACCCGACCAGCACCGGCAGCGCGACCAAGTTCAACGCACCGTTGCGCGATATCCCGCAGACCGTCAACGTGGTGACCGCCGAAGTGATGCGCGACCAGCACGCTACCTCAATCCAGGACGCGCTGAAGAATGTGCCGGGGGTGAGTTTCTCCACCGGCGACGGCCAGCGGGACCAGGTCAGCATCCGCGGCTTTTCGGCCATCGCCGACCAGTTCGTCGATGGTATCCGCGACGATGCGTTGTACTTTCGCGATCTGTCCAACGTCGACCGCATTGAAGTCGTCAAAGGCCCGGCCGCGGTGCTTTACGGGCGTGGCTCGTCCGGCGGCCTGATCAATCGCGTCACCAAGAAGCCCGGCCTCGATGTCACCGACCTGGCGCTCAGCTATGGCTCCTGGCAAAGCCGGCGCGCCGAAGCCGATGTCGGCCGCGTGGTGAACGATGCCGCCGCCTGGCGCATCACCGGCGCGGTGGAGAAGGGCAACAGCTACCGCGACCAGCAGTTCATCGACCGCTTTGCCGTGGCGCCGTCGCTGGATCTGCGCCTGGCGCCCGAGACCACGCTGCTGCTGCAGGCCGACTACCTGCAAGACCGGCGCGTGACCGACTTCGGCATCCCGGCATATCAGGGCCGCCCGGTCAACGTGCCCGCTTCCACCTACTATGGCGCCGCCAACGCGCGCGACGTGGACTACAGCCAGTCGCGTGTGTACTCCGGCACCGCCACGCTGAACCACCGCTTCAATGAGCAATGGTCGCTGCGCAATGCCACGCGCTACTACCACTACACGCTGGACCGCAACAACACGCTGCCGGGCGTGGTCAACGAGGCGCGCCAGACCGTCACGCTGACGCGCTCGAACGTGGCGCGCGCCGAGCGCGGCTGGTTCAACCAGACCGACCTGACGCAGAAGGCCACGCTATTCGGCATGAAGCACGAGTTGCTCTACGGGGTGGAGATCGGCCAGCAGAACAAGGACCTCGTCAGCTATTCCGCGGGCACGGTGGCCACCGTATCGCTGTTCAATCCTGTGCTTCCCACGCTGCCGCTGAACGGCGGGGCGCTCACCGCCAACAGCCTGGGCACCTTCAAGACCCTGGGCGTGTATGCGCAGGACATGGTGAGCCTGACCGAACACTGGAAGGCGCTCGTCGGCCTGCGCCACGACCGCTTCCAGCAAGAGACCGTCGATCATCGCCCCGGCCAGCCTGGCCTGTCGCGCACCGACAACGCCTGGAGCCCGCGCGCGGGCCTGGTGTGGCAGCCCACCAGGACGCAGTCCTACTATGTCTCGTGGAGCCGTTCGTTCCAGCCCTCGGGCGAGGCCTTCGCGCTGGCGGCCAACAACGCCGATATCGCGCCGGAAAGCACGCGCAATACCGAGGTAGGCGCCAAGTACGACTGGCTGGATGGCCGCGCCAGCACTACGGTGTCCGTGTTCCGCCTGGAGCGAAACGGTATCAAGGCAACCAATCCGCTCACCTTGCAGTTGGTGCCGATCGGCGAGCAACGTACCGATGGCGTGGAACTCACCACCTCGGCGGACCTGTCGCAGGGCTGGCGCGTGCTTGCGGGCTATGCGTATCTTGACGCGCGCGTGACCAGATCGGTCGCGGTCGATGCCGGCCAGCAGGTACAGGGCAAGCGCGCCACGCTGACGCCGATGCACAGCGGCAACGTGTGGCTCACCAAATCGCTGGGCAATGGTTTTGGCGTGGGTGGCGGCCTCAACCTCGTCGGCGCGCGCTTTGCCAATCCGGGCAATACGGTCACGCTGCCGGGCTACGTCACCGCCGATATGATGGCGTGGTACCGCCGCGGTGCGTTCGAGGCGCAGCTCAACCTCAATAACGTGTTCAACCAGGGCTATATCGTCTCAGCCCACGGTACCAGCCCCAACCTGAACATGCCGGGCGCGCCGCGCAGCGTGATGGCGACATTGCGCTACCGGATGTAACGCGGGCACGGCGGCGCGATGCGCCGCCGTCAACTCTCAGGCGGATTCAGGTGTCGGTCCACTGCCGCAGGAGGTTGTGATAGCAACCCACCAGCGAGCGGCGCGCGCCTTCGTCGGCGCCGGTCTGGTTGAGTTTCTGGATAGCGTTGTCGAGGTCGAACAGCAGCGCGCGCTGCGCATCGTCGCGCACCAGGCTCTGGATCCAGAAGAAGCTCGCCACGCGCGTGCCGCGCGTGATCGGCGTCACCTGGTGCAGGCTGGTGGCGGGGTAGACCACCATGTCGCCGGCTTCCAGCTTGACGCTGTGCACGCCGTAGGTGTCTTCCACCTGCAACTCTCCGCCGTCGTAGCTGGCGGGGTCGCTCAGGAACAGGGTGGCCGAGACGTCGGTGCGCAGCTTGCGGCCGTTATGCGGATGGATGCGCACGCTGCCGTCCACATGCGGGCCAAACGTCATGCCCTCGCTGTAGCGGTTGAACATCGGCGGGTAGACGATATTGGGCAGCGCCGCACTGATGAACAGCGGATGCCGTTCCAGCACGCTCAGCATCAATTGCTGGCACTGCAGCGCCACATCGGCGCGCTCGTCGATCTGCTGGTTGAACTTGACCGGGGCGCCGGAGTAGCCGGCCGATACGCGGCCATCCACCCAGGCGTCGCCGGCCTGGTCGAGCAGTTCGCGCAGCACGGCGAGCTGCTCCGCGTTGAGGACCTTGGGAATGCAGACAAGCATGACGATCTCGGCAGGGTTCGATGGCAGCGCTGGGAGAGGTCCCGGCGCTGCCGCGTGGCGTGGCAGGGTGCCACGCCACTTTACCTTAGCTTACATGCGGTAGATGAGGGACAGCATCGCCGTGCGGCCGGTGCCCGGCACCGAGCGGCCGCCGTCCGACTGGATCAGCGCATCGTAGTACTTCTTGTCGAACACGTTGAACAGGTTCAGGCGCACATCGTACTTCGGCTGGTGGTAAGTAATCATGCCGTCCCAGCGCACGAAGCCGCCCACCTGCACGGTGTTGGTGTTGTTGGCATAACGCTGCGACATATAGAAGGCGCCGCCGCCCACTTCCCAGTCCTGCAGCACGCGGTAGCTGGTCCACGCCGTCGCGGTGTGCTTGGGCGTATTGGTCGGGACCATGCCCTGGGTGCCGGCGGCGATGCCGTTGACGATCTCGCCGTCCAGGTAGGTGTAGCCCGCGAAGACCTGCCACTTGTTGGTGATGCGGCCGGTGGCGCCGGCACGGAAGCCGCGTACGCGGATCTTGCCGGTCAGCGCGTAGGTGGTGGCGTCGATCTGGCTGCGGGCATTGTCCTTGGTGATCTGGAACAGCGCTGAAGTCAGCGAGAGGTCGCCGCCCATCAGATCCCACTTGCCGCCTGCTTCATAGGATGTGTTCTTTTCCGGGTCCAGGTTCGTCTGGCCCACGGTGCCGACCAGTTGTTCCAGCGACGGATTGAACGAAGTGCCGTACGACAGGTAGTAGGACTGCGCCTCGGTCGGCTGCCAGAGGCCACCCACGCGCACGCTGGTGAAGTTGACGGTCTGCTCGGCATTGGACAGCGCGGTGTTGCCCTTGGTGTTGGTCGAGTTGACCGAATTGGTGATGCTGGCGAGATATCGGTCGTAGCGCAGCCCGGCCACCAGTTTCCATTGCTTGCTGAACTCGATCGAGTCATTGGCATAGGCCGCCAGGGTATTGGCCGAAGCACCCTGCCGGTTGCCGACCGCGCTCGGCGCGGTAGCCGGCGAGTTGCTGTAGGTCGGGTTGACCACCGGTTCGCACGCGGCGTAGCCGCTGGTGCCCGCTGCCGCGGTGGCGGTAGCGCCGGGGTTCAGCGGCACGCCGTTGCAGGTGCCGTTGCGGTAGTAATTCTGGTTGTCGTAGCCATCGTGGCCAATTTCGGCTCCAACCAGCAGTGTGTGCTTGACCGGCCCGGTATCGAACTTGGCGGTCAGCTCGGTCTGGTTGAAGATCGAGTAGTCGCGGATATGGCGGTCATGGCTCTGCTGGCGCACAAACAGCGAATCCAGCGGCAGCGTGGTGGTGGTCAGCGGCGTGAAGGTGCCGCCCTTGACCGAGCCGACGGCATTGGGCGCCGTCTCGCGCGCATTGGTGTTGACGTAGTTGAACTGGGTCTGGTTGCGCAGGCGCAGGTTCGGCGAGAACTTGTGATCGACGGTGCCATTGAGCGCGACGACGTCCTGGATGGTGCGGTCGTCGTTGAAGCCGTAGGACGTCTTGCGGTTGACGTTGACCGGGTGCCCGTTGATTGCCGGCAGGCCGTAGTCGGGCATGTCCTCGTTATGCTGAAGCAGCGCCGACAGCGTGATTTCCGTGGGGGTGCCGATGCCCAGGCGCCAGGACGGCGCGAGACCGAAATCCTTCACCGTCATCTGGTCGCGCGTGCTCGGCGCGCCGTCCTGCGCCATCGCGGAGATACGGAAAGCGGAAGTCTCGCCGGTGGGCGTGTTGTAGTCGGCGGTGGCGCGCACCAGGCCGTTGGTGGTGACCGAGCCCGTGACCTCCGTGGCAGCCTTCAGCGACGGCTTCTTGCTGACCTGGTTGATCACGCCGCCGGTCGATCCGCGCCCGAACAGCATCGACGACGGCCCCATCAGCACTTCCACCGAGTCCAGCGCGAAGACGTCGCGATAGTACTGGCCGCGGTCGCGGAAACCATCGAGATAAATGTCGGTACGCGCGGAGAAGCCGTTGAGGTTGATGTTGTTGCCGATCTGCCCGCCTTCGGCGCCGCCAATGGTGATGCCCGGCACGTTGCGCAGCGCATCCGCCAGCGAGGTACCGCCCTGTGCATCGATCAGCGCCTTGTTGACCACCGTTACCGACTGCGGAATGTCGCGCAGTTCCTCGGGCAGCTTGCTGATCGAATTCTTGACCGCGTTGTAGTCGTCATTGACGCGTCCGCTTTGCACCACGACCTCTTGCAGCGTTGTCGAGCCCTGGCTGGCGGCGGGCGCGGGAGCGGCCGTCTGGGCCAGGGTGACAACGGGGGTGGCGAAGAGCGCGAGCAGTGCAGTCGCGATCGGAGTGCGGCGGTTCATGTCGATTCTCGATTCCGGTACGGCCGTAGGTACGAGTCAGCCGGCGGTTGCAAGAAGTGCAAGCCTGCGGTTCGGACAACGGCGGGACAAATATGTTTGGGCGCCCCGGAATATAAATGCGAATGATTAGCGTTGCAATTCGCGTTGGCTTTTTTTCACAGACATTGTCATTGGCGTTGAATGTATTTTTTACAGAACATTAATGCTGTATTTCACACCTGTTACAGCACTTTCATTTCGAATTGCGGCGCATGGAGCGCATGTCGGAAATGAAACAGGCCTGTACGCAACAGGCCTGATGCAGACATTTGCAGTCCTGGCGGACAGGACTGGTAGAAAAATTTATTAATCCGCCGTCATATTGGCTTTCTTTGCGATGCGTCCAAGGCGCTCGCGCTCCGACTTGATGAAGGCAATGAAGCTCTCCTGCGTGCCGCCCGCGGGCTCAATGCCGTTGGGGATCAGGCGGTCGCGCGTTTCCTGCGTCTGCATCGCCGCGCTCATCTCGGCGTTCATCTTCTTCAGGATGGCGGGGTCCGTACCCTTGGGCGCGAACACGCCGGCCCAGTGGCCGATGCGCACCTCCGGCATGCCTTGCTCGGCGGTGGTCGCGATATTCGGTGCCGCGCTCATGCGCTTGTCCCAGGTCGCGCCCAGCGCCTTGAGCTTGCCGGCCTTGATGTTGGGCAGCACCACCACGCTGGCCTCGGAGGTGGCCGTCACCTGGTTGCCGATCACCGCGGTAATGCTCTCCGAACCGCTCTTGTAAGGCACGACAGTCAGCACCGCGCCTTTCTCCTTGAGCATCTCCTCGACAAAGTGCGGCGTGCTGCCGCTGCCTGCGGTAGCGAAGTTGGCGCCCGAGGCCTGCTTCTTGGAATACTCGACCAGTTCCTTGAGATTGTTCACGGGTAGCGACGGCGATACCACGATCACGGACGGGCTGACCGCTACCAGTGAGACCGGCACCAGGTCGTCCGGCGCGTAGGGCATCTTGCTGCGGATCAGGCCGTTGGTGACGGTGCCAACCGCGCCGACCAGGAAGGTGTAGCCATCCGGCTTGCTCTTGGCCACATAGTCCGCGCCCACCACGCCGCCTGCGCCGGGGCGATTCTCGATCACCACCGCCTGGCCGAGCCGCTTGCCGACCGCGTCGGCGGCAGCGCGCGCCACCAGGTCGTTGGCTCCGCCCGCGGTGAACGGCACGACAAACTTGATCACATGCGTCGGCCACGCATCGGCGGCGTGGGCCGGCATGGCGAGGCCGGCGGCGGCGAACAGGGCGGGAACGGCAAGGGTCAGCGCGCGGCTGGTGGCAGGGATACGCATGGTTGTCTCCATTGGCTGTTTTAGGTACCGGGCGCCTGGCCAGGCCAACGTGGTGGCCAGCGCTACGCCGAGCGACCGATGATAACCAGCGAAGCTGTCAATTCGCTGAATCCGCGCATGCGCTTCCATAAGCGCACCACAGCCTCCTCCCGCTTGCCGGGGTTGGCGACTACTGGCCGTCCACGGTCTGTTGCGCCAGCCAGTTGCGGAACGCGCGCGCCGCCGCGGCTTCCGCGCGGTCCTGGGGCCACACCGCGTAGTAGCCGCCGCCCAGGCTTGCGCTTGCTTCGCAGGCGCGCACCAGCAGCCCCTCGTGCAGGCAGCGGTCGATCATGTGCCGCCACCCGAGCGCGATGCCCTGGCCCTCGATCGCGAGTTGCAGCAGGATGGGATATTGGTTGGCCACCAGTTTGTGTGGCGGGCGCGCATCGGCCACGCCGTTATGGGCCAGCCATGTCTGCCACGACATCCATTGGCGCTGTCCGTCTTCCAGTATCAGCAAGGTCTCGCCGGCGAGGTCGGCAGGCTTGAGTTGGCGGCCGTCCAGGTATTGCGGAGCGCAGACGGGGAACACGTCCTCGTCGTAGAGGCGGCGCGAAGCCAGTCCCGGCGGCGGGCCTTCGCGCAGGTAGTACAAGCCCACATCGAACTCCGCCGGCGACAGCGACGCCAGGCTGTCGTTGACGAGCAGGCGCAGGTGGATGTCAGGATGCGCGGCACGGAATCGCGGCAGCCTGGGCGTGAGCCATAGCACCGCCACGCCGGAGGAACAGGCCACCGTCAGCTCGCCATGGCCTTTGCGCTTCATCACCTCCTCGGTAGCTTCGGCGCATGCGGCCAGCAGGCGCTGCACTTCTTCGGCATAGGCCTGGCCGCTCACGGTCAGGCGCAGCGCGCGCGGCTCGCGGATAAACAGCTTCTTGCCCAGGAAGTGCTCGAGCTGGGCAACCTGCCGGCTGATGGCGCTTTGCGTCAGATGCAGTTCGGTGGCGGCGCGGGTGAAGCTGCCGTGGCGCATGGCGGACTCGAAGGCGACCAGGCAGGGCAGGGGAGGAAGGGGGGAGATGCGCATGGCGGCGTGTGGGAGGGTTCAGTCGCCATGATAGTGCGCGGAGGGCTTGGTTCGGTGCTACAGCTTTGCTCCCCTCCTGCTTGCGGGATGGGGCGGGTGCTCGTTATGCCGTCGTGCTGAAGAAAACAGTTGGCTTTGCTTCAGGTGGCTCCTGGCCAAGCCACCCCTCTCCCCAACCCTCTCCCCCTGAGGGGAGAGGGAGTGACAGCCGTCGTCATTGCGGACGGCTCTGGCGCATCCTTGTCGGCTTAGTCTAGCCCTGGGGTTCAGCCAGGCAGGCGATGCAGTCGCCCCGCCTGCATCACCATCGTCAGGTGCTCGCCCTGGCCGCAGAGCAGCCCGATGTCTGCCAGCGGATTGCCATCCACCGCGATCAGGTCGGCAAGCGCGCCTGCTCGCACGGTGCCCAGCTCGCCTTCGCGCTGCAGGATGGCGGCGGCAATCGAAGTGGCGCTGCGGATCGCTTCCAGGTTGCCGAGCAGTTCCGCGCGGATGCGGAACTCGTCCGACTGGTCCTGGTGCATCTCGCCCAGCAGGTCGGAGCCAAAGCCCATCGGCACGCCCGCTTCCGCATAGATGGCTAGCGAGTCGCGCCCCGCCTGGCGCACGGTTTCGATCTTCGCCACCGATTCCGCCGGTAGGCCCAGCCGCGCACCGTCGCGCGCAAGCGACTCGTAGGTGACAAGGGTGGGCACCACGAAGGCGCCATGCTCGCGCATCACGCGGGCGGCGGCGCGGTCGACCAGGTTGCCGTGCTCGATGGTGCGTACCCCGCAGCGCACCGCGCGCGCGATGGCGCGGCCGGTGTAGGCGTGCGCCATGACATAGGTCTGGGCCGCCTCGGCCTCGGCCACGATGGCGCGGATCTCGTCCTCGCTGTACTGCGTGTTGCCGATCGGATCGGTGGGCGAGGCCACCCCGCCGGATGCCATGATCTTGATCTGCGTGGCACCTTTCTGGATTTCTTCGCGCACCGCCAGGCGAACTGCGTCCACGCCATCGGCCACACGGGCGATAGCGCCGGCGCGGAAAGCGCACGAGCATGGCTCCAGCACATCCGCGCGCGGGCGGAAATCGCCGTGCCCGCCGGTCTGGGACAGCGCCTTGCCGGACGGGAAGATGCGCGGGCCGGGCACCAGGCCGGTCTCGATCGCCTGCGACAGGCCCCAGTCGGCGCCGCCGGCATCGCGCACGGTGGTGAAGCCGCGCTCCAGCATGGCCTTCATGATCGGCATGGCGCGGAACGCCACCAGCACATTGGGTTGCACCGCGTTCAGGCCGAGGTTGGCCAGCGACGCCAGCACGTGCACGTGGCAGTCGATCAGCCCGGGCATGACGGTCTTGCCGGCAAGGTCGATCACCTGCGCGGTAGGCGCGTGGATCGGCGTGGCCGACACTTCGGCGATGCGCTCGCCTTCGATCAGTACATCGTGGCGTTGCAGGAGACTGCCGTGGGCGGGGTCGAGGACGTTGCCGCCCCTGAGTAGGATCTGTTTCATGCGAGATACGAGATACGAGATACCAGATGAACAAGATGAACAAGCGCTGGGACTAGACGGGTTGCGCGGCTTGCACTTGCGTGGATTGCAGGTAAGCGGGCTCGCGTACCAGGCGCGTGCCGGCCAGGCTGATGGCGGCGGCAAACATCACATAGAAGGCTGGCGCCATGGTGCTGCCCGTGCTGGCGATCAGCCAGGTGATGATGAAGGAAGCGAAGCCGCCGAAGATGGTGACCGCCAGGTTGTAGGCCACCGACAATCCGGTCGACAGCACCTTGGCCGGGAACAGTTCGGAGAACGCGGCCAGGATGGGGCCGGTGTAGGTGGCGATCAGCACGCCGAACACCAGCTGGAAGACCACCAGCGAAGCCAGCCCCGGCGCCTGGTTGATATAGACGAACATCGGATAGGCCAGCACCAGGATCAGCAGCGCCGATCCGGATAGCAGCACGCGGCGTCCGATGCGGTCCGCCAGCATGCCGACCAGCGGCGCGCACACCATGATCGCCAGGCCGCCGACCATGCCGGCAATGAAGCCGGTGGACTGCGGCACATGGAGCACTTTGACCGAGTACGTCGGCATATAGAACAGCAGCACGTAAGTGCAGACCGTCCACAGGATCACCATCGAGAAGCTGGCTGCGGTCTGGCGCGGGTAGTCGCGCAGCACTTCGGCCAGCGGCGAGTCGGACTTGTCGGTGGTCTCGCGGAACGTCGGCGTCTCGTCGAGGTGATGGCGGATGTAGTAGCCCACCGGACCGATCACGATGCCGAGCAGGAAGGGCAGGCGCCAGCCCCAGCTATTGAGTGCTTCGGTGCTCAGCGCGGAGGTCACGAAGGTGCCGACCGCAGCGCCCAGCAGCACCGCCACGCCGATGCTCGCCTGGATCCAGCTCGAATAGTAGGCGCGCCGTTCGACCGGTGCGTACTCGGTCAGGAAGGCGGTCGCGCCGCCCATCTCTCCGCCGGCGGAAAAACCCTGCAGCAGGCGCGCCACCACGATCAGCAGCGGCGCGAAGACGCCGATCTGATCAAAGGTGGGCGCCAGGCCGATCATGGTGGTGCCCAGCGCCATCAGCAGGATGGTCAGAGACAGCGCTGCCTTGCGGCCGACGCGGTCGGCGTACACCCCGAGGATGATGCCGCCGACAGGCCGCATGAAGAATCCCACGCCAAAGGTGGCAACCGCCAGCAGGAGCGACGACAGATCGTTGCCGGTGGGAAAGAAGAGCTTCGCGATGATGACGGCGAAGAAGCTGTAGACGGTGAAATCGAACCACTCGAGACCGTTGCCGATTACGGTGGCGACGATGGCGCGGCGGCGCTGCGAGCCGCTGACGTTCGGTGGCGCTTCTGGACGGGCGCTTGCGTGCATGACTTCCTCCTGGTTGGCGGAGCCGGTGCGCGAACCGCGTCGGTACCGGGTCGGCGTGGCAGCGCCGCCCGGCGCGGTGGGGGATGAATGGGCGCACGGCAGGTAAGGCCGATGTTAGGAGCCGCGCCGTCACCCTGAAAACGAATTCTGCGCATGTCGTCATGCGGGCAGCGCATGGCAATCGGCTGGCTGAGTGGTCGTGCGGGAAGCGGGGCGGCAGCGCCGGAGGCGGCGCGAAGGCGGATTGGCCGGGACGGGTTGCCGAAGGACGGAGAGGCAGGCGAGGCGCTGAGACGATGCAACGATGAAGGCAGGGACGGCGCAAGGACTGCGCCGTGGGTTGCCAGGCGGTGCCGGTACCGGCACCGCCTGGCACGCAGGCTAGCGTTCGCGTTCCCAGGTCTGGGTGCGTCCCAGCAGGCTGATGCCGATGAAGCCGCGCACCTTGAGCTTGTTGCCGTCGTCCGCCAGCGACATCTTGGTCTTGTAGAGCTTGCCGCTTTCCGGATCCAGGATCTCGCCGCCGCTCCACTCGTTGTCGCCGGTCTTGCGCAAGCCCGTGATGATGGTCATGCCCATGATGGGCTGGTCGCGGCGCGAGTCGGTGCACTTGTCGCATACCTTGGGCTTGCCGTCGCTCTTGCCGTCACTCTCGCCGAAGCTCTTGACGAGCTTGCCGCTGTAGACGCCGTTATGCTCGCTGATCTCCACCAGGCCGCGTGGCTTGCCGGTGGCGTCGTCGATGGTCTTCCATGAACCAGTCGGGGTGGCCTGGGCCAACGCCGCGGCGCTACCCAGCAGCGCACCGGCGAGCACGGTGACGCGTGCCGCCATGACGGCGGCGCGTGCGACGGAGCGGGGGGCAGTAAAGTGCATCGGGATCTCCTGTTTGGGTTGGGGCGCGCCATGACTGCGTGCCGTGGCGCTACCAGGGTCGTCACTGGCCGGATTCGGCGAGCCTGGCGGCGCGGGTACGCCAATCTACTGGTGATAGGCTCGCGCCGCAATCTCCCGGGCGTGTTTGCGTACGCATCAAAGCGAGCTGGCCGCTCGCCGGAAACCGGCGTGGTTGCTGGTTGCTGGCGTATTCTGTCATGCAGCAAAATTGTCTGCTGGCGGCACTTGAAGCAATCCTCTAGGCGGCATGTTCCGTGTGGTGCCGCCATGCCTGCGGCACCTGTCCGGCCACGCATCGTAGTCGCCATCGCGGAGTCTCGCTTTGCTTTGCGCGACGAGTGGGCGCATCGCATTGAACGCCTGGCGAACCTCTTCATCACGCATTGCGCGCGCCGCGTTCGGCCTAGTAGAGCGTGCCCGACTCCGCGCGACACTACATGCAGGGTCCGGGATGCCTCGCCGGTGAACAGGTCGATGCTGTCGCTTGCGGATGCTGGCCGATGGAAGGCACGCAGTCGTCTCGCGTGCATCGATGGAGCCGCGCGATGCATGCAAGACGCTGTGTCCGAACCGCGCTTGAGTGCGTGTGTCGCAATGAAGATGCTCAGACCGTTGCGTCGGCGCATCACTGTTCAAGCAGCACGCGAGCGTGCGAACCGGACTTCGATGCGCGCATCGTCCGCGCATCGCGCCGCGTCTTCCATGCACGGCTGCACGAAGGCCCGGTCGCTGCATGCGCGGCGTTAGTTCGTACTCGCGCGAAGTGTGAGAGGACGATGCCGCGACGCGTGCGCGTAGTTATCTGTCGGGCATTCCTGGTTTCCCGAAAAGCCTTTGTTCATGCGGGTTTCCGGCGTTCGTGAAACGTCGTGAAGCGCGCGGTCGCCGCGCGTCGAGTGCGTACCGGCAGCGATGCTCGCGTGAATAAAACGGAGCGCACCGGTGATGGTTTTTCATTCGCTCGACGCGGCATCAGCGATGCGTCGATCGTGTGCGCGAGGAGCGATGCGCATTCGCGTCCGACGCGGTGAGAGCGTGTCGCGCGCATGCAAAGACGAGGCGAGCGGAGCGCGGCCATGAAGACGATGAAGTTGTCATGCTCGCGCGCAAGTTTTTTTGCACTTTTTTCTTAACATCACGCAACAAACGAATTATGATTCGCCTTGACAAGAGTCTCACTTCATTGCATGGCTGCGAGGCAGGCAAGACAGCAGATGGAACGATGATGTTGGACGTGATGCCGATCGACGAGCGCCACCCACTTCGATGCAATGGAACAGGTAGCTCAGGAGCACTAGAACTTTGACGCAGACCAAGCCGTACTGGTTTACTAAAACGCGTGCAGTCTCCTTTGGCCCAGTAACGGGATGGGCGAACTACCCCCAAACGAATGCCGTACGTGGTGCGCGTGGCTTTGCCCGCATCATGGAAATGCCGGCCGATATCTCTTCTTTTCATGCCGCGTGCCGATCCGGCGGATGGTGCGGGCAGATCGAATACTCCAGGGCGCGGCAAGCGTCAGAAGCCCGGCTGCGGGCTCCGCTTGGCCACTATCGCACCGCTCGCCGCGGTGCCCCTGACACCGAATTCATTAGCGTGGGGTCGCAATGTTTCCGTGCGCCGATGAATCGCTCGCTCGATTGGGGTCGCATCGCGGTAACGCGCCTCGGGTCGGTCGGGTCGCCAACTTAGGTCATTCGATATTCACTCTCTAGTGAAGGAGTTATCCATGGCAACGACTGCAAAGAAGAAACCGGCGGCTAAGAAGGCCGCCAAGCCGGCCGCCAAGAAGGCAGCCGCCCCGGCCAAGAAGGCCGCTGTGAAGAAGGTCGCCGCCAAGAAAGTAGTGGCGAAGAAGGCTGCACCGGCCAAGAAGGCTGCAGCACCGGCCAAGAAGGCCGCCGCCAAGAAGGTCGTAGCGAAGAAGGCAGCGCCGGCCAAGAAGGCAGCGCCGGCCAAGAAGGCCGCGCCGGCCAAGAAGGCCGCCGCCAAGAAGGTCGTAGCGAAGAAGGCCGCACCGGCCAAGAAAGTTGCAGCCAAGAAGGTAGTGGCCAAGAAGGCCGCACCGGCCAAGAAGGTAGCCGCCAAGAAGGCCGCACCGGCCAAGAAGGCTGCTGCACCGGCCAAGAAGGCTGCTGCTGCCAAGAAGGCCGCACCGGCCAAGAAGGCTGCTGCCAAGAAGGCTCCGGCCAAGAAGGCTGCCGCCAAGAAGGCTGCGCCGGCTTCGAAGCCTGCCGCTGCGCCTGCTGTCGCACCCGCTACAACTGCCAAGACCGCGCTGAACCCGGCTGCGGCATGGCCTTTCCCGACGGGCACCCGTCCGTAAGCGTGCCGGTAACGGCCAGCGCTGGGAATTGCCAGGGCACGCATCGCGTGTCGCACTGACCGGATACTGCGTATCCGGTCCGCAAGACGTCAGTCTTGCCAACCCGCCGATGGTGAAAGCCCGGCGGGTTTTTTCATGCGCGCCCGGGCACCGGATCACCCTGGCGCTTGCGCATTTGAACATCCGGAAAGCAGGAGAGGCGTAGATGGCCGCATGGTGCCGCCAGGGCAAGGGCTCCGGGCAAGATGAGATCGTGGTGACGGTGCACGTGCAGCCTGGCGCCAGGACGACCGCGGCCGCGGGCGAGTATGACGGTGTGCTGAAGATCAGGTTGGCGGCACCGCCCGTGGACGGCAAGGCCAACGAAGCCCTGTGCCAGTGGCTGGCCGCGTCGCTGGGCTTGCCGCGCCGTTCGGTCACGCTGAAGAGCGGTCAGGCCTCACGACGCAAGACCCTGGTGCTGGCCGCCGCGGGGCGGGATCCCGACGAGGTGGCCGCGACGTTGCTGGCGACAGGAAGATGAGTGCATCCGGACGGCCAGGCCGCCGGCCCGCTTCCACAGGCGAGGTTCGGGCGGGCGTGGGTCGCGGCAAGAAAAAAGCGCTGCCTCCGTAGAGGAGGCAGCGCTCTGGCAGATCAGGGTCGGGGTCGCGGCCGGAGGTCGTCTTAAACTGTCGCAGGCGCCGTTGGGCGGCCTTCTCGTATCCGTGTAGCGTCAACCCCCGCTGCAGCGGACAGGCGCGCAGCCCGTAGCCCGGGTGCCGTGCTCAGTGCGTAACGCGGGTCGTGCCGCCGGAAGACAGCAGGCGCACGCGTTCGCCCGGGTGGAAGGCTTCGTCGGCGTCCTGGACAATGGCGCGCATCTCGCCGTTGTCCAGTCGCACGGTGATCTCCAGGCCACGGCGCTGGTTGATCTTGTTCTCTGCCATGCTGCCGGCGATACCGCCGAGCACCGCGCCCAGCACGCCCGCGGCTACCGAGCCGCCGCCGCTGCCGATGGTGCTGCCGGCGGCGATGCCGCCGATGGCACCGCCGGCGATGGTGCCGGCGCCCGTCTGGTTACCCTGGATCAGCACCTCGCGCACGGTGTCGACCACGCCGTAGCGCAAGGTCTGCTCGCGCTGAGCCTGGCCCGGCGTATAGATGCTGGCGGAGTTCGACTGCGAAGCGCAGCCGGCCACCAGGGTGGCGGCTGCAGCGAGCGCGATGGCGCTGGTGCGAAGCAGGGTATGCATGGGATCCATCCCGTAAAGGTGTTACTCGTAGCGATAACCAAAAGCCGACTGGAAGCGTTCACCGATTTCGTCGCGCGACGGTTTGTGGTTCTGCGGACCCTGGTGCGCGATCTTGATGGAACCCATCAGGCTGGCAAGGCGGCCTGTTGTTTCCCAGTCGAAGCCCCGTTCGATGCCGTAAAGCAGGCCGCCGCGGAACGCATCCCCGCAGCCCGTGGGATCGATGACCCGATCCGCTTTTACGGAAGCGATATTGTACTTCTGCTTGTTGGCGAAGACGCTCGCGCCCTGCTCACCGTGGGTCACGATGAAGGCCTGGACTTGCGCGGCAACTTCCTCGCTGGTCCAGCCGGTACGCGACAACAGCACTTGCGCTTCGTAGTCATTGACCGTCACGTAGCTGGCGAGTTCAACGAACTGGCGGAGGTCGTCGCCGTTGAACAGCGGCATGGCCTGGCCCAGGTCGAAGATGAAGGGCACGCCGGCCTCGGCGAACTGACGGGCGTGGTGCAGCATGCCTTCGCGGCTGTCCGGCGCGACGATGCCCAGGGTAGGCGCGTTGCTGCCGCCGAGCGCATCCTGCACCTGGGAGAGCTGCGACTGGTTCATCGCGCCCGGGTGAAATGCCGTGATCTGGTTGTTGTCCAGGTCGGTGGTGATCATGGCCTGCGCCGTATAGGTATCGGGCAGGGTACGGATGTGCTCGGTGCTGATGTCGAGCGTGCGCAGGTACTGCAGGTAAGGCTCGGCGTCGGCGCCCACGGTGGCCATGACCACGGGCTCGCCGCCCAGCAGCTTCAGCGAGTAGCCGATATTGCCTGCGCAGCCGCCGAACTCGCGGCGCATGGACGGGACCAGGAAGGACACGTTCAGCATGTGGATCTGGTCGGGCAGGATATGTTCGCGGAAATGCCCCTCGAACGTCATGATGGTGTCGTAGGCGACGGAGCCACAGATCAGGCTGGACATGCTCTCTCCAATTCTTGCAGTGCTTGCTAAGGGGGCGCCCGCTCGTGGCGGTGCCCACTGAATGTAAAAACGGCCACCCGGTCATCCGGGTGGCCGCGCCTGGCTGGTGGCGCGCTTACTTCAGCGCGGCCAGTGCGGCGTCGTAGTTCGGCTCGTTCTTGATTTCCGAGACCAGTTCGCTGTACTTCACGTTGTCGTTTTCATCGAGCACCACCACGGCGCGCGCGGTCAC
>Ga0255338_1001885_pt1 | contig 35461 bp, 33 predicted proteins | sample MeOH1_35cm_T4_19_FD_203715 | JGI IMG/M metagenome (GOLD analysis project Ga0255338, IMG submission 203715) | Sandy soil microbial communities from University of British Columbia, Vancouver, Canada - MeOH1_35cm_T4_195 | ecosystem: Engineered > Artificial ecosystem > Sand microcosm > Unclassified ...
TTCCCCGTGCGGCAAGAGGCTCGGCGGCTACAAGATCCGCTACAAGGGCGATCAGTGGCAGGCGAAGCTCGTCACGGGGCTTCACGACTTCGTCGTGAAGAATCCCGACCTGGTCGCCGCGGCCAAAGGCTGCAAGCCGTGACGCTCGAGACCTTCAACGCCCTGAGCGCCGACGGCGCGCGCGCCGAGCTGCTGCGCTGCTGCGGCTGCGCGCGCTGGGCCGACGCCGTGCTCGCGTCCAGGCCGTTCCGGGACAAGGGCGCCCTGCTCGCGGCCTCCGACGCCGCGTGGGCCGGCACCGGCGAGGCGGAATGGCGCGAGGCGTTCTCCCATCACCCGCGCATCGGCGGCAAGGACGCCCTGCGCGAGAAGTTCGCGGCGACGCGGGCCTGGGCCAAGGGCGAGCAGTCCGGCGCCGCCGCCGCGAGCGAGGCCGTCCTCGACGCGCTGGCCGCGGGCAACGCCGCCTACGAGAAGAAGTTCGGGCACATCTTCATCGTGTGCGCGACCGGAAAAAGCGCCGCGGAGATGCTCGATTTGTTCCAATCACGGTTGCCGAACGACGCCGGGACCGAGCTGCGCCTCGCCGCGGGCGAGCAGAACAAGATCACCAAGATCCGCCTGGAGAAACTGATCCCATGAGCACGATCACGACCCACATCCTCGACACCTCGATCGGCCGGCCCGCCTCGGGCGTCACGCTCATCCTCGCGAGAGCCGGGGGCGGGGGCTGGCACACCGTGGGGCGAGGCACCACCGACCTCGACGGGCGCTGCAAGGCGTTGGTGAAGGGGAACGCGAGGCTCAAGAAGGGCGTGTACCGCCTGACCTTCGGCGTCGCCTCTTACTTCAAGCGCACCCGCCAGCACGCGTTCTATCCCTCGATCTCGATCGTCTTCCAGATCCGCGACTCGCGGCACCACCACGTTCCGCTGCTGCTCTCGCCGTTCGGCTACTCGACCTACCGCGGCAGCTAGGAGCCTAGGGCTTCGGCTTGAGGCGGTCCTTCAGGGCCTGGGGGACGGCGGCCCAGATCTCCTTGGCCGTCGCCGACATCACCAGGGCGAAGCCGACCATCCCGAGCGCGAAGAAGAACAGCGCGTAGGGCGTCGGGCCGAGGGCGAGCGCCAGGCCCGTCATCAGCGCCTGCAGGACGAAGCCCCGTCCCATCGCGGCGGGGCCGGTCGCGGGGGACTTCTCCAGGCGGAAGAGCGCGGTGAACAGCGCGGTCGCCGCGCCCGTGAGCATGAGGGCCGCGGTGCCGACCGTCATCATGGTCGCGGCGGGGAGGAAGGCCACGGCGCCGACGCTGAGGCCGAAGGCCATGGCCACGGCGGGGAAAGCGCCCATGATCCGGTCGGCGGGCGTCGTCGCGGGGTCCATGAACTTGGCCGCGAAGGCGGTCTGCGCGAGGGCGGCGGTCGCGACGGCCGCGGTCAGCGGCGTGAGCGCGGCGGCGGAGGCCCCGAGGAAGGCGACCTTGGTCAGGTCGAGCAAGGTGAAGGCGGCGGCGCCGGCGATGGCGCCGGAGCTCAGCGCCGAGGCGAAGACATGCCCCGCGTTGACGGCGGAGCCGTCGCGGCTGCGCGACGACCAGAGCCCGAACAGCGCGCCGATCACGGCGGCGATCGCGGTGGCGAGCGGGGAGTAGGAGCCGATGATGGCCATCGCGCCGGGCTCGACGACGGCCGGGGCCTGCGCGGCGAGCGCGATGCCGGGGTGGGCGATGAAGACGCCGGCGGCGAGGGCGGCGCGGCCGAGGAAGGAGCGGACGGGCTTGGCGGCCGGCGCGGCGACCGCGTCGGCTTCTCCGGCGCGCGCGGCCGAGCCGTCGAACATCGCGTCGAGCTTGGCGCCGTCGGCGGGAGACTTCTGATCGTCGACGGCGGCGGCGGAAAGGACGGAGAGGGCGGGCGAGGCGGCGTGGCCGAGGGCGAGGGGCGCGGCCTTGGCCTCGATCGCGACGGCCTTCGCGGCGGCGAGCGCGGCGGGGCGGACGGGCGCGGCGGCCTGGACGGCGATGACGGACGGCGCGGCGGCCAACGCCGCGGGCTGGGCCATCGGGGCGGGAGCGAGCGACGGCGCGGAGAGCGTGGGCGCCAGTCCGAGCCCGGCCAGCGGCGAGACGAGCATGGCGCCGCCCGGAGCGGCGGAAAAGGGCAGGACCGGGGCGACGGGGGAAGCGGCCTGGCCGGTCCGGACGGAGACGTTGGTCTGCGCCGAAGCGCTCCCGGCCGCCAGAACGCAGGCCAGGACGGCGGGAAAGAGGGTTCTCGTCATGGTCATATCATAGCCCCGGGGCCGTTCCGACGGATGGAGCGAAGGACCCCCGGCCGGGCGGCATTGGTCCTACTGAGGAACGCCCCTGGGGACCCGGGGCCTCAGCTGAAGGGCCCGCCGGGACGATCAACGCTTGACCTTTTTGACCTTGACCGTGCGGGCCTTGATGAATCTCCCGGTCTGCGCGTCCACGAGATATTGCCGGGCCGAGGTCGCCTCGTAGTTCCAGACGGAGACGGCCCAGAACACCTTCTTGCGCAGCGCCCGGTCGTTCCAGTCGGGCTCTTCGGGGCTCGCCGCGTTGATGAGCAGCAGCCGGTACGGGCTCATCGTGCCGAGCGGCAGGCCGTTTTTCGCCGCGACCTCGAGGGCTCTGCCCGTGTCGACCCGGAGCTCCGAGATGCAGGTCGCGCGCACGTCGTATAGCACGTGCTCGCCGCTGCCGACATAGTACGGGTCGTATTCGTTGTAGCGCATGTGCTGAGGCAGCGGGCCGCCTTCGATCGGTTCGTTGATGGTGACGACCGTCTTCGGCGGCTTCGCGGGAGACCAGAAAAAGAAGTGAAAGCTGTTGACGGCTCCGTCTCGCGTCGTGGGATCGCCTTTGATCGCCGCCGTGAACTGGTTGACGTCGGCTTGGATCCCGGAGAGGCAGGCGTCCTGATGACCCGCCGTCTCCATGAACTTGATCGCGCCGTAGATCAGCCCCGTCGCGCCCGAGCCGAGCTTGGGGTCCCAGGTGCCGGTCGTCTGGGCGGAACCGCGGGCGGCGCACAGGATGAGTGCGAAGGCCGCCGCGAGCGGTCGTCGGCTCGCCCCCATCTCAGCCTTGAGCGCGCCGTCCTTCCAGGATCTTCAGGAACGAGCGGGAGGCGAACTCGGCGGGAGTGAGGCCCGTCGCGGAGGCCTCGGCCTCGGTGATCGCGCCGCAGTTGCGGGCGCGCAGGAAGTAGTTGAGCAGGCCTTGGCCGGTCGCGGCGTCGTCGAACACGTCGCCGACGAGGGTCGCCTGCGCGGCCTTCTCGATGAAGTTCTTCAGCCGCGCGGTGGCGGCGGGCAGGCCGCCGAGGAAGAAGGCGTACACGGCGCCGTAGCGCGTCGGCAGCTGGGCGGGGTGGAGGTCCCAGCCCTGGTAGAAGCCGTTCACCAGAGAGTGGGTCGCGTGGTCGTAGTGGAGCTTCCACGCGCGGCGCACGGCCTCGACGTTCTCCCGGTCCTGCTCCGCGGAGAGGTACTCCCCGGCCGCGGGGCGGTGCGGGCCCACGGGCATCACGTTCGTCGCGCCGTCGGACATGTTGATGCCCGTGCCGGCGAGGGTCACCTGCATGACGTGCTTGGCGAAGTCGCAGGCCTGATGGTCCATGCGCTGATGCGCCGCGGTGATGTTGCAGGAGGCGGTGTAGTCGTAGGTGCCGAAGTGCGCGCTCACGCAGCGCCCGGGCAGCGCGTCCACCATCGCGCGCAGGGGCGCCGCGCCGTCGAAGCCGATGATCGACTGGGGCGTCTCGACCATGAGCTCGACCTTGATGGTGTTGGGCTTGAGCTTCTTCTTCTTCTCGAAGGCGTTCAGGAGCTTGTGGAGGGCGGCCGCCTGCCCCGCGTGGACGACCTTGGGCAAGGTCACGTAGAACGGGTCGGGGAGCTTGCCCTTGGTCGCGCGGATCAAGGTCGTCAGGAAGATGTCCATCGTACGAGCCGAGCGGCTCGATAGCTCGTTGGAGAAGGTCTTGATCCGGATGCCGATGAAGGGCGGGAGCGTCCCCTCGGCGAGGCCCTTGGCGACCTCCTCGGCGGCGGAGACGGCGTGCGCGTCTTCCTCGGCGTCCGGGCGATTCCCATACCCGTCCTCGAAGTCGATGCGGAAGTCCTCGACCGCCTCGCGCTTCAGCTTCTCGACGACGCGGTCATACACCTTGAGCGCCAAAAGCTCGTCCATGCCGACCGCGCGCGAGAAGGTGATCGCGTCGGGGGCGTAACGGGACAACGCGCGAAGGGAAAGCTCTCCCAGCTTCTTGGCCGAGTCGGATTTGAACAGATGCGCTCCGCCATAGACGGTATGGACGGGCTGGCGCCCGAACGAGTCGCCCGGAAATCGTTTCATATGAAGGAGGTTTTGCCGCGTCAGCGGCAAAAAAGCGACCTTGAGAGCTTTAGCATCGAGAGTCGCCTGGGGCTTCATTTCAATTCTCCCTTCAAGAACGCCATCAATATGTTCCGCGAGACGCTCAGACGGTATTCGCGGGTCGAGCGAATATCATCGATCGGTGAAACGTCGTTAGGCAACAATTCCGCGGCGGCGGAGATCGAGACGTCGTTCAGCCGCCGCCCCCGCAGGTATCCCTCCACCGCGTGAAGCCTGCGGACCGTCGGAGCCATGCTCCCGAACGCAAGCCGTGCCTCCTCGAGTACTCCACCTTTGCCGTTCCAAACAAGCCCCGCGAAAACCGTTTTCGAGATCGCCTGCGCCGCGCGCGTCCCCACCTTCCTGAAGACCCCCCGCGTCGGCGTCCTATCCGGGAACGGCAGGAACACCGCCTCGATGAGCTCCCCCGGCTTGAGCGTCGTCTTCTTGACGCCCGCGAAGATGTCGGACACCGGCACGCCCCTGCGCCCGTTCGGCCCGACCGCGCGCACCGTCGCCTCGTACACGGAGAGCGCGGGGAAGGTGTCGCCCGCGGGGGAGGCGTTGGCGATGTTCCCGCCGATGGTCCCGCGGTTCTGGATCTGAGCCGCGCCGACCGTCGCGCACGCGGCGACGAGGAGGGGGAAGCGCTTGCGGAGCACGGGGTGCGCCTGGATCTGCGCGTGCGTGACGAGGCTGCCGAGGTCGACGCCGTCGGAGACGACGCGGATCTTCTTCCACTCGGCCACGCGCGAGAGGTCGAGCACCGCGCGCCCGTTGAGCTGGCCCAGGTTCCAGCCGACCATGACGTCGGTGCCGCCCGCGAAGGGCAGGGCGGAGGGGACCTTGGCGTAGGTCCTCACGGCCTCGGCGGCCGTGCGCGGGGAGAGCACCGTCATCGACTTCGCGTCGCCCCTCATCGCTTCAGGCCCTTGGCGGTCTTGATCACCGACTTGACGATGTCCTGGTAGCCGGTGCAGCGGCACAGGTTGCCGGACAGCGCCTCGCGGACGGAGCGCTCGTCGCTCTTGCCCTTGGACCTCAGGTGCGCGTGCGCGGTCATGAGCATCCCCGGCGTGCAGATGCCGCACTGCGCGCCGCCGCAGGCGAGGAAGCCTTCCTGGAGCTTGGAGAGCTTCTCCGGGACGCCCAGCGACTCGACCGTCTCGACCTTGCGGCCGTCGGCCTGGCAGGCGGGGATCAGGCAGGAGTTCACCGGCTCGCCGTCGAGGAGCACGGTGCAGGCGCCGCACTCGCCCTCGCCGCAGCCTTCCTTGGTGCCGGTGAGGGCGAAGTCCTCGCGCAGCACGTCGATGAGGCGCTTGAACGGGGCGCCCTTGAACGACTTCTTCTTCCCGTTGACGGTGAGCTTGATCATTTCATGGCCTGGGCTATGCGCTCCGGCGTGTGCGGCAAGGTCGGGATCAGCCGGCCGGTCGCGTGCTTGACCGCGGCGGCCACGGCGGGGCCGGGGATGTCCATCGGCAGCTCGCCGAGGCCCTTGGCCCCGAACGGCCCGCGGGAATACGGCTTCTCGACCAGCATCACCTCGAACGGCGGGGTGTCGAGGCTCGTCGGGATCACGTAGTTCGTCAGCTGGGAGTTGATCATGACGCCGTCCTTGAAGAGCGGCTCCTCGAGCAGCGCCCAGCCGAGGCCTTGGGTCGAGCCGCCGATGATCTGGCCCTCGGCGAGGAGCGGGTTGATGGCCTTGCCGATGTCCTGGGCGGTCGTGACCTTGCGCACGCGCACCTCGCAGGTGAGCCGGTCGATCTCGAGGTCGACGGCGATGGCCGCGTAGGAGTAGACGCCGTACGCGTCGCCGCGGTAGGTCTTGTCGTCCCAGGTCACCTCGGGCGGCTTCTCGAACTGCACCTCGAAGCGGCGGGCGGGCGAGCCCTTGCACAGGACCGCGGCCGCCTTCTTGAGGTCGGCGGTCGTCTTCGGCACGCGGCCGAACTCGTTCTCGAACGCGCGCTTGAGGTCCTTGGTCGCGCGGCCGACCAGGCCGCCGACGATCATGCAGGTGCGCGAGGCGACCGTGGGACCCGAGTCGGGCACCTTGTGCGTGTCGGGCGTCTCGACGGAGAACCAGGAGGCGGGGACGCCGAGGGCGTCGGAGGCCACCTGGGCGAACATCGTGTTCGTGCCCTGGCCGATCTCGGTCGAGGCCGCGAGGACGATCAGCTCGCCCTTGGCGGTCAGCGCGACGCCGGCGCGCGACGCGAGGTACACCTCGCCGGAGCCGGTGAAGCCGGCGCCGTGATGGCAGACCGCGAGGCCGATGCCCTTCCAGGTCGGCTTCTTCGGGTCCGCGTTCCAGCGGTCGTACTCCTTGCGCTTCGCGGCGTATCCCGACGCCTTGACCGTCTTCTCGAGGCACTCCTCCGCGCCGACGGACTCCATGAGCACCTGTCCCGTGGAGGTGGTGGAGCCGACCTTGAAGATGTTGCGCCGGCGCAAGGTCAGCGAGTCGATGCCCAGGGCGTCGGCGACCTTCTCCCAGTGCAGCTCCGCGGCGAACAAGGTCTGCGGCGCGCCGAAGCCGCGGAAGGCGCCGTTCGGGGGTGTGTGGGTCATGACGACCTTCGAGCGCACGCGCACGTTCGGGCATTCGTAGACGCCGGCCGCGTGCAAGGTCCCGCGGGAGAGCACCACGCCGGAGAGCGTCGCGTACGCGCCGCCGTCCATGATCACCTCGATGTCCTGCGCGAGGAGCTTGCCCTCCTTGGTCAGGGCGGTGCGGTGGCGGACGACGGAGGGATGGCGCTTCGTCGTCGCGGCCATGTCCTCGTGGCGCTCGTAGACGATCTTGACCGGGCGGCCGGCCTTGAGCGCCAGCAGGGCCGCGTGGCCGGCGAGCATGGAGGGGTACTCCTCCTTGCCGCCGAAGCCGCCGCCGGTGACGGTCTGGATGACGCGGATCTTGTCTTCCGTGCGGTCGAAGATCTGCTTCATCGCCTTGAGCACGTAATAGGGGCACTGCAGCGAGCCGGTCACGATCAGGACCCCGTCCTCCTCGTAGGCCGCGATCGCGTTGTTCTCGATGTACGCCTGCTCCTGGGAGGGCGTGCGGTACTCGCCCTGGACGACGACGTCGGCCGCGGCGAAGCCCGCGTCGAGGTCGCCGCGCTCGATGAGGTAGGACTTGAAGACAGTGTCCGACTTCTCCATGTCGAAGACGGGGGGCAGCGGCTCGTACTCGATGCGGACGCGCTTGGCCGCCTCGTAGGCGGTCGCGCGGTCGGGGTGGGCGATCAGCACGATCGCCTCCTCGCGATGGCGCACGACGCCGTCGGCGAGCAGGGGCTGATCCGCCTCGATCAACGCCACCAGGTTCTTGCCCGGGATGTCCTTGGCCGTGACCACCACGCACTCGTCCCAGGGGAAGGCGGGGTCGTAGGCGATGGACTTGATGGTCCCGTGCGGCACCGAGGAGCGGACCGTCACGCCGTGCCAGCAGCCGGGGATGGCGACATCGTCGAGGTAAAGCGCGCGTCCAGTCAGCTTCGCGGGCCCGTCCCGGCGCGGCTCGTTCTTCCCGACGCTCATGCCCGCAATCTTACCAAAGGAAAGTGGTGCCGGCGAGGTCGGTCATGTGGTCGAAGTAGGCCATGAGGTCGTTGAGCTCGGCTTTCGAGAGGTCGTCGAAGTCGGGCATCTTGGTGCGGCGGAAGGACGAGGCCTTGCGGATGAAGGGCTTGAGGAAGGATTTCCGCTGGTAGCGGGTGATGCCGCGCGGCTCGTTGAGGTCGGGGCCGACCGTGCCGCCGGCGCCGCTCATCGAGTGGCAGGAGATGCAGGAGCGGCGGAAGGTGTTCCAGCCGCGCACGGCGGCCGAATCGGGCCCGGCGCCGCGCGGCAGGGCCTTCGGGTACTCGTCCTCGAGCACGGTCATCTTCACGCCGGTGACCTGCCAGGGCCAGGGGAAGCCCTTGGCCGGGGTCTGCTCGGGCCCGGTCCACACGAGGTAGAACGGGCCGGGCGCGATCCCCTTCGGCATCGGCTTCCAGTCGGGGGAGTCCGCGTCGGCGAAGGCGATCATGCCGCCGTCGTTGAGCAGCACGGAGACGCGGGCGTGCGAGCGGTAGCCGTCGAGCGCGTCGAAGAACGCCTCGCCCAGCACGTTCTCGCCCCACGACCCGCCGTAGGCCGCGGTCAGCAGGTCCTTGAGCGGCACGGCTTTATAGCGTTTGCGGGTCTTGTAGAACGGGTCCTCGATCTCGACGGTCCGGACGGAGGGCCGCTTGGCGAGGTCCGCGGGGGAAAGGCGCAGGACCTCCTTGTCGCCGGAGATGAACGACAAAACGGATGGGGGAACCTCGCCGGCGCGCAACGGCAGAGCGAGAAGAAAAGCGAGGAGAATGACCATGGAGCGATTGTCCGAAATACGACGCCTCCGCGCAAACGGGCCGTCAGGCCTGTAAGGGAAGGTGCCATAGGGCTCATGCGGAGGAACCGCATCGGGCGTACCCTATTAGGGATGAGACGCGCCGCGTCGTCGTTTTTCGTTTTCATCTTCGCGTTCACCCCGAACGCGTCGCTGGCGCAGGTGATCAGGGTAAATCCGTCTCCGGCAACGCCGGTCGGCCCGGCGGTCGGTCTGCCCGTGAACTCTCCCCTGCCTCTCCTGAATTCCGGTCTCTCCTTGGGCTCCCCGTCATTATCTTTGTCTTTTCCGTTGTCGCCCGCTCCGAGCGTCGTCGCTTCTCCTGTGTCCGCCGTCGCCGTTACGCCGAAGGCGAACTTCGAGGCAGTCAAAGCTGTCGCCGTTAACGCCGTGAAGCCCGTCGCGACAGCACCCCTCTCCGTTGCCGTTAAAGCCGTTCCCATCCTGGGCGCCGTCAAGGCGCCGAAGGCGCAGCCGCCGCAGGCGGCGCCCGTCATGGATCCTCCGTCGGCCTCCGTCCTCTTCGACGGCATCTCCGTCCGTTCCTCGCCGTCCATCGGCGACCCCGTCTTCCCCGGCGACGACTCCCTCGCCCCCGCGCGCAAGCCCCTCTCCCGCGTCCACCCCGTCCTCCCCGGCGCCCACGCCCCGCTCCACGTCGACGCCGACCCCAGCCCCTCACACGACGGCCACCACCACGGCCACGACCACTCCCACCCCGAGGGCGGCGCTCACGAATCCGCCCTCAAGCGCGCGATGGGCGCCGCCTCGTTCTTCATCGCCATCGAGATGCTCGGCGGATACCTGACCGGGAACGCCGCGCTCATCGCGGACTCCCTCCACCTCGCCGCCGACCAGGTCATCATCGCCGCGGCGCTCTTCTCCGCCTGGCTTTCCCGGCGCCCGCCCTCCCCGTCCCGTCCTCACGGCTTCCGCAAGGCCGAAGCCGTCGTCGGCCTCCTCGCCGCCGCTCTGATCGGCTTCACCGGCATCCACATGGGCGTCGAGGCCTGGGAGCGTTTCCTCGAGCCCGCGGCGGCCGCGACCTGGAGCGTCGCCCTCTTCGCGCTCGCGAGCCTCGGCGCGAACCTTTCCTCGGCCCTCATCCTCCGCCGCCACCATGGCAAGAGCCTCGGCGTGAAGGGCGCGTTCATGGTCGCGATCACCGACACGGTCGGCTCGATCGGCGTGATCGTCTCCGCGGCGGCCTCGATCCTGTTCGGCTGGGCGTGGATGGAGCCGCTCGTGGTCGCGCTCATCGGCCTGATGATCGTTCGGATCGCGTGGGGGCTGGCCAAGCCCGCGTGGGCCGCGCTGCGCGCGCCCGCTCCCGGGCGCTAGCGCTTCAGCGACACGACGGGGAAGTACAGGCCTGTGCGCTCGCGCGTCCACCAGGCGCCGCTCCCGGGCGGCGCGAACCTGGTCCGGTAGCGGACGGCGCGGGCGTACAGAGGCCGGCCTCCCGCGAGGGGGCTCGGGCCCATCAGGCGGGCCACGGAGGGGCTTCCCTCGAGAAGGCGGAACATCAGGTTGCCGAACCAGGGGCTGTCCGAGGGCGTGCCGAGCGCGGCGAACCAGCACTGCCAGTCCAGGCGCGGCATGCGGGGGGCGACCCACGGCGGGGCGCGCCGCGTGTCTCCGGGCTTGTAAGGGAACGGCCACTCGAGCCATTCGCTCCCGTCGGCGGACACCTCGACGGCGATCTCGTCGCGCGAGCGCGTCATGACCGCGAACAAGCCGTAGCTGTTGAACGAGCGCAGGGGCGCGACGGCGCCGGCGAGCGCCCGGACGGGCGCGGGCAGGCCGAAGCCGAGGACCGGCAGGGTCTCGAAGAGGCCCAAGGTCACGGAGAGAACGCCGAGGGCGACGAGGCCCCAGGTCCGCGCCTTCGGCGCGGCGATGTCAGCGGGGGCTTTGGGGACGCGGCGAAAGAAACGATCGTCGAGGCAGCTCAGGCACAGCACGACGGTGAGAAGGTTGAAGATGCCGTAATTGCCGGTGGCCGCGATCATGGCCATCAGAAAAACGACGGCGAGCGCGCCCGCGGCGCGCGCCCGGCGCGGGAAAAGGATGAGGACCGGAGCGGCGAGCTCGATCATGAACATCGTCAGGCAGGACAGCTTCTGGAACCACAACGGCAATCGATCGAACCACCACGCCAGCGGGGTGGGCAGGGGCTGGGTCCAGTAGTGGTAGGTCAAGGCGGTCAGGTCGCGCCAGGACGGGTCGCCCGAGAGGATCTTGACCAGGCCGGACTGGAGCATCAGTTTCAACAGGAGCAGGCGCAGGAGCCAGACCGCCCCGCGCGAGGCCGCGGCGGCTTTCTCCCGCCTCCACGGCCAGGGCGCGAGGAAGCAGGCGATGAGGCCCGCTTCCAGGAGGAGCGCGTCCCACTGGAAGTTCATGAAGTCGGAGCCGATCGCGGAGAGCGACAGATATAGGGCCCAGCACAGGAGCGCGCAGGGTCCGGCGGCGACGCCGAAGACCAGGCCGAGCGAGGCCAGCGCTCCGAGCCAGCAGTAAGCCGACAGCGCCGCGTCCGAGGCGGAGAGCCAGGCGACCGACGGCAGGAGCCAGTAGCGGACGGCGCCGAGCTGGGCGCGGGCGGCGTCGAGCATGGCGGCGGCGGGCATGATCCCGTCGGAGCCGATCAGGCCGCGGACCTGGGTGCCGAGCGAGGCGAACGCGAGCAGGTAGCACAGACCGATCCCGGCCAGGACGAGACGCGTCGTGAAGCCGAGAGGCGCCGGCACCGTCGTCGAGCCCCAGAGGAGGCGGGTCAGGCGCGCGAACAGCGGGCGCCGGGCGGCGATGAAGCGGTAGACCGCTTCCGCGACGACTGCGACGCCCGGGGCGGCGTAGAAGCGAGGAAGCCAGGACAGGCCGGGCGCGTAGGCGAGGGTGCGCAGGGCGGCCTCGGCGCCGCGCGTGGTCCGGCCGGGCTCGAAGAGGTGGATCGCTTCCAGGAACGCCTCGCGCGGGACCTCGGGATGACGGGGGGCCGCGCTCTGGAACGGCTCGTAGTCGACCTTCCCGCCGGTCTCCCGGCGCCAGCGCTCGATCCACAGGCGGCAGAAGCCGCAGTCCCCGTCGAAGACGAGCACGGGCCGCCGCTTTTCGGTCATGCGGCGATTATAGCAGGACGGTCAGCGCGGGCGGCGGCGCGTCCGCCAGAACTTGCGGGCGGGGCGTCCCGGAACGGGGACGCCGGCGGGGCGGTGCGCGCCGGCCGGCGTGTGCTGCTTCTGAGGCGGGCGCGGCCCGGTGTGGTGGTGGCCGTGAGGCGCCGCCGGGGCCGAGCGGTAGTCGAAGCCCTCGAGCGTGCGCCGCTCGATGGACTTGCCGAGCTTGCGCTCGATCGTGCGGATCATGGCGTCGTCGACGGTCGTCACGAGGGTGTAGGCGTCGCCGGTCTTGGCGGCGCGGCCGGTGCGGCCGATGCGGTGGACGTAGGCCTCGGGCGTGTCGGTGATGTCGTAGTTGATGACGTGCGAGATCTGGGACACGTCGATGCCGCGCGCGGCGATGTCGGTGGCGACCAGCACGTGCACCTTGCCCTCGCGGAAGCTGTCGAGCGCGGCCTTGCGCTTGTTCTGGGAGAGGTTGCCCTGGAGCGAGGTCGAGGAGTGGCCGGCCTCCTTGACCTTCTCGGCGATGCGCTTGGCGCGGTGCTTCGTGCGGGTGAAGACGAGGACGGACTCGCTGTCGATCTTCTGGAGAAGGGCGAGCAGCAGCGGGGTCTTCAGGTGCTCGACGACGGGATACAGCGCGTGCGTGACCGTGGTCAGGGCGACGTCGTGGTTCACCTGGACGGTGACGGGGTTCGTCAGGCACTCGTGGGCGAGGCCGCGCAGGGCCTCGGGCATGGTCGCGGAGAAGAGCAAGGTCTGGCGGCTCTTGGGGATCTTGGCGAGGATCTTCCGGATGGAGGGCAAAAAACCCATGTCGAACATCTGGTCGGCCTCGTCGAGGACGAGGACCTCGACGCCGGCGGACTTGAAGTGGCCCTGCTCCATGTGGTCGATGAGGCGGCCGGGGCAGGCGACGACGATCTCGCAGCGGCCGTGCAGGGCCTGGATCTGCTGGTGCATGCTCACGCCGCCGTAGACGGTGGCGGCGCGGATGCCCGTGCCGCGGCCGAGGACGTCGAAGCTCTCCTTGATCTGCTCGGCGAGCTCGCGCGTGGGGGCGACGACGAGCGCGCGCACGTGGCCGCGCGGGCCGGAGCTCAGGCGGTGGAGGATGGGCAGGGCGAACGCGGCCGTCTTGCCGGTGCCGGTCTGGGCGAGGCCGAGGACGTCGCGGCCTTCCATGACCTTGGGGATCGCCTGGACCTGGATCGGGGTGGGGGAGGTGTAGCCGTGCGCCTTGAGGGCCGCGTTGAGGGTGGGGTGCAGATTGAACGCTTCGAAACTCATGGTTCTCCTGGAAAAGAAAAAGGCCGCCCCCAACGAGGACGGCCATATATCCGTTCCGTGCGGATAGAGTATCATTTCTCCGACGGGAACGGCAAGGACTGGCACTATCGTTGCGGTCGCTCCCCCACTTATGAGAAAAACGATCGGACTGTGGCTGCTGGCCTGTACGGCCTGCGTGTGGGTCGTGCTCGTGACGGGCGGGGTGACGCGCCTGACCCACAGCGGGCTGTCCATCGTCGAATGGAAGCCGGTCACCGGGGTGATGCCCCCGCTGGGCGCGGCCCAGTGGGAGCGCGAGTTCGAGAAATACCGGGCGACCCCGGAGTTCCTGAAGGTCAACGCCGGCATGACCGTGGACGGGTTCAAGTCGATCTATCTCATGGAGTACTCCCACCGCCTGCTGGCCCGCGGCGCGGGGCTCGTCTTCCTGCTCCCGTTCCTTTACTTCGCCTTCACGCGCCGCCTCGAGCGGGCGTTGATCCCCAAGCTGACGGCGGTCGCGCTCCTGTGGGCGCTTCAGGGCGCGCTCGGCTGGTTCATGGTGGCCAGCGGCCTGGTCAACGAGCCGCGCGTGAGCCATTATCGCCTGACGGCGCACCTGCTCGCGGCCTGCACGCTCTACGCGGTCATGCTGTCGGTCGCGCTCGAGCAGCTCCGGCCGGCGGAGCGGGGGGGCGCCTCGGCGCGGCGGCCGTGGTTCTCGGCGCTCTCCGCCGTCCTCGTCGCGCTGGTCTTCGTCACGATCGCGTCGGGCGGGCTCGTCGCGGGGCTGCGCGCCGGGCTGGCGTTCAACACCTTCCCGCTCATCGGCGGCTACTGGGTGCCGCCGTACCTGCTGGAGCTGAGCCCCGTCTGGAAGAATTTCTTCGAGAACAAGCTCACGGTCCAATACGACCACCGCGTGCTGGCGGCGCTGGTCGCGGCGACCGCGCTCGCGTGCTGGATCGCGGGGCTGCGCGCCCGTCTACCGCGGCGCGCGACGACGGCGCTCCACGCGCTCGTCGTCGTGACGGCCGCGCAGATCGCTCTCGGGGCGTTCACTTTGCTGTACCGGGTCCCCGTCGTCCTCGGAGCCGCGCATCAAGCGACCGCTTTGATCCTCCTCGCCGCCGTTTTGCTCGTCCGGCACGAGGCGACCGTCCGCCCCCCGGACGCGTAGCAGGCCTCCGCGCAAGCCGTCGAGGAGGACGAAGAGCTCTCCGTCGCGGGCGGCGATGCGGCAGCCCGGGCGGCGCAGGAGCTCGAAGCGCTCCGTCCTCCCCGCGAAGCCGACGCCGGCGTCCGTCGCGTAGAAGAGCCCGTCCCGTGCCGCCGCGAGGGCCGTGATGGGCCGCGTCTGGGAGAAGAACACGGAGGCCGTGCCGTCGGCTCCCACCTTCCAGATCGCGGGACCGGAGGCGAAGAAGGCGCTCGTCCCGTCGCCCGCCACGTCGGCGATCTGCGCCCGGGTCTCGTAGATCACCCGCAGGTCCTTGCCGCCGGCGGACGGGCCGACGAGCGCGATCTGCGACGCGCGCTTGCGCGGGTTGTAGCCGGCGATGAATATGTTCCCGTCCCCCGCGGGCGCCATGCGCCAGGAGGTCAGGGGCACCGTGGTCAGCGGCTTGAAGCGCGCCCGCTTCGGACCTTTCGGGGCGTCCGGTTCCGGGACGAAGGTGCCCAGCGCGTCGAACGAGCGTGCCACGGGCCGGGCCCCGATCCACGCGAGCTGCTGGATCGGCCGGTCCGCGACGAGCACGGCGCCCCGCTCGGGAGCGGAGACGATGCGCCCGTCGAGGACGAGCCAGGCCGCGCCTGAAGGGTCGACGCCGGCGAGCGCGTCGTCCGCCTTGGGCGCCGCGGCGGACGGGGGGACCACCCAGGACGCCTGGAGCCCGGCCGCCGAGGCCGCGAGCGCCGCGCCCGACAGGAGCAGGGCCGCGATCATCGGCCGAACCTCTCGAAGAAGCCGACGGCGGCCGCGTCCTTCGCCTCGGCCCCGTCCTCCTGCCCGGGGACCAGGAACTGCTCTCCGACGTTGTCCTTGATTCTGCCGGCGAGGTCCTCGCGGTCGCCCGTCTCCTTCTCGTCGGCCTCCTGGTAGGAGGCGAGGCAGCGCGCGGAGCCCCGGGCGAGCTGGCACGCCGCGGCCGACGCCTTCTGCTTGAAATTGTCGATGGACCTTTGGGTGTAGTCCTTCACGATCGAGCCCTGCTCCTTGACGCGCTCGAGGGTGTCGAGCTGCCGGCTCAAGGCCTCCGCGCGGTCCTCGACGAAATCCTTCGCCTTCTCCAGGCCGACGCGGGCGTACTCGTCGGCGGCGTGACGCTTGAGCTTGGCCTCCATCGCCTCGATGTCCTCGACGCCGCGCCGGGCGTCGAGCTCCTCCTGAAGCCGGTCGCCGCGGGCGCGCGCGGCCGCGGCCTCGGGCGCGTCCGCCAGCGGGGGGACCTCGCTCGCCTTCAGGACGCGGCATTCGGCTCCAGGCCCGCCGGGGCAGGCCGGATCGCCGCGCAGCAGGAGCGGGGTCCGGGGGCGCGCCCCGGGCATGATCATCTGCCCGGCGAGGCCCCGGCTCTTCTCGGCCTCCGCCGCCCGCCGGCGCCGCTCCGCCTCGGTGAGGAAGCGCTCCGATTCGATCGACTGCAGCTTCTGCTGGGCGTCGAGCTTCCGGGAGAGCGCGGCTCCCTCGCGCGCCTTCGCGCCGATGTTGCCGGACATGTTGCGGTACATGTCGTCCATGCTCTGCTGCAATCCCTTGAGGACCTGGACCTCCATGGAGGAGCCGGTCTTCCTCGAGCCGCCCGAGCTTCGGACCGGCGAGGAGCCCGACGAGGAGGAGCCCTCGCTGCAGTCGGGCGAGGAGTTCGCGCTCGGGCAGGTGCAACGCAGGTTCGGATGGCTGAGGCGCAGCGACGCGACCGTGCCGGCGCAGTCGATCTGAAAGGATTGCGCGCCCGCTCGGGCCGCGAGCCACAGCAGCGCGACGAGCGCCCTGCCGGCCATCAGCGCACCAGCTTCAGGTGGACGTTCGAGGTGGACTGGATGTTGACCCCGTCGCAGACCTGGGAGCAGAACAGGCAGCAGTTGGACGGGGCGCCCGCCATGTTCACGCAGTGGCCGTGGGACTCGTAGGTCGACCACACGTAATCGTACTCGATCGACTTCATGTCGTCCGAGATCCGCCCCGTCACGGGATGCAGCTGGGCGGGGATGGTGCAGGTCCACTTCCCGCCGGACTGGACGCCCTGCACCGTGCCCTGGAGCTGCTGGCCGTCGATGGTCGTGGTGATGGTGATCCAGCCGGGGTGATGCGCGATGAGCTTGCCGTCCCGCGACTCGACCGATATTTGAGCGCCGCTCCCCGCGAGCGTCCAGGTCCCGCTGAGCCCGGCGATCTTGTCGACCTGCTCCTGGGAGATCTCGAACTCGTAGATCTTGTCCTGGGCCGCCTGGAACTGCGGGCTGTCGGGCGAGCCGGCCATGAAGGACCTGAGCGATGCGATCGCGTCCTTGTAGCGTCCCTGCGCGCCCTGGATCAGGCCGAGGTTGTAGTAGCCGTCGCTCCACCACGGCGCGGCGTCGAGCGCGGCCTGGATCTCGCCCTCCACCTGGGAGCGTCCCGCGCCGCGGTTGAGGAGGAACTGGCTTTTGACCATGTGCTTGCGGGCTTCCTCCGGGATCTCCGGCGGCTCGGGCATCGAGCGGGCCAGCGCCACGACGGCGGCGCGCGTCTCCCGGCTCGCCTCGGAGCCCCGCGTGAGCTTGCCCAGCGCCGTCATGTAGGAATCCAGGGCCTTGCGCGGCTCGCCGTCCGAACGCGCCTTCTCGGCGGCGGCCAGATCCCCCGCGACGAGCTTGCGTTCCGCGGCCTCGAGCGCCGGCGCGCAAGCCGGTGCGGCCAGCGCGAGAGCGGTGCGGCCGGAGGAGTCCCGCGCGCCGGCGTCGGCGCCGCGCTCTAACAACAGGCGGGTCAGCTCGGCGCGTCCGTTCCTGGCGGCGGACATGAGCGCCGTTCCGCCTTCGCCATCCTCCGCGTTCACGTCCGCCCCCTTGGAGATCAGGAGGTCGGCGAGCTTCGGGTCGGCGGTCAGCATGAGCGCCGTGGCGCGCGCGCCGTTCCTCGCGTCGACCTTGGCCCCGCGCTCGACGAGCAGCCTCAGGAGGTCGGCCTCCCCTCGGCTCGCGGCGCGCATCAGCGGCGTGTTCCCGGCGGCGTCGGCGGATTCGAGGTCGACGCTCCCGGCCGGCAGCTTGCTCAGGCTCTTGACGTCGCCCCGGAGCACCGCCGCGTCGAATTTCTGCTGGGGCGTGGCGCAGGCGCAGGCCAGGGCCGCGGCGACGACAAAAGACCAGCGCAGGGGGGAAGATGTCATGGGGGCGATCCTCTCGCCCTGCGAGGTGCAACGAAAGGTCCCGTCCGCCCTTTCCCTGAAAAGAGCGAACCCGCCTCGCGAAGCGTCTCGCGGGGCGGGTTCGACCGGAGTCAAAGCTGGCGGGGCCGACGGGATTTGAACCCGCGATCTCCGCCTTGACAGGGCGGCGTGTTAGGCCAGCTACACCACGGCCCCGCAACGGAACGAGTATAGCAAATCCCGCCCGGATTTTTCGCGCGTGAAAAATCCGGCTACGGGCGCGGCGCGGCCGATGAAGCCAGGCCGGACTTGAGCTGGCGCCAGCTGGCCTCCGCGTCCGCGGCGAAATCCGCGCGGTCCTTCTCCTGCTTGGCCGCGAAGGCCTTCGTCCGCTCCGCCTGCGCGGCGAAGAAGGCGGTCATCTTGGATTTCTGCGCGGTCTCGAAGGAGCGGAGCACGTTGCTCTGCATGCGCTCGAAATCGGCGATGGTCTTGCCGTGCTCGCTCGGCTCGAGGGAATCCAGCGACTCGAACACGTTCAGCCGCTGCTTGGCGACGCGGACCTCGAACAGCTCCCGCTCCTCCTTGACCTTGCTCCAGAACTCCAGCCAGCGCTTGGATTCCTCCGCGTTGAACTCGCCCTGGGCCTTGTTCCCGGCCCGGATGTCGGCGAGCCGTTGCTTGAGATAGGCCTCGATCTCGGCCTTGTCCTTGCCCATGCTCGTGGGCTTGTCCGCGTCGGAGGCGGGCTCGGCGGCCGGCGCGGGGCGGGGGGGCGCCTTGGCCGGGGCGGCGTGCGCGGCGGCGGGGAGGATGGCGAGGGAGACGGCGCAGAGAGCGAGGGGCGGGAATCGGTTCATGCCCGGTTTGTAACAGACACCGGACCATCTGTCAACCCTGTCCGGCTCAGCCGCGCGGAGAGCTCGCGACGATCTCGATCGGGAGGTAGGTCCCGGGCGCGGCGGGGATCACCATCACGTCGTCCCCGTCGAGGCTCAGCGCGCTCACGCCCTCGGGCAGCCGGAAATCGACATAGTACCCGGCCGCCTGGTTCATCACCCGCGGCTCGGCGGCGTCATGCTCCGGCGTCGTGAAGAAGGCGCCCTGGATGTCGACGTAGATGTCCTTGATGTAGGCGTGCTTGCTCCCGGTGAACTCGACGTAGGAGACGGGGCCGGCGCGCAGGGCGCCCTGCTCCAGGATGGCCTCGAAGGCCTCCTTGCTCAGCACCCAGTGTCGGTACACGCGTCCGGGCGCCTTCAGCTCCTCCACCCGGTTCGGCGCGCCGGTGAACTCCGTGATCGTCTTGGTGTCCGAGGTGGCCAGCTCGGCGCGCACCTTGACGGCGCCGCGCATCGCCATGATCCGGCGCGTCGCCGCGGCCGTGGTCTGCCTCGCTTCCCTAAGAAGGCCGACCCAGCGCGGGCCGAGCGCCTTGAGCGGCTCCTCGGAGGGAGCGGCGGCGTCGGGCGTCGCGGCCGCGGGCCGCACGGCGGCGAGCGCCGGCGCGGCGGCGACCGCGGGAGCGGGGGCGAAGGCGGGCGAGGGGACGAGGGAGGGGACCAGGGCCGAGAGTGTCTGCGCCGGGCTCATGACGGGTGCGAGTCCGAGTACCGCGGGAGCCGACGGAGCGGCAAGGCTGCCCGGAGCGAACGCGACCGGCCGCACCGTCGCGGAGGCGTTCACGGCGAGGGCGAACATCAGGACGGGAATGCTCATGCTCCCATGGTAGCCCCGCGCCGGCCGGCCCATCAGGGCCTTTGGGCCCAGCGCCGGATGGACGAATGGCGCGGACAGGGGGGCCCGAAATTGTCATACTCAAGCCCGCGATGACCCTCGACCTCTCGATCCTGGCGGCGTTGGGGCTGTTCGGCGCTCTCGGCTATCACACGGGCGCGATCCATCAGCTGTCCCATTTGATCGGCATCGCGGCCGCGCTCCTCTTCGCCAAGCCGTTGGCCGCCGCGTTGGCTCCGGTGCTCGCCGCGCGCATGGGATGGCCGGCGCTCCTGACGGCCGTCGGCTTGAGCGCGGTGTCGATGCCCGTCACCCTCCTCGCCGCGACCTTGCTCTCGCGCCTGATCCTCAACGCCGTCATCCCCGGCGATCAGCGCAACAAGCCCGACCGGATCGCCGGCATCGTCCTCGGCGCCGGAAAGGCCGGCGTGATCGTCTGGGCCGCGCTGTCCATGGTCCTTTCTTGCGAGGCGCCGCTGGCGCGCGTCCTGCCCTCGGCCGCAGCCTCCTTGAAGGATTCCTCGGCCGCCGCCTTCACCCGCGAGCACGGGCTTTTCGCCGCCGCGGCCGGAAAGATCGAATCGCCGAAGGGCCGCTAAGGAGGAAATGATGACGATGAAGAGCAGGATCACGGCGCTGTGCCTCGGGGTCGCACTCGTCTCGGCGGGGATCGCGGGGGCCAAGGAAGGAAAGGGCGTCAATCTGTTCATGGGGAACTTCGGCTATTTGCTCGAGTATCCGGCCGGCTACACCGCGATGCCGAGCTTCGACGACCCGGAGAAGACCATGGAGAGGGTCTTGATCTTTCCGCGGGGAACGCCGGACTCCCAGCTGGGCGAGGATTCCTACGCCCGGCACGGGATCGTGCGGCTGGAAGTGGCGCCGATCATCGCCCGGACTCCGCGGGGCTCCTTCCGCGCCGGCCTCAAGGAGCTTCGGGCCATCATCCCGGAGGCGCTGAAGGAGCGCGGCGAGAAATGCGTGGTGGAGAAGTTCGCGTCGCCGTTCCCGGCCGCCAAATTCACGATCACGGGGGGCACCCCTTTGGTCCAGGTCATCCTGGAGGGGGCGAAGGTGACCTACATCTTCACCTCCGCCAAAGACGACGCGCGGCTGAGGAAGATGATCAAGAGCCTCAGGGAGATTTCTCCCTCCGACAAGCCCGGCATGTAATAAAATCCGTCGCGACGGGCCGTTAGCTCAGCGGTAGAGCAGGGTCCTTACACAGGCCCCAAGCCTGTTTGCGCGCCATTGCGCGGCCTTGTTTCTCGTCGAGAAAGCCCCGGGGGCTCTTTGCGCCTGTTTGTGCCAAAAGGCGGCTTTTAGAGGGCGCTTTGGCACAACACTGGCACAGAAGCGGCCCAAGGCCTCCCCGGCGAAAGTCGCCCCGCCACAGGCCTCCCAGGCTCAAACAGAGGCCTCTCTGTCCGGCTTGTGAAGGGCTAGGCCCTGTCTGCTGTGAAGCCTGGGCATTCGCTAAGCTTTATTCAGCGGGCGATCTGGAATTCTCCGGCCTTAGTGTCCAGCCGCCCTTGCTTATGGCGTATTAGAAACCACTTATAGTCGCGAGTGTGGACGCTGGAGATTGCCCATCCTTGAGGGGAAGGCAATGCTAATATTCGGTCTTGGGATATCCCAAAACAGGATATTGGTGGGGGCATCATGAAAATGGTCGCGCTATTTCTTGGATTGGTTCTTGCATCAACCGCATCAGCAGAAAAGCTGAAAGCTCGGCCCGCGTTGCCCCGGGTGCTTGATGGTATTTCGCTTAAAACTACATATGAAGTTTTTGTTTTGAGTCCGATGGGCGACGATTATTCGGAGGGCTACGCCTGTAGTTACAATCTCGAAGAAGGGGATAAGTGCCTTTCGAAAAAGACGGAGGATTATTTCATCATGGTTTACTTCCGCGGTAACACGCTTCTTCGAATTCAAAGACTATACGGCGACTCTGTCCGTTGGGAAACTTTCATTGCACCTACAATCAAGAAATACGGTCCGCCTGGAGGAAGAGAGTTGATCCGCAGTACGGAGTATTTGCTGTGGGAGGACGGCCGAACTCACCTAGAAATACATAATGATAGGAGCGATTACCCCAATTCACAGTATTCGATAGTTCTTTCTGATGTGAAGGTGAATAAGAAGCAGGAAGCGAAAGAGGCAGCTAAGGCTCCCGAGCTTTAAAAACTTCGAGGCTGCCGGCAAACTCAGTGCGGCCCCGGTGCGATTGTAGTTTGCATTAATCCAGAAGACTAGTTGTTGAATTCGACACGAGATACTCTCCCCTCGCCGCTCCAACGGAAACCTGTTAAACTCCTTAGATCGTGGCGTTTGATCGCATTCGATGTGGTAGGAGTTATATGCATTTCCAATTGAAGATGGTGCTGCCGATCCTGGCCTTGGTTTTGGGATTGCCCTCTGCGTGGGGGCAGGTAGCATCTTGGCCTGACCTCTCCAGTCCGGCTCGCGCCATAGGCGGCGGCGAGCATGACGCCGCAGTCGTGGTTGGTGTTGAGGACTATCTTCGGGTCCCGGGTGTTCCAGGCGCGAAGTCTAACGCTAAGCTGTGGTACCAGTATTTAACTGAGACACGCGGAGCCCCTGTTCAGAACGTTAAGCTTTTGATTAACGATGATGCTACACGCGAAGAAATCTTATCGGCTACTCGAAAGGCGGCAAGCCGGGTACAACCCGGAGGAACGCTTTGGTTTGTGTTTGTGGGACACGGAGCGCCGGGCGTGGATGGTAAGGATGGGGTGCTTGTTGGGGTTGACGCGCAACAAAAGGCGGATAGTCTTGAGACTCGCAGCGTGAGGCGAGAAGAGTTGTTGAAGGAATTAGGGCAAAGCAAAGCGGGCAGTGTCGTCGTGCTTCTTGATGCCTGCTTCTCGGGCCGTGGACAAGATGGATCTGAAATCATATCAGGACTCCAACCGTTGGTCGCAATTCCAACCGTTGGGGTTCGCGATTCTAGGGTGGTGGTCCTTACCGCAGCCAGAGGCAATCAATATGCAGGGGCTCTTCCTGGTGCTTATAGACCAGCTTTCAGCTACTTAGTTCTCGGTGGATTGCGTGGGTGGGCCGGTAAGGGCGCGAAGGTTGCCGTGACAGCTGGAGAGTTGCTGAATTATGCAACCAATGCGCTAGAGGCCACTTTGCGTGGTCGGGCTCAGACGCCTGAATTAATCGGTCGGGCGGACTCAGTGGTTGGTACGTCAGCTGCTGAAGAGGGTCCAAACCTGGCGAAACTCGCAGTGCTTACCGCCGGAAGAAGTTCCATCGAATTCAAAGTCAGCGAGCTCCCCAGCGTGCCGAAAGCAAACGCGCCGACGGCCGCTGGTTTGGGAGGCGTGCCCTCTGTCGGTGCTCCGAAAGAGCTTGGCAATGTCCAAGGGATAAACTTTGGCACAGTCGATGTTGATGCTTTGGAGGAATATGATGCTGCTGTAAAATTTGAGAAGGGTTCGAAGTCTGCAGAATCGAAGGCTGCAAAGTGGCGCGAACTTGGCCGACGAGTGAAATCATATTCCGAGGTGGCCGAAAAACGCGCGGAGTCTTGGGATGCGTACGCCTCTGAAGCGGCCTTCAATATCCTTGTAGAGAAGGACAAAGATCGCCAGGCACCTGAGGTAAAGCGTCAGGCATGGTTGCAATTAGGCGAAAAGTACCCCAGATATTCCGATATTGCAAAAAAACGCGCAACAGAATGGGAGCAATACGCTAAGGAATCGGCGGCGGTCGAACAAGCGCGGATTCGTCGAGTTGAGATTCGTGACAAAGACTGGATTAAACTCCGACGATTACTTTCGCTTTCAGTTGTGGATGATAAGGACAAAAAATTATTCGCCGAGACCTTCGTCGCGGCCTATGGCGATAAATTTGCAGACAATCCGTATCTTGGTGCGCTCTTGCCCTACTTGGCGGCGGGGCGCATCCCGAAAGGCGAAATCCCGTTAGTGAACGATCGCGCAAAAGCGAGGATGGATAGGATCCTGCTTGATTTGGGCTGTTCAATTAAAAATGTTTCACCCGAAAGGAACCAGGTTACATTGGGTGGTGAGACGATGCGATGGGAAAATATGGGCGAAGCAACACGCGTGCGGATGGAGAAGGAAGTGTTTGTGGGAATGGGCGCCAAAGATATTTCGAACCTGGTCTATTTTTACTTTGGCGAAAGTGGAGCTAAGAACTAAAGCCGTATTTTTTAACGCCGATTCGAAGCCATTGCCCTCTAAACCCACTCGGGGCGACTAAAACAAGACCTTATACGATGGCTTCGAGGCGACTAGAAAAATATGCCGGGTACTTCCCCATCATTTCCCGGGCTTGGGCCGTCACATGTCGAATCCGCGAGATAGCACCGGCGCGAGAACGAATCGCACCAATTAACCCGGCTAATTCCGCCGAAATTACGCGATCAGAAAAACCCATTTCGAAAAGCACGATTGCTGTCATCGAGTCTAGGCCGTATTTCAATCGCTTTTGAAATAAATTTAGTTTCTCAACGGTGGCCGTGTCGCCAGGTCGGGTAAGTCCGAGAAGTTCTCGCACTGCATTAATGAGCAACATCCCTTCGTAAAACACCGCCACTTCGCAAATTTCGACTACATGCTCTACGGTCGGATGGTGGTTCCCAATGCGGATATCCTCTTCCGCAAGGATCGCATGCAACACGGCAAACGATTGGCCGTGGAACCACCCGCGAACGACCTCTTTCAAATGATTCTCCGACCTGCAGTTTCGAAAGGTCTTATTCTTGACGTGCGAAAATAGAAGTGGCCATAATAAGTCGAAGAGTCCATCCTGGCTGGCTTTGGCTATAGCGACGGCATTCGCTGCTGTCCACTCTTCTAGGGCCAAAGAATCCATTACGCCGTACAGTGTCTTGCCAAAGGCTGCCCGTTTCTGGGTATCGGGAACTTTGCGCTCGATGTTCTCGGCAAGGAGAACGAATAGGGATGTGATCGATGCTTTCTCGTCTTCACTTGCAAGGTGATAGGCCAGAGTTCCTTGAGCAAGCTCTTCTGCAAAGTCTTTCAGCGCCCCCGTCATTTCTGTTGCCATTAAGAAACTCTCAACGGCCTTGATGATCGCCATTTTTTCCGCGATCTGATCTTCGAGGCCGCGTTTGGAGAACCCCTTTCTGGGATTGCGCGCAAGAATTGCATCAGCAATCTCGCCTATAGAGTTCGGGTCGTCCACATATGCTTCAACAAAAGCGAGGGGTTCCATCTTGATGTAGAGGCGATTGAATTTCGCATCCGTGCTTAAGGGCGCAAAAATGGATAAGAGTTTGCTCGCACATGGCTCGGAATTCCCAGGCTCTAGGAACTTCTTGATGTTCTTCCAGCGCCACTTCTCGTCCTTGTCTGCCTTCTTGTCGTAAATCTCTGGGTCAGCGAAAAGTATGCTGCCTTCTGTGTGCATCCCAGACCGTCCGGCTCGCCCGATTAAGTTGTGGAAATCGCGGACTTTAAGCGCGTCGCCACCTTGCCGGGTAGTTGTTACTATCAGATAGCGCAGCGGTAAATTTACTCCCTGTGCGAGTGTCGAGGTGCAAATCACAAAGCGGGCGAGGTCCTTCTGCATGGCGTATTCAATGGCATTTCGCAAGCCATGAGGCACATTCGCGTGATGAGTCAGAATTCCCATTTTTGCGCTGACTGTAATCGGGGCATTGATGCCAAGATTGAGTTCATGTAGATGGTGGAGCCGGCCGATTTCTTCTTGATTAGACCATGCGGCGGGGTGTGGAACTGAATAGCCGCGCTTATATATTTCAACGGCGTCTTCGCATAATCCTGATGCCGAATCTTTCCTTCCACAAAAAATCGCAACGCCTCCTTGGGGCGCGAGCTTGAGGCCGAAATAGAGTGCAATCGAACCGCCATCATCCTTAAGTGGAAATAATCGCTCGTTCTCGCGTTTGCGAGTTGTCAGCTTCACTTGTTCAATTACCCGTGGCACGAAAAATTCTTGTTCGTCGGGATCGCTCGGAGCCACAAATTTAATCTGTCCACGCGGAGTCCTCCAACTTGCGAAGCCAATTGTGCGATATGTTGGCGTGAGCCCCTGCCCACGCACTACGTTTGCATCCTTGCCTTCGTTGAGCCAGTCGTTCAAAGCCGCCGCGTTACTAATTACTGCCGAAATGAGTAGCACCTGAGTTTCTGCGCGGAGGAGCCGTTTGAGGGTTGTCAGCAATAGCTCGTATGTAACCCCCCTTAGTCCATTGTCGAATTGATGTCCCTCATCATAGATGACAAGTCCAATACGGGCAGCAAGTTCGGGATAGTGTCGAAGAACGTACACGAGTTTCTCTGGGGTTAAGACTAGGACCTGCCGTCTTCCGAAAATCTCTTCGATTATGAAATCCGTCTGAAGGACATCCATCAATTCGTCGACGTTGATGTTGTCATGTGCGAATGCGCCAAGTAGGCGTGCCTGAATCTCATGGCATAGTGCGCGGAATGGGGCGACCACAACGGCCAAAGATGTGCGCCCGGATAGAAATGCACTTCGCAAGATGATCTCAGTGGCATGAGTCTTCCCGGCGCTTGTCGGCATCTGCACTACTGCGGATGCTCCCCGATAAACTCCGACCTCCCCTAAAAGGTGTTGGGCTGGCCAGAGGTCTTGATGAAAAGTCGCCCGTTGTAATACGGGTTCCCAAGCGGCTTTGGATAAGCCGGAATACCGCGGAAGGCAGTACCATGCTGAGTTCCAATATCTTTTCTTTGCCAGGGCGCATATAACATCCGCGAATAATAATTGCCGCGGAGTCCCGTCCCGATAGGCAAGTGTCCGTAGTTCCTTGAGGCTGGAGAACAACTCGACGTCTCCCTTACCCAAAGTAGAAAAGTAAGACATCGCTGCTGAGATTTTCCCTGCAGAGGGCCCGAATGGGCCATCATTGAATTGGAGGGGCGTAGAGTAATCGCCCTTAATAAACCAGACAAGTAGTGGCGCTAATTCGGGGCAGTCGAGGTCCGGGGCTTCTGAACCCAAGCGCTTTGCCAAAACACTCGCGCTACCTTGTAAATCGCAGAGATAATAGGCGGCGGCCCCGATAACCGTCAGATAGGACTTGAGTTTATTGTTGAGGCGGGCGCTGTCGTATGCGTCAAAAAAATACGCCGCGAATCGAAGAGTCTGTTGGTCCTCAGCGATCTCTGGGGAATTCGTCTCCGCGGCGCAAACCCTCGCTGCCAAGTCCCCCAGGAGCCCGATAGCCAGAACGAACAGTCTTGCTGGATCCGTCGGTATCTCGATGTGGTGTTGCGTCGGAATTCCGTACTCATACATCTTTGACTTCGCCCGAGTGATGGCTAGAAGTCTCTCAGAATCTTTTTCAGGCTTCATCGGCCGCCCGTTTGTAGAGAGCATGAGTGAGGGTCATTAAATCGGGGCCATGGATGATGAGCAATTTCAATTGAGCTGCATTCGGATGCCCCTTTGTTGAAGTGTTTCCAATGACTATGGGGTCGTACGCGGCTGTTGAGAACACGGCGACCGCGCCGAAGAGTTCTCGGTGGGGGCGGTCCTCTATGTTCTGGAATCGAGCGACAACATCGGCGTCGGCCCTCCGCGCCTTGCTTAGCAAGTACTGCTTAATTGCATTTAGCGATTCGCCCTTTTTTAGGGGATCCTTCGCTGAATCTATCACAGCTTCCTGCAGCCGCTCCTCTGCTTTCCCGGCACTCAGCTGGGCTTTTGTCTCGAAGAGTGCCAGCACATCATCAGGGGAATCTGTCCCAGGAGTTAAAATCTTAAATCCGATGACATCGCAACCTTTCGTCGATTCATTGCGAATAGTCTTATTTGCATAGCGAGTTCGCGGTACCTGGAACTTCAAGATATATTGGAGGTAATCCGCGACCAGAATCTCGGCAAAGTCACCAGCTCGAACCCCTGGGCCGAAGCCTTCAGTTTCGTCCGGAAACTTCAATTGTCGCAGGTACTCAGCGCGGCTAAGCCCGGTGCCGGTCCGCACCTCGTCAATGTCTGGATCGAGGCAATAGTGATTCCTGAAATGTTTTGCCCAGTCCGAAAGAACGGCAGCATCGTTTTGAGGGGAAAACTCATAAGCCTCAATGTCTGCGCCGTCTGTAGTTTTAAGGCGAACATCGGCCTTTTTTAGCCAAGCGAGATGCTTCGAAGTCCAGGGCATGTTGTAAGAATTATATCACCGAGGTTCTTCGAATACGGCGAAGAATATCGGCATAAGTGCCTCGCCCTGTATTGTCAACCCCGATGAACAAAAAATGGGACACATTTTAAGTCTCAAAATCTGTTTCACGCGTTTCGCCAACTGTATTTGCGGAAAAGAGGGGTTAAACTATCGATGATCGTTAGTCGATGTCGCACCGCTCGCTTAAGTCGTGTTAAGGGGTTTAAACCATGTCAGAGGTCGAAGGATTATTTATTGATAACGTCGAAGGACTCCGTAAGACGAATTTCCCTCAGGCGAAGGGGATGTGTCCGTTCCATTCGGATAATACGCCGTCGTTTAGTGTAAATATGGAAACAGGCCTGTGGAAGTGTTTCGCCGGATGCGGGCAGGGGAACGCAAAAGAGTTTGAACGGAGAATGGGGCAACTGCTTGCTGACAGCATTAAAGGCGCGGTCCTGGGCCCCAATGCTGCCGCCGCTTTAGAAGCTCTAAGAGGCGGCGGAAAGCTTCAGGTGTTTCGGATGAAGGATCTTATCGAGCTTGTTAGAGATGCTGGTGAAGATAAAGATGAGTGGTTTCTGGAGAAGATCATTGCCGCAGAGAGCGTCGTAATGCTGTCCGGTTCTCCTAAAGCAGGAAAAAGCACGTTTGCAGCGGGGCTCGTTGCGGCTCTTGCTCAAGGCGAGCCCTTTTTGGGGTTGGGAACTGCGCGCGTGAAAACCCTGTGGATAGGGTTGGAAGAGCGGCGGAGAGATGTCGCCAAGAAGTTTGTTCAACTCGGGGTCGTCCATGGAATTCGCTATGTCGGTGGTCCCTTGCGTGCGAGCCCGGCCGCATTTGAAATGCTCCGGGAATGCATTGCCCGTGAGGGAATTCGGTTGGTTGTCATCGACACCTTGGCCAACTTCTGGATCGTCCGAGATGAAAATTCTGCGCCGGAGACGGAGAAGGCACTTGAGCCGATTCGGCAGTTGGCACGGGACCTCAAGATCGCTGTTTTGATTCTCCATCACACGCGCAAGGGAGAGGTTCAGGGCGGCGAGTCCATTCGAGGCAGTTCCGCAATATTCGGAGTGGTTGATACTTCGATCGCAATGATTGAGGGTAAGGGCCTCGGACAGAATGAACGAACGTTCGAAATTCAATCGCGGCTGTCTGGGCGTTTCGAGCTTCGCGCGCAGTATCTTGATGGACGGTATCGTGTTATGGGTAAAGATGATCTCAATGGAAGAGATCAGCTTCTGCTTAAGCAGCTCAGCAAGGAATTCCAAACTGCTGAAATTCTCGGAGGCAAGATCGATGTAGCGGGCACGACAGCACGGCGAGCGTGTGAGGAGTTAGCCCGAAAGGCCCCGAAAATTGTCCGCGTGAAAGGGAGTGGAAAAAAGGGAGACCCGAAGCGTTACGCCCTGGCTAAGTCGAGCGCTCGCATTGCTCAGGAGGCCGCATGAAACGGGGCGGGGCTCGGCTGGGACCTTCCGAAGGGCCGTGGGGGGCGCCCGGCGCGTGTGCGGGCATTCACAGCCCAAATAGGCCGGATGTAGAAGCTTGTTTGATAGCTAACGGCGGAGTTGGGGAAGCGCCAACTCAGGAGCCCTATTATAATATAGGCCTGCCCAAGAAGGCCGCCCCGCAAGGAGAGGGGGGAGGCCCCCCGCCCCGGCTGTTGAACATCCGCCAGTTGTCCGACTACCTAGCCATGCCCGTAGCGACCATCTATACCTGGGTCTGCCTACGGAGGGTGCCGGCCGCCTGCATCGTCCGGTTGGGCCGATCATTGCGCTTCGATCGCGCGGCCGTGGACCTCTGGATCGAAGAGCAAAGAATTAGGCCCTAATAAAGTCGAAGGGGGCCCAGGCGCACGGCCCGAAGAGGGGCTGTTTCCTCCCTCCGCCTGGGCCTCCCGGGGCTTATTTCATCGACGAAAAGTGTATAAAAAATAAACACTTATTGACAATATAACCTTTGTAAGCTATAATAAAAAGGCTTTAGAAAACAGGACAAAAAAATGGCGAAAATCTACGAAAAGAGAGGACGTTGGTGTGTCGATTACACCGGAGCGGACGGCAGGAGGCATCGAGACCTTCTACCCTTAGGGGCAAGCAGAACGCTGGCAAAGGACATCCTCATCAAGAAGCAGAATGAGGCGATAGAGATGCGCCACTTCCCCGCGAGGGCGGCCAATTCGAAGTTGTTCGGGGAGGTGCTGACCAACTACTGGGAGCTGCATGGAAAAAACCTGGAGTCCAAGTCATGGTGGTATGAACTGAAAGAGTTTGAAAGGGAGTTCGGAAAGACCAAGATCGGGGCCATCGGCTCGGCCGAAATTCAGCGGTACTACAACAATGCGGTCGCGAAGAACTGCGCCGCGACAGCGAACAAGAAGCTCACCTTGCTGAAGTCGATTTTCAACAAGGCGAAGGTCTTCGGATATTTTTACGGAGACAATCCCTGCAACCAGGTTAAAAAGCTGGTCGAGGTTTCGCAACGGCGCCGGTACTTGTCCCTGGATGAGATAAAGCGCCTTCTGGAAAATGCGCACCCTCGGCTCTACCCCGTCGTCGTCTGCGCCTTGATGACGGGAATGCGGCGGGGGGAGATTCTGCGACTGTCCTGGGAGAACATTGATTGGGAGCGGGGAATAATTCACATACGAAAAGCGAAGTCAGGCCGGGCGAGAGAAATTCCGATCGCGTCCAAGCTCCGCGAAGTCTTGGCGGGCTTTCCTGGTGAGCGTGTCGGCCCGACTTTTAAACTGCCGGACATAATGCTGACTCGTTTTTTCGCCCGCGCCCTAAAAGCCGCCGCGATAACGGATTTCGTTTTTCACGACCTGCGGCATACATTCGCATCGCATTATCTCATGAGGACCCACGACCTTCCGGCCCTGCAAAGCCTGTTGGGACACTCAACGCCCCTGCTGACGCTCCGGTACGCGCATCTTAGTAGGCCGCATATTCAATCGGGGATGGCCCTGTTTGAAGCGGGCGTGGCTCGGCCCGAGATCATGCCGCAGATATCCGCCCCTGGCGTCTATCAGGGTGAGCTTGTACAGTAGTAGAATCGTCCTGTCGGAGAGCAAGCGGGCAGTTAGCTCAGCGGTAGAGCAGGATCCTTACACGATCAAGGTCACAGGTTCAAATCCTGTACTGCCCAAGCTTGCCCCTCCGGCGCTCCTGGAAGCGCGAGGGCCTGCCGCCCAGGGCTCGGGGAGGGCTTTCCTAGGCCTGTTTTGGCACAAGCTTGGCACAAAAGGGCTTTCTCCGAGGGAAGAGCGCCCCCCTTACACGACCAAGGTCACAGGTTCGAATCCTGTACGGCCCACACTTTAACCGTCAGGGCGCGACGTCGATCCAGACGCGCTCGCAGGCCTTGCAGACGAAGCCGCCCACGGTGTCCCGGTAGAGGACGTGGGTCAGCTCGGGGCACAGGCGGTCGCCGCTCTCGAGCGGCTCGAGCTCCTCCCCGCAGGTCCCGCATTTGCCGGAGGCGAAGGTGACGAGGTCGCGGCACTCGGGACAGAAGGTCTTCGCGCTCGGCGAGTGCTCGAGGACGGGGATGGGCGGCGCGGCGGCCTTGAGGATCTCGAAGCCGCAGCCGGCGCAGGGCTTGCGCAGCGCGATGCCGACGGCCTCGCAGTTCGGGCAGGGCAGGAGCTCCTCGGCTTCCGCCGCCTCGGCCGGCTTCTCCTCGTTCGGCGCGGCGCCGATGGACTGCATGTAGCCCTCGATCAGGGCGAGCGCCTCCTTCTCGCGCGAGGCCTGGACGGCGATGCGGACCTCGAAGGGGATCCCCGCCTCGAAGAGCCGCGCGGCCAGCGCCGGCGCCTCGTCCGGCTGGGAGGTTCGGAAGACGACGCTGACGTCCTCCTCGGCGCTCACGGGCGGATGATCTTGGACGGCGGGGGCTCGACGGCGACGACCTCGATCTCGAAGTCGAGCGTCTTGCCCGCGAGAGGGTGGTTGAGGTCGAGCTTCACGACGGCCTCGGCGATCTCCACGACGATGGCGCGGAACTCGCCCTCGGGGCCGGAGGCGCGCACGGTGGCGCCGACCTTGAGGTCGGGCATCTGGGCGAAGGCCTCCTTCGGGGCGGTGATGACCATCTGCGGGTCGGCCTCGCCGTAGCCGTCCTTGGCGGGGATCAGGAGCTTCTTCTTGTCGCCGGGCTTGGCGCCCTCGAGGCCGGCCTCGACGCCGGGGACGAGCATGCCCTGGCCGTGCTGATACTCGAGGGGCTCGCGGCCGGAGGAGCTGTCGATGATCTCGTCGTTGACCTTCAGCGTGTAATGGATCTTGACCTTGGAACCGGCTGCGATCATGGTGAGCTCCTGTGTTGCGGCGGCTATTGCCCTTCCGGGCCTTTGGCGGGCGGCAAGGTCTTGCGGAGCTCCTCGAGGCGCTTGCGCGTGCCCTCGGCCTGCTCCAGGACGGAGGCGAGGAACTTCTTCGCGTAATGGCCCTGGATGTCGTCGGCCTTGTAGTAGGGGATCTCGAACTTCAGGCTCTCGGCCGTCTGGTCGAGGCCCGCGAGCAGGCGCTCGAGATGCTGGGCCAGCTTGACGGGGTCGGTGGGCTCCATGCGCCATTCTCACTTATCCGGCGCCCGCCGTCAATTCCGCCGGCCTATTTGCCGAGGCGGTAGGAGATGTCGCGCAGGTCGTAGCGGGCGCCGAGGTTGGCGAGCCGCTCCGCGCGGCGCAGGGTCTTGCGCAGGGAGGCGACCTGGAGCGTGCGGTCGAGCCGGACGGCGACGAAGGCCGTGGACTTCTCGAAATCCACGGAAACGGACTCGACTTCCGGCAAGGCGGACCATTCGGCCGCGATCGCCCGGCCGCAAACCGTGGTCATCAGCCCGGACAGCGAGACGGTGTAGCGGCCCGGGGGGAGCTCCGTGAACTCGCGCGCGGTGGGGGACGCGGCGCGCGCGGGGCCCGTCATCGCGGCGGCGAGAAGCAGCAGGGCCAAGGCTCTCATTCCTCAATAGCATAACAGCCGTATTGCGTTATGTCCAGATTTGTTAGGATGGCCCGCGTGGATTTATTCGGACGAGCGTCTTGGATCATGTTCGCCGCCGGCGCCATCCCCACGGGGCTGGCGGGCTGGTGGATCGGGACCCATGCCGGACAGCCCGTCGCCCTCGCCGCCGTCCTGATCTCCCTCTTCGCGCTGGCCGCGTCCTTGCTCGCGGCCTATCTCGCCTGGCGCTGGTTCGTCGCGCCCCTGCGCGAGCTCGAGCGCGGCCTCGAGCGCTGGACGCGCGGCGACCTGTCCACCCCGCTCGACGAGACGCGCCTGACCGGCTGGCGCCGCCTCGCCGGCCAGTTCACCCGGGCGCAGGACGACATGCGCCGGGCCCTCGACGAGGCCAACGCCGGCCTCGCGCGCGAGCGCGCTCGCCTGGAGACGCTCGTCGAGCGCATCCCGGACGCCCTCGTGATCACCAACCTCCGCGGCGAGGTCATGTTCCTCAACGGCGCGGCGCTCCCCCTGTTCTCCGCCTCGCGGGAGGACGTGATGTCCGGCGGGAAGGGCCTGCTCCAGCCGCGCGATCCCTCGCGCTGGCGCCTGCGCGTCCAGGACGTGCTCAAGGCCCACACCTCGGGCGGCGTGATGGAGATCCCCTCCGCGGCGGGCGGCGCCCCGACGAGCTTCCGCACGACGGTCACGATGTTCACCGATCCCGTGACGGGCGACTTCGGCGTGCTGATGATGCTGCGCGACCAGACCTCGGAGAAGCGCATCGAGGCGATGAAGGAGGAGTTCTTCCAGGCCGCGGCCCATGATCTGAGGGCGCCCTTGTTCGCCGTGCAAGGATACCTCCGTTTATTGAAGAAGTCCCTCGAGCCCGACGAGCGCCAGAAGAACTGGCTCGAGGCGATCGACCAGTCCTGCGAGCGACTCACGGCCTTGGTCAAGGACGCCCTCGACGCGGCCCGCATCGAGAGCGGCCAGCTGAAGCTCCTGCCCGCCGCCGTCCAGCCCGGCTCGATCCTGCGCCGCACCACGCGCCTCTTCCAGCCCATGGCCGACGAGAAGGGCGTGGCCATCGAGACGCGCCTCGCCGAAGGCGCCCCGGCCTCGTTCGAGGCCGACGAGCGCCTCGTCGAGCGCCTGGTCCACAACCTCGTCGCCAACGCGATCAAGTTCACGCCGCGCGGCGGCCTCGTGCTCATCGAGGCCTGCGCCGCCGGTCCGGACCGGGTCGAGTTCGTGGTCACCGATACCGGCCCCGGCATACCCGAGGCCCAGCGCGCGGCCGTGTTCGAGAAGTTCCGCCAGCTCGACACCGACCTGCCGAAGTCCGGCTTCGGCCTCGGCCTCGCCATCTGCGCCAAGATCATCAAGCTGCACAAGGGGGAGATCTGGGTCCAGCCCGCCAAGACCGGCGGCGCCCAGTTCGTCGTCCGCCTCCCTCTCGTGCAGATCGCCAAGGAGATGCTTAATAAATAAATGAGATCCACGACCATGCCGACCTTAGTCGAGACGCTCTATCCGTCGTCGGGATTGATGCACGATTCCGTTTCCGTCGTGGTGGCCAGCCTCTTCATCGCCGTCTGCGCCCAGGTGCAGATCCCCTTGCCGTTCACCCCCGTCCCCCTCAGCGGCGGGACGCTGGGTGTTCTATACACGGGCGCCCTCTTGGGTTCTCGTCGTGGTGCCGTTGCCGTGGTTCTTTACCTGCTCGAAGGCTCGGCGGGTCTTCCGTTCTTCTCCGGCGGCGCCGCCGGCTTCGTCCACCTTCTCGGCCCCACGGGCGGCTACCTCGCCGGCTTCCCCGTCGGCGCGTTCGCGACCGGTCTGCTCGCCGAGCGCGGCTGGGACCGGACCCCCGGGCGCGCGTTCCTCGCGATGCTCGCCGGCAGCCTGCCGATCTTCGCGCTGGGCCTGCTCGGCCTGTCCCGCTTCGTCCCGGCGGAGACCTTGCTCGCCCAGGGCCTGTGGCCTTTCCTCCCCGGCGACCTTTTGAAGTCAGCGGCGTCCGCGGGGCTGCTGCCCCTCGGCTGGAAGCTCCTGGGAAAGAGAGACTGAACCGGGGTTGACACGCTCGGGGGACCCGTTTATACTTTGCCCGGCACGCTTATTTTCAAAGATTACCGCCGCTCCAACGATAAACCATATTAGATGAAGAACAAGGGCCGCCTGCTCGACGCCGTGATGGGGTTCGTGCTGACCCTGTTCGTCGCCGGTAGCTACTACTACCGGCTTCCGCTCCTGGAGAGCGTGGAGTTCAAGGCCTACGACCTCCGGGCGAAGCTCCGCCAGAACCTGAACCCGCCCCCGGAGATCGTCCTCGTCGCGATCGACGACGATTCCGTCTCCCAGCTGGGACGCTGGCCCTGGCCGCGCACGCGCATGGCCGAGGCCATCGACAAGCTCCGCGCCGCGGGCCCGAAGGTCATCGGCCTCAACGTCCTTTTCTCGGAGGCCGAGCAGAACCACGGCCTGCTCGAGGTCAAGCGCCTCGAGGAGAAATACAAGGAGCTGCTCGGCGGCAAGAAGATCAGCCAGAAGGGCGTGGATTTCGCGCTCGAGTTCTCCTCGTCGGCCGTGGCGCTCGACTCCGACTCCAAGCTCCTGGCCTCCCTGCAGGGCGCGGGCAACGTGGTGCTCCCGATGTTCTTCGCCGCGGGCACCGTCGGCGGCAAGCCGGACGCCGCGCCGGCCGCGGTCTCGAGCTCGGCGATCCGCGCCCCCGGCGCGATCGCCTTCATCCCGGAGGAGGCCAGGATCTCGCACCCGATCCTCGCGTTCTCGGAGGCCGCCGCGGGCCTCGGCCACGTGAACCTCTACCCCGAGGTCGACGGCGTGCTCCGCCGCGAGGCGCCCGTCGTCAAATACGGCGAGGACCTGTATCCCTCCTACGCGATGCGCCTGACGATGGCCTACCTCGGCCTGACGACGGCGGACCTCAAGTTCGAGCCGGGCGTCGCGCTGACGATGGGCAAGCTGCGCGTGCCGCTCGACGGCGACAACATGATGCCGGTGACCTTCAACGGCCCGCAGG
>Ga0255338_1001886_pt1 | contig 35409 bp, 27 predicted proteins | sample MeOH1_35cm_T4_19_FD_203715 | JGI IMG/M metagenome (GOLD analysis project Ga0255338, IMG submission 203715) | Sandy soil microbial communities from University of British Columbia, Vancouver, Canada - MeOH1_35cm_T4_195 | ecosystem: Engineered > Artificial ecosystem > Sand microcosm > Unclassified ...
CTATCGCCTGTCATTCCATGCCGAGGGAGACCTGAAAGGGCCGGCCCATCGCATCATCTGGCGCGTCGAGTGCCTCGACGGCAAGACGACATTGCTGTCACTGCCGCTCGCGAACATCACTTATGCCGGGCGGACCATCGCGACCGCCTTCACGGTGCCCGCTTCCTGCCCCGGCCAATGGCTGAAGCTGATCGGCGAGCCGACCGAGTTTCCCAAGAATGAGAGCGTTTCAATTCGTAACCTGAAGATCCAGAAGATGGGCGGCGCATCGTGAGCCAAAGTCTGCGCCCGGCGGTCGTGCCGGTGTTTCTCGTGCTCTGCCTCACCTTCGGGGGAGCGAGCGCCGCCGGTTATTTTGCCAACATGCTGCTGCAGCTGCTGGCATTGATGGTCATCGCATGGGCGCTGATCGAGCGACGCGCAACACCGGTTCCGCGCGCGGGCAGGCAATTGCTCGGCTTCGCGGTCGCGGTGCTTGCGCTGATCATCGTCCAGCTGATCCCGGTTCCACCTAGTGTATGGACAAATTTCCCCGGGCGAGAGGAGATCGTTGCCGGCTATCGGGACCTTGGCATGAGCTTGCCGTGGCTGCCGATTTCGACGACGCCCTATCTCACCGTCGCGTCGGCCTTGTGGTTGCTGCCGGCGCTGGCCGTGCTGCTGGCGACGGTGCGGCTCGGGGCATTCCGCCCCGCCTGGATCGCATGGACCCTGATGGGAGTCGTCGCGGCCGGAATCGCGGTCGGTGCGCTCCAGCGCGCCGGAAGCGACACGGCCTACCTTTATGAAATCACCAATTACGGCGTGGCGACAGGCTTCTTCTCCAACGCCAATCATTTCGGAACCTTGTTGGTCGTGACGATCCCGTTCCTGGCCGCGCTCTACGTCGTCGGGCGCGGAAAGGGCACGCGCGCCAGCCGGCAAGCGTCAGGGTTGATGGTGATCCTGGCGGGCGCGATCGGGCTCGTGGTCGTCGGCATCGCGATCAACGGATCGCTTGCCGCGCTGGGCCTGACGGTGCCGGTGCTTGCCGCGAGCGGCTTGATGGTGCTCTCGCTCAAGCGCCGGATCCCGATCTGGTCGATCATCCCGGTCGCAGCGCTCGCGGTCGGGGGGCTGCTGCTCGTCTTCAGCGGCCCTCTCGGCAACAATCTCACCGCCAACGAAGCCCGCGTCTCGCCAGTGTCGCGCTACACGTCCTTCACGACCACGATCGAGGCCGCGCGCGATTATTTCCCATTCGGTTCGGGGATCGGCAGCTTCAAGACAATCTATCCGATGTACGAAGAGCCAACGACGCTCACCACGACCTACGTCAACCACACCCACAGCGACTATCTGGAGCTGGCGTTGGAGACGGGCTTGCCGGGCGTGCTGCTGATCGGCGCGTTCCTGCTGTGGTGGGCATGGCGCGTGGTGGCGGTCTGGCGCTCCGAGGAAGAGGATCAGTTCGCGCGCGCGGCGACGATCGCCTCGGCGGCGATCCTGGCCCACAGCGTCGTCGACTACCCGCTCCGCACCGCCGCCATCAGCGCCGTGTTCGTCTTCTGCTGCGCGCTGATCGCCGAGACGAGGCCGTGGGTTCGTCAACGCGACCGCGATCGTTCCGGAGAGGCAAGGCATCTCACGGCTGACTGACGCGGGCGCTCGAGCGATTTCAAGTCAGGTGGGATCACCTGACGATTGGGAAATTACGGAAACAAAAAACTAGACTCAATCCCGGTTCGTCAAATCGGGATTGCGACTGGACCTTGATGGTTTCGGCTCGAAGCGGGCTGAGCCTCTAAGCGCGTTGGTGGCCGAGCGCGGCCTCGATCGCGGCGAGATACAGGTCGATAACGATTCGCTGATCGAACCTTTGCTCCACCGTCTTTCGGCCGAGCGCCCCCATCTCCGCGCGGCGCTGATGCGGCATCTCGGCCATCAGCATCATCGCATCGGCGAGCGAGCCTGGGTCGCGAACCGCACAAAGCAAGCCGTTCGCCCGATGCTCGACGACGTCGCGACAGCCCGGGACGTCGCTGGCAATCAGCGGTTTGCCCATCGCGGCGCCCTCGAGCAGAGTCCGCGGCAGGCCTTCGCGGTACGAAGGCAGGACGATGCAATCGGCGGCCGCCACGAACGGCCTGACGTCGCCGTGCGCGCCGAGATATTCGATCAGCCCTTCCGCGACCCAGCCGTCCACGTCGCCGCGGCCGACCGCGGTTCGATTGGGAACGTCGAGGAACCCCAGCAGCTGGAATCTTGCTCCGGGCAGCCGTGCGCGCACCAGCCGGGCCGCCTCGACGAATTCATGGATGCCTTTGTCCCACAGCAGCCGCCCGACGAACAAGAAGGTGCAGCCATCCCGCGCGCCGGCCGGCTCCGCCGGCTGGAAGCGCTGAATGTCGACACCCGATCCGGGGAGCAGCCCGGCTTGTTCCGGATGTACGATCTTGCGGGCCAGGAAGAGCCGGCGATCCTCGTCGTTCTGGAAGAAGATTGTGTGTGAGCGGCGCAGCGCAATCCGGTAAAGGGCGGTCGCAATCCTGGTCAGAAGCCCCTGGTTGATGAACGCGGTGCCCAGCCCGGATATGTTGTTGATCACCGGAATGCGAAGCGAATGAGCGGCGAGCGAGCCGAATATGTTGGGCTTGATCGTATAACCAAGGAAAAGGATCGGCTTGAGCCGGCTCAGCGCCGCGCGGTAGCGTGCAAGCAGGATGAGATCGCGGAGCGGCGACATGCCTTTGCTGTCGATCGCGATCGGGCAGAGCTCCACACCCATTTCCTCCAGGCGCGCGCGATATTCATCGTCCGGCGCGAGCGCGACGATGCGATAGCCCCGCTCCTGGAGTGCCGAAATCACGCCCTTGCGAAAGTTGACGATGTTCCAGGCGGCATTGATCGACATGACGATCGTCTTGCGCCGCATCGGCCTCTTTTCCTCTCGCTCAATCGTGACCGAACAAGTGGACTGGCGCGCGCCAACCACTATAGCCCTGCATTGCGCCGCGCGGCGCCCGAGTAAAGGCAGAGCGACCGTGTTTCCCTATTGGCTCCTGTTTTCGATTTTCGCGGTGGGCTCGCTGGAATATCGCCGCCGCGGCAACATCGGCAGCCAGACGGGCCCGCTGTTCCTCGCGGCAGCCGCCTTCGTCGCGCTGATGATCGGCTTCCGCTACGAGGTTGGCGGCGATTGGGGCTCGTATCAGCGGATGTTCACCGAGACGCGCTATCTCGCGCTCGGTCCGTCGCTCGGCCGGGGCGATCCCGGCTACATGTTCCTCAATTGGCTGGGGCAGCGCCTCGATCTCAACATCTGGTTCGTCAACTTCATCTGCGCCCTGATCTTCACCTGGGGGTTGATCAAGTTTGCGCGCCGCCAGCCCAGCCCGTGGCTCGCAGGCCTGGTCGCCGTTCCCTATCTCATCATCGTCGTGGCGATGGGCTATACGCGGCAAGCAGCGGCGATCGGCTTCATCCTCGCTGCGCTAGCTTCGCTGGACCGCTCGGAGATCACGCTCACCTCGCTCTTGCGCCTCGCCTTCTACGTCTTCGGCGCGGTGATCTTTCACAAATCGGCGATCATCGTCCTGCCCCTGGTCGCGGTTGCGGGGTCAAAGAACCGCTTCATCACCGCGGGCATCATCGTCGCGCTGGCCGCGATCCTCTATTATCTGCTCGTCGAGAGTGCCGTCGACAAGCTGCTTTCCGGCTACGTCGCGGCCGGATATGAGTCACAAGGCGCTCTCGTCCGAAGCGCCATGAGCCTTCCGCCGGCCCTGCTCTATCTGCGGTTCCACAAGGAGTTTCGCCTCACCCCGGTGCAGCGCAAGCTGTGGCGGAACTTCGCATTGGCGGCGATCGCGACTTTCGCATTGCTGATGGTATCGTCCGCCTCCGCGGCGATCGATCGCCTCGCGCTCTATCTGATACCGTTGCAGATGTTCGTTCTTTCCCGCCTCCCGGAGGCCTTCGGCAATGGCGAACGGCCCAACGGCCAGGTGGTCCTTGGGGTGATCGCCTATTCGGCGATAATCCAATTCACCTGGCTCAATTATGCCCAGAATTCGAACTTCTGGATCCCGTACAAGGTGTTCCCGCTCGGCACGCAATTCTTCTGAAGCGGAACGCACGCGAACGCCGATATCCTGCGCAAAACCGGTCCCAGTTTTGCGCGCGATCCTCTAGCCGCTCTCAGGAAAGCGCCGGCCATTGAGGATCAGCTCGCCGGCGATCTTCGAACCGTAGAGGTCGACATTGCCATTGATGATGGTGCGGCCGCGGAAGGTCCCCCGCGGATAGGATTGCGTGGGGGATTTCTGCTCCATCACGCAATCTTCATAGATCGCGCCGACCGACCACGGCAGCGTGCCCTCGTGCCGCGCCAGGAAGGAGCATTTGCTGAACAGGACGTTGGCGGCATCGGACAGGTCGGCGAGCGGGCGATCCGGATTGCCGCCCGGATAGATCTTGCCGGTCGGTGAGAGCGATGGATCGTCGACGAACCGGCAGTTGAAGAATTGCGTCGCACGTGCGGGATCGGCGTCGCCGAACGCCCTCACCAGCGCGCCCGCGAAGCTGCAATCGTCGAAGCGGAAACCCGGCTTGCAAGGCCAGGCCGACCAGTTCGTCGTGCCGACGAACGAGCAACGCATGAAGCTCACCTCGGCGCTGTCGCCGGTGTCGGCGACCATGCCGCAGCCGTAATTGTCGGCGAATTCGCAGTCGACGAAGCGCAGATCGCGATTGGTTTTTCCGCCCTCGGCTTCGATGTCCACTCCGGCGCCCGGGTTGCTGGCGAAACCCGCCTTGCCGGTGTGGTTGAAGCGGCATCGCTCGAAGCGATAGCCGCGGGCGCCGACGATGCTGCAGCCTTGGCGGCCGTTATATTCGGACCTGAGGTCGGCGATCTCACGCCGCGGCACGAGCCCGCCCGAGGCGGCGAGCCCATCGATGTAAAAGCCGTCCTGGCCGTGGTGGTGAGTGTGGACGTTGCGGACGATCTCCACACCGTGATTGTTGAACAGGGCGAGTCCGACCGCCGGGATCTGCCATCCCGTGTCGCCGAATTCGCCGCCCAACATCAGGCTGGCGCTGCTCCCGTCGAGCTCGATGTCGGAGACTTCGACCGGGCCGGTGCAGTCGGCGATCCGAATCATGTAGAGATAAGGTGTCGCGCGGCCCGGCCCGCTATAGGGCATCGCGTGCCGCGCGGGCGTGCCGTCGGCGGCGAAGACGCCATAGCGAAGCCCCTCGACGCATTTCAAACGCGCGCCGTTGCCGACGATGTTCAGCGCGGTGCGGCAGCCGCTGAACTCGAGAAGGCGCACCGGTTCGAATAGGTAGGACGCATCGTCCTGCGCAGCGCGGACCTGCCCGCCGACTTGATAGGTCGTGCGGCGGAATTTGACGGTGCCGCCGCCGTTCGCATTCACCGCCGCTGCCAGCGCAGCCATCGCCGCGCTATCGTTGGTGACGCCGTCACCTTTTGCGCCGAACATCTCAGGGGTGAAGAGCCGGCTTCGCCCGGCGACCACCGCCTCGGCAGGGCGATGCGGCAGGACGCTCAAGCTGGCGAGGGCGGCGGCTCCCGCCAGTAGCGATCGTCGTGTCGTGGCCATTTGGCATTCACCCTGGATAGAAGAGAGGCGAGCCGTGCTTTCCGGATCACCCATTTAGTGTCGGGAGACTATGCCGCGGGAGATTAACCTTGGCTTGGTCCCGTGGCGCGAGACGTTGCGAACGGCTGCTTCGAGCAGAGCGCCGCATGGTAGGGCATGATCCCCAACAAAACGCGATTGATCAGGAAGTTGGCGACTTTGCCCAGCGGCGAATTGAGTGCCTTGACGAGCGCGCCGCGGATCCGTCCGCCGGTCACCGTCGAACGGAGCCCGCTCGGGATGAAACTGATCCGGACCGTGGGGAACTCGGCCTTCAGCAGGCGCTGCAGCTGGCGCAGGGAGAGCAGATTGATGTCGTCGACCCCGAAGCCGGACAGCGGCTCGACCTTGGCCGAGACATAGGCTCGCCGGATCGGCTCCGGGATAAAGCCATAGAACGGCAGGCCGAAATGCGGCTCGGTATAAGCGGTGAAGTGGTTCGGCGAGAGCACGAACAGCAGGCCGTCAGCGGCCAGCACCCGGCTGGCTTCGCGAAACATCGCCGCCTTGTCGGTGACATGCTCGACGACGTTGTTGGAATGGATGAAGTCGATCGATCCGCTCTCCAGCGGCAGGCGTTCGGCATTGGCGCAGATCAAGGTGACATTGTCGAGCCGCGCCTCGTCGACGAGCTTCTTGCAGAGCACCAGAAAGCACATCGAGAAATCAACCGCGACGACCCGCTCGAACGCGGCCGAAAAGCCATGGAGATATTTGCCGTGGCTGCTGCCGTTTTCGAGTATGACGCCCTTGCGCGGCATCGCCGTCTCGGCATCGGCGACATATTGCTCGACCTTTTCGAGAATCGCGTGGCCGTGGATGATGTCGTCATCCCGCAACGGCAGCGGAGCATGCCGGCCGCTGGCGAGGATCTCATCGACGGTGGCGGGCCCGAGCGCCTCCTTGGCAATATTCCGGACGCGCAATTCCTCGTAGATGCCGACGAGCTCGTTGTAGGTTCGCGACCCCTCGTAGGCGTGAGCCAGCAGGCGCGCGATCTTGAGATCGTCCTCGATCGAGAAGCCGGCCGTATTGTCGAGGGCAGGGTCACGGAAATCGGCGATGCCGAGCGCCGAAAGCTGATCGGTCCGCTCCGCAATAGGGCTGCTACTCTGCATCGAGCCCGGGTAAGCCATTGCATCCACACGATCAAGCGGCGCGGCCGAGGCGGCCGGCGGCGGGGCAACTAGCGGTTTTCCGCGAGCCAGGCCTGGAACATCAGCACCGTCCACAGCGCCTGGGTCGAATCCTTGCGGCCGGCAAGATGCGAATCCCAGCGCTGCCGAACGACGACAGGATCGAAGAAGCCGTCGCCCTTCAGACGCGCCGGATCGAGCAACGCCTCGGCCCAGGGGCGGAGGGGGCCCTTGATCCATTCGCCGACCGGGACCGCGAAGCCAGCCTTGGGCCGGTCGAACAGCTTCTCGGGCGCATGCTTGTAGAGCAAGCGGCGCAGGATGAGCTTGCCGGTACCCCCGCCGATCTTCATCGAGAGCGGGATGCGCGCGGCGAGCTCCGCGACCCTGTGGTCGAGGAACGGGACTCGTGTCTCGAGGCTGACCGCCATCGCCGCGCGGTCGACCTTACACAATATATCGTCGGGCAAATAGGAAACGGCGTCGCAATACATCATGCGTGCGACATCGGGCGCGTCCGGTCCGAGATCCATGTCGAACGCCGCTTCCGGAGGCGGCGCGGCGGCGGGGATCACCGGCGAATGCTTCCCGGCCCATTCGTCGAGGAAGGTCGCGACCACGTCATCCAAGGTCGAACAGTCGCGCATCGTGCGCGCCATCTTCTGGACCTTGGTGCCGAAGAAGGCCGGTCGACGGCCCGACGGCAACGCGGCGGCAAGCCCATTCCAGGCCGCAGGGGGGACGAGGGCGAGGCTTGCTCCCAGCGCAGCGCGAAGCGGCCGGGGAATGCGCTGCAGGTGCCGCCAGACCCGACTGGTGGCGAGATAGCGGTTGTAGCCGCCGAACAGCTCGTCGCCGCCATCGCCAGAGAGCGCGACCGTGACGAGGCGGCGGGCAAGCACGCTCACCAGATGGGTGGGGATCTGGGAGGAATCGGCGAACGGCTCGTCGAACATCACCGGAAGCGCGGGGATCACCTGCTGCGCCTCGCGCGGGGTGACATAATGTTCGTGATGCTCCGTGCCGAAATGCCGGGCGACCTGCTTGGCGTAGACCGCCTCGTCGAAACCGGCTTCCTCGAAGCCGATCGAGAAGGTCTTCACCCGGCCTGGCGAGTGCGCCTGGTAGAGCGCGACCACGGTAGAGGAGTCGATCCCGCCCGAAAGGAACGCGCCGACGGGGACGTCGGCGACCGCCTGGCCGTCGATCGCCTGCGCCAGCACCGTCTCGAGCTGCTCGAGCGCCTCGCGCTCGTCGAGGATCGGATCGGCCAAGCCCTTCATCGCCGCCTGGCGATAGGACCAGTAACGTTCCAGCCGGAGCGGCGCGGCTGCACTGCCCTCGATCGGCGGGCTCGAGGAGGGGTGCTGCGGGGCATTCGCCCCGACGGTCAGGATGCATCCCGGCTCGAGCTTGAAGATGCGTTCGTGGATCGAGAAGGGCGCCGGTATGTAGGAGCGCGCGGCCAGCAGCCGCATCGCGCGCCGATCGATCGGGTTATCGAACGCCGGATGCTTGCGCAGCGCCTTCAGCTCGGATGCGAACACGAAGTCGCCGCCGACCCAGCCGAAATAGAGCGGCTTTTCGCCGAACCGGTCGCGCGCCAGTTGCAGAGTGCGCGTCCGCCGGTCCCACAGCGCGAGCGCGAACATTCCCACCGCGCGTTGCAGCGCCGTCTCCAGGCCCCAGGCGGCGATCGCCTCGATGAGCGTCTCGGTGTCGCTGTGGCCGCGCCACGCGATATGCCGCTCGGCCTCGAGAAGCACCCGAAGCGCCTGGTGGTTGTAGATCTCGCCGTTGAACGCCAGCACCAGGCGCTCGTCGCCCGACTCCATCGGCTGATGGCCCATCGGCGAGAGATCGACGATCGCCAGCCGGCGATGCGCGAAGCCGATCCCGGCGGCATCGTCGCGCCAGATCCCCTGATCGTCCGGCCCGCGGTGGGCGAGCGAACCGGCCATCTCCTGGAGCAGGTTGGGCGTGCGCGATCCGGCGCCCAATATTCCTGCCAATCCGCACATTCGCAACACACCCGGTCTGAGCATCGCCGGCGCAAGTCACGCAAGGCAATGGGGAAGCCACCTTTTAGAGGCGTCAAGCCGGACTGCAACCCGACCGTGCCGGTCGCTGCGCGGTGGTAGCCTGCCACAGCGTAGCATCGGCCGCCGCCCCCTCGCCTTGAACAGCCCACTACCGTTCGCTACGGGATCGTGGTGCCACTCGCCCTGATCCTGCCGAACAGCCTGGCGCTCTGCCACCACCAGCTGACGTGGGCCGCTATTGCTCGTTCCTAGGGCAAAGAGCAGCGGCGTCAGGACCAGCCGCGGCGTTAGTTTCCGCGAGGATATTCAGGCGCTGCGCGGCTTGGCCGTGCTGCTGGTCATCCTTTACCACGCGGGGCTCGGCGTTTTCCGGGCCGGCTATCTCGGCGTCGACATCTTCTTCGTCGTCTCGGGCTTTTTGATCACCGGCATCATCACCCGCGAACTTGCGGCCGGCACGTTCAGCTTCAGGCGCTTCTATCTCAGGCGTGCCCGCCGGCTCCTGCCTGCCGCCTACACGATGCTTGCGCTGACGACCCTCGCCGCGGCGCTGCTGCTCTCGGCAACGCAGTTTCGCGAATATCTCCAGCAATTCTACGGGTCGATCCTGTTCGCCGCGAACCTCGTGCTGTGGAAGCAGACCGGCTATTTTGCCGAAGCGGCCTATATGAAGCCGTTGCTCCACATGTGGTCGCTATCGCTGGAGGAGCAATATTATCTCGTCATCCCGCTGCTGCTCGCGATCACGGGGCGACGGCTGTGGCTTCCGCTGCTCCTGCTCGCGTCGGCGATCAGCCTTGGCTTGGCGCTCATGCTTGTCGCCTACAAGCCGTCGGTCGCGTTCTTCATGCTGCCGACGCGCTTCTGGGAGCTGGGGATCGGATCGGTCGGGGCGCTCCTTGCGGCGCACCCGCGCAGCCGCGCCTGGGCGGCAAGAGCGCTGATCCCGGCAGTGGCGGCGCTGCTGATCGTCCCAAGCTTTCCGCTCGACCTGCCTCACCCTGGCGCCAATGCGCTGATCGTCTGCCTCGCGACCCTGATCATCATCCTCGCGCACAGCCAGCTGCTGAGCGGCAATCCGGCGACGAAGGCGCTCGCAGCAGTGGGCGACTTTTCCTATTCCTTATACCTGGTCCATTTTCCGATCTATGCGCTGACGCGCGTGATGTTCATGTCGGCCGACCTCCCCGTCGCGCTCAGCGTCGCGCTGCTCGTCCTGTCGATCGTGGCTGGATATGCGCTGTACCGCTGGGTCGAATATCCGGGACGCTATATCACGTGGCGACCGTCGCGCCTCGCCGCCGCACTGGTCTCGCTCAGTGCCCTCACCTTGCTGGTTCCAGTGCCATTCCTGATGGCGAAGGAAGCGCCCGACAAATATGCGGCCGTCCTTGCTCCCAATCGCGGCATCGCCTGCCAGACGGGGGAAGGGCTCGGTCTCGGCTACGACAAGGATTGCGCGGAATCGGATCAGCCGCGAATCCTCATATGGGGGGATTCGTTGGCCGCCGCCCTGGCCCCTGCGGTGACCGGGAGCAGCGATTTGCCGATCGCCCAGGCGTCGCTCGGCATGTGCGCACCGATCCTGGGCATGTCGGCGATCGAAGGACCGAACGAGGCAGGTTCCGCCGGGGGCTGCATCGATTATACGCGCAGCGTCGTCGATTATGTCGGCAGCGCCCCGAGCGTCGAGGTGGTCGCGCTGACTGGCTCGTTCCTCCGCTTCCTCATCCCCGGCTTCCAGATGGTGAAGGCCGACGGTGCGGCCAAAGTCATCGTTCCGTCCGACCCCGCAGTCGTCACCAGCGCGTTCGTCAGGACGATCGGCGAGCTCCGCAAGCGCGGCAAGCGGGTGATCATCGTCTCGCCGCCCCCGCAGGCTCGCTTCGATCTCGGCCGCTGCTGGGAAAGGATCGCCCAGCGGCTGCCCAACGCCGGCCCGTTCCGCGACTGCAAGCTCACCCCGCAAACGATCGATCCCCATCAGGACGAGGTGTTCGCATTGCTCGAGACGGTCTCGAAACGGGCCGACGTGCCGCTGATCCGGCTTGACCGCTATCTCTGCCGGGCCGACGCCTGCGCGACATTGTCCGATGGCACGACGATCTACCGGGACGAGACCCATTTCACCGACGAGGGCTCGGCGCGCGTCGGGCGGCGGATCGGCTTGGGCGCGCGGATATGGCGAGAGGCGCGATGAGAGAATGTTCCCACGCTTCGACGGTACGCCGCTAGCGGAAATGGCCACGCAGCCGCTCCGAGCCGTCGTTATCGCGAATGGCGATCCTCGCGATCCCAATCTCTGGTCGGGAACGCCGTCGCACATGCTCGCCGCGCTGGAGAAAAGGTTCGACGTCGCCCTGGTCGTGCAACGGCCATGGCCGTTCTGGTACCGGCCGCTCGGCCGCGCGCTCAAGCTGCTGTCCGGCCTCGCATTCGAATATAGCTGGTCGCACTGGTATTCGGCGCTCGCCGCGCGAGCGGTGATCCGGCGGATGCGCGCCGCACGTCCCGACGTGGTCTTCGCCGTGGCGCTGACCGACATGGCCTATCTTTTCGTCGACAGGCTCCCGGTCGTCTACGTGACCGACGCGACGATCCCGGATCTGATTGCCTCCTACGAGATGTTCCAGCGCATCTCGCCCACCGCGCAGCGCAAGGCGATCGCCGCGGAGCGTCAGGCTTTCGAGCGATCGTTCGTGATCCAGCTCCCGTCGCGCTGGGCGCATTGTTCCGCGGTGGAAAAGCAGGGCGCGCCCGAAGATCGCATCGCCGAGGTCGCCTGGGGCGCCAACATCGCGTCCGAGCATCGTTCGGCCCGAGCGATCGGCCATGGGCCCGTGCGCTTGCTGTTCGTGGGCACCGATTGGGAGCGCAAGGGGGGCGCGATCGCCCTTGAAACGATCGAGGAACTCAACCGCCGCGGAATCGAGGCTCGGCTCGACGTGGTCGGCTGTTCGGCGCCGGTAGGCGAAGCGCTCCCCAACGTCAGCTTCCACGGCTTTGTCGACAAGCGAACCGCCGCCGGCCGCGCGCACCTCGAATCCTTGTACGCCGCCGCCACTTTCCTCCTCCTGCCCAGCCTTGGGGAAGCCTATGGGATCGTCTTCGCCGAAGCGGCCCACCACGGCCTCCCCTCGCTCGCTTATGCGATCGGCGGCGTGACCTCGGTCGTTTTGAACGGCAGGACCGGAATCCTGTTGCCGGCCGGAGCGCGCGGCGGCGATTTCGCGGACGAGGTCGAGCGGCTTCGCAATGCCCCCGAGGTCTACGCCCGAATGTCCCAGGAGGCGCTCGACGACGCCAGGTCCCGGCTGAATTGGGACGTCTGGGCAGAGAAAGTCGAAGCGGCCGTCAGATCGAGGCTCGACCAGTAGATCGGACTCCCGGCGCGATGGTGCAGCGCAAGCCCCGGCCTTGTGGCGCGCAGTCCGGAAAGATAGGGCCGCGCAACCACTTGTGCCGAGGATCAAAATGCCCGTTCGGGATCTCCTGAGACCATTGATTCCAGCTGTCGTTCGCCGGGCGCGTATGAGCTGGCGCCATCGGCGCGAGGAGCAACGTCTGGCAGACCTGCCTGCCGCTGATGCCTTTTCGCAGATCTACGAAAGCGGCTTGTGGGGTGGCGAGCGCGACGAATATTTTTCAGGCCTTGGCTCGCGCGAACCGCGCATCGTCGGTCCTTATGTCGACAGCATCAGGGCGTTCGCCGACAGCTTCGAGGGCAAGCTCGATGCGGTCGACCTGGGATGCGGAGACTTCAGCGTCGGCGCTCGCATTCGCAGCGCCTTCAACATTTATCGTGCCTATGACGTCGTTCCCGCCGTGGTCGAACAGAACAAAAGAGAATATCAGGGCCTGGACGTCGAATTCGGCTGCATCGACATCGTCGAACAGCCTCTGCCGCCTGGTGACGTGGTGATGCTTCGCCAGGTCCTGCAGCACCTCTCCAACGCGCAGATCGCGAAGGTCGTCCCGAAGCTGGCGAATTACCGCTACGCGATCATTACCGAGCACCTCCCCGGCAGCCCGGACTTCCGCCCCAACCTCGACATGCCGATGGGCCAGGGGGTGCGGGTTGGCCGTCAGAAAAAGGGGATTGCCGAAGACAGCGGCGTGGTGGTGACCGCGCCTCCATTTTCGCTCCCGGTCGCCTCGGAACGCGTGCTGTGCGAGGTCGAGGATCCCTTCAATCCCGGCACCCGCATCCGCACGACGCTCTATGAGCCCGCGAGGGGCTGATTGCCTCTTCGCGGCAAGCAAGGCAGATCGTTCGAGCAAAGGTGGACGGCTGGGTAGATTTTCCCTCGGAATTGCCACACGGTGAGCGCTGAGCGGGCGACGACCCTTCGGATAAGCGACGATATGAGTGATCAAGAGGCGAGTGTCGCCACCTTGCGGCTTCCCTGGCGAGGGGCAGCCGCGATGTTCAGCGTCATGAGCCGTCGCCGTCGCATCCAGCTCGTGATCACCATTGCCCTGACATTCGTCGGCGCCATTGCCGAGCTGGTCACGATCGGCGCGGTCCTGCCGCTGCTCGCACTGGTCGCCGATCCCGCCTATTTCGAGCGCTACCCGATCGTCGGGACCACTCTCGCTTCGCTTGGGATCGCGCCAGGGACGAACCTGATCGGCCTCGCGGCGCTGTTTCTGATTGCCGCCGCTCTCTTCTCCGCCGTCGTCCGTTCGGCGCTGTCCTGGACGAATTACCGGTTCATCTATGGCGTCGGATACGACATCAGCATGCGCGTCTACGCACGTTTGCTGCGCCAGCCCTATGATCATTATGTGAGGCAGAACAGCAGCGCTGCTCTCTCGGCCGTGCACAAGATCCAGGCCGTGGTCGGCGGCATCGTCGGTCAGGCGATCGTCGCCTTCACCTCGAGCCTGATCTCGATCTTCATCATCGTCTTCCTGTTCGTGATCGATCCGGCAACGGCTGCTTTCGCATCGATCTCGGTGGGCGCGATCTACATCGGCATCAGCCTCGTCACCAAGCGTGCGCTGCTGACGACGTCGCGTCGCTTCTCGGTGGTCTATACCGAGCGGATGAAGGTCGTTCAGGAAAGCTGGGGGGGCATGCGGGACATCATCCTCGATCATTCCCAGCCGATTTTCGAACGCAAGCTCGGCGAGCACGAACGCGAGATCCGGCGGCTTTCGACCGCCACGGGCTTCATCTCCGAATTCCCGCGGTTCGTCGTCGAGAGCTTCGGCATCATCGTGGTGGCGTTGCTCGCGGTCTATTTCAGCTGGCAGCCGGGGGGCGTGCTCGCCGCAATCCCGATCCTGGGAGCATTCGCGCTCGGTGCGCAACGCCTGCTGCCGCTGGTCCAGACGATGTTCCGGGCGTGGACGAGCTATTCGATCAACGCGCATTTCCTCAATGACGTGCTCGAGCTGATGAACGCGCCCGTCAGCAATGCCGCCCTCTCCGAAGAGAATGCGGCAAGGCTTCCGGCGCGCGTCCAAATCGACGTCGAGGGGCTTTGCTTCGGCTATTCGGCAGACGAGGAGGTGTTGAAGGACATCGCTCTCACGATCAGGCCGGGCGAGCGGGTCGGATTCATCGGCAAGACCGGGAGCGGAAAGAGCACGCTGACCGACGTCCTGATGGGGCTGCTGACGCCGAGCCGCGGGCGGATATTGCTGAACGGCGAAATCCTCGACGACAGCAACATCGCCGAGTGGCAGCGCCGCATCGCGCATGTGCCGCAAGCGATATTCCTTTCGGATGACAGCATCGCCGCCAATATCGCGTTCGGATCGAACCGCGACGAGATCGACATGGAGCGGGTGCTGCGCGCAGCCCGGCGCGCCGACATCGCGGACTTCGTCGAGGGGCTCCCGGAGGGTTTCGAGACGACGGTCGGCGAACGCGGCATCCGCCTGTCGGGCGGGCAGCGCCAGCGGATTGGCATCGCGCGCGCGCTCTACAAGAATGCCTCGGTGCTGGTCCTCGACGAAGCGACAAGCGCGCTCGATGCCTCGACCGAAGCCGCCGTGATGGAGGCGGTCTCCGGGCTCGATCGCGAGCTGACCGTGATCGTGATCGCGCACCGGCTGACGACGGTGGCGGTGTGCGACACGATCTACCGCCTGGAGAGCGGCCGGATCGTCCAATCCGGAACCTATCAGGAGGTGGTGGGCGATCCCACGCCGGTTGCCGCCGGCGGGCGCCGTGGCCGCCGCCGCGTCTGAGCAGCGGTGACCGTGAAGGAACGAGGGCGTTGAGCGGCGACGTGCAGCCACCTGCCCCACCGCGTTTCTCGGTGATCGTCCCGCTGTACAACAAGCAAGCCCATATCGCCGCGACCTTGGCGTCGGTGGCAGACCAGACCTACGCGCCGTTCGAGGTGATCGTCGTCGACGATGGCTCGACCGATGACAGTGCGAGCATCGTGCGCGCCGCCAAGCTCCCTGGATTGCGGATCGTCGCGCAAGCCAATGCCGGCCCGGCGCTCGCGCGCAATCGCGGCATCGCCGAAGCGACGGGCGACTGGATCGCGTTCCTCGACGCCGACGATCTCTGGCTGCCCGACCATCTCGAAACCTTGGCAGGGCTGATCCACGCGCATCCGATCGCGGATGTGGTCAGCTCAGGCTATGTCCGGGCGAGGCGGGCCGACATGCCCGACATTTTCGCCAGCCGGCGCCCGCGCCAGCCGCTCGGGCTGGTCGACTTTCTGGACGATCATCAGCTCGTTCACACGTCGGTGGTCGCCGTTCGCGCCGCGACAGTGCGCGCGCAAGGCGGGTTCAAGCCCAAATGGCCGGGAGAGGATCTCGAGCTGTGGACGCGTCTGGCGCTCGACCGGCGCTTTGCGATCCACCCCTATGTGACCGGAATCTACGTCCAGGGTACCGGCGGCGCGATGGACAGCCAGTTGGATGCGGATGATGCCGGCGGCGATCCGGCGCTGCAGACGATCGAGCGGGCGCTCGCCGAGGAGGCGTTTCGCGACCGGCGAGAGCAGCTCCTGAAATTTCGTGCGCGGCTGCTCAGGGCCTATAGCCGCGGTGCGCTGTTTCACGGCCGTACCAGGCTCGCGCGAGATTATCTGGCGGCGCTGAATGCGCAGGGCGGGAGGGCCCCGGTTGCCTATCGGCTGCTTGCGGGGCTGCCCTCGCCGATGCTTCGTTGCGGGATGAAGCTGTACAGCCGGATAAAACATATCGTTCGCGGGAAGCCTGCGGCGAGCTAGAGCATCGCGCGCAAAAGTGGTCGGCTGGCCTGAATGTGAAAGGGATGAATGATCATGAGCTCAGCCGCCGCGCCGGATTTCGCAACGGTGCCGCTGGGTACGGCGATCCCGAGGATCATCCACCAGACCATGACCTCGCGCGATCTTCCCGACATCTTCACCGACAACATCAGCAAGATCAAAGAGATGAATCAGGGGTGGCGCCATATCTTCTACGACGGCGAGGATCGCGAGCGGTTCATCGGCGAGCATTATGGAAACAAGATCCTGGCTTATTACCGGCGGATCGATCCCCGTTACGGCGCCGCACGCGCAGACCTGTTTCGCTACCTCCTGATGTACAAAATCGGCGGCGTCTATTTCGACATCAAGAGCACGACGGTCCGTCCCCTGGATGAAGTGATCCGGCCGGACGACCTTTATATCCTCAGCCACTGGCGCAACCAGGCGGGGGAAGCGCGCGCCGAGTGGGGAATGCACGACGCGCTGAAGGAAACCGGCCGCGGCGAGTATCAGCAGTGGCATATCGTCTGCGCCCCGGGACATCCCTTTCTCAGGGCGGTGATCGAGCGGGTGCTCCGTAATATCGACGCGTACAGGCCGTGGCGGGAGCGGCTGGGGCAGCACGCCACCGTGCGCGTCACCGGGCCGATCCCCTACACCAAGGCGATCCACCCGATACGCGCGCTGCATCCCCATCGGCTGGTCGAGGATGAGAGCGAGATCGGGCTGGAATATTCGATCCTGCCGGGGTTCGACCACACGCGGCTTTTCGCCAGCCATTATGTCTATCTCGAGCGGCCGATGATCGCCACGCGGGGCGTGGCGTGGTGCGGGACGCAGTTCTACCTCGCGGCGCGCTGGGCGAGGAACAAGGCCAGAGATTTTCTTGCCGCGCGCGCCGCGCACAGCAAATGAAGGCACTGGCTTGCGCGGCCGGAGAAAAGCGGTGGCACCATGTTGCTCCGGAGCGGCGGGCCCTTAGTCTGCGCGCATTGCAAATGAGGACCGACATTCGATGAGCAGTGCTGCCGTACCGAAGCTTCCGGCGGTGCCGCCGGGTGTGCGGATACCCAAGATCATCCATCAGACCTTTCGGTCGCACGACCTTCCGGAGGAGCTCAGGGCAAACGTCGCGGCGATGGAGGCGATGAATCCCGGCTGGGAGCACAGGCTTTACGACGATGCCGACATCGAAGCCTTCATCCGGCAAAGCTACGGCAAGGAAATCCTCGCTTATTATAATCGCATCGATCCCCGCTACGGGGCGGCGCGCGCCGATCTCTTCCGCTATCTGCTCCTCTACCGGCTCGGTGGGGTCTATCTCGACATCAAGAGCACGACCGTCCGCCCGCTCGATGAGACGTTGCGGCCGGACGACGTCTACCTGCTGAGCCATTGGCGCAACCACGCCGACGGCCCGCGCGCCGGCTGGGGCATGCATGGCGAGCTCGAGGCGACGGGACGCGGCGAATATCAGCAATGGCATGTCATCTGCGCCCCGGGCCATCCGTTCCTGAAGGCGGTGATCGAACAGGTTTTGCAGAATATCGACGCCTATCGTCCGTGGCGGCAAAAGCTGGGGCAGCATGCCGTGCTCCAGGTCACTGGGCCGATCGCTTATACCAAGGCCATCCAGCCGATCCGGCACCTCCACCCCCATCGTCTGGTGCAGGACGATAGCGAGATCGGTGTGGAATATTCGATATACCCAGGCGTCACGCACAATCGCCTGTTCACCAACCATTATGTGCCGCTCCAGCGGCCGATGATCGCGACGACCGGCCTGGTCTGGTGCTGGACCCAGGTCTATCTCGCCGCCCGCTGGATCAGGAACAAAGCGCTGGAGTTCCGTGCCGCGCGCGCGGCGCCGCAGGGCTAACGCTTGCTCGTTTCAGGCTGCATCAGCCGATAGAGCTGCTCGACCTCGCCGGCGAGCCTGGCAAATTCAAACGCGCGGATGCGCTCGACGCCATAAGCGACAAGCTCTTGCCGGCGTTGCTGGCTGTCGAGAACACGCGCGAGCGCGGCGGCGATCGCGCCGCTGTCGTCGGGGGGGAAATAAACTCCCCGCCCCTCTGTCAGCTCGCGAAACACCGGCGTGTCGCTCAGGACCAGCGGCCGACGCGCGGCCATGGCTTCGAGCAATGGTATCCCGAAGCCTTCGTAAAAGGACGGGAACGCGACCAAGGTGCAAAGCGCATAAAGCGACTGCAGCTCCTGATCGCTGACGCCCTCGAGGATCGTCACCTGATCGGCGAGACCGAGACGCAGCGTCTCCGCCCTGATCTCTGCCCGCGCGCCGCCATCGTTGCCGACGATGACGAGCGAGATCTTTTTTCCGGCGCGGCGCAGCTCGGCCACGGCCTGGATCAGGCGGACGTAATTCTTGCGGGCTTCGAGATGGCCGACCGCCAGGATGAACTCAGGTGGCAGGTGATATTTCGCGCGCAACGCCTCGGCATTGCCGTTCGCGGCGACAAAGGGCGCCGGGTCGATGCCGTTGTAGATGGTGGTGACCATGGCCGACGGCTCGATCGCGGCGATTTCCTGCTTCATCGTCTCCGAGACGGTGATGACATGATCGGCGCGCCTCAGCGCCTGGCGCAGCACCCGGCCGTAGAGCATGCGCTTCACCAGCGGCACCTCGCGGCGCACCGGCCGGGCATCGTGGACAGTCAGGATGGTCGGACAATCGGGTGCCCTGACCAGCGGCAGGTGGAAGGTCTCGAACAGGTCGAGGCGATCGCGGCTCAGCGCCCAGCGCCAATAAGCCAGGCCGCCGAATGCGCGGCGGAACCGCCCGCTGCTGGGCAGCGGCGTGCGGCGCACCGAGACATTCGGCGCCCCCGCGAACCAATCGCCGACGCGGCAATCGCGGGGTTCGTAGACGACGAACTCGATGTCGGGGCAGCGCTCGACCAGCGCGCGGTAGATACCGGTGAAGCGCCGCTTCGCTCCCGATGGCCGCTCGTTGAAGCAGGTCGCATTGAGGCCGACTCGCATCGATCAGACCCGCTCGCCGAGACCAAGCAGTTCGAAATGGCGTTGGATGACGGCGTCGCGCTCGAACGAGCGAATGCCCTCGGCCAGTATCTCCGGAGCGATCGGGCGGTCCAAGGCCATCTCTATGCCATCGGCGAGGCGAACCGGGTCGTGCATCGGCACGAGATAGCCGTATTTCCCGTCCTGCAGCACCTCGCGGGGGCCGGTCGGGCAATCGGTCGCCACCGGAACGCAGCCGCACATCATCGCCTCGACGAGAACGTTGGGTAGACCTTCCGAATAAGAGGAGAGGACCGTGACATCGGCCTTGGCGAAATATTTGAGCACATTCTCGACGCGCCCCGGCAGCCACACCGTGCCGGCGAGGCCGAGCTCATCGACCAGCGCTTCGAGTTCGTGCCGCAACGGACCTTCGCCAAGGATCGCGCATCTCACCGGCCGACCGCGGTCGCGAAGCTCCCCGATCGCGCGAATAAGATCTCCGAAGCCCTTGCGCTCGGTCAGCGTCCCGGCCGAGACGATCATCGGCATTCCGTCGGCAGCGAACCAGGCGTCGTCGACCGGCTCGTTCATCCGCAGGCGCGAGGCCTCGTCGACGATGATGTTGTGCACGCAAACGTGGCTGCTGCGCTTGAACAATTTACGATATTCCCCGGCGAGGTCGGCCGAGACGCAGGTGAGCGCGTCCGCGCGCCACATGACCAGCCGGGTCAGCTGCTTGAACAGCCACTTTCGGCTCAGCCTCCGGTTCGAATAGGGGCCGTCGTGCCCGGTCGTGCTCAACGGGAACACCCGCGACGACCCGCTCACCTTCGCGCGCGACCCGGTCACGATCGCGGCCAGCAACACGATGTCGTTGAGATGATCTTCGGCCGAGAAGACCACATCCGGCTTCTCTTTCCTGAGATAGCGACAGAAAGGGAGGAACAGGCTGCGCACCTTGCCCTTGCCCCAGTCGATCATCCTGACCCCAGGCACGTCGGGCAGCTTGCGCTTGTCCTCCGGCAGATGGTTCTCGTCGATGCACCCGAAGATCATGTCGACCTGATGCCCGTCTTCCGCGAGCGCCCGGGCAAACCGTATCTGGGCCAGCGCTACGCCGGTGAATGTGTAGCGCGGCGAGATAACGCAAATTCTCATGCAGGTTGGTCTCCAGGATCGCCGGCTTGCCGACCAGCGCGAAGCGGGTCAAATCCGGTGCGGCTCAGGCGTGCATCCGGCTCATCAACGCGCGATACTCCCCGGCATCGATCCGCCGCGCGGCGAGGAAAATGAAATTGTTGCAATAGGGCGCTTGCTTGCCCGTGAACGCCTCCATCGACTGGTGTCGTTGAAGGTCGAAGTCGGCCAATGGCAGCAGCTTGCCTTCGGTGAGGAAGAAGCCGCGATAGCCGTGATCCTCGATCTGCCGGAAGATGGCGTCGATCGGCCCTTTGTTGTGGCGCTGCTCGATCTCGATCAGCAGCGCGGGATGCGAGGCGCGCAATGTCGCCGAGGCGCCGGCGATGACGCTCGTCTCATGGCCTTCGACATCGATCTTGATGAACCTCGTGTCGCTGAAGCCGAAGCTGTCGAGCGGGCGGAGCGGCACCTCGATCGTGCGCGAAGCGACGCCGGCCATCGCTTCGATCGAGGCCGAGGCATCATGCTCGACGCCATGCTCGTCGACCGGGACATGGAGCTCGGCAATGCCCTCATGATCGGACAGCGCGACCGCATGGACGCTGACCTTCGGCTTGTCCTTTGCCCAATCCTGCAGGATGCTCGCGCAGGCGGGGTTCGGCTCGAAGATGTCGAGCCGAGCGCCGAGCTTCCACAGGCAATAGGCATAAGTGCCGCGATTGCCGCCGATGTCGAGGACATGGTCGTCGGCGCCGAGCAGATCGCCGAGCAGGGCCATCTCCTGCTCGATGTCGCCGCGCAGGCGCCCATACCAATATTTGATCGGGACCTGATGGCGCGGCGGAAGCGCGTTGCGCGCCAAGGTCTTCACTTTTTGCAGCACGCCGGTTTCCCCGCTGATTTCAGGACAGGATATGGGCCAGCCGGTCCAGGGTCGCCCGCTCCGAATAGTGAAGTTCGTACAGGCTGCGCAAGGAGCGGTCGAAGCGCGGCAGGGGCATCGCCTCGACCTCGCGCACGGCGGACACGAATTGCGCCTGCGTCTCGCAGCGCCACCCCGCCTCCGGCCCAAGCCCGTCATAGCCGCAAAAAGCCTCGCTGGTGCCGATGATCCGCTTGCCGAACATCAAGGCTTCCGCGACCTTGGTCTTCATGCCGGACCCGTCGAAGATCGGCGCGATCACCGCCTTTGCGCCGCCGTACCACTCATCGAGCCGGTCGACCGGCCCCACCAAGGTGACGTTGGCGTTGCGCGCCGCCTCCTGCAGGCCTTCGAGGCCCCGCCCGACGATGCAGGTCCGGATCGCGACATGCGGCGCGACCTGCTCGATGAACCATCTGATGCCGGACAGGTTCGCATAGAAGCCGCCGCCGACGAAGAGGAGGTAATCCTCGCCGGCAGGCCTCGGAGGATCGGAGCTCCCGGGGCGGAGCTGGTCTTCGAGCGCCATCGGCAGCAGGTCGGTTGCGGCGCGGCCGTAGAGCTTGGCGAGGCCGCGGCTGTCGCGCTCGTTGAGTGCGATCAGCCGATCGCTGTGGCGGACGGCCATCCGCTCCGCTGCGTAACTCGCAACGAGCACCGCCAGCGCTCGCGCGCTCCAGCGATCGCGCAATGCGCCGTGGAAGAAGCGCGCCTCGACATTGTGGAAGAAGGTCAGCACCTCGATGTTGGGAAGGTGCTGCTTCACCGCGCGCGCGATGCGGCCGAGGTTCGAGCCGTTGAGGAAGACCCGGCCGACGTCCGCGGCGACGATTCGTGCGATCACCGCCTGCTCGGCTTCGGGGGTGACCCCATCGATGAAGCCGCGCAGCGCCTGAAATGTCGCGCGACCGCCGGCGATCGGATTGCGATCGAGCGGATGCACGACCAGCTCGTCGCCGAGCAGCGTCTCGAGGCATTTGCGGTGGAGGTGCGACAGCAAGGCACGGCCGCCCTCGGGCGGCGCGGAGATCCGCGGGGTGATGAGCATCAGTTTCGACATGCGCGCCGACCGGCATAGTCATGCGCTTCCGCTGCATCCACAAATTGTTGGCCGCGGCCAGCCGGGCCGATCGCTTGCTGACGCCCGCCATCGCTCCTACAGGATCGGCGTGAGCGTAAGGGGGAAACGATGAGCGACGCGTCCGGCCGAACGTCCCGCCGCATCACGCCTGTCATCTTGTGCGGCGGCTCGGGCACGCGGCTGTGGCCGCTCTCGCGTCGCGCGCGCCCCAAGCAGATGCTGGCGCTCACCGCGGCCGGCACGATGCTGCAGATGACGGCGGCGCGGGTGGGCGACCGCGACAGGTTCGAGGCTCCGCTGGTGATCGCCGGCGCCGAGCAGGCGGAGAGCGCCGTGCGGCAGCTCGACGAAGCGGGCATCGCCGCAGGCGGCCTGATCGTCGAGCCCGTCGGCCGCAATACCGCGCCTGCGATCGCCCTCGCAGCGGCAAGCCTCTCCGAGGAGGATCTGATGCTCGTCATGCCGAGCGACCATCTGATCGGCGATCCGGGCCAATTTGTCGCGGCGATCGAGACTGCCGCGCCGGTGGCGGAGGCGGGCTGGCTCGTCACGTTCGGCGTGCAGCCGGACCGGCCGGAGACCGGCTACGGCTATATCCGTCGCGGCGACGCGATCGAGCCGGGCGTGTTCCGGGCGGAGCGCTTCGTCGAAAAGCCCGACGCCGCCACCGCGGCAACCTATGTGGCGGACGGAAATCATGCCTGGAACGCCGGCATCTTCCTGTTCAGGGCCGGCACCTATCTCGATGCATTGCGCGCGCATGCGCCCGACATCGCGGCCGACGTTGGCAAGGCAATCGGCAAGGGCGCGCGGGAGGGGACGAGGATCAGCCCCGACGCCGCCTTGTTCGAAGCCGTTCGGGCGCAATCGATCGATCACGCAATCATGGAAAAGGCGGAGAAGATCGCGCTGGTGCCGGTCGACATGGACTGGTCCGACGTCGGCAGCTGGGAGGCGCTGTACGATGCGAGCCCCCGCGACCAGGACGGCAATGCGGTCTCGGGGGAGGCGCTCGTGGTCGATTCCAGCGGCTGCCTGATCCGCTCCGACGGACCATTGGTGACGGCCATCGGGGTCGAGGATCTGGTGATCGTCGCGACCACGGACGCGGTCCTCATTATTCCTCGCAAGGATAGCCAAAGAGTCCGCGAGGCGGTGGCGCTGCTCGCAGAGCGGGGCGATCCTCGCCTGTGAAGAGGCAGCAACGTGCCTGCGGCACCTATGCCCCGGTTGTGAAGTGGCCGGGCGGCTGATATTCGCTTGGCTTCAGGGGTCGGGCACAAGTCGTTGCAATCAGAGGATCGTTGATGAAGGCGGTGATATTGGCCGGCGGCTTGGGGACCCGGCTGGCCGAAGAGACGGGCACGCGGCCCAAGCCGATGGTCGAGATCGGCGGAAGGCCGATCATCTGGCACATCATGAAGATCTATTCGCACTTCGGGATCAACGATTTCGTGATCTGCCTTGGCTACAAAGGCTATATGATCAAGGAATATTTCGCCAATTACGGCCTGCACATGTCCGACGTCACGATCGACATGCGCAGCGGCACGATCGACGTTCACCGCAACACCGCCGAGGATTGGCGCATCTCCTTGGTCGACACCGGCGACGAGACGATGACCGGCGGCCGCTTGAAGCGGGCGATGCGCTTCATCGGCGATGACGATGCCTTCTGCCTGACCTATGGCGACGGTGTCGGCGATGTCGACATCGCCGCGACGATCGACTTCCACAAACGGCATGGCAAGCTTGCGACGGTGACGGCGGTCCGGCCGCTGAGCCGGTTCGGCCAGCTCGCGCTGGAGCGCGACGAGGTGACCGCGTTCGCCGAGAAGCCGGTCGAAGAGGGCGGCTGGATCAACGGCGGCTTCTTCGTCCTTTCCCGCGGGGTCGAAAATTATCTGGACGACGACGATACCGTCTGGGAGCGCGAACCGCTGGAACGGCTTGCCGCCGAGGGCAATCTGCGGGCCTATTTCCATCACGATTTCTGGCAGCCGATGGATACGTTGCGCGACAAGCAATGGCTGGAAGAGATGTGGACGGAGCGGACCGCGCCGTGGAAGCTCTGGGATTGAACCGCGCCTTCTGGCGCGGAAAGCGAGTCTTCGTCACCGGGCACACCGGCTTCAAGGGCGCATGGCTCCTGCTCCTGCTGCACGAGCTCGGTGCGGACGTGCACGGCCTTGCCTTGTCCCCACCGACCGAGCCCAACATGTTCGATCTGCTCGGGCTCGACCGCCTTTGCGACCATGCGATCGGGGATGTACGCGACCTGGGGCTGCTCGGGGAAGCGATCGTTCGGGCGCAGCCGGAGATCGTCCTCCACATGGCCGCACAATCCCTGGTGCGCGCGTCCTATGACAATCCGGTCGAGACCTATGCGGTCAATGTCATGGGCACCGTCAACCTGCTCGAGGTGTGCCGACGGGCTGCCGGGCTGAAGGCGGTCGTCGTCGTTACCACCGACAAATGCTATGAGAATTTCGGCTGGACCTGGGGCTATCGCGAGAATGATCGCCTGGGCGGGGCCGATCCTTATTCGAACAGCAAGGCCGCTTGCGAGCTTGTCGTCGATGCCTACCGCCAAAGCTTCTTCGCTCCGGCCGATCATGAGCGCCATCAGCTGGGCCTTGCCTCGGCCCGGGCGGGCAACGTCATCGGCGGCGGCGACTTTGCCGTCGATCGGCTCGTGCCCGATGCGATGCGCGCGTTCATGGCGGGCACGTCGCTCCAGATCCGCAATCCGCTCTCGGTTCGACCTTGGCAGCACGTGCTCGAGCCGCTCCATGGCTATCTGCTGCTCGCCGAGCGATTGCATGACGATAGCCGCTACGCTCGCGGCTGGAATTTCGGCCCCCATCCGGACGAAAGCGCGCCGGTGCGCGACGTGGTGGACCGGCTGGCCGATTTGTGGGGCGATGCGCCGCGGTGGACGCAGGATGAAGCGTATCATCCCCATGAGGCCGCGACACTGAAGCTGGACTCGACGCTGGCGCGGGTCGAGCTCGGCTGGAGCCCGCGGCTCGAGCTCGACCAAGGGCTGGAACTGACCTGCGAATGGTATCGAGCCTTTCATCGCGGCGAGGATCTCGCGGCGCTTTCGATGCGGCAAGTGCGCGACTTCATCGGGTCATGATCACCGAGAAGGCCGGCGCGGGAGAAGGCGCGCGAAGTGGCAGCGCCGGCGGAGGCCTCGGCCATTTCGCGAAATTCCTTGTGGTTGGCGGCCTCAACACCGTCGTCGGCTACGGCCTGTTCGCGGCCTTCATCATCGCCGGGCTGGGCGCGCCGCTCGCGCTTGCGCTGGCAACCGTCCTGGGCGTACTGTTCAACTTCAAGTCCTTCGGTCTTCTCGTCTTCCGCAATGGCGATGGCCGCCTGCTGCCGCGCTTTGTCGCCGTCTATGCGGGGCAATATGTCGTCAATCTGATGTGCCTGCGCTGGCTCGCAGCCCTCGATCTGTCGCCGTTGCTCGCACAGCTCCTTCTCCTGCCGCCGCTATCGCTGGCGAGCTTTCTCCTGATGCGTCGCCTGGTGTTCCGCGCGAGGCCTCGACCGCGCTCGGATCCGCCTCGATAACCGGCTCTAAGCATGCGTATTTCCGGTGCGAGACATTCTTAATGGATCGTTTACCATAACCGCATATTCGGGATTGGGGGCGGACGGTGCCGTCAGCTTTGCGAGACTGAAATGACCAAGCATTTCGCGCTACTCTCCGGCGAGAGAAAGATTTTGATGACGGCCAAGGTTAGTGATCTCATCGCCGAATTCATCGAGCGCATGGACATGCGTCATGTCTTCGGCATCATCGGCGCCGGCAACGTCCATATCTTCGACTCGCTCGGCACGCGCGGCGCGACCGAGATCGTCTGCACCCATCACGAGCAGGCAGCGACGATGGCGATGCAGACTTATTATCGGACCTCCGGGAGAGTCACGGCCGCGATCGTGACCACGGGCGGCGGTTCGACCAACGCGCTGACCGGTGTCGTCAGCGCGTGGATGGATTCGCTTCCCGCCATGGTCATTTCGGGCAACGAGAATTCGCGCTTCACGCGCGAGGACAACCCGCTGCGTATCTGGGGCGTGCAAGGCTATGACAGCAGCGGCGTCGTCGAGAAGGTCACCAAATATGCGGTGCGGGTGACCGACCCCACGCGCGTGATCTACGAGCTCGAAAAGGCCTATCACATCGCCAAGAGCGGCAAGCCGGGGCCGGTCTGGGTCGACATCCCGATGGATATCCAGGCGGCACATGTCGATGAAGCATCGATCGCACGCTTCGATCCGGCCGAGCTCGCGACGCCCGCGGCAAGCGACCTGCGCGTCGCGGCCGCAAATGTCGTCGAGATGCTTCGGGCCGCCGAACGGCCGGTGCTTTGGCTGGGCCATGGCATTCGTCTCGCCGGCGCCGCGGACCAGGCGACGGGCTTCGTCGAGCGCCTCGGCATCCCCGCTTTGGTCTCCTGGGCCGGCATCGACCTGGTCGATTCCGATCATCCGCTGCTGTTCGGCCGCGCCGGCGTGTACGGGCAGCGCTCGGCGAACTTCGTCCTGCAGAATGCCGATCTGGTGATCGCCGTCGGCACCCGCCTCGCCGTCCCGCAGATCGGCTATGTGCTGGACGAGCTCGCGCGCGCCGCGAAGATCGTGGTGGTCGACGTCGACCAGGCCGAGGCGGAAAAGCACGGCGAGCGGGTGGCGCTCCCGATCGTCGGCGATGCCGGCGCGTTCATCGAGGCGATGACCGACGCGGTCGCCCGGACGCCGGTCGCGGCGCCGGCCGACTGGATCGAGACATGCGTCGACTATCGCCGCCGCTATCCATGGGTGGGGCCCGAGCACCAGGACGAGCCCCCTTTCATCAACTCCTACCCTTTCATGGACCGGCTGATCGCGCAGATGAAGCCGGACCAGGTGGTCGTCACCGACATGGGCACCGCGCTCTTGTCGGGTCACCAAGTCCTCAAGCTCAAGCCGGGGCAGCGGCTGATGACCTCGACCGGGCTCGGCGAGATGGGGTATGGCCTGCCCGGTGCGATCGGAGCGTCGTTCGCGCGCGATCGAGGGGAGGTGCTGTGCCTCAATTGCGACGGCGGAATGATGATGAACCTGCAGGAGCTGCAGACGATCGTCCACCACCAGCTGCCGATCAAGATGATCATCTTCAACAACGACGGCTATCTGATGATCAAGCACACCCAGACCAACCTTTTCGCGGGAAGAGGGGTCGGCGTGGATGAGAAAAGCGGCGTTACCTGCCCGAACTATTCCGCGCTTGCTGCGGCGTTCGGCATCCCGTCCTATCAGATCCGCAGCTGGGACGATTTCGACGCCATCATTCCCAAGATCCAGGCGGAAAGCGGCCCAGTCATTTGCGAGGTGTTCATGCACCCGCGCCAGCTGTTCGTGCCCAAGCTCTCGCTCGCGCCGCGGCCCGATGGATCGATCGTGTCGCCGCCGCTCGAGGATCTCTCGCCGCTGCTCCCGCGCGACGAACTGCGCGCGAACATGATCGTCGGCTTGCACCCCAAGTCAGCGGAGCTGGGCGATAGCCATTGACCGCTGACGCGCCCCACCATCTGTTCCAAACGCCTGCGCGCGCCGGCATCGTGGCGGAAGACGTGGCCGCCATCCTGCGGGCCGACCTGCCGTGGCGCGAGCTCGATGGTGCGGTGGTGCTGGTCAGCGGCGCCTATGGCTTCCTGGCCGCCTATATGGTCGAAACCCTGCTCGCGATGCGCGAGCATCTGGGCTTTGGGCCAAGACGGGTCGTGGCGCTCGTCCGCAGCCTCGCCAAAGGCCGGGCGCGGTTCGGCCATCATGGCGCGCGCGACGATCTCCAGTTCGTCGAGGCCAATGTGGAGGAGGCCTTCACCATCGACGGCGAGGTCGATCATATCGTTCATGCCGCCAGCCCGGCGAGCCCGCGCTTCTATCTCACGGACCCTGTCGGGGTGCTGAGCGCGAATCTGGCGGGCACGGCCAATCTGCTCGCGTTGGCGCGCGAGAAGGGCAGCCGATTTCTCTTCTTCAGCAGCGGCGAGGTCTACGGCGAAGCTCCGATCGTGCCGACCGGCGAAGGCGATTACGGCTTTCTCGAACCGGTCGCGGTGAGGTCGTGCTACGCCGAGAGCAAGCGCGCGGGAGAGACGATGTGCGTCTGCTGGACGCATCAATATGGCCTGCACACGTCGATCGTCAGACCGTTCCATACCTACGGCCCAGGCGTCGCGCTGGACGACGGCCGCGTCTTCGCGGACTTCGTCGCGGACATTGTCGCCGGTCGTGACATCGTGATGAAGAGCGACGGCAAAGCGAAGCGGGCCTTCTGCTACATTGCAGACGCGACCGAGGGCTTCTTCACGGTGCTCCTGAAGGGGGAAAGCGCGACGCCCTACAACATCGGCAACGAGCAGGCGGAGATCAGCATCAAGCAGCTTGCCGAGACGCTGGTGGCCCTGTTCCCCGAAAAAGGATTGAAGGTGGTCACCGATCCCTCCCGCCAGAGCGACGACTATGCCGTCAGCCCGATCAGCCGGAATGCACCCTCGACCGCACGCGCGCGACGATTGGGATGGCTTCCGAGGACCTCGATCGAAACGGGTTTTCGCCGCATGATCCTGAGCTATGCCTGATCGCTCGCCGCGCAGCCACGAGCCGCAGTCTTTCTACTCCCCACGCGAATTGGCGAAAGCATGAAAAAGATCTCGATCATCTCCCCGGCCTATAACGAGGAAGAGAATGTCCGAGCCTGCTATGAGGCCGTCAGGACGCTGTTCGAAGGGCCGCTTGCCGGCTATCAGCGCGAGCATATCTTCGCCGACAACGCCTCCGCCGATGCGACCGCCGACATTCTTCGAGAGATTGCGGCGAGCGATCCCCATGTCAAAGTGATCCTCAACTCGCGCAATTTCGGCGGCTCACGCTCCTTGTACAATGCGCTGCGCTACGCCACCGGCGATGCCATTCTCGTGCTCCTCGCGGTCGACCTGCAGGACCCGCCCGAGATGCTCGTCGAATTCGTCCGGCTGTGGGAATCGGGCTACGAGATCGTGGCCGGCGCCCGCGCGGTGCGCGAGGAAGGCTTCGTGCTGCGGGCCAGCCGAGGCATATTCTACCGGCTGATCAATCTCTTGTCAGACATCGATCTTCCGGTGAACGTCGGCGAGTTCCAGCTGATCGACCGCAAGGTGTGGGAGGCGGTCCTCCAGCGCGACGACCATTATCCCTACGTTCGGGGCATCATCGCCTCGGTCGGATTTCGCAGGGTGATCGTCCCCTACACATGGAAGGCCCGAACGGCGGGTATTTCCAAGCATAATTTCTCTCGCCTGGTCAACGAGGCGCTCAACGGCATATTCGCCTTCACCAATGCGCCGCTGCGCCTGTGCACCTATCTCGGACTCGCGCTCGCGGCGTTCTGCCTCCTCTATGCCTTCGGCGCGACCATCGCTTATTTCATCCGGCCGGACGTCGCACCCCCGGGCGTGGCGACCTTGATCGTCTCGCTCTTCTTCCTGTCCGGTGTGCAACTCGCTTTCATCGGCATTCTCGGCGAATATGTCACAGCCATCCATTCGCAGGTCCGGCGCGGCCCGATGGTCATCGAGCGAGAGCGGATCAACATCGCCGACGAACCACAGCAGAGCGCAAGGACCAGCTCGTGAACCGACAGGATCAAATGCGGACGATCGAGCAGATCAAGCGCTCGATGGAGCAGGGCGAGATCAGCCGCGAGGACTTCTGGCTTGCGATGCAGCAATGGCACATGCGGCTGCGCGACTATCAGGCCCTGCTCCGCGGCGGCCAGCTCTCGACCATCGAAGTTGCATGCGATGAACTGAGAGTCGTGACCGGCGAGGGGGTCAAGCTGGTCTGGCATCCGGAGGATTTGCGCACGGCACCGAACATATTGGTCAACACCGGCACGTATGAGCCCGTCGAAAGCGCAGCGCTGATGAAGGGCGCGACCGGCGCCAAGGTCATTTGCGACATCGGCGCGAACATCGGCTATTATTCGCTGCACTGGGCGAAGGTCGTGGCGCCGGGCGGGAAGGTCCACGCCTTCGAGCCGGTTCCGACGACCTACGAGCGGCTGGTCCGCAACATCGCGCTGAACGAGGCGGCGGGCATCGTGCGTGCCAACAATCAGGGTGTCGGCGACAGGCGGACGAGCGTGACCATCTATCTGCCCGCCTTCTCGGGTTCGGGCGCGGCATCGATCAAGAACCTCCATCCCGACGAGCAATCGGTCGAGGTGGAAGCGCAGATCGACACGCTCGACGCCTATTTCGAGCAGGGCGGCATCGACGGCTTCGATCTGGCGAAGATCGACGTCGAAGGTGCGGAACTGATGGTCATCAAAGGCGGCATGGCGAGCATCTCAAGGCACAAGCCTTTGCTCTTCATCGAGCTTCTGCGCAAATGGTCGAAGCCCTTCGGCTATCACCCGAACGACGTTATCAAGCTGCTCCGGCAGATCGGCTACCGCTGCTACAGCTTCGAGGGAAATGTCTTGCGTGCCTTTGGCGAAATGACGGACGAGACCATCCAGACCAATTTCTTCTTCGCCCATCCCGATCGCCACCAGAGCTGGCTTGAAGCAAACGGAATAAAGACGTCCTGATCCAGGGGACGTCACATCCGTCGGTGCCGCACGAAAGAGACTTTTATGAGCGATGAGATGCGATCCGAAATCATTCGTCTGGCGCGCGAATATCACGACGCCCGTCCTCGTGAGGAATTCGTGCCGGGCACCACCTACATCCCGCCGTCGGGAAAGGTGATGGATGCTGACGATTGTGCGCATCTGATCGATGCTTCGCTGGATATGTGGCTGACCGCCGGCCGCTATGCCGACCGGTTCGAGACTGACCTCGCCGTCAAATTCGGTCGCCGCTACGCCAAGCTCACCGTGTCCGGCTCTGCGGCAAATCTGCTCGCCTTCGCCTGCCTGACCTCGTGGAAGCTCGGCGACAGAAGGATCAAGCCCGGGGACGAGGTCATCACGGTCGCGGCGGGATTTCCGACCACGGTGTCGCCGATCGTTCAATATGGATGCATTCCCGTCTTCGTCGACGTCGATCTCGCGACGCACAACGTCGACGTCGATTTGCTCGAGGCGGCGATCGGCGAAAAGACGCGAGCGGTCATGATCGCCCATTCGCTCGGCAACCCGTTCGACGTCGAGAGGGTCGCCGCGCTCTGCAGGAAGCATGACCTCTATCTGATCGAAGATTGTTGCGACGCCTTCGGCGCCTTCGTCGGCGGGCAGCATGTCGGCACGTTCGGCGACGTCGCCACGCTGAGTTTCTACCCGGCGCACCACATCACCATGGGTGAGGGCGGCGCGGTGCTGATGAACAACCCGTTGCTCGCCAAAATCGCGGAGTCATTCCGCGATTGGGGGCGCGATTGCTACTGCAAGCCGGGAATGGACAACACCTGCAACAAAAGGTTCGGGTGGCGGCTGGGCCAATTGCCCAAGGGGTATGACCACAAATATACCTACAGCCACGTCGGCTATAATCTCAAGGTCAGCGACATGCAGGCGGCGGTGGGGCTCAGTCAGCTCAACAAGCTCGACCATTTCGTCGCGCGCCGGCGAGAGAATTTCGGCGAACTCGAAAGTCGCCTTCGCGCGCTCGGGCTCGACGATCATTATCATCTGCCCGAGGCAACCCCCGGGACCGATCCCAGCTGGTTCGGTTACCTGATGACATTGCGGGACGGGACGGCCATCGATCGGCACATACTGACCCAGAGGCTCGAGGAACGGAAGGTCGGCACGCGTCTGCTGTTCGCGGGGAACCTGACCAAGCAGCCTGCCTTCCGCGACGTGCCCCACCGCGTCCACGGATCGCTGGAGAACACCGACAAGATCATGAACGACAGCTTCTGGATCGGGGTGTGGCCGGGCATCGATGCGCCGCGCCTCGATTATATGGCCAGCACGATCAACGCAGTGACGCAGGAACTGCTGGGCGCGGGGCGCTGACTGGGTCCGCTCCGCCGGGAGGCCTGAGGCAAGCGGTGATATAGACCTCGACGGCATAGACCTTCTCGGCTCCGCCGAAATCCCGGCACGTCCAGCTGGAACCCGGTCCGGAAAGATCGAGCCGGCGCCCGACCGTTATTGCTCCGACCGTCTGACGTCGCGCTTCGCCGGTTGAAGCCGTTGCAAAGATCGCACGGCGGAATTCGTCATCGCTGCCGGTCGCGATCGTTACCGCGTCGCTGGCGACCATGACGCCGTCACGATGGAGAAAGAAGGCGCCGACACGGCCCAGCTGATCCCGGTCGGCAATCCTGACCGTGGGATTGTCCAGGACGAAAATGGTTCGCTGCACCCCATTCGCGCGCAGATAGTGCGATGCTTCTTCCCAACTATAGCCACGCTTGAAATCGAGCTTGGGATAACGGAGCTGGATGATCATCTCCGTCAGTGCCATGAGCAGGCAGATGAGGATCAATGCGGCGGGGAACGGCGATCTCGGTCCCCAGCCGTTCGCCCACAGGCTGACCCCGAGAAGGAACCCCGGAATCATCGGAACCATGTAACGATCGGTATAGCTCGGCGAAATGAAACCGACCGCAACGACGATCGCAACGGCGATGATGCTCGCAAGCACAGGCACCATGTCGTCCATGCCATAGCCGAACCTTCTCGCGCCGATCGCGGCCTTTACGACGGCCCACAGCGAGATGCCGAACACGAGGATCGCCAATGGAAGCCCGATCGGCCCCATGCCGAACAGGAACCTCGGCAGTTCGTAGAGATGCTCCGGCGTCAGCAAGGGTTGCCACGCAACCTTGGGATCCGAGAAGCGGATCAGCAGCGGCAGGCGAAACAGCGTCCATGCCGCGGCCGGGAGCAAGAGGAGCGCCGCGGGCCAATGGTCAAGCGCTTTGCGGCGATGGACGGCAAGGTACATCACGCCCTGCACCGCCGTAAGCAGCGCCGTATGGGTGTGGGTGAGAATGAGTAAGCCCGAAACGCCGGCCCAGATTGTGGCGTTGCGCCGACGATTGGAGGCAACAAGCCTCGCCAGCGCAATCACCTGCAGCGAGCCGAGCAGGAACAGCAGCGAATAGGCTCGCGCCTCGGTCGTATAATAGAAGCCTGGAAGCCACAGCGCCGCGATCGCGGCCCAGGTGAAACGAATGCGTCGGTTGGCGTGGCCCTTCCAAAGGATGATCAACGGCGTCGCAAGAGCAAACAACAGGCTGGGCGCGCGCAGCGCGATATCGCTGGCGCCGAACAGTCTCGCCCAGGCCCAGATCAGCGAATAATAGAGCGGCCCACCGAGCTCGTGAACGCAATCCCGCCAAAGCCCGGCGAGCGTCGGCTGGATCGCTATCGCCCCGGTAAAAGCCTCGTCCAGCCACAAGGGTGAATCCCATCCCATCCAGAGCCGGCGAAACAAGCCGGCGAGGAGCGCTGCGACGAGGAGAGCCGCGAGAAACTGGTCGCTTCCTAGCGAATAACGCGACGCGACTTGCGCTCGTGCGCCCGCCGGATCGGCTTTGGCGTCTTCGCGCTCGTCAAGCGCCATCGGGCATACCTGCCAAGCGCGCGGCCGCGACGCGTCCCAGTTGACGATCTGGCGGCACCGGCTGGATCGACCACGCCTCTGCCCAAGAACGCCGGATCCGCCACGGCCGGTCCCAGCATGTTTGCGGATCGTGGGAGAGCGGCAGGATCACGGCGCGCCGGGGCTGGAGAAAGCGGGGAAGCAGGGTCAGCGGCGCGAAGTAGGTCGCCTTGGTCGTGATCGGCAGCTCGGCGACCTGATCCCAGGCGGAAGCCAGGCTGCATTGCACCCGCGGCGAGGGCCGATAGATCATGCTCCGGCGCAGCTCGAACAGCACGGTGACGCTTCCCACCGCCAGGACGAGGATCAGCAGCCGGCGCCAGATCAATCCGGCTTGATCTTGCTCGGTGAGGATCTGTGCCACCAGAACCGACAATATTGCGAGCGACGTGATCGAGGCGCGCATCACGAAGTCGGACAGCTCGCCGATCTGCACGAACGGTGCCAGCAGCAGACAGAGAGCGACGATCGCAAGCGTGATCCGCGTCTGGCTGTCCCTTGCGCCCAGCGCCGCGACCGCCGCCAGGTAAGGCAGAATTTCAAAGCCGATGAAGAGGCCGTAGATCAAAGGTGATACGCTGAACAGGCGCACCCCCACTTCGCCGCCGCCGGCCGAAAGGTAGAAGAGGGCCGGCACGCTCAGCAGAAGCGTCAGGCCTGGGAGGAGAATGTCGGCAACGCCGACCATGCGCGTGAACAGGCTCTTCAGGCCGGCCCATAGCGCGAACGGCAGGGCGCCGATCATTCCCAACGGAGACAGCAGCACGACCAAAGGGAAGAAGGCGAAGAAGGCGCCGAGGCGAAGCCACCCCTGCTTCCAAAGCAGGAAGAGAAGAGCCGCATACCAGCCTGACAGCGCATGCTGGGGAACCCAGAACGCCTGTGTCACATGTGACGAGAACTGGATCCAGGCCCAGCGCTCGATATGATCGGGCAGGGCGTCACCGCCGTACAGGCTGCGCAGCAGCTGGCCCACTATGTCCATCCCGCTGAAGCTCACCACCACCGCCAGGGCGATCACCCGCGATCTTGTGTCGGAAAAGAGCGTCGAGCCAAGTGCGAGCAGGATCGTCAGCAGCAGGCTGTTCTGGACGAGCAGCGCATAATCCGCGGCCGCGAGACCGCAGAGCTTGCCGACCAGCGCGGGCAGCAGAAACATGCCCAAGGGGGCGCGCAACACCAAAGGATCGCCGCCGGTTGGGTAGAGGAACGGCCAGCTGTTGATCGTCAGGTCGCGCAGGACCGCGTCGCGCACCTGCCAATCGGCATTGGCATAGAAAAGCCTGCCTTCACCCCCGAGCAGGTAGAGCAGGAGCGCGACGGCCGCAGCGCCTGCAAGCGCTCCCAACGTCGGCCGCGGCACGGCCCGCGCGGCGCGCGCGATCGCGCGGCAGGCCAGCGCAGCGGCCGCCAGAGCGACGGGATAGAGCCACCATGGCGCGAAATCGAGAAAGCGCCACAGCAACAAATGTTGAGCGGCAAAGACGGCTGCTGCCAGGCTCAGCAGCCAGCCGGGATCGATCTCGCGCCGCGACCAGGACGATAGGCGGGAAGATCGGGAAGGCGCTCGAGTGTTGTTCGTGCTGCCGCCGCCGGCTGCCAATTCATTCGATCCCCGCATGCGTCGAGAAGACCACGTCGATGGTT
>Ga0255338_1001888_pt1 | contig 35394 bp, 37 predicted proteins | sample MeOH1_35cm_T4_19_FD_203715 | JGI IMG/M metagenome (GOLD analysis project Ga0255338, IMG submission 203715) | Sandy soil microbial communities from University of British Columbia, Vancouver, Canada - MeOH1_35cm_T4_195 | ecosystem: Engineered > Artificial ecosystem > Sand microcosm > Unclassified ...
GTGGCGAGGGTAAAATAACTTCTCCGCGCCTGTCTAAAAGATAATGTATCAAACTGAGGATTCATTCCGTCTGCTCAATTAAAACCTTTGCTCCCGCCGAGACGACGCTGGGGACGTGAGAAATCTGTCATAGTTCTAGTCTTTGGCAGAATTTCGCAAAGTAGTTATACAGACTAGAAATTTAGAATAATCACACTAAGATGGAACTCATCGGGGGAAGTATGAAAAAGCAAAATATTCTGTTAGTAGGTTTTGCTGTTCTTCTTGTGGGTGGTTTCCAGAACTGCGCAAAGATGAATTTCACGACGGAAGAAGCTGCGCTAAAACCTTCTAGCGCTGATGCTTCTGGCGATCCTTCCTCTCAGGATCCATCGGCGTCGGCGTCACCGACACCAAGGTCTTCAGGGAATCCTCCGGTCGTGGATATCAGTGACGACAAGGACTTCTCGTGCAAACAGTTTGTCGAGATCAACTATGATCCTTCAAGCATCTTGAATGTGCCAAAACGAGACGGCAATGGGCTTTGCTATATCGTCAAAATTATCTCGGCGGTCGTTTTCCAAAAGTCAGTAGATAATCCGAATGTGGATAACGAAGTGATCTCCAGAAATCACGCCGATAACAAAACCAATCACCATCCTTTCGTTTTGGGCAGTCAAATGGTTCGCATGCGCCTCGAAGGGGCTCGTGCAATCAAACTCTCGGGCGGCAAGAATGATTCCAGCAACATCCTGGTGGACAATTTTTTACTCATCGGTGTGGCGCCTTCTGCGGTGATCGGCGATCCGCAATACTATAAAGCCTACGGCACTTCGGACTCTGAGGCGATCGGCTACGCGGGCGTGCTCTTCAAAGACGTGGTGATCCCCGTCAAGGCCTTCGCAACGGGCGGCACGAGTACCATCAAGCCATTGTCGTTGGAGGGCTCGATCGAAGTCGACCGCGATTACTCACTCGACGTGCGCGGTCTAGACGCCGGCAGCTACGGCGAGATTTCGGATATATATTTATTGTTCCAATAAAGTGGTGCCTACTCCCATAGCGCTGAGCGCATTGAGATGGCTGCCATTTGGTAGCCTTCGACGGGGAAGCTGAGTTTGTCGGTCGCGTCTGTTACGCCCAGAGTGTATAGGAGGGGCAGGTAGTGCTCTGGAGTGGGCGCCGCCATTTCTGCTTGATCCGGCCAGGCCGTTTCATAACTCACTAGCTTTTCGATATCGCGCGCTTCGAGCGCCCGCTTCACATTTTCATCAAAGCCCGACGACCAATCGTACGGCGTCGGATCGCCATGCCACTTCACCGCGCGCAAATTATGAACGATATTACCGCTCGCCAAAATCAGCACGCCCTCATCACGCAAAGCCTTCAGGCCTTGGGCAAAAGCGTAATGCTCCACCGGCGTAAAGAGTTCATTCAAACTCAATTGCAAAACTGGAATGTCCGCCTTCGGAAAAAGATGAATCAACACCGACCACGCACCATGATCCAGGCCCCAGGCCCGTGTGAGCTTCACCGCCGGCTGCAGCTCGCGAATCCGTGCCGCCAGCTCCGGTGAGCCCGGCGCCGGATACTCGGTCTTAAATAATTTTTCAGGAAAGCCATAGAAATCGTGAATGGTCTGCGGCTTCTCAACGTTCACCACTTGAGAGCCCGAAGTCTGCCAGTGCGCTGACACGACCAAAATCGCCTTCGGTCGCGGCAAATGCGCACCAAGCTTGGCAAGCGCATCACCAAACTCAGTGTGATCAATCGCATTCATCGGAGACCCATGACCAGCAAACACTACCGGCATTCTGGTTTTTGCAGCCTTCGTCGTCATAAAGCCTCCTTCATTATTATTACAAAAACAAAAAACTACTTCGCAGCTGCTGTCGCCGCTTTTTCCTTGATCGCTTCAATACGCAGATCGAGCGTCACTTCGTCACCCACAACCGGGCCCACTTCAACCGCCTTAGACCAGTTCAAACCGAAATCTTTGCGATTGATTTTCGTCGAAGCTCGGAACGCCACACGATCATTACCCCAAGGATCTTTCACCGCGCCAGTGTATTTTGCTTCCAAAACCACAGGCTTCGTCACACCATGAATCGTCAAGTCACCAGAAACCTTCAAAGCCTCCGGAGTTCCAGAAATCTTCTTCGATTTAAACGTCAACTTGTCATATTTTTTCGCATCAAAGAAGTCAGGACTGCGCAAATGCTCGTCGCGGTCTTTGTTGTCCGTATTAATAGACGCCGCCTTAATCGCAATATCCACTTTAGATTTATCTAATTTTGGATCAATATTAAAAGTCCCTTCAAACTCCGAGAACTTTCCTTCCACTGTCGCCACTACCAAGTGCGTGACTTCAAATCCCACTTTCGAGTGAGCCACATCCACCTTGTAAGTTCCTTCAGGGATTTTAGTTTCAGCTAAAGCCAAAGAGCCCATCAAAAGAGCCGGCGCTATCATCATCAACATTTTCATAATTAATTCCTCCTGTTTGTTGAGTTCACAGATGTTATCCTAGGCCTGTTTTTATCGTTGCGGCAGGAGACAGAATTAAGATACACTGTTTCACAGGTGCAACAATTATGAATGTCGATTTGAATCAAATTCTTATCTTTGTGAAGGTGGCTGAGAGCGGAAGCTTCACTAAAGCCGCGGAACTTCTCAAACAACCCAAATCGAGAATTAGCCGAAGACTCGCTGCGCTAGAAAAGTCCCTCGGCACTCAGCTTATCTATCGCACAACGAGACAGATGCAGCTCACTGAAACCGGTAAAGATTATTTCCGAAGATGCGCCCCCCTAATCCAAGATCTAGAGAACGCCAACAACGCGATGACCTCACACGCGGAAGAAATCAGCGGGACTCTCCGAATCACCGCGCCCGAAGATTACGGAAAATACATTCTGGCGCCGCTCATTGATGAGTTCATGAAGAAGCATCCAAAAATAAAAATCGAAGTCATCCTGTCAGGCGCCTACTTGGACCTCGTCAAAGAATCTATCGACATCGCGTTTCGCATCGGCAATCTCAAAGACGCCGCGATGAAATCGAAACGCATCTCAAGCATTCTAGCAATACTCGTGGCCTCGCCGGCCTTTCTTGAAAAACACCCGCCGATCACGAAGCCCGAACAGCTCGCGAATGTTCCTTGCCTCAGCTTTCGCTTCGGCCAGCGCAATCAGTGGCGCCTGATCCGTGAAAAACAAGATATCAAAGTCAAAGTTCAAGGCCCGATCATCGCGAACTCGCCGGAGTTCATTTATCACTGCACACTGCTCGGCCGGGGCATCGGCATGATTCCCGAATTCCTCTGCGCCGAGGCTCTCCAAAATGGGCGGCTAGTCCAGGTCTTGAAAGGCTGGACTTCGGAGGCGACACCGATCCACATTCTAACACCGGTACAGAAAGATATTCCACTCAGGACCAAAGCCTTTATGGATTTTGCTTCCACCCGCCTTTAGCACTTCTAAAAAAATTCCGATTTTGTAGACATGAAAGACGACGCACAAAATCCCCCCGCGGGCCTGAATCCCGGAACATTGGACATCACGACAACGGATTGGAAATCCGAAGCCGGGCCAATCAAACTTTATCTCAATGATAAATCTGTTTCTGAAATCATGGTCAACAGATGGGATCGCGTCTTTATCGAAAGAAATGGCGTCATCGCCGAAGCTGAGCACAGCTTTCACAATGCCGAAGCCCTCGCTCGCCTGGTGCGTGCTCTTGCGGTCGCCGTTGGTAAAGAATTGAATCGCCGTTTTCCATGCTTGGATGCGCGCCTCCCCGATGGCTCGCGTTTGCACTTAGTAGTCCCGCCCGTCGCATTGGATGGACCGACCATCACGATTCGTAAAGCTTCCGATCATGTCATGAGTTATCAGGAGTTGATCAACAAAGGTTCGATCGACGGCAAAGCGATTTTCTTTTTGAATCGCGCCGTCTATGCGAGACAAAACATCGTCGTTAGCGGCGGAACCGGCAGCGGAAAGACAACCCTCCTCAACGTTCTAAGCTCCTTCATCGGTGATCACGAACGTGTCGTGACGATTGAAGACACTGCGGAATTAAAACTCAACGTGCGCAACGTCGTTCGCATGGAAACCAAACCGGCTGTAGGCTCTGAGCCCGCGATCACCATGGAAAGCCTTTTGAAAAATGCTCTTCGCATGCGCCCAGATCGTATCGTTATCGGCGAGTGCCGTGGCGCTGAAGCTATGGACATGTTGATGGCGATGAACACGGGCCACGAAGGCAGTCTCACGAGTATTCATGCGAACTCCGCAGCGGATGCTCTTCGCCGGATGGAATCGATGGTTCTGCGTTCGGGAATTGAGGCACCTCTTTCCATGATTCAGATGGACCTTGCCAACACCGTGAATTTTATCGTTCAAGCCGAACGTTCGTTTGATGGCAAACGCCGTGTTGTTGAAATCCTTGAGGTCTGTGGCCGCGATAAGGATGCTTACATCACCCGCGAAATCTTTAGATTTGATCCTGACAAAGGCCACTTGGTTTCGACCGGGGCCGTTCCCCGCTTCGTCACTGAAAGCCGGGACGAAAAACTGGCCCTCAATGCCGAGATATTCGATCCTGATAAAAAGGTCCGCCTGACATAGTGTTGAGTTTCTAGACAGTCCTGCCTTCTTTACAAGCGCCGGGTTCCTTACGGCGCCTTTAAGAGCTTTTTGCTATAACTGAACTCTATGACATCTCACATTCTTCTAGCCGCTGTGATTCTTATCTTGGCTTCCGCCTGCTCGCCGAAAAATCAATTCGACGAAACCGAACATCGCAAAACTCCGTCGGTCATTTGGAATGAAGACACCCGCGAAGATGTGACCAGCAAGGATGAAGATTCTCCCCTTGTACAAGCGACGGCTTTGTTTGTAAGAGATTATCGCCTCACCAAAAACACAACCGGAAATTTTTCTTTCGAGGCACGTCCCCTCAATTCGGCTTATCCGATTTGCAGCGATGAAAAGTTTGTGAACGAAAACCTCCTTGGCCATTGCTCCGGAGTTTTGATTGGCCCCCGTACTGTTTTGACCGCGGGCCATTGCATGCCCGAAGATATGTTCTGTTCAAAAACTTACATTACCTTCGGTCACACTCTCGAAAAGTCAAATAGCCTGCAAATAAAAGCCGGCAATCTATACTCCTGCAAACAGGTCGTGAAGCGAGAGCTCACAATGACTCGTGATTATGCGATCATCGAGCTCGATCGCGATGTCACCCAGGCGGTGCCGGTGAAAATCGGTAAAGGCGATGCACTCAAAGACGAAGAAGAAGTGCTGAGCATTTCTTATCCTCTCGGCATGCCACTCAAAAAGGATTCGGGAAAAATTAAACGAAACGAGACCGGCGGTTTTTATCTCTATGCGCGCGTGGATACGTTCGCGGGAAGTTCCGGCTCGCCGTTGTTTAATTCAAATCGCGAATTGGTGGGCATCCTTACCAAAGGCGCGGAAGATTTTGATGAGGAAGAGCTCGATAAAATTCGCAGTGAGAAAAAGCCAGGCGCCTGCATCCGCGTTAAACGCTGTACAGACACCGATTGCCGTGGGGAACGCTATCTAAAAATGGAAGGCATTGATCTGCCAAGCCTGACGAACTAAATCCGCGACTCCAGATACTCGATCAACGCCTGCACCGGCTGGCCGTTGCCGCCCGCCGCATTCAGCGCGCCTTGAGCTTTGTCGGTCCACGCGTAGACATCCAAATGCGCCCACTTTTTTCCGCGCACGAATTTTTGCAAGAACAACGCTGCGGTGATCGCGCCACCGAAGCTGCCACCGGAATTTTTAAAATCCGCAAACGGTGACGACAAATCGCCAAAGTACTTATTAAACAATGGCATGCGCCAGTTCAGGTCCCCCGCGCGAACGCCGGCAGAATTTAATGAGTCTGCAAGTTCATCATCATTCGAAAACAAGCCGGCAATCTCAGCCCCGAGACCCACTTTGATGGCTCCGGTTAAAGTCGCAACGTTGATCACGACTTCAGGTTCATCCGCACCTTTTTGCGTGACAGCGACATCGAGCGCATCGGCCAAAACCAAACGGCCTTCCGCATCGGTGTTGTCGATCTCGACGCTCAGACCGTTGCGCGCAACACAGATATCACTCGGACGGAACGACCCCGCATCAACGGAGTTTTCAGCCAATGCAATATAGAAATCACAAGGTCCCGGATACTTAATATCCGCAACCCACGAAGCGAGCGCCAAAACGCTGGCGGCTCCACCCATATCTTTTTTCATCAGGCGCATGGCTGCCGATGGTTTTAAGTCCAAGCCACCGGTATCGAAGGTAATTCCTTTACCGACAAACGCGATTGGTTTTAGGTCTGACTTTTTTGTCGGGCGATATTTGATGTGCAAAAGATACGGACCGAACTCCGCGCCCTGCCCGACCGCCAAAAGGAGGCCCGCTTTTTCTTTTGCTAAGCGGACCTTGTCCCAAACAGCAATTTTCATCGTCTGTGGCAAACCCATCTTTTTGGCGAAGTCGACGAAGGTTTTTGGATTGAGTTCATTCGGCGGCAAATTCACCAAGTGACGGGCCACATTCACTGCCATCGCCCGCGCTTGCGCCTGGTGGAGGGTGCTCTTGTCAAAGTCACCGAGGCTCTTTAAGAGATTCACTTCAGGCCACTCCGCCGGCTTGTCTTCAAAGACCGCGCGGAAGCTATAAGATGCCACTTCCAAACCGACAAGAGCCCCAAGTTCATGTTCGAAATCGGTGCCAATAAACTCCAGCCGAACTTGCTTCAAAGCATGAGCTTTGAAATGCCCCAACAGCGCGCCGAAAAGGTCGCGGCTAAAGGCATAGTCAGATTCCTCGAGGAGCCCTTGATGTTGAGGCGTTTCGTTTTTGCGGCGGGGACGAATGATCCAAACAGGACCTTTCACCCCGACAAAGAAGACCATCTCGCGCTCGTTCTTCTTGAGATCCGCGAGCTGCCAGTTCAGGGCGTGTTCCTCGGCCAGAGAGAGGAATTTGTTTTTGTCATTTGTGCCCAAATAATAAACATATCCAGCGCTGCCGTTTTTAGCTTTGAGTTCTTTGCCAACGACAAAACTGTCCAACCAAGATTTAAATCGCATGTGTCACCCCTAGATTTAGTTTGTGATTCTGCCACGATTTTTCTTACAATGTAAGGGTATGGCGTGGACAGAAGCCCTAAATATCAAATTTTGTTTTCTCAACGCAGAGAATCTCTTTCTGTTGTTTGACGCCCCTCCTACGGCGGAGGCCCTCAAATTGGATGAAACCAAATGGCAGCGTCTGTCCACCTCCAATTACGAAAACAAGCCTTTGGCAAAATGTTTGGAGTTGGCAAAAACCCTGAAAGACATCAATGCGGACATCGTCATGCTCTGTGAAGTGGGCGGCGTAGAGTCGCTGAAGAACTTCAACGATCTGTTCTTGGATGGTGCCTACTCACCGATTTTGACAGAGGGCAATTCCAACCGAAACATCGACGTCGGTTTTTTGATTCGCAAAAATCTGCCTTTCTACTTTGATCTGCAGTCGAATAAGAACCGCCTGATCAATTACCTGTACCCGCACGAGCGGGACTCGCTGGCTACGAACTATCCCGTGACTTCGGTGAAGGCACCGGCGACGAGCCATAAGTTTTCGCGCGACGTGGCAGAGTTACGACTTTTTAAGAAAGACGTGGAAAAACCCTTCTTAGGAATTTTACTGACTCATCTCAAATCCCGTTTGGATCCCGAGGGCATCGACCCCGGAGGCTTCGAGCGCCGTCAAGCCGAGCTTCTAGCGTTGATTGAAATCTACAAAGAGTTTTCGCAAAAGCATGCCAACACGCCGATGATGGTGGTCGGAGACTTCAATGGCAATGCGAGTACACTCAACACGGACGAAGAATTCAAGCCGTTATATGAGAAGACAGAACTTAAAGACATACTTGAACTAAGTAACGTGAGTGCGGAGAACCGAGCGACTTTTTATCAGGTCCGCTCCACCAGTCGCACCGAAGGACGGCAGATTGATTTCTGCTTTCTGTCGCCATTGTTAGCGCAGAACTTGAAGGCCGGCAGCACCGCGGTTTATCGCTACAAAGATGAGTATGGTTTGGATATCGGCGTCCCCATGACGTTGGACGCCAAACTGCGATTGCCCTCGGATCACTATCCGCTGGTTTTTGAAATTTCGAATTTGAAAATCTGGTGATTGACCAGGTCCCGTTCTGCTTTTATCTTTTGTGAGTTATGCCAATTCAGAAATCAACGACCCCTCAGATCCAGGTGGCTGTCACGGCTGTGTATGTTCCGGCGGAATCAAAACCCGATCAGAACTATCATTTTTTTGCTTACAAAATCAGCATTAAAAATACCGGCAACCGCACAGCCCAATTGATGAGTCGTCATTGGATCATCACCGATGGACTTGGCCGGACAGAAGATGTCCGCGGACCTGGCGTGGTGGGGCTCCAGCCAAAAATCACTCCAGGCCAAACTTTCGAGTACGAAAGCGCCTGCCCGCTCAGTACCTCGTCGGGCTCAATGAAGGGCAGCTACCAAATGGTCAGCGAAGAGGGCGATACGTTTACAGTGGACGTGCCAGAGTTTTATCTGATTGCCCCGCAGGCGTTGCACTAGCTCTGCGGCGACGGAATCACGCAGAACTCAGTTACCTTCCGTAGCTGTAAATCGTCGTGGCCGGAATAATATTCGAAGTCGTTCCCGAAATCACTCCGCTCGAAGTATAGAGCGACGGTGCTGGAATCGCGCCATTCACCGTGACTCCGTTCGTACCGCTGCTCAGATAGATCGTCGAAGTGCCGTAGTAATTCCCGTACTGTACTTGTTGAATCCGAGACATCAAGTTCGAAAGCTCCGACTGCAAAGAAGTCATCGTTTGCGAACGAGACTGATAATTCTGCGTGTAGAGCTGCTGCTGTAGCATATAATTTTGATACATCTGCATTTGCGCAGAAGACGTATCGTAACCCGTCATTCCGTTCATACCGGTCATCGATCCCATCCCCATCATATTGTGCGGGCTGTATCCCATCGAGTACATGCCGTTGGAGCCGCTGCAACCAAACGACGCTTGACTATTGCCACCCCCGAGTGCACCGTAAAGACCCGCTGTCATGTACGGAAGACCGTAACTCCACGCCGGCGATGATTGCGTCGGCCAACCTAAATTGGAATCATATTGCGCGACCATTTTATTAGTTTGATAACCCATGTACATGGCAACAAGTCCTGTACCGACATTGGCAGCGACATTCGCCCAGTCGGTCGAGCGTGGCTGTTGCGCGGACTGATAGCCACTGCCCTTGGCGAGACATTCTAAACAGATGTCGCCTTCAGTGCCGTTGTTGCGTTCTTGTCGCGCTTCTTTGCGAGCATCAGCGATATCATTTTTGATATCATCAAGACGCTGCTTGGTGCGATCAATATTGTCAGCGAGCTTTTGGCTTTCCACATATTTTTTACGATAATCAGGAAGAGCTTTTTTACAAGCACTCTCGCCGCGCGAATTTTCACCGGCACGGTAACGAGCATCGCTGCACAATTCTCCGCGCAAGGATCCGGCTTTACCGGCGTCACAATATCGGCTCAGCCCCTCAGCGTTCAAGCCCGTGAGACGAAGTTTGTTTTGATCATCCTCCGATGCACGATACTGATCGCAGCGGAAATCATTTTCCATATGGGCAAAAGCAAACTCAGATGTTTCGCTATTAAGAGACTCTGAAATCGTGTCATGCAATTTCTCAAGATCTTTCTCCAAGGCCTTCTGCTTCTTCTGATCACCTTGCAGAGTTTGCTTGAGCTCCTTCTGCTGATCGAGCAGATCATTCACCGCTTCATTCTCGGCCGAAGCAGGGCTGCCCATCCCGCCACGCATTTGTTGCGGCTGCTGTTGATATCCGCAACCTTGTTGCTGTCCCATGGCCATCCCTGTGCCCCATTGCATGTTTTGAGCGTGAGACGTAGCCGTCATGAACAAACCCGCGCTCAAAATCAGAAGTGTTAAAAGACCTGTGTGCATGGAGTCCTCGCTTGTTATGTAACAAGCTTAGAGGCGAAATATTGTGGAACTGTGGAGTGACTCTTCTTGAGACGAAAACAGAACAACTTTCCGTGTTTCCTTCCAACGGATTCCATAATCTTTCACTACTTTCAATCTACTTTTACAACACAACAAAACAAGGAGGATTGTTTTATGAACTTCAAATGGATTTTGATCGCGTCGATGATGATGTCAGGCGGGATCGCAAGAGCAACTCAGCCCAAAATTAATCAACCTGCACCGAGTGTGGATCTGAACATTCTGCAGTCGAATCCAATGGATTTGCTGATGTTGGTGGAACCACCAACGGAGCCAACTCCGGAACCGACGCCAGAACCGTCACCGTCTCCGGAGCCATCACCCGCTCCATCTCCGGCACCATCGCCAACTCCGAAACCAGATGATGGAAAAATGCCGCAGGCTTGTAAAGATGCAAACTTCACTGAGGATCAAAAAGCTAAAATCAAAGATGCTATCTATCAAAACATGCGCGACAAAGTTCAATTGGATGCAAACTTGAAGTTGGCATTTATGACTTATGCTCACACTGTGATGGATAAAAACTCTATGAAGACAGACGGTGAAACTGCCGCTGCAGGTATCACCGATGCGGTCACAAAATTGACACAAAGTCATTTGAGCCTCAGCAACAACATCATGTACGACATCGTGACTCCAGACCAAAGAGAGGACGCTTTCAAGTGCGTTATAGCTCTTCACAAGAAGTACCATATGCGTGGCGGCGACCACGAAAACGGCAAACAAAAACGAGGCAAGCACTAACTAAAAAAGCCCTCGCAGAAAATGCGGGGGCTTTTTTTTATTTTCAAAATGTCAGGTTACCGCCACTCCCACACCTGAACATACTCTGGAGGATATGGCGAGTTCACCGCGAGCTCGTGATCTTTATTCAGCAATGAAAAACGCGTATTCGCAAAACGCGTGAGAGACGTCACTTCGTAATCGCCCATCGGCGGCTCCTTCGACGGCAGGGGCAGATCCCGCAGTGGAATTGAAATTTTCTGCTGTCGATAACAACGAGAATCCGCTTTATACAGACGATCAAACGAACACTCCATCGACTCACCTGTCATCCGCGAAGAAAAGATCGTGTAAGTGAGTTCCATGAATTCTTCGGTTTCATGCGCTTGCCATGTGGCCTGCACCACCCGTTCGCCTTGAATGAGATCCGCACGGGCCCCCTCCAAGCGGACCGTGCGTGGCTTCCAATGATCTAGGGCCTCGGGACTGTGAGTAAGAACGTATTCACGAAGCAACATTGAATAATTTCCCCAACCATTCGCGAGACCAAACGCGCAGTGATTGCCTTGTTTAAAAAACACCGTATCCAGGTAATCGCTGGGCGTCTTCTTCAGCGCTTCCATCAAAAGTTTCGAATTCCCATCGACTTTCACGAGCCCATCGTTTTCCGCCGCAATCGTCAAAGTCGGCACTCGCACGTCGTTCATGTAATAGCGAAAATCATTGAGCTTCCAAAATTGCTCGATCGAAGTGACTTTTGTTCCTACAAAAGGTTTTAAATCCCACGGGTGCTGTGCCGTCCAATCGCGATAGTATTCAAAAATCGCCTCGGTGATTTTTGAATAGAGCTTACTGCCTCGTAATTTGTGCCAGCCCTCAGGCAGAATTTTCCCGAGCACGGGCACGAAACTAAAAACGCGTTTGATTTGATTCAAAGTTTCAAATGTGGCGACAGTTGAAATCGGTTTTGCTGAGTACAAGCGTTTTGCGGAATTTTCTACAACGACAACAGGACAAACCGCCGTCACACTTTGGATACTCTGTATTCCCGGCGGATCATTCAAGCTGGAATAGAGTCCCGAATACAAAGCCCCATTGCCGCCAAGACTCGCCCCCATAACATGCACGCTTGAGATTCTATGCGCAATCGGCGAATCCGGCGAGCGCACCAACTGAGCTATTTGATAGAGCTGTCGGCCTTCATCAAAGCCGCCAACGGAAAAAGCTTTGTTGGTTTTTTGAAAATCCGAGCCCGTGATATTCGCCAAAGTCAGCACATGAAAAGGCGATTCATCAAAAAGATGCATCATAAATGCTCGATGGGTTGTGCTCTGCTCGGCATTGCAAAACACTCCGCACTTCGCAATGATAAAAGGCCGCGGCTTATCGTCGGGCTTCATCGCCACAAAACCCGTCAGCATCCGCCCATCTGGCAAGGTCGCCTTCACCGCATGCACATAGGGATTGTCCAAAAAGTCATAGGTCATCGTCGCATACTTAATTAACGGCACGAACGAGTGACGCGAAAACGGCGAACTGATTTCATTCCCACAGCGCTCAATCCAGCCATTGATAGCTTTGCCTTGATCACAGGCCTTGCGATTTTTCCAAATCAAATCGCGAAGGGAGTCTTGAGTACATTCAGTACTCGTTGGAAAATTATTAACTCCCGTCGGGTCCCACGGAAACCAATTGCGAGTCCTCTCCGGCAAATCATCAGACACAGTAAGATCGCCGGGAAACTTCACTGGAACAGGTGGCTTCCTCGGTGGGGCCTGTCGTTTTTCTCCTGGCTTTTTTGCCTTCGGCGGGCGCTGATAAATTTCAAGCTTGACGCCTTCTAGGCCGTGAATCTCCGTTTCGGGGAGGGGCTCAATCGCCAATGCGCCACTCACCGCGAACAACAAAATGCTTGCTGATATTAAAACTTTGGTTTTGCTCATGGGTGCTAAATAGCACCCGGGAGCTCAAAAACATAATCCGCCTTTGATGACGAATTCGTCACCCTGTCAAAGACCTAAACAGCAAAAGCCCACCTATTAACCGCTAACCAGGCATACATCTTGAAGAATTCAGTCCTATGAGAAACACAAAGCTTTACACCCTTCCCTTAAGCCTTTTATTCACTCTTCAGTCTTCCTTGAGTCTGGCGCTGACAAATCCGGTCTCCAAGAGCCCCCTCTTTGCGGCGGACACTCTGGTGCAGCTCGAAATCAAGTCGGACTTCGTTAAAATCCGCAAAGCCGCGGATGGCGGCTTCATGGAACAAGTGGAAGGCAAGAAAGACCCGAAATACTATGCGCCGATGGCATTAAAGGACCTCGCCAATCCCAATCGCACCTTCTCGGGTCAAGACCGCGCCCGCGGAAACTCAAGCCTCACAGAAGGCGAAGCTCAATTTCCAAAACTGAAAATTGAAATCGCTGACTCTGAAGATCTCAAAGGCACTCTCTTTGAGGGCGCTAAAAATTTCCGCATCAACACCCATGTAAACACCAACCCGAAAGCGAAGTACACGCCCATGGGCCGCCTCAACAGCGAAGCTGTTCCTTGGCGCGAAAACCTGGCGTATCAGCTCGCCCAGACCCTGGGGTTGCCAACTCCGGCGACTCGCCTTGCTCGCATTCATTACATCGACGTTGGTTCAAAAAAAGATTTCACTCGCAATGCCATGCTGATTGAAACCGACAAAAAAATCGGCGAACGCCTGGGCGCACAGCAAATCGACCTAGCGACTTTTTCGCAAGACGAAAAGACGGGACTGGATCCCTTGGCTGCTGCGATCTATTTGGCATTCCATAAACTGATCGGAAATGACGACGTTGCCTTGCGTGTGAACGAACCCACGGTCGCGGCAAACAATGACCGCTACCGTCCGCTTTTCAACGCGATGATTTTTGAATACCCTAACAAAAAACGCATTCCTGTTGTGTATGACTTGGATTTCTCCACTTTCGTGACAGGCTTTGAGCAAATCCAAAAAAACCTCTACGTGAATAAGAACTTTAAACTTCTCACTCACGAAGAATCGCTCTTCGCGACTCGTTTTTCGCTGTTGCGCCAAAAGCTTCCCCAAGACGCTCTCGCAAAAGCGATTGCTTTCATTAAATCGCGTAAGGATGCTCTCTATCAGACTGTAAAGACTGCTTCTGTCGATGAAGACGGCCGTAAGAACGCACAAAAGCATCTCGATGTCTTTTTTAGCATGGTCGACACCGTCATGGGTTACAACGTGATCGCAGAAGAAGGCGTACAGTTCTACACTGACACAAAAAAATCCGACAACCTCCTTCTGGAAGACGCTGTTGAGGGCGAAGCAGGCACCCTGCGCCCTGGCACTCCTGTCATGGTGTTAGGTCAAGAAAACGGTATGCTCAAAATCGCGATCATCGATGGCAATTTCTATCTGAAAGATTTCAATAAAAATGTCGGTTATATCGAAGCCAACACAAAGATCAGCAACGTGATGCCGGATAAGCTCACGGGACTCGTTGATAACCGCGACATTCTCGCGCCGGGTGGGTTTTAAAAAACTGATCCCAAAGAGTGTGCTTAGCCCAAGGATTTAAAGAGAAGATTCCATCCGGATCTTCTCTTTTTATTTCCGGAAATCGTCCACATCTCACACTCTGCACAACATAATTTACCTATGAACTAAGCCCCACTTTTGCTTTGAGAGTTTCTCTAATGAAACCCCAAAGCTATATAAAACACTCTTTTTGCCCCTATTGTAGAAGTAGACACGTCATTAAACGTGGAAGCTTTTATCGTAAAATCACTAAATCCTACCACCAAAGACACTTCTGCAGGGATTGTCAAAAGAGCTTCTCTTCAAGAACCAACTCGCTGACTTACAAACAAAAAAGACCTGACATTAACCTCCAACTCTTTGAGCTTTTAAATTCAGGCGTCACTTTATGGGGATCAGCCAGAATCCTTAAAGTAAAGTACACAAGTGTTTATAAGAAGTTTCTCTGGCTCTCAGAAAAGGCAGCAGAGTATCACGGTAAGCAAAAGTTTCTAGTTAAGGAACTTCAGTTTGATGAAATGGAATCCATTGAGCACACCAAACTTAAGCCACTTACCATTGCTCTAGCTGTCAGTGAGAATTACAAAATCCTGGGAGCAAAAGTGGGCACCATCCCTGCAAAAGGACATCTTGCACAAATAGCTTACAAAAAATATGGCCCAAGAGAAAACGAGTCCACCATTAAAATCAAAGAGCTTCTCACTGAGCTAAAACCCAAACTCCTAACCAAACCCGACCTTATTAAATCAGATAAAAAGCCCTCGTATAGTGCTCTCGCAAAAGAGCTATTTAAAGATATTCCCTATGAGCAGTATCTCTCCCGTGGAAACAAAGAGAAAAAACGCGAGATGAAATATCAAAAACAAGAAAAGAAAATATTTGATCCATTATTTGCGCTTAACCAAAGATGCGCCAAATTAAGAGCCGATATCAAGCGCCTTACAAGAAGATCCTGGTGCACAACCAAAAAGAAAGAACATTTAGAACGACACTTGATGCTCTATATTGCAAAAAACAATCAATATGCATTCCTCGCGTAATAGAAAAAACTAATTTCAAAAACTGTGGTTCAGAGCAAATTTAAAGGCGAAGGCCGGTGGAGTTTGCTTGGCGAAGGGGCTTCACTCGGCGCCACGATGGCGCGTATCTGCCTCCGTCAGGAGGCAGACGAGTGCGGCCAGGGATGGCCGACCCCGTAGGCAAGTAAACTCCACCGGCCTTCGCCTTTAAATCCTTGGGCTAAGCACACTCTTTGGGATCAGTTTTGGGTTTTAAGGAGCCTTAATAAAGGCGCGCCAAGGCCCCACGGGCTTTGTGCGCTGATAAACGTAGCGCTCGTGCAGGCGTCCGTTCTTACCGAACCAGAATTCAAATTCCTCAGGAACAATGTGATAGCCACCCCAGTTCTCTGGGCAAGGCACCTCTTGGTTCTCGTAAGCTTTTTCGTACTCGGCAACTCGCTGATGAAAATATTCAAGTCCGGGAATTTCTGTGCTTTGATTTGATGCCCATGCACCGATTTGGCTGAGCCGTGGTCTCGTCTTGAAGTAAGCGACATTTTCCTCGCGAGTCAGCTTGTGGGCTTTTCCCGTGATACGGATCTGATGCCACTCTTTTGGATAGTAAAAGTTCACGCACACCTGATTGTTTTCGGTGATCGCTTGGCCTTTACTGGAATTGTAATTGCCATAAAAAGAAAGACCTCCGCGAATCAGTCCTTTGTAGTAGACAATTCTAACGGAGGGCTTGAGGTCAGCTCCGACTGTTGCCAGAGCCATCGCATTGTGTTCAGGCTCCCCTCGAGCTTTCGCCTCTGCAAGGAGCCTTTCAAAGTGTAAGAAAGGATCTACACTTAAATCAAACACGACTATTTAGTCTCTTCCTTCTTTTCTTCTTTTTTCTCTTTCTTAGCTTTTGGAGCCTTCGGAGCTTCCGCAGGAGCCGCAGCACCTGGCTTCACGATCTCCATCAACTCGACTTCGAAAACCAAAACTGAGTTTGCTGGGATGCCTGGACGACCAGAAGCACCATAAGCCAATTCAGGTGGGATGAAGAGTTTGTACTTAGAACCGACTTTCATCATTTGAAGAGCTTCAGACCAGCCTGGGATCACACCTTGAACTGGGAACTCAGCAGGTTGACCACGATCGTAAGAAGAATCGAATTGAGTTCCGTCGATCAAAGTTCCTTTGTAGTGAGCTTTTACAGTGTCTGTTTTAGAAGGAGTTTTGCCGTCGCCTTCTTTTTCAACTTTGTATTGAAGACCAGAAGCCGTTACTTTCACGCCTTCTGCAGATTTGTTCTTTTCCAAGAACTCAGCGCCTTTTTTCTTGTTCTCTTCAGCCGCTTCTTGCTGCTTCTTCATCGCAGATTCTTGAAGCTTCATCATGGCTTGCTGAATTTCTTCTTTCGTCATTTTGCTATCGCCTTTGATAGCATCTTTCATCGCCATCGACATCACATCAGCGTCGATCTCAATGTTTTGTTGTTTCATATTGCCGCCGATTTGTTGGCCGATAGCGTAGCTAGCTTTTTTCAAATCAGTGTCCAATTTTTTTGTACAACCTACAGCTACTAAAAGTGCTGCAGACGAACCCGCAATAATCAACTTTTTCATTTATTCTCCTGTCATTCTGTTCTGACTTTATTTTTAAACCTTCATGGTTTTATTAATTTTGAACACTCCAATCTTTAAACAGAATTCTCTTTTTTCAAAGAGTTAACATCCCGCGCGAAGATTTCTTAGGTAGGCTAAAATTTCTGTGGAGGGGCCCCGATGGAGCACTTTGGGTTGCCTTTTTTCAAGGCTCTTCATGTAAAGAGGGTCATAATAATAGTGCAAAAGTTTGCGAATCCACTCTTTGTTGGCCTCAAGTCCTCGGCCCGCAAGGTAATTCTCTTGCGAAAATGCCAAATCATTCAGCACTTCTTGAGTGCGCAGGCCCCCGAGTTTGCGCGAAATCGCCTGCATAGCGCCTCGATATTGAGCAAAAACTTTCAGTGCGGCCTCTTCAGAATCCTTGGCGAGAGCCGTTCCCAGGACATAATCCTGAAAAATATTTTCCACTCGCTGCTCAAAGCTTTCATCCACATAAAGCACCGGCGAAACCCGCATGGTGAGGAAAAAACTCTCTGGCAAGGTCCGCTGCCCGATCATGCGACTCTCATCTTCGAACAAGGGAGTTCCCTCTGGAAAGCGCTCCCGGAGCTGCAACAAGCCTGTGGCCAAGTGATTTTCAAAATCTGTTTGCGAGGGCTGCGGCCGATCCCAAGCCCCAAAGGCCGAGCCCCGGTGACGGGCGGCTTCCTCTAAGTCCAAGGCCGGAAAAAAATCGGAAACACGACGAAGAATCTGTGTTTTTGCACTGCCAGTGGGGCCCGACAGCATCAGAAAAGAATTGTTCTGCGAAAAGCGTTCGATTTCATTTAACAAAAAACCACGCGCTTTTTTATAACCGCCAACGATCAAAGGCCGATCGATACCGGCTTCATGCAACCAGCGCTGAGTGATTTGCGAACGCAAGCCCCCACGAAAACAATAGATAACGGTCTCTGGATGAAGGCGAATCCGCTCCTGCCAGGCCAGCATGCGGGCTTCTTTAATGTCCCCAGACACGAGTTCATGGCCGAGTTCTATCGCTTTTTCTCGGCCCTCTTGCTTATAGGTAGTCCCGACCTGGGCGCGTTCATCGTCGTTCATGATGGGCAGATTCACCGCCCCCGGCAGAGAGCCTTGAGCAAACTCCACCGGCGCCCGCACATCGATCAGCGGGATTTTTTTGACAAACAATTCGCGGTAACCGGCTTCAGAAATATTACTCAAAACTCACCCAAAACGGCGCCTCTTTACGTTCGTCTTTGCGCTCGAGGACTTCGCCTACAATCGCCGCTTTCGCAAAGCCTTTTTGTAGTTGGCGAAGAACTTCCGAGGCCTGGTCTTTTTGAACCGCCAAGAGCAAGCCACCACTGGTTTGCGGATCGTGCAATAAAAGTTTTTGCATCTCAGACAGGCCCGAAAACTGTGTCGCCTCGGAGGTGTACAGAGCATTGCTTCGATGGGCTTTCGTCAAAAAGCCCTTTTCTAAGAACTCAATGCTGCGGGAAAACTTCGGCAGATTTTCAAAGCGAAAATGCATACGCACGCCACTGGCTTTCGCCATCTGCATGCTATGACCAGAAAGACCAAAACCGGTGATATCAGTGGCCGAATGAATCGCTGCTTGCGCCTCGACCGTCAAAAAATCAACGGCGTTGTTCAATTGGCTCATACTTTTCAGGGCCTCGTCGATGTCATTTTCCGAAGCTTCACGGCGTTTCAACGCCGCCGTCATCGTGCCCGTGCCCAAAGCTTTCGTCAGGATCAACACATCTCCGGGCAGTGCCTTGGCGTTGGACCAAACTTTGTTAGGATGAACAAAGCCCGTCACGGAAAGGCCAAACTTGAGAGTGTCATCATCGATCGAATGGCCGCCGACGAAGTTCGCTTGAGCTTCCTGAATCACATCACTCGCTCCTTGCATGACATCGACAATCACGGACTCAGAAAGCGTGGCTAATGGAAAGGCCAAAATCCCCATCGCGGTTTTCGGTTTTCCACCCATGGCATAGACGTCGCTGAGCGAGTTCGCCGCTGCGATCCGGCCGAACAGTTTTGGTGTATCCACAATCGGCGTGAAAAAATCCAAGGTTTGAACCAACGCGATGTCATCATTGATTTTGTAAATCGCGGCATCATCAAATAAACCGCCATCCACTAACAAGGCAGGATGGGGCTGTGGAAAGCGCACTTGAGAAAGTATTTTGCGCAATTCGGAGGCCGCCACTTTCGCAGCGCACCCGCCTTTTTGCACGGTTTGCGTAAGGGCGATGCTTTCTGAACTCATAATGGGTCATCCTATCCACTCACTTATTGCACTGCAATTTAATTCTGGCAGAATAAAGGTATTGGGAGGATCTCAATGAGAAAAATTCACGGCCTGACGGCGGCCCTACTCACATTTTCGTTGGCTTGCACGGCTCTCGCGGAAGGCCCGCAAAAACCGGGTGGCAAAAGCAAACTCAACACCAACCTCTATGAGCAGGAGAACTCCGAGTCCACCATCAGCGGCAAGGTCAAGACCGTGCGTGAAGTTCAAGGCGATACCGAGGTTTTTATCGACAACCCCAAGGGCAATAGCGGCCCCTACGTCCTTCCACAAAATTTTAGAAACCGCGCGAAGGCCCTTAAGTCCTTGCAAAACAGTCAAAAACCCAGCGGCGGAACCGTGACGATCAGCATCGATGATCAACAACGCATAAAATCCGTTGAAGAATCCGCAAGTTCGTCTAAATCTTCTCCTGATATCCCCGAGTTCTAATTGAGGTGGTAAATAATGCGCATTCTCGTGGTCGAAGATCAAATCAAGATGGCCAACTTCCTAAAAAAAGGCCTTAACGAAGTCGGCTATGCCGTGGATGTTGCAGAAAATGGAATCGATGCCGAGTCCTTCATGGCTCAAGGCGAATACGATCTTGTCGTCTTGGATGTGATGCTGCCGGAGCAAAATGGCATTGATACTGCTCGCCACTTGCGCCGCGATGGTTATGAAGGCCCGATCTTGATGCTGACAGCACTGTCGACGACCAAAGATAAAATCATCGGGCTTGATGCCGGAGCCGACGACTATCTGACCAAACCCTATTCTTTTGATGAGCTTTTAGCCCGTGTGCGCGCCTTGTTGCGCCGAAAGTCTTCGACCTCCACGGCCAACGAAAATTCAGTCTTGCAATACTCGGATTTAGAGGTGGATTTGCTGCATCGAAAAGTGCGTCGATCCAGCCAAGACATCAGCCTGACGACCAAAGAGTTTGCACTGCTGGAGTATCTCATTCGCAATGCCGAACGCCCTTTGGGCCGCGTTTCGATTGCCGAGCACGTTTGGGATATTCACTTTGATTCCGAAAGCAATGTCATTGACGTTTATATCAACATGCTTCGCAAAAAAGTCGATGCGCCTTTTAATAAAAAACTCATCCATACGGTGGTAGGCGTTGGCTACGTTCTCAAAGAAAATCCTTAAACCTTTTAGCAAAATCAGCATTCGCCTCCGGCTCACGCTGATTTTCGTTATGATTTTCGGAACAACCACGATTCTCTTTAATACGTTTTTATTTCTGTTCATGATTCAGACTCTGCAACAGGATTTCGACGATGCCCTTTTCAACTATGCTGTCGACGTTTCGCAGTCGATTGAAATCGGCGTCAAGGGAGACTTGAATTTCCCGCCACTGAAACTCGACACAGGGAAAGTTCTGCCTTTTCCTCTCGGAACGGCCCTGATTCAAGTCGTTCATACTTCGGGCACGATTTTAGCCCGCGTGGGTAATTTCGGGGATTTCAACCCCCCTTTTAAGAAGGACTTTGAACGCCTTGCGACCGGCGAAGAGGAAACCTATCGCACGATTTCGAATATCAGTAAAATTCCCTCAGCCGAGGCGGATTCCTATCGCCTCATCAGTTTTCCTCTGGATAATTCCTCGAAGCCTCAAGTGATTTTGCAAATTGCGGTGCCAATGACTCTTTTGGAAACGCAAATTGGCAACCGTCTGACGATGTTGCAGATAGGTATTCCGCTGGTGCTTTTGGTGGCGACATTGGGTGGACTTTTCTTCTCGTCACGTGCCTTAGCTCCGGTAAAGCAGATGATTCAAACGGCGCAAGGAATTGATGCGAGCGAGCTCGATCAGCGCGTGCCCGTACCTGAAGCCAATGATGAAATTAAAAAGTTATCATTAACCTTGAATGAAATGCTCAGCCGTATCCATCAAGCCTTTCAGAGCCAAGAGCGTTTCGTCGCCGATGCCTCTCATCAGTTGCTGACGCCACTGGCGATCGTCAAAGGCGAACTCGAAGTCATGCAAAAACGTGATTACGATAAAAAAGAAGTCGATGCGTTTTTGAAAAGCTCTCTGCAAGAGATCGACAGCCTCGCAAAGATCGTCAAAGATATGTTGCTGCTTGCCCGTGTCGATGCCGGCTTAGGTGGTTTGAATTTTCAAGAAATCTATTTGGATGAACTTGTGTTTGAAGCCATCGGCCGCGTGGATCGCATTGCCAACGGAAAAAACATTCGCCTGAAATTTGATATTCTCGACGATACGGGCGAGGGCCGAAAAGCGGTGCGCGGTGATTATGATTTGTTGCTGAATTTGCTGGTGAACGTGATTGAGAATGCCATCAAGTATTCTCCGGTAAACGAAATGATCTCGATTAGTTTAGCGTGGCAGAAAGAGAACAGTAAACTTACCGTGAGTGATCGTGGTCCTGGCATTCCTCAAGACCAACTGAATCTTATTTTTGAGCGCTTCAGCCGGGGACCTAACGCAGAACGTGACTCCAAGGGCTTTGGCTTAGGTCTAGCTATTGCTCAAAAGATAGCCATTCTTCACCATGCCAAGCTCTATGCTGAGAACAAATTAGGCAATGGAGCGCAGTTTCATTTTGAGATTAAAAACATTTAATCCCTCTTTAATGTGAGTTTTAACAGGTGTTGCTATCCTGAGAACGTTTTGAGAAGCCTTTGTGCTCTCGAAGTAACAACAAAATAGACCAAATGGAGGCTCTATGAAAATCGTATCTATCATTATCGCTCTTGCTTTTGCTGGTGTTGTAGCTCACGCTCAAGGTGAACACGGTGCTGCTGCTCCTGCTGCTGGTGCTCCTGCTGCTGCTCCTGCTGCTCCAGAAGCTAAAAAAGAAGAGCCTAAGAAAGACGACAAAAAACACGCTAAGAAAAAAGGCCACAAAAAAGGCGCTGAAGCTGCTGCACCTGCAGACGCTGCTCCTGCTACTCACTAGTTTGAGTCACAGCTTAGCTGTTGAAAAGGGAACTCCTCGGAGTTCCCTTTTTTTTCACCTTCTCCTCACACCCCCGCGACCCAATCTTCCTAGCATCTTGTTATCACGCACACGCTGGAGGTTTTATGGTCTCGAAAATTTCTTTCCTCTTACTCACAGCTCTCTTAAGTCTTGCGGCCCCACAGAGTTTTGCAGCTGCTAACAAAGCAGCACCCATGCAGCTCCAACCGATGAATTCTTACTATTATAGTTTTGGCCAATGGCCGGTGGGCTACACGACCTACGCAGATTTCACATTCACGAGTAATTGGGGAACAACTCAGATCTACGGCATCTACACTTTTGGTGGCGGTTCATTCCAGTCGACGGATAATTGCCCGGTATATTTGTATGCTGGGTATAGCTGCAACATCCGCATCTACTTCATGCCTTACTACACTGGCTTTCAAAATGGACAGACAACCATCTCGACAGATGCGGGCACGTCACAGATTTTCGTGGATGGGTATGGATATTGATGAGTGTTCACCGCCGTAGCGGCGGTGACGAGACTGAATCTGGATTTATGCGCTATGATTTTGTCGCTTCAATGTGCTTACTTTTTAATCCAAAAGAAATCGATATTTAAGCAGGCAATCTCCTCCGCAGGAGAAGCATGGACTTTTTCTAAAAATTTCTTAATGAAGACCACCATATCTTCGCGCAAAATATCGAAATCTTTTTTTGAAAGAGAAACTGGCGCGGTGTACATGAGTTCTGTTTTCTCGAGATCTTGACTACGGTTCATGGCACTTAATCGCCAATTGGCATGATGCCGCGGCAGATGGGGCGAGCCCTCTTCGAGATGTGTCTTTTGCAATCCCAAAAAATACCGATCGTTTTTTAATTCACAGAGCCCGGCCTCAACCAAGAACTTGAGCATGTCGACTGTCTTAGCGCGACTGAGTTCAAAGCGTTCAGCGATTTCGTCGAGACTTTTACCTTTTGTACCAACGGAAGCGAATAGTCGAATCGCGGAATAGAGCGGGCTCGAATAGAAGATAGACTTTTCCTCCGCATTTAGGATCCGATCAACTTTTACACGATTAACGACTTTCAAGGATTGCTCTCTCAGAGATTCAATTTTCTGCTGCCAGAATTTTTTTAAATCCGTGGATCCTGCCCGATCTCGTTGAACGAGAAAAGCAATGTAGTCTGCTTCAAGCCCCGATAACCCCAAATAAGTCCCTAACATCTGAGTTTGTTCCGGAGTAAAGGTGCGATCTCCCGAAAGCACTTGACTCACTAAAGTGGTGCTGACGCGCAAACTTGCTGCGATTCGAGTGATTTCGCCCCGCCCATTTTTGGGTAAGCTTCCGATATAATGCTTTAAAATCGTCGAAATTTCAGAATATTTAAATATGTCCATACCGTTGTAATATCATATGTTTATATAATTAACATATCAAACCAGTAATATTTAATGGACTTATTTTACACCAAAAACGTAGTAACGCTTAAAAACCGGTTTTATCGTGATTCTAGTTCATGATACTCAAAACCAAGGAGCAACTATGCATCGCTCATTTAGAATTAAAAATATCGGTCTTTCTATTTTGGCAGTCCTATTTTCATTTTCCCTCTCCGCCAAAGCGACGTCTATTGGTGGCTCGGATGGAGGCGGAGGTATTGGCGTACGCTGTATGGACTCTACAGGAAAAACCTCAAGCTTTGAACTTTTAGACCTTTATGAAGCTCGCCAGAGAAACCTGCAGATAAATCACTCGCTTAAAAATGCAACTGAGGCTACGAACCTGGTGGAGGATTTGATTTATCCTCACTTCTGGAATCCAGATACGATTCCAATATCAGAACTCAAGAAAAAATCTTTTGATGCACTCTTAAGTATTTTTACTGAAACCCCTTATATAGGACCCGATGATCTTCTAACAAACGTACAATTCGGTCCTGATTTACCGCTCTCATCCGATATTGGACATTACAACATTCCTGCTCAATGCCGCCTGGAACAAATTGCTTATTTTTCAGATACAAAAAATACCCTCCACATCTCTCAATCACATTGGAATGAATTAGACTGGTTAAATCGGTCTGCTCTTGTTGCTCATGAGATGGTCTACTTAGTGGAGCGGCGAGAAGGCCTAGAAAATTTTGGCAAAGGTGGCGGTAAGATTACTTCCGAACTTTCAAGAAACTTCGTGGGCTCTTTATTTTCGACGGCTTCGGTGACATCTAAATCAACGACCATTCCTTTAAGCACCTATTTTTCTTGCGGAGACAGCTCTCCCAATCAGGATCATCGGACCTATTTTTACGCCTTCAGCGAAAATAATGGCTTAAGCGCTGTTTTTAATATGATCCAAGGCTGGGGTAGTGTTTATCAATTGAAAGCGCATTTCTCAGGTACGGCTCTTGAAGAGTTAATAAATACTCAACTGGGCGAGATCCATGAGACTGTTCCACTTACGTTTACAGATCAACCCAATGCACCTTCTTTTGAATTACAAATTGCCAAAGTCAAAGGCGCGACTCCTCACCTTCAGGTTTTTCAAATTCTTGCCTCTGGCAAAGTCCCCGTTTATCAAGAGCAAACATTGACATGTCACCAAGAGACCTACAATCCAAATCCAGCGCCTAGTCGGCCGACTCCACAGCCAGTGGATATCACCACTGACTTTTTAAAACAATATATCGGAAAATTTGTAGACGAAACTGGAGAGTCCTATCTCATTCAATCTAACGGTGCCATTGAAAATCTCTCCACTCGCCAAGTTGGTGGAATATCCAATAGCAAAGTGCCATACCCAACTGTTTGTTCTTATGTCCAAACTGGAAAAATTTCTTCCGTGGTACAAAGAGACCCACTCGATCGTCAAGACTACATGGACTATGCGACACATATAATTGAAGGAAACTACAACGACATATCGCTTACGGATGTGCCTGGAGAAGACCCGACAACAACAAATCCGAACTGCCAATTATTCTTACAAGAAGAAAAAGCATCCTTGGCAGCAAACCCAAGTACTTATTCATTGTATTCAGAATTGCTCGGCCCTGACTCTTTCCGTCTTCATACCTCAGGCGGCGGCGATTACCAACAAGGCGGTCCTCGTACTCCGAGTACACTCGATGAAGTTTTTGTTCGGATTTATTGAAAGTGAAATACATCTTCTCTTTATTAGTTAGCATTGGACTTCTTTTTTTTCTAGCTCTTGGAGCTTTTAAAAAACCTGCTCAAGAGCCCTCAAAGGAACCAGCTGGCAAAGGAGATCAAAGGGGCCAATTAGAGACGCCTATAGAAGCTCCTTTGAAAAATCCGCCACAACCGTTTCCTTCACCAACAATAATGCCTTCAGAAGCGGCGCTAAGAAAAGAAAATGATTCTAATCCAACCACCGAAACTGCTCAGCCCACAGATTTATCAGAGAAACCATTAAGCTACTCGAGCAAAGTTGAAGCTCTCTACGAACGAATTAAGAATGTTCCATTTGACGAGGAGTTAAAACGCTTAAAGCCGATAGATGCTACATTCGGAGATAGCGAAGAAAGAATGTTTCCATATTTTTACAAAGGCCTTCTTGATAGAGATCCTGAAAGGAGAATTGTCCGGCTAAATCTTTCTTTTAGGAACTTTGGACCTAGTCTAGATAGCAGTGCCTGCTTTTTCTTTGGATCTTTAGAGAAATTTGAAGCACAAACAACGGCTAACGAAGGCACAATGCAAATTCTTCGATCTGATGATCCCGGTTATATCGTCGTGAATATCAGCAATAAATACTTTCTTCAAATTTTTCAAACGAGCGAGAGGCCCAGTCGTCGATATAAGTCGATTATGACTATTCAAACTGGCAAAGAGAATAAAAAATATTCTTTAATTTTAGAAGGAATAGACGGTGCGTTCGCAGCTGGACGTAAACCGACTTGCTTCGAACTCACTCTTTCCAATTGAGAAAAATACTCTCTCAATCGCGTTCGAAGTTACAAAGACCTGGCTTAGCCATCAAAGGCAACTCGTGTATTGGGGGTACGTGAGTCACGTTTTCATAAATACTCTTTCCATCGCGTGTTCTGATACGAACATGGGCGGAGTGTTCGTACCTAAACTTAGACAGATCTATCGACATCACCCCTTCGTCGTCGATGGAAGTCATTAACGATGTATATTCACCTCCGATGCCAGCTCCTTCAATGATGAGCTGCTGTGAGATATGTTCCATTTCGGACTTAATTCCATCTTTGCTGATTTCAATACTACAAATTCCGGCAGAGACTGGAAAAATAATCCCGATTGAAACGGCATCATTTTCTACGCCAATATTGAAATTTGAATCTCTATTCATTTGAAACTGGTCTGGGTCACTTGCTAGAGTATGCTGAGCAAAGCCCAGGACCATTGCTATTGCCAGCAACTTTTTGATTGTCATAAATTTTTCCTTTGCTTCTGGGTTTTATTACCCATAGCGCGAGAAGTACCTCAGATCAGTTATAGATTAAACTGAATATATTCTATCTCTATGATACGCTAAACGTATCGAAGAACTGTCCAATCAATGCGGAATTAGCCAGAGACAAAAAACTGCGACAGCGGTGGGTAACAACGCTGCCACAAACAACTTCACAGGGCTCACATTTCCGCCGGGAAATTTATGGTTTAAAATACTAAATCCTGCAGGATTCGGCGCATTCGCAATCACCGTCAATCCACCACCCGCGATGGCGCCCGCGACGAGTGCATAGCGCGAGTCGATCGACAGGCTTGGCACTTGCGACCCCAAGTAAGTTAAAGCTGCATTGTCCGTGATCGCCGTCAGCGCAGTCGCACCTTTGAATAACAAATCATCCGACATCGACGATAAGAGCGGCTCCAGCCACCATTTTTGGAATGAGCCAAATACGATGATGCCTCCAAGAAAGAACGCAACCAAAAGGCTCTCGCGCAAGCGCAGATGTTCTTGATACTTCTTCGTCACTGTCGTGAGTCCCAAGAAGAACAAGAAAATTCCCATGAAGACACTTTCATAGTGGGCTGTCAGGACGACCATCACTAAAAAGAGTAAATGCAAAACCGTCACTCCGAGAGGAATTGCGGGCCCTCTCTGGTCTTGTTTTTCATCGGCTTCACGCAAACTATAGCAATAGGCTTCGATGTCTTTTTTGAAAAAAAGGACGAGTCCCAGGGCATTTATCAAAACAGTTATAATACTTTTCAGGCCAAAATGCTGGAAGACGAAAGCAAAATCCCAGCCCCAGTGACCCGCGACCATCAATATCGGTGGCGCTGCGAAGGGTGTTAGTGCTCCACCGACAGAAATATTCACAAACAGAACCGCCATCAGAAAATACGCGAGACGCTCCGGCGGACTATGAAACATCGAGACTAAGAGCAATGCGGTTACAGTCATCGCGGCGGGCTCCGTGATGAAACTTCCGCTCAAGGGCCCCAAGGTCAGGACCACAAAAATATCGGTGATTTTTTCCGGTGTTCTTAAAATTTTTCGCAGAAGAATACTAACGAGTTGAATTCCATCGCGAGCGACGGATAAAACCGGCCGTGTCGCTGCGATCACCATAATCACAAAGACAAACAACGGCTCGGTGAAATTCAAGCCCTCTTGAAAATCAACAGTCGCTTGAGCTCCCTGAATCCAAATCATGGCAGTCAAGAAAATGCCGGCCCACACGCCAAAGACGATTTCAATTTCACTCAGCAGATGCAAAACCCCATGCATGAGGGAGTCTTTTGGAAAACGATGCGATAAATGCAAAATCTTTTGCACTAAAAAAGTATGCAAGATGGCGATGGCAAAAATCGCCGTACCTAGGATTTCAATTAAAGACGGGTTCATCGGCTCCTCTGCTAGTGCGCGCAGAGGACCATATTGTCCACGATCTCCTGTCTCTGCTGACGCAATTCTTTAGATGCTATAGAAAGGATGGAGCTGTCACAATGATTTTGTTGCGCAAGCTGGCTGATCGCATTTGCTTCGGACGGAGTCATAGCCAAATTCCAAATTAATTTTATTTTCAGCCAAATAGAAAGGTACTCACAGGCATAGGCCCGGTTCGAAGGCATGAACTGCTCCGGGGTGCGATCGCTTTTGCGCATATTCTCACCGCCATCGACGGCGAGCAAATGAAAATCATTGGAAAGGAAATTTGCATAGAGGCATTTTTTCTGCTGATCCCATTTCCATCCGCCGCTGATATAGGAATTTTTCAGAGGGACCACGTGATCAATCTGCAAATCCGCGGCATCAGAATATTGACGGTCCGAATAAGGATCGTGCCACTGCCCGGTTTTGACCGTGCAACCACGGCCGCCACTGAAGGTCACCGGCACTGAAGAAGAGCGAATCAGAACTTTTGCGCGGGTGTTGTAACAAGTTTGGTCCCGTGGATCGCGAACCCACGTGCCATATTGACTTTTGCGATCGTAAGGATCCGGTGGATCCACCAGCGGCGTCTGATGATGATCCCAACTCATCAAATCCATATCCGCAGCGGCTTGCGCGGCGGTCGCGGCCAAATACGAAAAAGCCTCCAGTGGTTGGAGGCTCGTTTCTTGGTTCGCACTCTGGAGAGATGGCTGAGTTCCGTCATGAACGGTGTAATAACTTGGCTCCGCGGCCTGAGAAGATGAAAGGACTAAGCTGACTACAAAAGCTAACATCATGACTTCATTTAAGTGGAGTCCCTCTCTTCTAGGCAAGAATAAATTTGACAGGATTGTGTTTGGTTCTTCGGCAGAAAAACGATTATGTTACGTTGATAATCTACACATTCAGGATTTTTTTTGTTAGCATCTTTCGCATGACTTACCCTACCATCTACCCTGCCCGGCATTTGTTGACTGTGACTTTGACGGGTCTAGTGTTGGCTATCATTACGGCTCTGACATTGGATCAAACTGTTTCGTTGTATTTCAAACAGCCCGAATTGACCTGGCTGTGGCTTGCCGCTCGTAACATCACCAACGCCGGCTTAAGTGAGCACTATTTTATTTTATCTTTGGCACTCTATACATTTGGTAAATGGGTGCGGCCGCAGTTCGTCCAAACCCGCATCTGGGCACGGAATTTGTTTTTTGCTTTGATCACATCAGGGATTTTTATTCACATCGTGAAATTCTGCGTGGGCCGACAACGCCCTCATAAAACGGAAAATTTTGATCCCTTTGTCTTTCATCCTTTTAATATACATTGGGATTTTCAATCGTTCGCTTCAGGTCATACCCAAGTGATGTTCACGGTGGCGACAATGCTGGCGCTGGCATTTCCTCGAGCGAAATGGTGGTTTTTTGCCGTGGCCGCCTTTTTTGGTTTCACGCGCGTGATTATACATGATCATTTTTTAAGTGATGTCATCGGCGGTGCGATTGTCGGTTACGTCGGCACTATGACGGGTCTTTTTTGGATTCATCTCTGGCAGAACCGGTCATCGCGACGAAGTGACAAGGCAACCTCTTTAAGCACTTAAAACCCTCGGGCGTTTTTTCTAAAAGCTGAATCTCATCCGTACCAAAACGCCCTTCTTTCACAAACAAAACACGTCCGTTCATCGTCAGCTGTTCAGCCACAAAATTTGGCAACTTTGGCGCGGCAGCGGTAAAAATAATGCGATCGTAAGGAGCTTCTTTTTGCCAACCATGGCTTGCGTCTCCTTCAATAAATAAAATATTTTTTATTTCGCAAGTTTCGATGACTTGTTGAGCTCTACGAGCTAAATCGGGAATAATTTCCATCGTCACAACTTTGCCACTGGACCCCACAAGGTCTGACATCAAAGCCGCATTCCAAGCGCTGCCGGTTCCCACCTCAAAAACTTTTTGGCCCCTCTCAAATTGCAAGAGCTCCAATAAGTAAAGAACAAAACTGGGTTGTGAGATCGTCGAGCGCACATCTTGCTCTTGATAAAGTGATAAGGGCCGATCGGCATAGGCCTCTGCCAAAGAGTAACGCTCAGGCACGAACTTGTGACGAGGATAACGGTAAAAGGCCTTCACAATTTCCGTTGAAATTTGGTGAAAACGACGAGTTTTTTCGATCAGATCTTCTTGAAGCTTTTCGATACGTTCCATGATTTAAATATAACACATAGCAAAACTTTTGAAATCTTGTTTGTCATCTAAAATCGCTTCATAATTTAGCGATGTTTCAAAAACTCCGCGAGCTGATCACCAAATGGTCTCAAGCTCCTCACTCAAGACGGAATCTCGATGCTCTCCTCAGTGCCCCACCGGCACCCGAGACTCTTTTGCGCAAACGGCTTGAGTGGCTCACGGATCTCATTCAGTGGGTGCGCTCCCCTGGACCGATTAAAACCGAATTGGATTTCCAGAGTGGTCAGCCGCAAGCTTTGCGAGCGAAGTATTTGCTCTTGGTGCTAGACCGAAATCCTGCTTGGAAAAAAAACGTCGCGCAGGTTTTACGCTCGATCATTCACGACACCAGCGCCTTAGATCTTTTTGTGAACACCGGTGTCCATAATCAACAAGGTTTCAGCGCCGAGATGATGGATCGCCTCCATTACAAATTGTTGCCGCAGGCTCCTGACTATAAGAACTTGGCGTCTTTTTTCAGCCAGACCTTCCGCAATGAAGAAGACTATTTGTGGCTGGAGCAAATGGACAAGAAGGTCTTCGAAGATTTCCTGAATCTTTTTAGCTATGAAGATGAAAGTGATAAGAACTGGAACAGTCTGATTGGCGATGCCAAAGATGCGATTCTGCTTTTGAGTACGCAAGTTCGCGGCGCTGGGCTTTCAACTCCGATTCGCAGCCGTCTGACGGGGCGACATTTCAAGGAGCTGCCTTTTTTTGAATTGCCATTACTGACTCAGAAAATGGTGGACACACAGGATTCTGATCAACGCTTGGTGCTTGCCACACAGTTGGAGAAATTGGTGGACCGCTGCCAGCTGGCGATTGCTGAAGTTTACAATCATCTCAATGAATACGGCGTGAGCATCAATATTGTCTTCCTACTGGATCGCATGGAGGGCCAACTCCGCCGCATCCGTAATTTGATCGAGCTCGTGTTAAGCCACGAAAAAAATCCAGAGACTGTTTCGCAGTTCGTATCAACGTTAATGGTGGAAAACATTCGTTTCCATAAAATGAGTGCGCTGTTTGCCGACAATATGGCTTTGATCGCCAAGAAAATCGTCGAGCGCAGTGCCGAGACCGGCGAGCACTATATTACTCGCAATCGCTCCGAATACGTCTATATCTTACAGAAGGCGATTGGCGGTGGTTTCGTCACGGCTTTTACCGTTGTCGTGAAATTTATCACTCAGCATTTGAGCACGAGCCCGTTTATTGGCGGCTTTATTGCATCCATTAACTACTCTGTGAGTTTCGTCGGCATTCAGCTGATGGGCTTTACGCTGGCGACCAAACAGCCGGCGATGACGGCACCGGCCCTTGCCGCAAAGATGCACAAAGTGAACGACCCTGAGTCGCTGGAAAAGCTTGTCGATGAGATCATTCACTTGATGCGGTCACAATTTATTGCGGTTCTCGGAAATATCTACGCTGTCGTGCCGACGATGATTGTGATTTCATTCTTGTGGTTTATTCTTTTCCAACACCATCTTCAGGCGCCGGACTATGCTCAGCATACTTTGGAGTCCTTCTCGGTTTTGGGCAGCATGGTTCCGTTTGCGGCCTTCACCGGAGTTCTGTTATGGCTCTCGAGTGTGATTGCCGGATGGATGGATAACTGGTTTGTTTATCACAGACTGAATTCTGCGATTTCGCAAAACCGCCGTATGACATTTGTGTTTGGTGAGTCCGGCGCGAAACGCATTGCTTTGTTCTTTAGAAAAAATATTTCTGGGTTTGCCGGAAATATTTCTCTCGCACTTTTCTTGGGTCTCGTGCCGCCACTTTGCAAGTTCTTGGGATTGCCGCTGGATGTTCGCCACGTCACTCTGTCATCCGGCACGTTGGCTTCGGCCGTTGTGTCGTTGGGAGCCGCCTGCCTTTCGACATGGGATTTTTGGCTGGCCGTGCTCGGGATTATGGTTTGCGGCTTCTTGAATGTGACTGTGGCGTTTAGTATGGCAATGCTCGTTGCTATTCGCGCTCGTCGAATTAAAACACCGCAAAGAAATCAGATTTATACGGCGGTACTGGCGCGTTTGCGCAAATATCCTTTGAGTTTGTTGTATCCACGAACGACGACAACAGATGGAAAAAATAACCATTAGATTTTCCAAACAGCGCGAAGCCGGCCTCCTAAAATAACTCCGAACGAAAACCATTCAACTTTTTCCTAGGAGGAACGTATGAGCATGATGGATACCATCCAAGAAAAAGCAGCAAGCGTTCTTGGGTCTTCAAACACACAGCTCACCCAAGCCGTCTCTAAGCTCATTGACGAATGCGGCGGAATGGATGGGCTTGTACAAAAATTCCAAGACAAGGGGCTCGGCGATGTCGTCCAATCATGGATCGGCAATACCCCGAATAAATCAGTGACTGCGGACCAAATCACCAACGTCTTTGGTCCCGCACTCATCCAAAAGGTGGCATCCAAAGTCGGTATGTCACCTGAAGCCCTCAGCTCTCAATTAGCAACCTACTTGCCACTTTTGGTGGATAAACTATCCCCCGATGGCATGATGCCACACGAGGGCTGGTGGACAAAGAGTGTTGATAAGGCCAAAGATTTCTTTGGCATGAACAAGCACTGACTAAACCCCCGACAAAAAGAGGAGCATAGCGCTCCTCTTTTTCTTTCTGCTGAAATCAAATCTTTCTTAACACTGGAATCATACGCCACGCCGGTTTGTCATTGTTGAATGAAACGTCAGACTTCATTGATCCATACCATTCCACGGTTTCAAATACACCCGACGCAGTCACCAGCGCGCTCCATTCAGTTGCCGTAAAGCAACGTTGAGGCGCATAGTCTTCCAATACGCCTTTTTTCTCTCCATCTTCATAGGTGAGCTTCACAGAGGTGTTGGTGATTTGTGTGATCGGATCAAAGACGTCTGAATCGGCTCCCCACTGAATGCGAACCTTGACGCCATTTTTTTCCATCTCCCAATCATTGATGGTCACCTTGGCAATTTCAAAAACAGATTTCGGATGATCCATTTCTAAAATATACAACCCACCGGAATTGAGTACTGAGGCGACGGATTTCAAATGCTGAAGAACATCCTCATTGGTTAATAGATAAGAACACGACGACATCAACAAGGTGGCCACATCATAGCGTTCGCGACTTGAATAGCGAATCATATCCGCGCATTCACAATTCAACCTAACTCCGGCTATTTTAGCTTTGGCCTCCGCATAGGCCGTCATCTCCGGCGACAGATCCACCGCCGTCACTTTTTCGAGCGTCTTTGCCATCTCTAGGCAATGCGCCGCCGGTCCCGAACCGAACTCGATAAATGAGTTCAGCCTTCGCCCGGAATGTTTTTGAAAAACCTGTTCAATAAAATGGCACTCTGCCGGCACGTCGCGGAAATCAAAAGCGATGTCATAATATTTTGCGAAAGAATAAAATTCTTCGTGAAAGTTCAATTCCATGAATAACTCCAAATTAAATTTTAAAAATAGAAAAACGAACCACTTATAAGTGGCTTAAAAAGAAAAGATCTAAGTTTTGATAACTAGTGAGTCATTGATAAACCCAAATTAAGCGAATCTCCTATTGGAATCAATAGAAAACTTACTATACGTAAGTCCGCATACCGAGTGGCAGATGGCCCGTATCGGCAAACCCAAGCAGTATCAGCTTCCCCGCTTTTGAAACACGAATCGTCGTGATCGACGTATGACTGACGTCCATCTTCATCCAGCGCTCTTCGGGAATTTCGAGGGCTTTACAAACCCAATGGCGAATCACATTTCCGTGAGCAACCACAATCTCAGTACTCTGGCCCTTTTGCGGAGGCTTAAAGAGTTTTTTGAAAGCCTGATGCGCATTGGCGCGTGCTTCTTTGATCTTTTGGCGGTGAACTTTCTTTTCAGCAGCCGTCATATCTTTAGTGAACTTCTTGTCATACTCCGTGGACCCGGCGAGACGGCCTTCGCGGAACATATCATGAGCTTTGAAAGAGAGTCCGACCTGCTCGCTGATAATGGTAGCGGTCTCCATCGCGCGAGGCATTGTGCTGCAATGAAGTTTCACAGGCTTTAGCATTGCTAGCGCTTTCGCCGTCTTCTTTGCTTGCTTGCGGCCGAGTGCCGTTAGCTTCTCAGGATCAGAACTATACTGCCCATGACGAACAAACACGATGGTACGAAAAATCTTTGGTTCAAATTCCATTTTGCCAAAACTCCTTACTACTCTAAATCTACACGCACGTAGAATGAATCAACACCGCTTTCTTCACCGCGTCCACCACCGGCCGCTTCCATGACTAATTTTTGCGGTGTTAACACCGGTGAAATATTGCGGGCGAAGAGATCAAAGTACTTTTTAGGATCGTTTCCCGGAATCACATAGGCATGAACATGGCTATCACGAGCACTACTCTTTTGCCATGAGCGAATGACAATCGCGGGTTTAACTTCAATAGAAGCTTCCACTCCTTGAAACTGACTCTTACAAGAAACCGTTGGCTGATTGTCGTGACAGTAAAACCATTCTTCTTCTCTACCACGAATGTCGAGAACAGGAATTTTCAATAGCTGCTTTGTAGCGCAGACTTCCTCATCGACTTCTTCACGTGTGCCATCAGCATTCTGTTTCCAATAAAAATGAGCAACAGTGATCTTTGCATTTTGATATTCAATCGGCGTAAATTCTTTAAATTTGCTGCAATCATAGGCTCTGCCGATTGAAGCAAAACTAAATGCAAAAAATAGAATTATAAATTTCATCGCAAATGTCTTTCGTAAAACGCCAAAACTTTTCTCTGCCGATCATAGGCGGCTTCTAATCCGAGACCGTGCCCTTCTTCTGGATAGAAAGAAGTCTCGTGCGGAATACCTTGGGTTTTCAAAGTACTTTCAATATCCAAAGCCTGCTCTGGCGGCCAAACCGTATCCTTCAATCCCTGACTCAAAAACACGGGCCACCGAATTTTCTCAACAGCAATGCGAGTGCCCTCGGTTAGCGGCACACCCTGCCACTTCCACGCGTATGTTAAATGCTTTGGTAATTTTCGCGGATCGGGTCCGCAGTTGGGATTCCAAGAAAATCTCTCGGTGTTGCCAAGAAAGTCTTCGTACTTTGGAACTTCCCCAAACCAACAAC
>Ga0255338_1001889_pt1 | contig 35384 bp, 33 predicted proteins | sample MeOH1_35cm_T4_19_FD_203715 | JGI IMG/M metagenome (GOLD analysis project Ga0255338, IMG submission 203715) | Sandy soil microbial communities from University of British Columbia, Vancouver, Canada - MeOH1_35cm_T4_195 | ecosystem: Engineered > Artificial ecosystem > Sand microcosm > Unclassified ...
CCCGCTCCCCGTGGGAGTGGACGCCTGCTGTCTACGGCGGTTCCGTATACGGTATTTGGCTGTCGCTGCGTAGTCTAACGGACGATGCGCGCTTGCGTCAAGAGCGGGATCGATTTCACCACGGAGAAGGATGGACAGAACTGAATGGGCAAGCTAACCCCCCTATCCCTCCTTCTCCGTGGTGAATTGCGCTACTTGTCGAAGTACTCCCGGAGGCCTTCCGCGGTGGGCTTCATGCCCTGGTCTTCGGCGTTCCAGTTGGCAGGGCAGACTTCGCCGTGCTCCTCGCAGAACTGGAGGGCGCGGACGGTGCGGACCAGTTCCGCGATGTTCCGGCCGAGCGGCAGGTTATTGACCACCTGGCTCTGCACGATGCCTTCCTTATCGATGATGAAGGCGCCGCGCAGCGCCATGCCGCCGGGGAGCAGCACATCGTAGTCCGCGGAGACCGTCTTGTTGAAGTCGGCGAGGATCGGGTACGTGACACCCTGGATGCCGCCCTGGCGCCGCGGCTGCGCCAGCCAGGCGAGGTGGGAGAACCAGCTATCGGTGGACGCGCCGATCACCTGCACGTTCAGCGCTTCGAACTCCGCCAGGTGGGCCTGCAGCTCGTGCAGCTCCGTGGGGCAGACGAAGGTGAAGTCGAGGGGGTAGAAGGCCAATACCACGTACTTCTTGCCGTGGAACTGGGACAGCGTAAAGTTCTCGATGATCTGCTCGCCCTGAACTGCCGTGACGTTGAAGTCCGGCGCCGGCTTTCCCACGAGTACACCCATTCACGTCTCCTTATGCAAGTAACAGAGAGCGGAGTCGCCCTCGATCCCGATTGGTTGATCCGGCCGCTCGGGAGCGGCCGCAGCGAACACTAGGCGGCCGCTGGCGCCCCACGCTCGCAGCCGCCGCAGAGCCCGGTAAGCTCGATGGATACCGCCTCCACCCGGAAGCCCCCATCTGCCAGGGCCACCGTTTCCGGGCCGGCCCATGCCGTGCCCAGCACCGCCGGCTCCACGTCGAAGATGCGGTGACAGCTCCGGCACACCGCGTGGTGATGCGGTGCTGTGTTCACGTCGTATCGCCGCCGCAGCTCATCCACGATCAACTCGTGCACCTCCCCCATCTCGGTCAACAACTGCAGGGTGTTGTAGACTGTGGCAAACGAGAGCGTGGGGTACCGCGGGAGCACGTCCTGATACACTTCCTCCGCGGAGAGATGCCCCTGCCGGTGCGCGAGGCATTCGAAGATCGCGATGCGCTGCGCGGTCAGCTTCACGCCCCGCTCGCGGCAGCGCTGCAGCAGTGCGGGTACAGACAGCATCGAACAGCCCCTAATTGATAATCGTTCTAAACTACATCTGGTCTAACGTGACTCAGGCGCCCGTGTCAACTCAAAAAGACCGGGAACGGAAACGCAAAGAACACCAAGAGGAAGCCGATGCCCGGTGAAGGCGAAGAATCGATCTTGATGATGGTGGATCCGGATACCAAAGAGGCGTTCCGGAAGGGGGAAGGCCCGAAGGATAGCGGTCCCCTGTTCTTTACGTCCCGGGAGCGACTGGAAGAGTACGCCCGCCGGGAAGGCGTGGCGGCTTACTCCGTGGTCGAGGTACCCGCCGGAGTCGTGGGCCGGATGAAGGGCCGGCCGCACTGGATTGATGGACAAAAGCGATAAGCGATCGGCGGATGGCCCGGGAGCTTCACCCCCGTACCCCGTACCCCGTCATCCTGGGGCGCAGCGAAGAGTCTCGCCCTCGCGCGCTGGGGCTTTCGAACACCGGCACGAGCGTCGGGAGCGAACCGATCCCCAGGATCACTGGCAAGCTACCGGCTGGCCAGCATACCCTGGAACGAGAGTGGCGGCGGCGTCTCGCCGCCACTCCGGTGAGCCACCGGCTCACCGGGCCGACGTGCCGCCGGCGTCTCGCCGAGACGGCGACCCCACCTTGCGCTGCTCAGCCGATCACTGGCCCAGTTCTCGGCAGGTTTGCGCACCGCGAGCGGAGGCGGTATGTCACTCCGCTGCGCTGGGTCCGGACCATCCGCGCATCCCCGCTTGCGGCTTAACGCCTGACGCTCTCAGTATTCATCCCGGCTGCGGCGGATCTCGATGACCGCTGCGGCGAACTGGAGGGCGACGGGAGGGTGGATCTTCGCAACCTGCAGTTCCAGGGCCCGCACACGGGGAAACTGCTGAAACACCGCCGCCGCCATCCCCTCCGCGAGCGTCTCCACCAGGCGTACCGAAGGGCCCGTACCCACCTGAATGAGCGTGCGGGCAACCTCGCCGTAGTCGACGGTTAGCTCTACGTCGTCTTCGGCGGCGGCGGGGCGTAGGTCCAGTTCCAGCACCGCGTCGACGCGGTACCGGTGGCCAATCTCCCGCTCCGCGGCAGGCACGCCGTGGAAGCCGTGGAATTCGAGCCCTTCAATGCGGATGCGGTCCATGCTCACCTTACGAGGAGTCGCGACTCTATCGAGACGCGCGCGATCTGCCGATGTTTGCTACAATAGCCCGGCGCCGCAGGTGCGGCCAGGCTCCGGCGCAGGAGGAGTAAGACTGCGCTGCGTCGCAACGTAGGGTGTCTCCGACCCGGCCCGGTTTCACCTTCGGCCTGCCCGGTAGTCGTTATTATTATGCACGAAGCGCTGTCCTACCCGGTGAAGCCAGACCAACCTTCCGCTCCCGCCTCCCCCGCGGGGCGCGCGCCCCGCCTCGCAGATATCCAGGACGACGCCCAGGCGCTCCTCCGCGAGTATGCGCGCACCCGCGACATCCAGGTGCGCAATCGCCTGGTCATCCTCCACGAGCGCATGGTCCGCTACCTCGCCAGCCGCTTCGGCTCGGGCGCCGGCACCTCCCTGGACGATCTGGTTCAGGTGGGCTACGTCGGCTTGATCGCGGCGATCGACCGCTTCGACCCGGAGAAGGGCGTCAGCTTCGTCACCTTCGCGGTGCCCACCATTCTGGGCGAGATCAAGCGCTACTTCCGAGACCAGACCTGGGGTCTCAAGGCGCCGCGCCGGCTCCGTGAGCTGGGACTCAGCCTGCGGAAACTTCGGGAGCAGTTGGAGCAGAACCTCGGCCGCCCCCCCACGGTCCCGGAGATGGCGCTCGCCGCCGGCGTCACGGAAGAGCGGCTGCTGCAAGCGATGGATCTGGACCGGATCTACCAGCCCGCCTCGCTGGACGCGCACCTCCAGGACGAGAACGGGGACGACAAGTCGTCGTTCTGGGAAGCCATCGGCCGGCCGGATCCGGAGTTGATGGCCATCGAGGAGCGTGAGATGGTGCGCCACGCCCTGGACCGCCTGGACCAGCGGCAGCGAGCGATCATCTATTTCCGCTTTTTCGAAGACGCCTCGCAGGCGGAAGTAGCGGGCCGGCTGGGCATCTCACAGATGCACGTGTCGCGCCTGGAGCGACAGGCGCTGAAACGCCTGCGCGCACTGCTGATCTAACGCGCCTGCGCTTCCCTGATCCCCGTTATTCGCGCCCGGCAGCGGTTAGGCAGGCTCGACGGCCGTAGACGGCTGATCGAACTGCTGCTCGAACAAGGGCTCCACACCGGTGACCTGCAAGATCCTCCGGACTTCCCTCCCCGCGTTCATCAGCCGCATCTCGCCCTTCATCTCCTGGGCTTCCTTCAACACACCAACCAGCATCCCCAGGCCGGTGCTGTCGATGAAGTTGACTCGGCCCAGGTCCACCCACAGCTTCGGACCGTCCGTGTAGAGCGCCCGCAGCAGCGCCGGACGGAGGTCCCAGGCGCTGGTTGCGTCAATCGACTCTTGCTCCACCTGAAAGACGCGCGGAGCGGTCGCAGCTCCCGCGTCCGAGACAGATTGCGATCCCAACATCCGGTGACTCCTTCGGCACGCCGCGTGATCCGATTCCACCCTAGTCTACCCGCGCTTGAGGGTAACAAAAACTGCTTTCGGGGAGACCGTCGCGGCGGCTTCGCTCGCGCCTCAAGCCAGAGAGAAGAAAGGGGGAGTATTAGACAGGATCGACGGGATGGATAGGATAGGAAAACGCCGTGACCACGGTAAGTTTCCTAAATCCAGTCGATCCTGTTAATCCGGTCTAATACTTCCCCTTCTGCTTATCTACTTCGCCTTCGCGGGGATGCAGAAGAGGTGCTTGTCGCTGCGGATGAGGAGGCAGTTGCCGGCGGGCACGGGAGACGCCACGGTGCGCTCGCCCATTGCGTTCTCGCTCAGCAGCTCGAACTGGTCTTCGATCCGCGCCGCGAAGACAGTACCATCTTCCCGGGCCGCGTACAGCACCCCGTTCGCGATGACCGGCGATGAGTAGAAGCTGGAGCTTGCGCGAGGGAATGCGTTCTCCCAGATCGTCTTCCCGCTGGCGGGATCCACGCAGACGACGCCGCCACGATGGCGCAGCAGGAAGATCCGGCCCTTGTACTCCACCGGCGTGGAGCAGAATACGCCCACGTCATCCCGCTGCCAGGCACGGTGCGTCTCGGTTACGTCGCCGCTGCCGTCCAGCCGGATGCCGTGAAGGTGCGCCTGATTGGGCCGATCGTCCCGCCCCACCGGTACGACGACCATGTCCTTATGGATCACCGGAGTGGCGATGGCGGGCCAGTTGACCGTACCCTTGGGATTGAACCCGGCGCATTCCCAGAGCAGGGAGCCGTCTGCCGCCGAATGGGCGGTGAGGCGGTCGGCGCCCCAGAGCAAGATCGCCGGGCGTCCTTTGTAATCGAACGCCAGCGGCGTGCTGTAGCCGTTGTCGTTTTCCGCAGGCACCACGTAGTTGCGCTTCTGCAGCCAGCGCTGCTTCCCGGTCTGCTTGTCGAACGCCGCGACGAACGACTCGCCGTGGTGCATCCGGCTGATGATCAGCAGGTCCCCCGTGATCATCGGCGAGCTACCCTGGTCCCAGTACAGCTCTTCCGGCCCGAACCGCTCCACCAGGTCCATCTGCCAGCGGACCTTGCCGTCCATCTCCAGCGCCACCACCCGTCCGCTGCGGAACCGCGCGAAGATGCCCTTCCCATCAGTAACCGGCGAGGCGTTGCAGCTGGATCCCAGCGTCCGGTGCCGCGCGGGGCTTTCGGGACCCATCTTGACCAGCCACAACTGCTTCCCGTTCTTATCCAGCGCCAGCACGGCGTCCTGCCCGTCCGACGGGGTGGTCAGGTAGATCCGGCTCTGCCAGACGATGGGCGTCGAAACCCCCGTGCCGGGCAGCTCCACCTTCCACGCCGCGTCCTCCGGCGTCCACCGTATGGGGTACTCGCCCTTGAGCGCGCTGCCGTTGCCGGAAGGCCCGCGCCAGGCCGGCCAATCGCCGGTCTTCGGCGCCGCAATGGGTGCGGCCAGGAGGGCGGCTAGAGTGAAGAGGGCTAGCTTCATCGGATTCCTTTTCGACGAGAACGGTTCCTAGGCTGCAACTGCGCTCGCGCCGCGTGGCGCGCCACGATCGGTCCCTTTGACACCCATTGCCGCGCATCAGTTTCCCGCTATCGGAGTTGATCGGCGAGGCGGAGCGACGTGGGACGACGTGGGGCCGCCGTGTCGGCGGCATGCCGACGGAACGTCGGCCGGGGGGCTCACCGAAACGGGTCGAGACGGCGCCGCCACGCTCGGCACCTTCCAGACCCTTCACGGCCGCAATCACTATCACCAAGCCGAACTTTCAGTTCCCCCTTTTCGCGTCCATCCGCGTGTTTCGCGGGGAGCTCCCCCCTACCCCTTCACGGTTGCAATCGCCCTCGCCAGGCCGTACGTGTCCATTCCCGTTCCCCTATTTCCGCGTCGTTCCGCGTATTCCGCGGGCAAATCTCTATCCACTGGGGAAGAGCTGACGCAGTTCCTCGGGTGAAGGCTGGCGGCCGTACTCGCTGATCTGAAACGCTTCCACGAGCCGCGCGCCCTCCGCCACGAGGCGGGGATCGTGCGCCCGGCACGCCGCGGCAGCGCGGTCACCACGGCCTTCCAGGTAGCGCCGGAGAAGCGCCCGGCGGCCTTCGGCGTCCTCCGGCACCTGATCGAGCGTGCCCGCGTTGTAGGGCAGCCACTCGAAGAACTGCGAGGCGTGCGCCGCCACGAGGTCGATCTTCGTCTCCAGAACGGCATCAATGGGGACGGCTACATCCGGGCGGAAGGCGCCGCCCTCTCGGAACCCGTCATGCCAGTAGGCGAACACGGGCATCCGGTCCAGGTGGCGCACGTCGGGGCACATCAACGGCACCGTGAGCACGTATGAGGTGTCCAGCACCGCCTGCGCCGTGTAGCGGTGATCCCGGTGATAGTCATTCGGGCGATTTACGATTACGAGGTCCGGCCCCTGCCCTTCGGGACCCCAGCGACGGATCAGCCGGACCAGCGCTTCCGTGAGATCCGGCGTAACGTAGACCTCTCCATCGTGCACGTCCAGGCACTCGTACTCCGCGCCGATCACCCCAACCGCCTGCCGCGCCTCCACCAGGCGCCGCGCGGCGAGGCGCGTGCGATCCTCGGCGTACTCGGGCCGGAAGTGCCCGCGATCCCCGTTGGTGACGGAGACGAATTTCACGTGGTGACCCTGCGCCTGCCAGAGGGCGGCCGTGCCGCCGCAGGTCACGTCGCAGTCGTCCGGATGGGCGCCGATGATGAGGAAGTGCATCTGAAGTCCGTCAGTTCGAAGCAGGAGAAAAGCGTGCGCTAACTGGACCGGTTCTATTGTAAGAGAAGGGATGCGGACTCAGCCTGTGTTTCCCGGCGAACATGCAGTCGCTCGGCGGTGGGGGGTCAGTCCGGTTGGTAGCGCTGGCCGGGGCGAAACAATGTAATGGCGCACCAGCCTGGGAACAGGCCCCGGTCACCGCATCCATCGCCCCGCAGCAGCGCCCCGAGACGCCGTTGCGGACCGGAATCCAGCGGCGATTCATTTTCGGACTCCTGCACGGAGTCCCTCAGGATTTTTTCGCCAAGTTTGATAACAGTTGTTTGCCGAGGAACTTCTGTTCGTGTTATACTCCCGTCGTAAAGGAGACCACGCCATGAAGGGATTGACCACCAAGCAACAAAAGGTGCTGGACGTCATTCGAGGCGCCATGCGCCACAGCGGCCAGCCACCCACCGTCCGGGAGATCGGACGGGAGATCGGCGTCTTGTCCAGTTGTACCGTACAGCGGCACCTGGACGCGCTGGAGAAGAAGGGCTTCATCCGCCGCAACCGTTATAAATATCGCTCCATCGAATTAACGGATTCCCCGATTCCGCCGTTCGTGCGCGCGGTGAACGTACCGATCCTCGGGCAGATCGCGGCCGGTTCGCCGAGCCTCGCCCAGCAGCACGTGGAAGACACCTTTCCGCTGCCGATGGACCTGGTGAGCGACTCGGACCAGGTCTTCATGCTGCGCATCAAAGGCGACAGTATGATCAACGCCGGCATTTTCGACGGAGACTTGGTGGCAATCCGCCAGCAGAGCGTGGCCCACAACGGGGAGATCGTCGCTGCGCTGGTCGAAGATGAGGAAGCCACGGTCAAGCGGTTTTACAAAGACGGCCGGAAGTTCAAGCTGGTGGCGGAAAACCCGGCGTACGCCCCCATCATTACCGATAACTGCCAGATCCTGGGGAAGGTGATCCTCAGCATCCGCCAGTTCTAGTCGCCGCGGGCGCGGCGTGGTCATTGCGCCCTGGCGGGTGAACTCAGAATCGGGCCGGCCAGCTCTTCGGGGCTGGCCGGCTCGATTCTGAGTGGTACTGATCCGCAAGGAGCGGCAGGATTGGGAGTGGGATCGCGCTAACAGAGGGCTAAACCATTTCGCATCCCGGGAGGTTGAACCGCACCATGCGCCCGACCACTGCCGTGTCTTCTCTGGCAATCTGCCTAGTTGCCGCCGCCGCCCCCACGTTCGCCCAGAAGGCGCCCAGTTGCGTGGTGGATCGAAAGCCGCTCACCAAGAGTGCCTCCGAAGTCCAGGTGAACCGGAAGCGCCTCTCGCTCTGCTCCGCCAAATGCGAGGCGGCCTTTCGCAAGACGCCGGAGAAGTACCTCGAAAAGGTGGGCGATTGCCCGGTCCTCCACAACCCCGTGGCGAAGATCGCCGGCGAAGGGCGGCTCGTGCTCAACAACGGCCTTTACTACTTCTGCTGCGCCGGCTGTAAGGACGGCTTCCTGCAGTCCCCCCAGCACCTGAAGAAGCTCGAAGACGTGGTGACCCACGAAGTCTTCACCGTCGGGGAGAGCTCGCCGCGATTGGAGCACGAGGGGCAGCACTACCTCTTCGCCACTGAAGCCAGTAAGTCGACCTTCGAAAAGAGCCCCGAAAAGTACGTGGTCCGCTTCGGAACCCCTTAATCCGGCAAAGCGGACCGGTGGGATCGCTGTCCTGATCCCCTCTCCGGTGATCCCACCGGTCCGCTTTGCCGGTGTGGGCACGGGCGCCTCTCGGGTTGCCGCGTGCCCCCGCCGTCGCAGGAGGGTGCACATTGAGCCAGGCGTCGACTGCAAACGAAATCGGAGTCATGGAATCGCGGAGTTCGCGAGCCGCAAGCTCGTGGCTTCCTCATCACTCCTTGACTCCAACACTCGCTGGATCCTGATGCGTTAGCGGTCACTGCCCGGCTCAATCACGTCTCCCTTCGGAAGCGCGCGAGCGCCGCAAGCATGCAATACCAGGCTCATAGGCCCGTGGCGCCGCTCGACCGGTACATCGAACGGCTCTGGCTGTGCTCCGATACGCCGCCGGCGGCGCGAGAACGTATCGTTCCCAGCGGCACCCTCGAGCTCGTGATCAACCTCTGTGAAGATGAGATCCGGGTGTATGACCCGATCCATCCGGACCGCTGCCTGCGACACGCGGGTGGCGTGCTCTCCGGTCCTTACCATTCCTATTTCGTCATCGATCCACGGCAGCACGCCTGCATCCTCGGGGTCCACTTCCGGCCAGGCGGCGCCTATCCGTTCCTCGGCATCCCGGCATACGAACTGGCGGATACGCACGTGGACCTGACCGCCGTATGGGGCTGCGCGGCGACCCTGCTTCGCGAGCGCCTGTGCACTGCGGTGTCCGCGGGCGAGCGATTTTCGTTATTGGAGTCCGCGCTGCTCTCGCGACTCCGCGCTGTCTGGGAGCCGCACTGGGCCGTGTCCGCCGCGCTCGATTGGTTCGAGCACACTGCCGGCGCGGCGCGGGTGCGGGACCTGGCGCGCCATGTGGGGCTAAGCCAGCGGCGACTGATTCAGGTATTCTCTGCCGAAGTGGGCCTGACCCCTAAACAGTACGGCCGGATGCGGCGCTTTCACGGCGCGCTCGAGCTATCCGGCGGCGTGGCCGATCCGGACTGGGCGGAGATCGCCTACGCGTGTGGGTATGCGGATCAATCGCACCTCATCCGGGACTTCCAGGCGTTTGCAGGTCACAGCCCCGCCGCCTACCGGCGCCGGGCGTCCGAGCAGTTGCTGCCCAACCACGTTCCCCAGGCGCGTTAGCGGGCTTGCAAGTGCCTCGCCGGCTGGGATTCAGGTCAATTTTCTCCAATACCTCCGGTCCACCCCTCGCGCAGAATGGCTTCCGGCACCCGGAATGCCCCGGGCAGTACGTCGAGCCGATTACGCGCACGGGAGGTAAGGACATGGAGTTTCAAGAAGTGACGGCGCAGGATGAAGCGGAGAGCGCAGCGCACTCCCCGTTCCGCGCCTGCGCGGTTCGGTATCAGGTAAAGGACGTCGCTCGCTCCGCCGCGTTCTATACCCGGCATCTCGGGTTCCAATTGGAGCAGCAGGCAGGGCCGGCGTTCGCCCGCCTCCGCAGCGGCAGCCTGATCGTGTGGCTGAGCGGCCCGGGAAGCTCCGGCTCCCGCCCGATGCCCGACGGCCGCCGCCAGGAACCGGGCGGCTGGAACCGGATCGCGCTGGAAGTGGACGACCTTCCCGCGCAGATCGCGGTCTTGAAGAAAGCGGGCCTTCACTTCCGCAACGAACTGGAGACCGGTCCGGGCGGCAAGCAGATTCAACTGGAAGATCCGGATGGAAACCCCATCGAATTATTCCAGCCGGCAGGCTAACGGGTGGGCCTCAGCGCACCACCAGCACCGAGCAGTGTGCGTGGTCGATGACCTGTTTCGCCACGCTCCCGAGGAGGAGCGCTTCCAACCGGCCGTGCCCCGCGTGACCCATCACCACGGTCTCATAGCCACCCGCGGCGGCGGCCTTAACAATCTCCTCAGCGGGTCGGCCCCAGACTACGTGTCCGTGCGCCGTCACGCCGAGGCTGCGCAGCAACTCCACGCCTTCGGCAGCGACCTGCGTGAACACCTCGGGCTCGACAATTGGGGTTTCGGTCCCATAGCCGCTGGGCAACAGCTCCCCGACCACCAGTACGTCCACCTGCGCCGCTGCGTGCGTCGCCAGGTCGGCGGCCTGCTTTGCGGCGTGGCGGCTAGGTTCGGACCCGTCATAAGCCAGTAGAATACGCGCCATCCGTCCTCCTCCGGGCCTCGCTGGCCACTCGTACTACAAGATACCCGGCCCGGGCCAAGCCGGGCCACCCGGTCCGATGCAATTGGCAATTGATCATTTGAAATGGTCAATTGCCAATTGCTCCGTCCTCGTTCCGGCTGCGCCGGGTCAAGGCCAATGCCGTTCAAATGAGAGCCAGGAAAGGGGCCCGAGAGTAAGGGTAAGATTGATCCCTGAAAGAGCGGGTAGCGTGCCAGTACCGCCTATTCGCTTGCCGAATAATCAATCATACTCTTACTCTTACTCTTACTCTTACGCTTACTCTTACTCTCACTCCGCCCCCAGATGAACGGTATCGGGGCTACGGCGTGATCACGTCCACCGCCACCGGAGTGGAGAGCAGCACGTAGAGCACGCCCGCCCCCAGAATCGCGATGGCGACACTAAAGAGCAGTATCCAGCGGCTGTTCGGCTCGTAGCTTTCCGAGTCGATCGCGCGCCGGATGGCGTGGTACTGCGCGGTAGAGAGCACCACCGTGGCCAGCCCGAACAACGCGAAGAGGAGCCCCAGCATCCAGCCGTGCGTGTGCCCCTGAATCGCCGCCGGCAGCAGGTACCGGAGCCTCACGATCACGACGCCGAAACCCATGAGCGCGATAGCCGTGCGCATCCAGGCCAGATAGGTCCGTTCGTTGGCCAGGTGGTCTCTCACCCGCGCCGCGTTTCTGCTGCGTCCGTTCTCGCTCATCCCGGCAGTCGCTCCCTTCAGCGAGGAATGCCTCCCTGTCGTGGAGAATCGGCCAGGGACGCGCGTATCTCCTGCCCGGATCTTGTCGTTTATGCTAAGGAATTACGCGAGTCGCCGCAATCACCAAGGAGAACCCGATGCCGGCATGTGTGAACCACCCGTACCAGGAAGCGCAGCAGCCCTGCCCGGACTGCGGCCTTCCGTTCTGCAGCGCCTGTCTGGTAGAGTTCCTGGGACAGCGGATCTGCGGCCCCTGCCGGGACCGGCGACTGGCGCAGATGCAGGGAGGAGCGCCGCCCACCGACGCGCCTCTGGCCGGCACCAACACGGTGGACATCGGGGGCTGGACCGCCGCGGGCTGGCAGATCATTAAGGATGACTTGCTAACCTTTTCGCTCGCCATGGTGGTTGCCGGGCTGATCAGCGTGTGTACCTGCTTGATCGCACTTCCGGCGATGTCGGTCGGGATGTTGATGATGGCCTATCGAAAGATGACCACGGGCTACGTAGAGTTCGGCAACCTCTTCGATGGCTTCCGCCGGTTCGGGAATGCACTCGGCACGTTCCTATTACTGGTCCTCGCCGGCGGGGTGGTAGGTCTGGTGCTCTCCATCCCCGTATTCATCGTTCAAGCGGCAACGGGGGAGAAGTCCGGGGCCACCATCAGCGTCAACCTGGTCTGCCAGTTGATCTCCTCGGTCGCCTCGCTGGTGATGGCGGGCGCCACGCTCTTCGCGTTGCCGCACGTGGCGGCCCGCAACGCCGGTCCCGTGGAAGCGATCACCGCGTCCATTGCGGTGTGCCGCCGGAATCTTCCAATGTATACGCTGCTGGCCTTTCTGTGGCAGCTACTGAGCAACCTGGGGCTCCTGGCGTGCTGCGTGGGGGTGCTGGTCACGGCCTCCCTCGTCACCGCCGCCGAGGCCAAGGCGTACGCGGATCACTTCGGTATTCGAGGCTGGGATAGCGATCTGCGGCGCTAGGCGATCTGCGCCCGGCGCGGGGCGCTTGGCTTCGAGAATGAACCTGCAGAAGGGGTGGCGGAGTTGACTCCGCCACCCCTCTGTATCATTGAGCCGAGCATTGAGTGCGAACAAAGTCGGAGTAATGGATCGGAGCAACGGACTGGTAAAGTAGGCGAGTCGCAGTCTCGTGGCTTCCGCATTGCTCCAGCACGGTCCTCCTCCTGCGGCGTTAGCTGCCGCGGCGCGGCTCAGTAACCGCGGTGAGATTTGATCAGCGCTTCCAATTCCTCGTCGTAGATGTACGTGTGCCGCCCCAACACCCAGACGTCGCTCACCTTGCGCTGGCGGATCCACTCGTGCACGGTTTGCGATTGGGCGTTCACCCCCGCAGCCCGCAGGCGGCGGACACTCTCGGTCATCGTCAGATACTGCACCGCTGGCCTCCCAACCCGCCCCCGTTGGGCGTGTTCCCCTTCGAACTGATTGGTAACGACCTATAGACCCCGTATCTCGGCGGCCGCTCCCATCAGTTCATTCGCTGCCTTCCATCTTCGGTTCGTTTGTTAGTTTCTTCGTACCCGTTTCCGGCCGCGGACCAAGCCTCCCACTACTACCCCATCTATCCCGAAGCTGAAGCGGGCTTCTGCCTGATCAAAGGGCGTCCCGTCACACGACCGCCCCGATCTATCCGTTCATCCGAATTAGTGGATGAATGCTCCGGATGCCGATATAATACGTGAAGCCCGACCGCCCGGCGGTCCGTCAGATCGGTACCAGTAACGATGTACATCCGCGACTACTTCACCCAGGACCGGCCCGTTTTCTCCTTCGAGTTCTTCCCGCCCAAAACCGAGGAGGGGCTCAAGAACCTGTACGGCACCATCGCGGAGCTGGCGGCGTTGAAGCCTTCCTTCGTCTCGGTCACCTACGGGGCGGGCGGAAGCACGCGCGACCTGACGGTAGACCTGACGTCGCGCATCAAGCGAGAGATCGGCATCGAGGCGATGGCGCACCTCACGTGCGTGGGGCACAGCTCTGCCGAGATCGCGAGCGTGGTCGACCGCCTGCGCGAGGCCGGCATCGAGAACATCCTCGCCCTCCGCGGCGATCCGCCCAAGGGCGAAACTCAGTTCGTGCGGCCGGAGGACGGCTTCGGTTACTCGCAGGAACTGGCGGGCTTCCTCCGCTCCCGCTACCAGGACACCCTCTGCCTGGGCGGCGCCTGCTATCCCGAGGGACACGTCGAGGCGGCGTGCAAAGATGACGACCTCCGGCACCTCAAGGCGAAAGTGGACGCCGGAGTGGACTTCCTGGTGACCCAGCTCTTCTTCGATCCCCAGGATTACTTCCGCTTCGTGGAGCGCGCGCGGGCTATTGGAATTACCCTCCCCATCGTGCCCGGGATCATGCCGGTCACCAACGTCACGCAGTTGGAGCGCTTCACCACCATGTGCGGCGCCCGCATCCCGGACGCACTCCGCGAGCGCCTGGAAAGAGTGCGCGACGACGAACAGGCGGTAGTCAGCACCGGCATCGAGTGGGCCACGGAACAGTGCCGAGCTCTGCTGGAAGGCGGCGCGCCCGGCATCCACTTCTACACCCTCAATCGCTCCCTCTCCACGCGGATGGTGTACCTGAACCTTCAAGGTTAGGGGCTGGGGGACGCAATTTGAAGTTTTAGATTTTCGATTTCCGATTTCAAATTGCACCCACTCCTCGCGTAGTGCGAATCCAACGAACCGCAACAGTTCGGCCCTCGGAATGTAGCAGGAGTTCCGAAGCCGCAAGTCGAACTGCTAGATCAGCCTGTTTTTGAGCGGCGACGTGCGAGTTCCGGATCCTTGAATCCCTGCATCATACGGCTGTCCCGGGTGGCGATGGGCTCGGAGTTCCAGGTCATCCTGGTAGGCGACGACCGGGAGCATCTGGGCGAAGTGGCCCACTACGTATTGGACGAGGTGGAAGCGCTGGAAGCGCGCCTCAGCCACTACCGGCCGGACAGCGAGATCTGCGACCTGAACGTGCGCGCGGCGTTTGAGCCGGTGTTGATGGAGTGGTCCATCTTCGAGCTCCTCCGCCGGTGCGTGGAGTTCAGCGAGCAGACGGACGGGGCGTTCGATTGCACGGCGGGGCCGCTCATTCGCTGCTGGGGGTTCTTTCGCGGCCAGGGGAAGCTCGCCGAGCCGGAGGCGGTGCAGGAAGCACTGGCGGTGGTCGGCTCCCGGTTGCTGGAGTTGAACGCGGCGGAGCGGACGGTCCGGTTCCGGCGGGAAGGGATGCAGGTCCACCTGGGCGGCATCGGTAAAGGATACGCGGTGGACGAGGCGGTGGCCTGGCTGCGGCGCCTCGGGGTGGAGGCCGCGCTGGTCCACGGCGGCACGAGTACGATTTACGCCCTGGGGGCTCCTCCCGGGCAAGACGCGTGGGAGATCGGGCTCCGGGACCCCACCGATCCGGAGCAGCGCCTGGGAGTGGTGCGCCTGCGAGACCAGGCGCTCTCCACTTCCGGCGACTACGAGCAGTTTTTCGAGGTAGACGGCAAGCGGTACAGTCACATCCTGGATCCCAGGACCGGCTACCCCGCCGTAGGGATGCGGAGCGCCACGGTGATCGCGAAGAGCGCCACCGATACGGACGCGCTCTCCACTGCGGCCTTTGTGCTGGGCGAAGAGGCGGCCCGGCGATTGTGCGAGAGATACCCGGGAACGGGGGCCGTTCTGGTTCCAGCCCCTGGGAGAAACGAATCGACGGAGATCGTCGTATTGGGTGACGTAGATTTCACCTTGCGCGGCGGCTCACCGACGACCGAGGAGACTGATTCCAAATGAACGACGAACAGAATGTTTCTCGTCGCAGCCTGCTGAAGAACAGCGGGGCGGCGGCCCTGGCCATGACCATGCCGGTCTCCGTGGCGCGTGCAATGTATGCCGCCGAAGACCCGCGCGCTGCCGCAGCAGACGCGGCAAAGGAAGCCAAGAAGTCTGACAAGGTTCGCATCGCCTGGATCGGCTCCGGCACTCAGGGCCGCAACGACCTCAGCAAGCTCGTCCGCATGCCCAACGTCGAGATCGTGGCCATCGCCGACATCTTCGACCCGAACCGCGAGCTCGGCCTGAAGATGGCCGGCCCGCAGTGCCAGGGCTATTCCGACTACCGCAAGATGCTGGAGCGGAAAGACATCGACGGCGTCGGCATCGCCACCCCGCTCTACCTGCACGCCCCGATGGCCATCGACGTGCTGGAGTCCGGCAAGAACGTCTACGTCGAGAAGTTGATGGCCTACACGGTGGAAGACGCCAAGAAGATGGCGCGCACCGCGGAGCGCACCGGCAAGATCATGCAGATCGGCCACCAGCGCCGCTACAGCGTGGACTACCACCACGCGCTGGACCTGCTGGCCAAGAAGCAGTACTTCGGCGAGATCACCCAGGTGCGCGCGGAATGGAACCGCCGCAACAACTGGCGCCGCCCGCTGCCCAAGGACCACGCCGGTTGGAGCGAGAAGGACCTGGACAAGCTCCTGAACTGGCGCCTCTACAAGGAGCGCTCCCGCGGCCTGATGGCCGAGCTCGGCAGCCACCAGATCGACGTCTCCAACTGGTTCATGGGCCAGTACGCCGCCAACGTCGCCGCGAAGGCCGGCACCCCGATGCCGCCCGCGAACCGCACCGACCTCCACCCCGTCGCCGTGGTTGGCCTCGGCGGCATTAACTACTGGAAGGACGGCCGCGAGGTCAACGACAATGTCCAGGTCGTCTTCGAGTATCCCACCGGTCAGAAGCTGATCTACCAGTCCATCGAGACCAACCAGTACCTCGGCTTCAGCGAAACCTTCATGGGCCGCAACGGCACCCTCGTCACCAGCGAGGAAAAGGGCCGCAGCATGATGTTCCGCGAGCCGGGCGTGGAAGAGTTCGGCTTCGAGAAGTACTCCGACAACAAGACCAAGTCCAACGGTAAGGAAGCCATCGTTCTGGACGCCGGCGCCACCACCAAGCAGGACAAGCGCCAGGGCGCCGGCGGGCAGGCGCTGGCGGGTTCCACCGGCGATGCGGCCACCAAGGACAACTGGTACCTGGCACTGGAAGACTGGGTAGACTGCATCCGAACCAACCGCGCCCCGTTCTGCGATCACCGCATCGGCATGGCGGACGTAGCCTGCGTCATCGCCGCCAACGAGGCGATGGAGAAGGGCAAGCGCGTCGTCATCCCGGACACCGCGTTCCACCTGTAGGTCCGGCTCCTAACGCCAAACCGCTAACCGAGAAAGGGTCTGAGTTCACGGACTCAGACCCTTTCTCTCGTTCCGCCCGGCGCACGATAGGGAAAGGGGACTCCGTCCCGGCCCGCGAACTGAGCAACGGCTTACCGCCCGGACCTGCTCCCAACTAACTCACGGCAACCCCCGCCGACCTCCACTCCCACTCCTCGCAGATAGAGTCAGCTTATGTCCGCCACCGCCTCCGACAGCTCCAAACGACAGATGTGGTACCACGGGATCGACCGGTACTGCTGGGTCGTCCTGCTCATTGCCGCCCTCGGCTGGCTCTTCGACACGATGGACCAGAACCTCTTCAACCTGGTTCGCGCGCCCTCGCTGACCGATCTGATGCGCTCCTCGATTGCGGACCCGGCCCTGCTGGCGGCCGAGGTCAAGTCCAAGGGCGGCATCATCACCAGCATCTTCCTGATCGGGTGGTCGCTGGGCGGCTTCATCTTCGGGATGTTGGGCGACCGGATCGGCCGCACCGGCACGATGATGCTCACGATCCTGATCTACGCGGTCTTCACCGGGTTGAGCGGGGCGCCCTTTGTGCAGAGTTGGGAGACCTACGCCTTCATGCGGTTCATGACGGCCGTGGGCGTAGGCGGCGAGTGGGCGGCCGGCGCGGCCCTCGTGGCGGAAGTGTTCCCCAACCGCTCCCGCCCCATGGCGCTGGGCTTGCTGCAGGCCCTCTCCGCGGTGGGCAACATGATGGCCTCGGTCATCACCCTGATCTTGAGTAACCCGCACCTCGTGAAGGGCGGGATCGAGCAGAACTGGCGGGTCGCCTACTTCGTGGGCGCGGTGCCGGCGCTCCTGGTACTCTGGATCCGCAAGGCGGTCAAAGAGCCGGAAGCGTGGCACGAAGCGAAGTCGGTGGGCCAGGAGTTGGGGAACATCGGGGAGTTGTTCAGGCATCCGGTGCTCCGGCGCAACACCATCGCCGCGATGCTGATGGCTACGGCGGGCGTCGGCGCGCTGTGGGGCGTCGGCTTCTTCAGCACCGACCTGGTGCGCGCGGAGCTGAAGCCGTTCATCGGCACGGTGCTCGCCAACGGCACCACCCTGACGAAGGAGACGGTAGGGCAGCAGGTAAGCACGATGTTCTTGCTGCAGAACCTGGGGGCGTTCTTCGGAATGTACCTCTTCGCGCTGCACTCGGAGCGCACCAACCGCCGCACCGCCCTGTTTGTCTGGTTCGCTGCCGCCTGGGCGTCCGTGCTCACCTTCTTCTGGTCCGTCGGCGGCGCCGGCGACCAGGCCCTGGGGCGCGCCCTGATGCTCGCCCCGGTGATGGGCTTCTGCACGCTGGGCCCGCTCTCCGGCTTCACCATCTACTTCCCGGAGCTTTTCCCCACCCGCCTGCGCACCACCGGCTGCGGCTTCTGCTACAACGCGGCGCGCATCCTCGCCGCGGTGGCGCCCTGGGCGCTGGGGTCGCTGGCACCCTACTTCGTCAGCCAGGGCTTCAAAGCCGGTGAAGGCATGCCGATGGCCGCAACGGTGGTCACCTGCATCTACATCCTGGGCTTCGTCGGAACCGCGATGGGACCGGAGACCAAGGGCAAGCCCCTTCCCGCGTAGCTCTTCGGACATCAAAAGTCACCGCCGATGCACGCCGATAGACGCCGAAAGGGGAAGGATCGAGGCTGGCTCCGAATTCGCAGGGATAACATCCTGCCGCCACTGGCCTCTTTAATCTTTCCATTTTCTCTGTCGGCGTTCATCGGCGTCTATCGGCGGTTTCTTTCTTCTCGGCTGTCTCCGTGGACGCTGCGTTGAATAGGAACGGTATGGATCGTCGACAATTGCTAGCGGTTGCTGCGGGGGCCGTGCTGTGGGACGGCTCCGGGGAGGCGGCGGAGCGCGTGAAGAGCGAGGCGAAGGACGGGCGGATCGACCTCGCTTACGGCGAAAGATTGGTCGCCAGCTACCTCCAGCAGCCGGTGTCCGGGCCTGCAGGCACCGCTCCCCTCTTCACGCGCGGCGGCTACCTCCACCCGCTGCACGCCCCCAACGGCGCCCTCGTCACCGACGACTTCCCCGCCGACCATCCGCACCAGCGGGGCGTCTTCTTCGCCTGGACCAAGACCGAAGTCGGCGATCTGCATCCGGATTTCTGGAACCTCGGCAGCGGCACGGGCCGAATCCGCTCCACCACTGCGAAGGGGGTCGAAAGAGGTCTCGAGGCGACTCACCTCTGGGAAATGCATCGCGGGGACGCATGGGAGCCGGTGCTGGACGAGACGTGGCGGATCTCGCTGCGGCCACCCACGTTCGCGGACTCGCAGGCCCCGGACGCCGCCTACGTACTTGATTTCACGAGCCGCCAAACCCCCCGCGTGCCGGTGCAGTTGCCCATCTACCGGTACGGCGGCATGTGCGTGCGCGGCGCCGCGGCCTGGAACCATAAGGGCGGTCCCTTGCGCGTGCTGACGTCCGAAGGGCAGGACTTAACTACCGCCGAGAACACCCGTGCCCGGTGGGCCGATATGAGTGGCCCGGTGGGCAACCTGGAGGCCGGCGTCGCCCTGCTAGAGCACCCATCCAACCTCCGCGCGCCAAACCTTCTGCGCGTACCGCCGGAGAACCCGTACGTGGTCTATTGCCCCTCCAAGGGGGAAGCACTCACGCTGGAAGCCGGAAAGACCTACACCTTCCGCTATCGCCTCGTAGCCCACAACGGCACTGCCGACGCAGCGAAGTTGAACCGCCTGTGGGACGAGTTTGCCAGGACTTAGCGGTCCAGAGTTCCCGGCGGCAAGAGGCACCGTGAAGGGATACCGTCTATCAAAAATGGTGTCATTGCAAGCGGCCTCGGCTCTTCAACGAATCTGAACAGCAACCACGTGGCCGCGTGGCAAGCCCGACCGTGGCGGGGTAGTGCTCCGCGGAACTGCCTCGGATTAGCTGTAGTCGGACGGATGCCCACTGCCCTTGGAACGGCGCGGCTTCGCAATGACTTGGCTGGGCGGCAGCACTTTGCGGTAGGCCGCCAGGGGAGGAGCCCCCCCTGGCTATATCAGAAGTGGCCGGACGGGCTCTCGGGTTGCGAAAAGCCGGTCCTTCTTGCCTGGGCGTTCCGGGCTGCTAATTACCGGAGGGGGCTGCCACCGCGGCATCGCCTGCGCGAGTCGCGGACCGCGGCATCCCCTCCCAAAGCCTAACGCTCAACGCCTGACGCCTACTTGGGATTGGCGTTATGGCGGATCACCAGCACCGGACAGAGGGCGCGGTGCAGCACCCGCTCGGTAACGCTGCCGATGAGGCGGTCGTAGCCGTTGTCCAGGCTCACCCCGCGGCTGCCCATCACGATCAGGTCATACTCGCCGTCTTCCGCTTCCTTCAGGATCGCTTCGGCCGCGGGTCCTTCGATCACCTTGCCCTCAGCACACGGGGAGCCGTCTTGCTTCACCGCCCCGGCCACGTCCTGCAGGGCTTTCTTTGCGCGGCTCTGGATGCGGGCGTGGATGGCGTCGCGCACTTCCCCGGACAGCTCTTCGCTGTCGGCATATTGATATTCCACCGCGACCACCGGACACACCGTGCCGCCGTGGTGCGACGCGATGTCCGCCGCAACCTTCGCGGCTTCGATGGAATGCTTCGACCCATCGCACGGAAGCAAAATCTTCTTGAACATTTATCCGTTCCTCTAGTCCGTCTCCGGCCTATCGCGCGCCGACCTGATCGCTGCGTCGCCGCGCCGCGAGCGGTCTCGCTCCAACTGGCGGGAGTTCCCAACGGTAAAAAGTATACCCGCGCTGCCGGGCAACCGGCGGGGAAAGGAGAGGTTCCTCTGGGCAGCGAACGGTGGGGAGAACAGAATAAGCTCTGGAGCGACGATGCAAGAGGAGTATCCAGTGCGTAACGGCGAGGCGAGGGATCCTGCACAATTCGTGATCGGGGTAGACCTGGGGGGCACCAACGCCCGGGCCGCCCTGATTACCCGCGAGGGCCACATCGCGCGTCAGGCGCGCCGCCCGTCGCTGCAGGACCAGCCGCCGGACGCCACCCTCGGCCAGATCGTCGAGGCGTGCCGCGAGGTGATTGCGGCCGAAGGAATCGCCGCCGGCCAGGTGGGAGGGGTGGGGATCGGGCTTCCCGGAATCATGGATATCCACACCGGCGTCTGCTTTTGGTCGCCCAACTTCGCGCAGTGGCAGAACGTCCCCATCGGCCCTACCGTCGGAGCCGGCCTGGGGATCCCCGCCTTCATCCTCAACGACGCCAAGTGCGCCGCCCTGGGAGAATTGGTCTACGGCGCCGGCAAGGGCGTGCGGAACATGGTGATGATCACCCTCGGCACCGGCATCGGCGGCGCCTTCGTGGTGGACGGAAAGCTGCTGATCGGTCCCAACGGCTCCATCGGCGAAGTGGGGCACCAGACCCTGGACCCCAACGGCCCCCGCTGCGGCTGCGGCAACTTCGGCTGCTGGGAAGCGATGTGCGCCCGGGACGCCATCATCGACCTCGCCGACCGCAAGCTCCAGGCCGGCCGTCCCTCTCTACTGCGTGAGCTGGCTCCCCGCGGCGGAGTCACCCCGGAGCTCGTAAGCCGGGCGGCGGCGGAGAACGACGCGGTCGCCCTCGAAGTATTCAACGAGATCGGGTTCCTCCTGGGGGTGGGAGTGGCGGGCTTGATCAACATCCTCAACCCGGAGCGCTTCGTCATCGGCGGCGGCATCTCGCAGGCCGGGGAGTTGCTCTTCGGTCCGATCCGCCGCACGGTAGACCGCCGCGCCGTGCCGATGCAGCGTAAGACCGCCGAGATCGTCCCCGCCCTGTTAGGCGACAACGCGGGCGTGATGGGCGCCGCGGCGTTGGTGCTGGACCGCCTGGACGGCATCACGTCCGCGCTCTGACGCGTGCTCGAAATAACGCCCTATGAAAAGCGTGTCGATGATCCACCGGGCGGCCACCCTGCTCCTGTTCACCGGAGGGGCGCAGTTTGCCGCGCTGGCGGATGCGGCACTCCCCGCCTCTCCCGTGCCGGCGCGCGCCCGAGCCGGCGCCGTGTCCCTAACCCTGCGACAAACCGAGGTGCGGCATTCGGCCACCTCGCACCCAGGACCCACCGGCGCGGCCGGAAAGGTCGTGCACGAGGTGGAAGCACGGCTGGAGCTTCGATTGAGCGCCCCCTCCGCCCCGGACGTGGAGGCCGTGCTTCGGGGGTCAGTCGCACCCACGGCTCGCTTCCGCATCGTCGACGACCGGGGGACGGAAAGTCGCAAGGTGACCGCGGAGGTAGTGGAGATCGATGACGAGCCCCTGCTGCGGCTTGCAGTCACCGGCCTATCTCCCACTGCTACCTCGCTCCGCCTCGTCGAAGGAGAGCTGATCGCCTATCCGCAGGTCCGCCGGATGCGATTCCAGGTCCCCTGGCAGAAGGACGACGTGCCGCTGAGTGTGGACTATCAGGGGGGGCGGGCGACGCTCCAGCGCTTCAAACTGATTGCGGAAGACAGTACCCTCTGGGTGAGCGTGCGGCCTCCGGCCGGATTCCAGGTGGCCCCGCTTTCCACACCCGGCTCGATCGCCGCGCAAGCGGTGGACATGTACGGCAACCTGGTGAACCGCGGCGGCATCACGGAGGTGGAGCAGACCCGCAGCGGCGACGAGCCGGAGTTCCGCTTCCAGGCGCCCGCAATGCGCAACACCCCGTCTCGCCTGGTGCTGGACGTGCTCTGTACCTCCGGCGAGCCCCGCGCCGTGCCGTTCACCCTCCGGAACGTGCCGCTCCCCAGGCGCTAGCCTCGAAGCGATACAGGCCTTACCGTAGCGAACGGGCGCCGGCCGTTCGGGCACTCGATCTGGTAGCTCGTGGCGCAGAGCCCGGCATCATACGCGGGTACGGCGGTGCGAGAGGGTTCACCGTCTCTATTGCTCGAACGGTCAGCGACCGGTCGCTACGGTTTGCCTGCAACACCACGGTAGCCGTCAACCGAGCCGGATTATGCCACCCGAGCTTCGCTCGCGCCGCTCAACGGTCGAACAGCGACGAGATCCGGGCCATGGACAATCGCAGCGGCCGGTAGACGTAATAGAGCGGGAAGAGCGGGTCGGGAAGCGAGAGAGCCTCCCAATCCGCCAGCGTTGGGGTAAACGCCATCCCGAGGGTGTATCGCAGCCGGTCCCGAAAGGCTTCCCGCGACCGGAGGTAGACGGCGGTCTCCGCGCGTGGTCCCGGCGTGCTGCCGGCCGGAAGTTGGAGCCAACCAACGCACGCCGTAACCAACTCCGCAATGGTACGGTCGGCGTCGATCAACGTCCGGATCCGCACGGGCAGCGCCGTGCCCAATACCTCAGCCGCCGTGGCGAGGCTAAACAGCAACAGCCGCGTGCTGCGCAGGTCGCGGGCCTGCGTCAACAACAGCTCCCAGTCCAGGTCCGGATTCGTCGCCAGCACTCGATCCAGATCCAGCACCCACTTGAGCTTGCTCCAGGCGTGTTTCGAGCCATGGATGCAGAGGATCAGCAGCAGATCCTCCGGAGCGACCGAAGGCACGGTACGGCCGCAGAGCTGCACGGTCCTCGCCCGGCGGAACACGCCGTCCAGGTCCAGCGGGAAGCTGAACACACGCTCCCGGACCGCCCAATGGATCTCGACGGGCACTCCCCGATCCGGAAGATCGAACCAGCACTCACACTCCGCCCGATAAAACGCGCGCTCGCGAGCGGGGGTGAGCTTTGGAAATGCGTCGAAGCCGAGCGCGATCAGCTCGCGCCGCGTCTTCTGCAGGTCGCGTGGGTGAACCAGGAAATCCAGGTCCACGAACGTGCGGAGACCGAGCTGTCCATAAGCTTCCACCGCCAGGACCGGTCCCTTGTAAGGCACGATCGGGATCGCTCTCGAGGCGAAGTGCTCTACAATCCGCAGGAGTTGAGTGCTCAGGTGGAGGCTGGCTCGGTTCTCTTCCCGGCACTCGTGCCGCAGCGCCTGAAACACGTCTTCCGGCACCCTGCCGGCGGGAATGCGACGGAGGAACTGCAGCAGCAGCGGTGTAATCCCGTGCCGTGTTGCTTCCCGGTGCAGCAGTCGCCAGTCGAGGCCGGACGGAATCGCGGGAGACTCCGTCTCCGGCGCAAAGGCGCCCCGGGCTGCGTCTACCAATACGCGGAACTCAGTCGAGGCTGCTGACATCCGCTTCCACCAGGTTGGCAACCGCCTCCAACTCCGCCAGGGAGCGGCGGCGGGTTAGATAGCAGACCCGTCCGGAGCGAGCCAGGTCCGCGCAGGTAAGCAGGTGCTGCCGCAGCCGGTCCGGCGAGAGCAAGCGCTTGTGGAAGCTCTGGCGCACCAGCTCCCCCACGGCATCGACCGAAGCCGTAGCGCGCACCGAGTGCGCGTCACCAGTCCGTAGGAGGTAGATCCGGGACAGGGGAAGGGACGCCTCCGGCGCGGCGGACGCCACCTGCCAGCCCAGCTTTTCCTCCTCGGAATAGATCTGCGTGAGCGCCTCCGCTGGGCAGCCCACCGCCTCCGCCGACTCGGCGGTGAGCTTGAGCCGCGAAAACGCGGGCCAGACCCGCAGCCCACCTCCGGAAAAGTCGACCGGCACCAGTTCGTCCGAGACCACCGGATAACCTCGCGCGGAGAGCGCCGCCGTCATGGTCGACTTCCCCTCCCCGGACTCCCCCACAAACGCCACCGCCCGGCCGTGCATCAGCACCGCGCTGGCGTGCAGCAGCACCAGGTAGCCGCGCTGCTGCAGCAACGCACCCATCACAAAGCTGAGCACATAGTCGCGCAGCCGGCCCACTTCTACGCCAGGAGCCGGATCGACCACGACTTCCCGACCCTCCAGCAGCTGAAACGTCCCCAGGCCCTTCCAGCGGATCCGCACGGACGCGCCTTCGCTGCTCCACGAATACCAGGGCTCTTCCGGTCTCGACGGAGGCGGCTCCACGGCGCCGATCCGCAGACGGATGTCCGCCGTGCCCTCTGCCGGAGAAAGCTCCGGCAGAGGGATCTCTGAATCCAGAACGAGCCCGTAAGCGTAGTAGGTAAAAGCCATTCGGTCGACGAGGCGGAGGGGCAGCGTTAACCCGCGGCTGAGCTCTGAGTTTCGATGAGGCCTTCCTGCGAGAGCTCGCTCAGCAGGTGCAGCACCTCTGCGTGACAGCGCTCCGGATCCACGTCGTACTCCTTCAGCAGCGTTCCGCAGAGTTCACTCACCGGGGTAGGCTGCTGGATCAGGCTCCAAATGCGGCATCCCACCGGGTCCAGGCTGTAGTACCGCGCCGCCCGCATCCCCAGGATCATGACCTCCCCCTCCAGGTCTGTGGAGACCTGCTCCCGGCTAACAACGACAGTAGAGGTAAGGGACAACGGCTGGCTCATCGGGTGTCTCACGAGTAACAATCTACTTCCGGTGTCGGTTCCCGCTCGCCTTTACTCCAACCCACCTGCACGTCTCCACACCCCGCCCGGGCCGCTCTCGCTAAATCGAAAGCAGGAGGAAAGGCCCTTGGATCGCCGCGAATCCATTCCGGACGTCTGAACGCCGATTTTGTCTATCGTTCCATTTCAGAACAGAGTATCTACAAGGATCTCCAATGAAGAAGGAAGGCGGTCGGTTACAGGGGAACCGGTTACAGACGGGGTAAGCACCGATTCCGGAGACAGACATGGAACAGCATTCTAAGCCGGCACCTACTGCAAACACTTCCGAAGTGAAGCTCGAGTGGTCAACGCCACGGCTCCGAACCGAAGGCAATGTAGCGCAAGTTACGCTAGCTGTCAGTACCCCCTGATTGACTTTAGACAGGAATGCACGGTCCCTCGACTCCGGTCGAGGGCTTTTTGCTTATGTAGCAAGTGAGGTGCCGGACTGCAAGCAACCGATAACTCCTACTGGCACGGATACGCCCGGTAGAGGTACAACACGGCGCGTCCGTGAAGGCAACCTAACAGGAGATACCTATGGAACAGCACCACTCCCAGCCGCCGACCCCGGAAGCAGCCAACGCGAAGCGCGAATGGTCCACACCCCGCCTCCACACCGAGGGAAAGGTCATTGAAGTGACCCTCCAGCCCCTCGGCAGCAGCCGCGGCTAATCCCCGGTGAAACGGAAGGGCACCGGCATGCGCCCGGTGCCCTTCGATTCGCGGATCGAAAACCGCCAACTGCCGTGACTGGCGCCGGCTACAGCACCTGGATCAGCTTGTGCAACTGCGGCAGCACGCGCACCAGCGCCACGTATTCACTCGCAATCGAGTGCCAGCGCAGCATCGACTCGACGTCGGGAGCAGCGGTAACCGTGGCAAACGGAGTCACGGGCTGGAGGGTCAGGCTGACCGAAGGCGCTTCCTCCGCAAGAAGCTGGAGCGCACTCCTCACCTCCGCCTCGTCGGCGTCGGCGCTCACGATGAGCTTTGCAAACAGCCCCGGCCCCCCAGGACCCTGCTGCAGCACCACGCGGATGAACTCCCGGTGTCGCGTAAGCCAATCGGGAGTGGGATCGTAGGTGCAGGAGGGCGGCTTCAGGTCCATCGCTACCCAGTCCAGGTGTCCCACCACCCGCCGCAGGTGGTCCGCCAGGAGCCCATTGGTCTCTAAATAAGTCGGCAAACCAAAAGCCCGGACCTCCGGCAGCAGGGCTTCGAGAAACCGCGCGTGCAGCAGCGGCTCCCCGCCGGTGAAACTCACGGAGTGATGCGGCACCCTCGCCAGATGGCGGATCGGCCCCATCACCGCCTCCAGGTCTACCGGATTGTCCACCGGCCGGAACTCCCCGCTGCCGGGCACCGTCTCCACGCGTCCCGGCAACAGCGGACCCTTGGGCGCAGTGAGCGACTCCGGGCTATCGCACCAGGCGCAGCGCAGGTTGCAGCCGAAGAAGCGCACAAAGATCTGCCGCACGCCGATCAGTTCCGCCTCGCCCTGGATGCTGCTGAAGATCTCCACCAACCGGGCTTTCGGCTGCCGCCTCTCAAGCAAAGGAAAAGGGGCCTGGATTCCGGCAGGGGTATCACACGAAGTCATTTGCGCCACTGTACGTCAATTACCGGCAGGTTCCAAATCTATCGCATGACTATAACACGTTCCACGGAACCGCGAAGTAGCCTCGTCTCGGCATAGGCGGCCAGCCCACCCGCTAGCTCTCCGGCAGCCCGCTAGGAATGGTGCGGCCATCTCCAGCGACCGGGTCACGCAGCGGCGTCATAGCCTCGCATTCGCACGCAGAGGGGCCGGGGTCGTCTGACCCCGGCCCCTCTGCGATTTCGTTTGAGGAGCAAGGCAACGGCTTCAGCCGCCGTCACCCCATCTCCCAACTCCTATCTCCCATCCCCCGCTTAGTAGCGGTAGTGCGCCGGCTTGTAGGGGCCGCCCACCGGCACGCCGATGTACTCGGCCTGCTTCTCGGTGAGGGTGGTCAGCTTCACGCCCAGGTGGTCCAGGTGGAGGCGGGCCACTTCTTCGTCCAGGTGCTTCGGCAGGATGTACACCTTGTTCTCGTACTTCCCATTGTTCTGGTGCAGCTCCAGCTGGGCGATCACCTGGTTGGTGAACGAAGCGGACATCACGAAGCTCGGGTGGCCGGTGGCGCAGCCGAGGTTCAGCAGGCGGCCTTCCGCCAGGATCATCACGCTGTGGCCGTCCGGGAACACCCACTCGTCGTACTGCGGCTTGATGTTGATCTTCTGGATACCGGCGACTTTCTTCAGGCCGGCCATGTCGATCTCGTTGTCGAAGTGGCCGATGTTCCCCACGATGGCCTTGTCCTTCATCTGCGCCATGTGCTCGGCGGTGATGATGTTGAAGTTGCCGGTAGTGGTCACGAACAGGTCCGCGGTACCCACGAAGTCTTCCAGCGGGGCGACCTGGTAGCCTTCCATCGCCGCCTGCAGGGCGCAGATCGGGTCGATCTCGGTGACGATCACGCGGCAGCCCTGGCCGCGAAGGGCCTGGGCACAGCCCTTGCCCACCTCGCCGTAGCCGCACACCACGGCCACCTTACCGCCCAGCATCACGTCCGTCGCGCGGCAGAGGCCGTCCGTGAGGGAGTGGCGGCAGCCGTAGATGTTGTCGAACTTGCTCTTGGTGACGGAGTCGTTCACGTTGATGGCGGGGAAGAGCAGCTTGCCGGCCTCTTCCATCTGGTAGAGGCGATGGACGCCGGTGGTGGTCTCTTCGCTCACGCCGCGCATGCCGGCGGCGACCTTCGTCCAGCGGCCCGGGTTCTTCGCCTGCTCGTCGCGGAGGAGCTGCAGGATCACGCCCCACTCTTCCGGATCGTTGTCCGGATCGAACGCGGGCACGGCGCCGGCCTTCTCGAACTCCACGCCCTTGTGGATGAGGAGGGTGGCGTCGCCGCCGTCGTCCACGATCAACTCAGGGCCGCTGCCGTCCGGCCAGATCAGCGCCTGCTCGGTGCACCACCAGTACTCTTCCAGCGTCTCACCCTTCCAGGCGAAGACCGGGATGCCCTGCGGGTGCTCCGGCGTGCCGCCCGACTCCGGCCGTCCGACGACCACTGCCGCGGCGGCATGGTCCTGGGTGGAGAAGATGTTGCAGGAAACCCAGCGCACGTCCGCGCCGAGCGCCACCAGCGTCTCGATGAGGACGGCGGTCTGGATGGTCATGTGCAGGCTGCCCATGATCTTCGCGCCGGCGAGGGGCTTCAGCCCTTCGTAGCGGGCACGCAGCGCCATCAGACCGGGCATCTCCTGCTCGGCAAGGCGCATTTCCTTGCGGCCGAACTCCGCGAGGGAGAGGTCGGCGACCTTATACGGCGGGCGGACTTCGGTTCCGTTCGCGCCGATCGTCGTGATCGGCTCCAGTACGGCAGTGCTCATCGGTACTCCTTGAGAGAGGTCTAGGTGTTCAGGGGTTAGGAAATTTGCAATTGAAAATTTCCAATTTCAGATTTTCAATTGCCGGACCGGCCACTTCGCGTCGCCGTGGCGGCGAACAGGGCGGGGCCTTTGACTTCGGGGTCGGAGGGCAAAGCGTGATACCGGCCGTTTTCCAGACCGGCGTGAGCGAGGAAACGCTGGAGCTGCGGCTCCGAGAAGCCGAGCCAGACGTGTCCCATCTGCTGCTGGAACTCCTCGCGCTCGTGCGGCAGCATGTCCACGATCAGCAGCTTGCCGCCCGGCTTGAGCACGCGGGCTACCTCGCTGAGCACCCGCGCCACGTCCGGTACGTAATGCAGCACCAGCACCAGCAGGGCGGCGTCCAGGGCGCCATCTAACACCGGCAAGGCTTCCAGCTCGCCCTGGCGCACGTCCACGTTATCGGTAGCGCCCAACCGCTCACACGCGGTGGCCAGCATCTCGTTGGAGCCGTCCACCGCGATCACCCGCTCCACGAACGGGGCGATCGTGGCGGTCACCAGGCCGGTGCCGCAGCCGAGATCGCCCACGGTCCAGCGGTCGTTCAACAGACCGAGCAGGGCGTGGAGGTGGAACGAGTGGCCGAACAGCTCGTCGCGGAGGTGGTCCCATTCGCCGGCCGCCGAGGAGAAGAACTCGCGCGCCTTGCTGCGGCGGCTGGTCAGCACCCCGTCCACGCGGGCGTCGTCCTGCACCACAATGGGGCTCTCCCCCAACTCCTCCTGGATCAGCGCCCAGAGGCTGCGCGCGTCCGGCTCCAGGTCCGCGGCGGTCATCCCGTAAAACCGGCTGGTGCCGTCCCGCCGGGAAGTGATCCAGTCGTCGTCCAGCAGCGCCTTCAGGTGCCGGCTCACGGTGGATTGCGGCAGTTGGAGCACCGAGCACAACTCCGAAACCGTCAACTCCTGGCGCGCGAGCAGGCGCAGCACCCGGCAGCGGGTGACGTCCGACATCGTGGCCATATGTTTCAGGAGCGCGGGCTGGGTCATCTGGGCTCGTTCATCCATCCGTCCATCCGGATAGAGTGTTGCACGAAACCGCGGGGATGTCAACGGTCTGCACCCGAGGCCGGGGAAAAAAGGGGATCCGCGAGATGGGCTGGAGATCAGGGGATGTTTGAAACCCGAGGGAGAGATTCGGTTCAGAATGGATATTCAAGTCCTCGTCGCCAGCGTCCAATCACTTATGAGCCGGAACTTCCTACCCGCTGCCCTCACCCTTACGGTCTTCCTGGGCGCCTCCGCGCAGGCGAAGCCCGCCTACAAGAAGGCGCTCTCGGACCACTACGGGCCACTCCTCGCGCGCAGCCTGGACCAGTGCGGCACGTGCCATGCTGCGGAGAAGGGGGACGAGCCGAAGTTCAACACCTCCCTTGCCAACCCGCACAACGCGTTCGGCGCGCGGCTGATGGCGGTGGCCGCGGAGCTGGTGAAGAAGCGGAAGCCCACGGACATCGTGACCCGCCTGGACGCAGTCGCCGGCGAGGACACGGATAAGGACGGCGCCCCGAACCTCGCGGAGCTGCTCACCGGCCACCAGCCCGGGAGTGCCAAAGACCGGCCGACCACGGCGGAGCTGGCGACGCTGCCGAAGCTGAAGGCGGAGTTAGCCCACTTCCGCGCGGCCTACCCCTGGAAGCCGTTCGAGTCGGTGCGCCGGCCGGCGGTTCCGAAAGTGAAAAACGCCGCCTGGGTGCGCAATCCGATTGATGCCTTCGTCGCGGCGGAGCACGAGGCGCGCGGGCTCAGGCCGCGGCCGGAAGCGCCGCGGGAAGTCCTCCTGCGCCGGGTCTACCTGGACCTCATCGGCCTTCCCCCCACCCGCGAAGAGCAGACCGCCTTCCTGGCCGATCGCTCGCCGGACGCGTACGAGAAGGTGGTCGACCGCCTCCTAACCTCGCCCCGCTACGGCGAGCGCTGGGGCCGGCACTGGATGGACGTGTGGCGCTACAGCGATTGGGACGGCTACGGTGAAGAGGTGCGCAACAGCCAGCGGCACATCTGGCGCTGGCGCGACTGGATCATCGACTCCCTGAACGCGGACAAAGGCTATGACCGGATGGTCCAGGAGATGCTGGCCGGCGATGAGCTGGCGCCCGGCGATCCGCAGGTGCTTCCCGCCACCGGCTTCCTGGTGCGCAACTGGTACGTCTTCAGCCGCCACGAAACGCTCACCAAGATGGTGGAGGGCACCAGCAAGGCATTCCTCGGGATGACCGTCAACTGCGCCCGCTGCCACGACCACAAGTTCGACCCGATCTCCCAGCAGGAGTACTTCAACTTCCGCGCCTTCTTCGAGCCGTACGACGTGCGCACCGACCGCCTCCCCGGCCAGCCGGACCTCGCCAAGGACGGCCTCCCGCACATCTTCGACGCCGACCCCAAGGCGGAGACGTTCCTCCTCATCCGCGGCGATGACCGCAAGCCGGACAAGAACCGTCCCGCCCTCCCGGGCGTCCCCGCAGCCTTCGGTGGCCCCAGCCTCAAGATCGATCCGGTGCCGCTGCCGCTGACCGCGCGCGTGCCGGACAAGCGCCCCTTCGTCGTACAGGAAGCGCTCACCGCGGCGGCGGAGGCGGTGACCTCCGCCCAACGCAAGCTCGGGGAAGTACGGCAATCGCTGGGTGCGCTGGAAGCGGCGGCCTCCGCCGGCTCCGCGGATAGCCAGAAGGCCCTCGCTACCGCGCGGGAGGCGCTCCAACTCGCCGAGTTAACCGAGAGCGCGGCAACCACGAAACAGACCGCCTTACAAGCAGTGCTTCGCGCCGAGCAACTGGAAGATGCGGGCAAAAAAGACGCCCCGGAGTGGAAAGACGCCGCCACCGCCGCGTTGACCGCCCAACGTACCGCCGCCCTCGCGGACGGAAAGCTAAGCCGCCTGACCGCGGAGCGAGAGCTGCGCGCCGCCGAAGCCGAAGCGCAGAAGGCCACCACCCCGAAGACGACTGCCGCACTGGACGCCGCGAAGAAGAAGCTGGCGGCGGCGGAAACGGCGCTGACCAATGCCCAGCAAGCGGCGGCACTGCCCCCCGGCACCGCCTACACGCCGCGTGCAGTGAAGACCTACCCCGAGATCAGTACCGGGCGCCGCCTCGCCCTCGCCCGCTGGATTACCGACCGCAAGAACCCCCTCGCCGCGCGCGTCGCCGTCAACCACGTCTGGCTCCGCCACTTCGGCCGCGCCCTCGTCCCCTCCGTCACCGACTTCGGCGCCAACGGCCAGCGCCCTGCAAACCCCGCCCTCGTCGATTGGTTAGCTGCCGCACTGAGCGGCGTTCCGGGTTCCGAGTTCCAAGTTCCGGGCGCCCCTGCGTCGAAGAACAACGCGGAACCCGGAACCCGGAACCCGGAACCTGACCTCAACTGGTCGATGAAAAGGCTCCACCGCCTCATCGTCACCAGCAGCACCTACCGCATGGACTCCGTCTACGACCCGGCGAGCGCGAAGATCGACCCGGAGAACCGCTACCTCTGGAGAGCGAACACCCGGCGCATGGAAGCCGAAGCCGTCCGCGATAGCGTGCTGTACGTCTCCGGACAGTTGGACGTGACACCGGGCGGGCCGGACCTCGACCCGAACCTCGGGCTCACCAACAAGCGCCGCAGCCTCTACTTCCGTCACTCGATGGAGAAACAGGTCGAGTTCCTCAACACCTTCGACCAGGTGCCCCCCGCGGAATGCTACGAGCGCCCGGAGACCGTGATGCCCCAGCAAGCGCTGGCGCTCTCCAACAGCGCCCTCTCCGTAGCCCAGGCCCGCGTGCTGGCAGCGGCACTCTGGAAGCAGGTAGCGGACCGCCCCACAGCACAAGCCAATCGCGACTTCGTCTCCGCCGCGTTCCAGCAAGTGCTGGGGCGCTCCCCCTCCACCACGGAGCGGACCGAATGCGAGGGATTCCTCTCGGCGCAAGCCGGCCTATTGGCGGATACCAGGAAGCTCACCCCGTTCACCACCGGCATCCCCGGCACCGTGCCTCCCGCGAAGGAAGCCGCCCAGCGCGCCCGGGAGAGCCTGGTCCACGTCCTCTTCAACCACAACGACTTCGTGACCATCCGTTAGCGAACCAGTGCCCGGGACCATTGCCGGCACCCGACCGCGAGTGAACCGCCGTTCACTCTGTAAAGTCGGGCCTGGCTTACGAACTGCCGGTTGCCTTCACGGGCAGCCCGGGTTATGCCCCCGTACGGCGGAGACCCCTGGCCCTCGGGAAGGGAGCTCGGTTGCACCACCCCGAGCCGGTAGGTATTCCGGATGTGCGAACCGGTTACGGAATCTGGCGGCCAACCAGGGGTAAAGAGCTTCCGCGAACCCCGATCAACAGTATGTGGAGACCGCCGCCCCGGTCTGTCGTCCACGCCGTACACCTACTTCCCCGCAATGCCAATCACGCCGCTTCCACTCTGTGGGAAGCTTCCACGAGGCGAAGGCGAAGGAAGGGAACGGAGGCGCCTTCGCTATCGACAAGTTACTCGCGTCAGCCAGTCCCTGTTCTTCCTCGGTGGGACGGGCGTTCAGTTACCTGGAGCGGTAGGAGGCATTTCGGGAGGGGATCGAGGTCTGGGAGGGCAAGGCTCCTGCCCAGCCGCACGGTGCTGCACTCCGGACGAGCCATTTGATGGATGGCTCTGCACTGGGCAGGGTGGCGCCCAAGCACGGGTTTGAACCAGAGCGCATTCTTTGTCCTCCAACCCCTACCACGACCTAATAGCTAACCCCTTCTTGGTAAGGGGGTTGTGGATGCGCTCATCGCGCTGGAGCGCCGCGACCGCGTAGAGCCGTGGGGGCAGTGGTAAAAGGCCGCGGAGCATGCTCGGGTGTTCATGGCGGTGTGGAAGCGGCTCCTGGACATGCCGCCCGCCGAATGGCCAGCTTGCTCAGACGAGCAGAAGCGCGGCCTGAGGGCAATTCTTCTCACTCCTTCACTGTCTGAAGCTGCCACAATTGTGGAGGCGGTGCGGGTGGCGGATCGCGAACTCTGCGGGCGGGAAGCTGCCTGAGATGCGCTGCAACCGCCACCTGCCGCAAAGCTCCTGGCGGCAAACAACGGCTGCGGCGGGCGTGTTGGGAGCTCGGCGGCAGGCAAGGGGTTGGGAGGAGACTATGCAACGGCGTCAGTTTTTGGAACGGACCACCAAGGGGTTACTCGCCCTGGCCGTTGCCGACACGCGGGCTGAGGCGTCACAAAAGAATGAGTACGACGTCATCGTTTACGGCGGCGTACCCTGCGGTATCGCGGCGTCCATCGCCGCCGCGCGCGAAGGAGCCAGAACCCTCCTGCTCGAACCGACCCGGCACGTCGGCGGTCTCAGTACCAGTGGGATCAACACCGCCGAATCCGAGCACATGCTCCCGTGGACCATCGGCGGGTTCGCCGACGAATTCTACCGCCGGCTCGGCGCTTACTACGGGACGAACCAGCCTGAATACTTTTTCGAATCGTCCGTGGCCGAGAAGGTTTACCTCGCCATGCTGCGCGAGGCGGGCGTCGAGGTGCGCACCGGCGCAACGCTCGGCGCCGTGACGAAGAAGGGGCATACCATTACCGGGATCACCCTCACCGATGGCACCGCGTTGAACGCCAAGACGTTCGTCGACGCCGGATACGAGGGCGACCTGATGGCCAAGGCAGGCGTGACCTATGCGATCGGGCGGGAGGGACGGCGCGAGTTCGACGAGGAAGCGGCCGGTGTCCGCTTCGACAAGCGAATTCGCAAAGCCCGTACCGTCGGCGACGACGGACGGTTGCTCCCGGGGATCAGTGCCTGGGCGAAAGACTTGAAAGAAGGCGAGGCCCACCGCGCGCCGATGAATTACAACTTCCGGTTAACCGTCGCCAAGGACGCGCGGTGGCGGGTTCCCATCCCCAAACCGAAGCATTACGACCCGGCTCGCTACACGCTGCTTGCCGACTGGCTGCGCGGCGAGGCGGAGCAGAATCGGCCGGTCAAGCTCACGGATGTGGTCGACCTGTACCCCCGGCGGAACGGCAAGTTCGAGTTGAACAACAGACAAGATGCGATTATTTCGCTCGGGCATTTCGGCGGTCAGTTTGACTGGCCCGACGCCACGCCGGCGCGCCGGGCCGAGCTGTACCAGGATCATCTCGAATACACGCTCGGGCTGCTGCAGTTCCTCGCCTCGGACGAAACCGTGCCGGTTCCCATGCGCTCGGCGGCGCAGGAGCTCGGCCTCCACAAAGACGAGTTCGCCGACAACGGTCACCTGCCTTACCAGCTCTACGTTCGGGAGGCCCGCCGCATGCGCGGCGAGTACGTCGTCACGCAGAAGGACGTACAGACCGACCGTCGCAAGCCGGACTCGATCGGGATGAGCAGCCATTTCATCGACTGCCACCACGTACAGCGGGTCGCGCTATCGCCGGCCGAGTTCGTTAACGAAGGCCGGATCTGGCGGATGGGATACGCCTACCAGATCCCTTACCGGGCCTTGACCCCAAAGGCAGGCGAGTGTATCAACCTGCTGGTTCCCGGGGCGGCCAGCTTTACCCACGTCGCCTTCTGCACCCTGCGACTGGAGAGCGTCTGGATGATCGTGGGCCACGCCGCGGGGGTCGCCGCGGCTACGGCGGCGCGAGCGGCGGTCCCCGTGCAGCAAGTCGATGTCGGCGAGTTGCAGGCCCGGCTCCGGAAGCAAAAACAGGTGACCGATTTCCTCCCCGGCCAGGCAGAGAAGGCCGAGCGCCTGAATGGTCCGCCCGAGTTTTGAAGTTCGAGCGATGGAAGCGGACGCAGGACTCGATCAACGAGCACAGGCCGTCCTGTTACTTCAGGATAAAGCGGCCGCGTTCGGACCTGGGATCAGTCTGACTCCAGGGCATAGGGCACCTCCCACAGCAGGAGACACCACCATTGCCGGGTAAGGGACAGAGTGTTACCCATGTACCTGGTCCGTACCACCCCTTTCTTGGTATCAGCCCCCGAAGCCCACAACCCGCCCAGCGCTGACCACCGCGCCCTACCTATCCGCCCGCGCAAGAGAGACCCCAGCCGGCTTCAGCCGGCTTCCTTAGCCCGGATTATGCACCAGACGACGTGAGGCGGCGGACGAGCCGTGGATAACCCGGAGGTGATCGGCGTGCCGGGGGCTTGCGGCCCTGCGGGTGAGTTGAGAGGGGCGACGGAGCCCCGTAA
>Ga0255338_1001890_pt1 | contig 35383 bp, 38 predicted proteins | sample MeOH1_35cm_T4_19_FD_203715 | JGI IMG/M metagenome (GOLD analysis project Ga0255338, IMG submission 203715) | Sandy soil microbial communities from University of British Columbia, Vancouver, Canada - MeOH1_35cm_T4_195 | ecosystem: Engineered > Artificial ecosystem > Sand microcosm > Unclassified ...
ATTCGCCACTATGCTTGCCGGAAAGGAGATCTGGGACGCAAAAGTAGCCGCACTGAACTGAACCTGAGCTGACAACAAACAACCTCCCGAAACGGGAATCTGTCAGATCAAGTCGCGACTACTACAGGTGACGAAGACGTCGAACTCCTTCGCGGCGCGCGCAAGCAGTTCTCCGTTCTTGATCGTTAACCATCCCATCTCGCGTGCTGTCTTGACCTCGTGACCCTCGATGTCGCGAGAGAGCCGCCAGTCAACGCACTCGTCAACGAATACCTTCACGAAGCGGCCGAGACAAGACGGTCCTTCGCCTGTTCGAGAAAACTGATGACCTGCTCTCGACTGACCGAAGGGAAGCCGGCGAGAAAGTCGTCGATCGACTCCCCGGCCTCAAGGTAATCAAGAAGCGTCTGAACCGGCACGCGAGTGCCGGAAAAAACCGGGGTGCCACCCATCACGTCAGGGCTGCGCGAGATAACTGATGTTTCCATGAGGTCAGATTACTCCCAACGCTGCGGCCCGTGCAACGGTTGTCCCCGGCCGGTCGGTTATTCATTGCTAACGGTTGTGACCGGCGGAATCACTGGAATGGAAAACTGTATGCGGCTGACTTGTGTGCTTTCTGTTGCACCTGAGCTGCTGCCTCCCAAGCGAACTCCAACAACTTTGATTCCTCCTTCGACAGAACCGGAACCTTTTCGACCACAGTGACTGCCACGTCGAACTGAATATTTTGGATCTAAACTAACTAAAAGGGGACGCACACATTTTCCATCGCAGAGGCCGCTCTTCGTCGGTCAGCCGTGTGGTGTTCGTCTTAGCGCAAGGTCGGTCTACCCTCCGATCGCTCACGAAGTGATCTCTGTCGCACGCTAGCCGTTCTCCAGGAAAGGTGTGCATCCTGATTTACTCCGATTACTCAAGCAATCGCTGTCCCACGCCAGTCGTCCTCCAGATAAAGGTGTGCGTCCCGATTTATCCTTCGGCGTGGACGAGGCCTTCGAAGAGGGTGATGTGGCGGAAATCGAATTCGAGTCCGGGCGCGTGCGCAACGCGACGCGCGGCACCGAGCTCACCGCGAAGCCGCTGCCGCCGCAGCTCCTGTCGATAGTCACCGCGGGCGGCATCTATCCGCTGCTGGAAAAAGAAGGGCTGATTGCGGCGAAGGTTTGAAGTTACGCGAGCGACACGAAGGAAAAGAGGCCGGGAGGATCCGAGCCCCCATATGTACCGAGTGGGTCCGCTTAGAATAGCGTTTTCGGTCGCGAAAGTGCGTGTCTAAGCGCCTCTGCTGGGCTCTTTTGGCCATGTTGTCTTGATGAGACAACACGTTGCCGCGGTCCGACCGGAGTCGGGCCGCAGAGTGTGAGCCTGGAGGCGATGCCTGAAGCTGGGCAATCGCCGTGTTGCCGTTCGCGCTGCTTACACCGGGCGGCTAATGGGCGACCCGGATTTGCGGGTTGTTCGGGGCGATTCAGTTTATCCACCCGGAGGCTTTGCAGCGGCCGTTGCGACTTGAACCGCTTCCTTTGCTGCCACGGCAGCGTCTTTCACAGCAGTTGCCACGGTTGTCATCGGCGTAATGTCTTCGGGCTTGCTCTCGTAGATACGACCCGGTCGCTGGCCTAGTGTGTTAAGGACGTTCTCACACAGGGTCACAAGGGGAGACCCGCCGTCGGATCGCATACCCACGGTGCTCATCTCGCGTTTGTAGCCTTCGAATGCCGCAGAGACAGCTTCCTTGTACGCGTACTCCTCTTGAAGTCGGAGGGCAAGCCCGTAGTGTCGTCCTGCGTAAATCGCGAGCCAAATAAGTGGTGCGATGAGAGGAAGCCTGCTTACGAAATGCCGTCCCATGGTCTCCCATGAGTCGCCTGCAGGAAGTCCCCAAAGGCTCGTGTCATCAGGCCAATGATGCTCACTACGAAGGTCACGAGCCACATCCACTGCGGCCCGAAGAATCGGGCCTTCTGTTCGCGAAACGCGGTGGCGAGGCCTGCGCTCGTGGCATTCGGTAAGAGGCCCTCTATTCGTTTATACATCGCGTCGAACTGGCCATTCAGTCGGTGTAGATCCTTTTCATGTTGCTCGATGATTCCGAGAACCTCCGCAGCTTTTTTCGACGATGCGGTCATGCTCGCGATCAATCCTTGCGCCGCTTCCGAATCCTTCGTGACTTGCTTCGTGAGTTCATCTACTCTCGATGTTTGTTCTTCGACCTTCGCAGCTTGTTCGATGACTTTCTGCAGCAGCTCGTCAATCTTTTCATTGGACTTCGATGCTGCATCCTTGGACCCCACTGCAGCGGCGGCGCTGCTCGAAGCTTCCTTGGCTTGCGATGCCGATTCGGTTGCGGATTTCTCCGCTGCGGCGCGAGATGCTTCGGCGTTCTCCCCTGCGGCCTTGACTGCGTTCCGAATCCGTTCTACCTCGGCTTGGGCTTCAGTAACTGCCCGCTGGCCGGATTCCACTTCCGTTTTCGCGGTCGCGATGGCAGCTTGTGCAGCTTCTGCGCCCTGTTTCGTGGTGGTAAACCAGCCTGCATCTGATTCCGCTTGTCCCTTCAAGGTCGAGATGGCCCGCGCGTGCTCCTCTGCCATCTGTTTTGCGTTGAACGCGTAGCCAGCTTCGCTGTTGGCTTTTCGATTAGCTTCCTCCGCTTGGCGCAATGCCTCGGCTGCCTGCTGTGCGGCCGCTGATAGTTCGTTAGCGGATTGCGGTTCTGTCCCGTCACTCATCTTGTATCCCTCCATGTCCCGGAGAATGCGCGGTCAGACTGCGCAGCGCGGATATGGTGAATGCATATGTCGTGAAGCGCAACGGCTCGCGAATAAAGGGGCCACGCTCGAGTTACGGCGCTGCTGCCTTGCGCGGTCGCCCGCGAGGTCTTGCTTCCCGTCGAATACCAGTCATCTGGGCAATGGCATCGTGAAAGCGCGTATTGCCCAGTGGCTGGCTTTGGATAGTCGCGGTGGCCCGACCCGAATCAGCAGCGCAACAAAGCCACGGCCCCGCTAATCGAGCGGCTTCGCTCCCGACGCCTCGATGATCTTCGCGAAATTCTTCAGGTTGCCGTCGATGATCTTGCGGAACTGCTCGGGCGACGTGCCCGTCGGTTCCGAGCCGTTCTGCATGAACCTCTCGCGCACGGCCGGCATCGCGACGATCTTCAGCAGCGCGGCGTTCATCCGCTCGATGACGTCCTGCGGCGTGCCGGCGGGGGCGAGGACGCCGTACCATGACGTCACCTCGTAGCCTTTGAGCCCCGCCTCGTCCATGGTGGGAATGTCGGGCAGCGAGGAGGCGCGCGTCTTCGCCGTGACGGCGATCGGCCGAATGCGCTTCGCCTCGATGAACGGCAGCGCCACGGCAAGCGGCGAGATGAACATCTCGAGCCGCCCGCCGATGAGATCCGGCATCACGGCGTTGTCCGCCTTGTAGGCCACGTGGTAGATATCGATTTTCGCCATCGACTTGAGCAGCTCACCGGCGAGATGAGGCGGGTTGCCGACGCCGGTCGATGCGTACGTGATCTTGCCAGGCTGCGCCCTGGCGAGCGCGATGAATTCCTTCAGCGTTTTCGCGGGCACGGACGGGTGCACAACCATGACGTTCTGGATGCGCACGAGCTGCGAGACCGGCGCGAAATCCTTCAGCGGATGGAACGGCAGCTTGGTATAGAGGCTGGGGAGTATCGTGATGCCGCCGGTGCCCATGACGAAGGTGTAGCCGTCGGGCGGCGCCTTGGCGACGTAGCCGTAGCCGACCTGGGCCGTTCCACCCGGCATATTCACGACGAGGAACTGCTGCCCGAACATTTTGTTGAGCTCGTCGGCAACGATGCGTGCATGAATGTCGGTGCCGCCGCCGGCGATGAACGGCACGACGATTCTCACCATCTTCTCCGGCCAGGCCGTAGCGGCTTGTGCGCCGCTGCCCAGGACGGCGAGCGCGGATGCTGCCGCAGCAAGGAAGAACGTCAGACGATCTCTCATATCGTGATCCCCCTTCTCAGATGGCGCCGTCGACCGGCAGTGCGATGCCCGACACATAGCTTGCCGCCTCGGACGCGAGAAACCCGATCGCCGCAGCCACCTCGTGTGCCTCGGCGGGCCGGCCGATCGGCAGCTCGCTCAGCACGGCGTTGCGTGCTGCCTCCGGCAACTTCTCGAAGCGGGAGCGTATGCGCGACCCCGGCTCGCCCAACGTCAACGCCGGAACGACGGTATTTACGGTGATGCCGCAATCGGCCACATCCTTCGAGAGTTGGGCACCGAATCCGATGATGCCCGCCTTCGCAGCGGCGTAGGCGAGTCGCGTTCCCTGCGTCGTTACCGGTCCTTTCCTGCCGCGCGAATAGGAGGACGATGTATTGACGATGCGTCCGTACCGCTGAGCGCGCATATACGGCATGACGGCGCGGCAGAACAAAAAGACGCTTTTCAGGTTGAGATTGATAACGAAGTCCCAGTCGCTGTCGTCGATACCCTCGATATCGCGCACGGGCTTGGGCCCCGACCCGCCTGCGACGTTGACGAGCGCGTTGATCCGTCCGTACTGCGCGGCTGCTTCGACTGTGGCATTCACCTGCTCGGTGCTGGCCACATCGGCTACATGCATCGTCGCGCGCGCACCGGTCGATTGCACCTGCTTGCAGGCGGCGCGCAGGCCCTGCTCGTCCAGGTCGACCATGAATACGGCGAAACCCTGCGACGCGAGTTGCTTCGCGGCGGCGTAGCCGATTCCGCCCGCCGCGCCGGTCACGATTGCACAACCGGCGTCTTTGCCTGCACTGCTCATGGCTTCCCCTCTTACGTTACTGCGGTGTCGCAGCACTCTCGTCGAATTCGCACGTCCCTGTCAATGCAACGTCTGCACCGTGGACGCAGGCCGCTCGATCGTTCGGGAGCAGAATCGATACCGCCGCGCTGATCGCTTCGATGTCGCTCAGGGTTGCTCCGATTGCACGTCTACCGACCACCGAAGCCGCCGCGCGACACAGCAAGCAGCTGTGCGCCTCAGGCGCCAGCGCTCTGATTCGACCACCAGAAAGATTCAGTCATGCCGGAAACGTGAACACGTTCGCCAGTTGATCCTCGTAGCCGAGATCGCGGCGCAGGCGCTGCACCATACCCAGTGCGTACGGCGCGCCTTCCACGAGCTGCTCGAACTGCTGCGCGCTCAGCTTGAGCCCCGCCCGCTGCGCCATCGCTTCGCACAGCGCGCGCACTTTCGGCCCGGGATCGGCAGTGCCGGACAGCACCGGAGGCGGCGTGATGTGCGGCGCAGCGGCGCCTTCGACGAGCTGCGGCCGACGCTTGCGCCACGCGGTGGCCTGCTCGTACGCATGTCCCACCCGAAGCACCGTCGTTTCGTCGAACGGGCGGCCGAGCACCTGCATGCCGAGGGGCAGCCCGTTGCGCCCGAAGCCGTTGCAGATCTCCAGCGCCGGCTGGCTCGTGACGTTGGAGGCGGTGAAGAGATTCGGCTTCTGCCAGAACGTGAGCGTGCGGTGCGCGTCGAGCCGCGGCGCTTCGCCCTGTCCCGCGGTGATGAAAGCGTCGAAGCGCTCGTATAGCGGCCGCATTTCGGCGACGATGCGCCGATGCTCGCGCGTCGCCTGCACATAGTCGATCGACTGGAACAGCACGGCCGGCAGCACGCGCCCGAGAAAGTCCGAGCCGAAATCCTGCGGGCGCTCCATCAGCGCCTGCTGGTGGATGCTGAAGATTTCCGACTCCGCGATGATGACCTTGATGTCGAAGTAGGTCGTGATCGGCCGGATGCGGCAGTCTTCCAGCTCGGCGCCGAGACCGCGCAGCACGTCGAGCGCTGCGTTCATCGCCGCGCGCACGTCGTCCGAGGCGGGTATGTCCTCCTCCCAGTTGTGCCGCAGCACCCCGATGCGCAGACCCTTGAGGTCCTGCTTCAGCGCATCGGCGTAACGGGGAATGTCGCAGCGCGCGCTGCCTGCGTCGGCGGGATCGTAGCCCGCGATGACTTGCAGCAGCAGCGCGCAGTCTTCGACCGTCCACGCCATCGGCCCGCAATGATCGAAGGTGAACGAGTTGGGAATCACGCCGGCGCGCGACACGAGCCCGAAGGTCGGCATGAGCCCGGCGAGGCCGCAGAACGATGAGGGCCCGCGGATCGAGCCGCCGGTGTCCGATCCGAGCGCGCCGGGCGCGAGGCCGGCCGCGATGGCGGCGCCCGAGCCGCTCGACGAGCCTCCGGTGAAGTGCGCCGTGTTCCAGGGATTGCGCGCGGGCGGCCACGGCAGGTCGAACGCAGGCCCGCCGTGCGCGAACTCGTGCGTTGCCAGCTTGCCGAGCAGCACCGCTCCCGCGTCGTAGAGCTTGCGCACCGCCGTCGCGTCGTCCCGCGGCACGCGGTCCATGCACACGCGCGAATGCCCGGAAGTCAGTATGCCGGCGGTGTCGTAGATGTCCTTCAACCCGAACGGTATGCCGTGCAGCGGGCCGCGATAGCGTCCTTTTGAAATTTCATCCCCGGCGTTCCTGGCCTGCTTCAGCGCCAGATCGCGCGTCACGGTGATATAGGCGCCGAGCTGGGGATCGATCGCGGCGATGCGCGAAAGATAGGCCTGCGTGAGCTCCACCGGCGAGAGCTTGCGGGTGCGGATCAGCTCCGCGGCTTGTGCGATGGTGAGATAGTGCAGCGCGTCCATGGTCGGCAAGATAGAAGTGGGTTTACGCGCTCAGCGCGCGGGAAAGGCCTTGCGGTAGAGGTCGAGATCGACGGTAATGACGTTCACCGTCGGCACCGGCTTTGCCGCCTGCTCTGCGGCGCGCGGATGCAGCGACGTCGCGGCGTACACGATGCCGACGGCAACGCGCATCGCCCACAGTCCGATCTGCGCTCCTCGCAATTCCGCCAGCATGGGTCTCTCCTCGGATGGGGCCGCTGTCCACATGGTGTGGGCATGCGGACGCAGTCATTCTAACCGCGGGACCCGTAATTGACAGTCCGTCGAAGCCGCTTGTATTGTAGCGGCCGGAGTTCCGGCCACTCTTCGCGTCGGCCCTGTCCGTCCCGGCCGGCGCATTCAGACCCTATCCGAACATTCCCACAGCGAGGCACACATGGCGAAATTGACGCTCAAGCAGGCCAATACCATTATCGACAAGGCGCTCGAGAAAGCGCGGCAGATGAAGATCAAGCCGCTCGGCGTGGTCGTGATCGACGACGCGGGCCACCTCGTTGCAGCGCAGCGCGAAGACGGCGCGAGCATGTTCCGTCTCGACATCGCGCGCGGCAAGGCATGGGGCTGCGTGGCGATGGGCAGCTCGAGCCGCGCGCTGGCGAAGCGTGCGAAGGACAATCCCAACTTCTTCGTGACCCTGTCCGCGACGGCGGAAGGCAAGTTCCTGCCGCAGACCGGCGCGGTGCTGATCCGCGACAAGGAGGGCAGGATACTCGGCGCAGCCGGCGGCAGCGGCGGCACCGGGGAAGAGGACGAGGCGTGCTGTGCGTACGGTGTGGAGCAGGCTGGTCTCGTCGCCGACGCCAAGGAATGAGAGCGAGCGGCCGGCGGGTGCCGGCCGCGTGACGCAACGTGCAACGAGAAACGACATGACGACCGCAAAAGATTCCAGGGAAGACACCAAGACCGCCGGCGCGGTAAAAGGCGGCAACGGCAAATTCATATTCCCGCTGAACCAGATGGCGGGCATAGATGCGGGCGTGGGCTATTCGACGGCCTTCGGACCGGTGATCGAAGGCGAGCGCATCCAGTGCGGCCTCATCACCAAGAAGCGCGGCACCGGCGCGCGGCCGCACCTGCATCCGAACGAGCAATGGAATTACATCGTGCAAGGCACGCTGCGCGTGAAGATCGGCGACACGCCGGAGCAGCTGTGCGGCCCGGGGACGCTGCTGTACTTCCCGGCGAACATGGTGCATTCCACGGTCGCCACGCCGGAAGAGGACGTCGTGTTCTTCACCGTGAAGGACATGTCCCACGGCATCATCGGCATGGCCGCCGACGGCTCCATGGCCGGCGGACACTACGACAAGGGCTACGAGAACCGGTGAACGGTGAATAGCGAGTGGTTTTTCCATTCACCCATCACCAGAAGCTGTCTCAAGAATCCCTGTAACCGCCGATAGACGCAGATAAACGCCGATCCTGGGATCTGATTGCTGCTCTATCTGTGTTCATCGGCGTTCATCTGTGGTTGCTGAGAACTTATATTTTTGAGATGACCTCTAATCACGCCTCGATATCATGACACTGATTCCTCCTGCAACTATCGGCATGCCGCTCGCCGAGGTCGATACGCCGTGCCTGCTGCTCGAGATGGATGCGTTCGAGCGCAACGTGCAGCGCCTCGCCGAATCGCTTGCGGGCAGCCGCGTCAAAGTGCGGCCGCACGCGAAGAGCCACAAATGTCCGCAGATCGCCATGCGCCAGCTCGCAGCCGGTGCGGTCGGCGTGTGCTGCCAGAAGGTGAGCGAAGCCGAGTCGCTGGTGGCGGGCGGCGTGCGCGACGTCCTCGTCGCCAATGAAGTCGTGGGGCGCATGAAGCTGCAGCGCCTCGCGGCGCTGTCGCGCCAGGCGAAGGTCGCGGTGTGCGCGGACGATGCCGACAACGTGCGCGACATCGATGCCGCTGCGCGCGACGCGGGCGTGGTGATCGACGTGCTGGTCGAAGTGAACGTCGGCGCCAATCGCTGCGGCGTCGAGCCCGGCGAGCCGGCGCTGCGCATCGCTCAGGCGATCACGGCGTGCAGGAACCTTCGCTTCGCGGGTATCCAGGCCTACCAGGGCGCGGCCCAGCATCTGCGCGGGGTGGAAGAGCGGCGCGCGGCCATCGCGTCAGCCGCAGAGAAGGCGCGCACCACGAAGGCGCTGCTGCAAAAGCATGGCATCGCGTGCGAGAAGATTACCGGCGCGGGCACGGGCACTTATCTGTTCGAGGCGGCGAGCGCGGTGTACGACGAGCTGCAGCCGGGCTCGTACATCTTCATGGACGTCGACTATGCGCGCAACGACTGGACCGAAAGCGGCATTCCGCGCTTCGAGCACAGCCTGTTCGTGTGGACGACGGTGATGAGCCGGCCGGCGAGCGACCGCGTCGTGGTCGATGCGGGTCTCAAGGCGTCGAGCGTCGATTCCGGCATGCCGCGCGTCGCCGACGTTCCGGACGCTGAGTATCTCAAGGCGTCGGACGAGCACGGCGTCATCCAGCTCAAGGGCGCGACGCTCGCGCTCGGCGACAAGTTGAAGCTCATACCGGGTCACTGCGACCCGACCGTCAATCTTTACGACTACTTCGTGTGCATCCGCAACGGCCGCGTCGAAGCGCTGTGGCCCATCACGGCAAGGGGCGCGTTGCTATGAGTGGTAGTGAATGGTGAACCGTGAACTGTGAACCGTGAAGGCAAGCCACCGTTCACCGTTCACGATTCACGCTGTGGTACTGAACAAACAGGAAATGGCAATCGATCAATGAGCGCAATCAAGCGGGTTGGCTTTATCGGCATCGGCAACATGGGCGGCCCGATGGCGGGTCATCTCGCGCGCAAGGGCTTCGAGGTGTCGGTGTTCGACCTGCGCCGCGACCTCGTGGACCGCTTCGTCGCCGAGCATGGCGGCAAGGGTGCGGCCACTGCGGCGGATGCGGCACGCGGCGCCGACGCGGTGATCACCATGCTGCCCAACGACAGGATCGTGCGCAGCGTCGTCGTGGGCGACGGGAACGGCGAGGGCGCAGCAAGCGCGCTGGCAAAGGGCGGGGTGGTGATCGACATGAGCACCTCCGATCCCACGGGCACCCGTTCGCTCGCGCAGACGCTCGCGCCGCGCGGCATACAGGTCGTCGACGCGCCGGTGATGGGCGGCGTGATATTCGCGAAGGACGCGACGCTGGACATCATGGTGGGCGGCGATGAGGCCGCCATCGAGCGCTGCCGCCCGCTGTTCCAGGCGATGGGCCGCAGCGTGATGGAATGCGGCGGCGTCGGCACCGGGCACGCGCTGAAAGCGCTCGCGAATTACGTGAACGCGTGCGCATTGATCAACGCCATCGAGGCGATGGCGGTCGGAGCCAGGTTCGGCCTCGACGCGAAATTCATGGCGGAAGCGCTGATACCGCTGTGCGCGGGCCGCAATCACCCGATCGAAAAGAAAGTCGTGCCGCACGTGCTCACGCGCAAGTTCGGCACCGGCATGGCGCTCGGCTTCATCGCGAAGGACGTGAAGATCGCGTGTGATACCGCGCACGCCATTGGAGCGTTCGCGCCGCTCGCGGAGAAAGTGTCGGAGCTGTGGTCGGCCGCGGCCGACAAGCTCGGCGCGCAGATCGATCAGACGGAAATTGCGCGCTACTGGGAAGAGGCGAACGGCATCTCGCTCACCGGGAAGAAATGATCGTGCGCCGCGCGTCATCGGGCGGCAGCCGTCTTGCGTCGTACAGGGAGAGCACGCATAAAACGAGTGTTGCAAGGGCTGCTTGCGGCGGCGGTGGCAGGGACCGCTAGCATGGCGCTCGCGCAGGGAAAGACCCTCGTCACGCTGGGCACGGCGACTCCCGGCGGCGGCTTCCCGATGTACGGCGACGCGTATTCATCGACGCTCAACGCCATGGACGCGACGCTCGACGTGCAGCCGAAGAACACCAAGGGCAGCACGGAGAACGTGCCGCTGCTCGCCGCCGGCAAGCTCGATATCGCGCAGGCGACGGGCGAAGTGACCTACGAAGCGCTGAACGGTATCGGCCAGGCGCCGGTGAAGCTCTACGTCATCAACGCCATGTATTCGCAGTCCGGCTGTTCATCGTGCGCGCGGACAGCCCGTACAAGAGCATCGCCGATCTCAAGGGCAAACCGATCGCGTGGGGCGCGAAAGGCTCGGGCTTCATCGTGCTCGCGCGCTACGTGATGGATGGGCTCGGCCTCGACATGGACCGTGATTTCCAGTCGGTCTATCTCGACAAGGCGGGCGATGGCCCGGCCATGGTGCTCGATGGCCGCGTTGCTGCGCTGTGGGGCGGCGGCATCGGCTGGCCGGGCTTCGTCGCCGTGTCGAAAGGTCCGCAGGGCGTGCGCTTCATTCCACCGGGCGGCGAAGCACAGCTTCATCAAGACGATCACCATGCCGGCCGGCAGCTACCCCGGGCAGAGCGAGCCGGTCACGTCCGTCGGCTCGTGGCCTTTCGTGTTGTCGCGCATCGATCTGCCGGAGGACGTTGCGTACCGGCTTGCGCGCGCACTGCACCGGGGCGAGCCCGCGTTGGGCGCGCGTCTCGCGCAGGCGAAGGAGTCGACGCTCGCGAACACGCTGGTCGCAGCGCCGCGGCAGGATCTCATCCATCCCGGCGTGCTGCGTTATATGAGGGAATCCGGACTGCTAAAGCCTTGAGCTGCGTGCCCGGTGACTCGTGACGGGCCGCTCATGAACAAAAACAAAAGCCCGGGCTTCCCCGGGCTTTTTTTCGGCTTTATGCGGTGGTTCCGGTTCGTTTACCAGTCACCAGTCACGAGTCACGGGTGTCAAGCCGCCGCCTTCGCGCGTGCGAGGCCCGGCATGTCGAAGCGCAGCTTCTCGAGCGTCTCGATCACCTTGCGCGCCTGGTCGGCGGTCAGCTCGACGAGCGGCGGACGCACCGTGCGCCATTCCGGATCCTTCGCGTAGTGCGCCACCACGGCCTTGAGCGACGGGATCATCACGTACTGGCCGACGGCCTTGCGCACCGCGTTGAGCGCTTCCTGCTGCGCGTCCGCGTCGGCGTTCTGCCAATCGCGATAGAGCTTGTCGATCGGGCCGGGATTCACGTTGGCGGTGGCTGAGATGCAGCCGGCGCCGCCGTTGCGCATGTTCGCGAGCAGGAAAGATTCGCTGCCGGCGAACACGTCGAACCCCGACTTCGCGAACGCATCGAGCATCATCTTGGTGTTGTTCCAGTCGCCCGAGCTGTCCTTCATGCCGGCGACCGTATTGGGATAGGCCTTGAGCAGGCGCTCCACCAGTCCGCGCGTAATGCCGACGACCGCGACCGGCGGAATGTGATACAGGTAAATGCGCAGCCGGCTGTCGCCCACGCGCTGTATCACTTCGGAGAAGCTGCGGAACAGGCCGTCTTCGCTCACGTCCTTGTAATAGAACGGCGGCAGCATCAGCACGCCGGCGCAGCCCGCTTTCACCGCGTGCTCCGTCAGCCGCACCGTGTCGGTCAGCGCGCAGCAGCCGGTGCCGGGCATCATGCGGCTCGGATCGAGATCGGCGGCGAGCAGCGCGTCGAGCAGCGCGATGCGCTCGTTCACCGAGAGCGAGTTCGCTTCGCTGTTGGTGCCGAACACTGCGAGCCCACAGTTCTGCGTCAGCAGCCAGCGGCACTGCGCGATGTAGCGCGCGGTGTCCGGAGTGAGGTCGGCCTTGAACGGCGTGACGACGGGCGACAGAATGCCCTTGATGCGTGCAGACGTTGTCATTGTGTGATCCTCGAGGGAGCTCTCAGCGCTTGCGGTGTCGTGTGGAAACTTCGTCGTCGAGAATAGCACAACGCCCCTGCTATCCCAACATGCCGTACAATGCCCGCGCGGATTATTGGACGAGGATCAAGAACATGCCGCCCGTACTGCGTGGAACCGTTGTGTGCGCCCTCGCGTTTGCGGTGCTGGCCGCGAGCGCCGTCGCGGCGCGCGCTCAGAATTATCCGAGCAAGCCGGTGCGCTTCGTGATCGGATTTTCTCCCGGCGGACCGAGCGACATCCTCACGCGCCTGGTCGGCAGCAAGCTCGCCGAAGGCCTCGGCCAGCCCTTCGTGTTCGACAACCGTCCCGGCGCCGGCGGCAACATCGCAGGCGAGATCACGGCGAAGTCTCCGCCCGACGGCTACACCATACTCATGGGCAACAACAGCATTCTCGCCACCAACGCGGCGCTGTACAAGAACATGGGCTTCGACCCGGTGAAGGACCTCGATCCCGTGGCGCTGATCGCTTCCCAGCCCAACATACTGGTGGTGCATCCGTCCGTGCCGGTGAAAACGGTCAGGGAGCTCATTGCATTCGCCAAAGCAAGGCCCGGCCAGCTCAATTACGCCTCGTCCGGCAGCGGCGCAGCGGCGCATCTCGCCGCGGAGCTTTTCAAGAGCATGACCGGCGTGCAGATGACCCACGTTCCGTACAAGGGCGCCGCGCCCGCGCTGACCGACGTGCTGGCGGGACAATGTCAGCTCATCTTCGCCACCTCGCTGTCGGTGCAGCCGTACATCAAGAGCGGGCGGCTGCGCGCGCTCGCGGTCACCACGGCAAAACGCGCGCGCGCGAATCCGGAATTGCCGACGGTCGCCGAAGCGGGCGTGCCGGGCTTCGAGGCGAACACCTGGCACGGCATCGTCGTCACGGCGCGCACGCCGGCTGCCATCACTGCGCGGCTCAACAGCGAGGTGAACAAGGTGCTGCACCGCCCCGAGGTGCGCGAGCGCATCGAAGGCCTGGGCGGAGAAATTATCGGGGGCACGCAGCAGCAGTTCGCTGCGTACATCCAGAGCGAGATACCGAAGTGGACCAAGGTGGTGAAGGAATCCGGCGCGCGGGCGGAATGACGCCCGACGGCGATGGTCAACGCTTGAGGGAGAGGGGCACGATGGAGAAGTGGCTGGCGGCAGCGATCCTCGCAGCAGTGGGCGCCGCGGCATCGGCAGCGGACATCAAGGTGCTGAGCGCGGGCGCCGTGGAGCCGGGACTGCGCGCTTTCGCAGGGCTCGTGAAGCGCGAGACCGGGCACGAGCTCGGCATACTCGACCAGATCAAAACGAAGACCACGCGCTATCCGGACGGCGCGTCGGTGATGGAGCATGTGATCAAGAGCACCGACAACACGATCGGCTTCGGCGCGATCACCGAAATCCGCATGTACGAGGACAAGGGGCTCAAGCTCGTCGGGCCGTTGCCCGCCGAAGTCCAGAACTACACGAGCTACGAGGCCGCGGTGATGAGCGCCTCCGCGCAGCAGGACGCCGGACGCGCCGTGCTGAAGCTGCTGGCGAGCCCGGCGGGCAAGTCAGCGTTCGCGAGCGGCGGGGTGGAATGAGCGCGACGTCCGCATGAGTCTCAAGGTCCTCAGCGCCGGCGCCGTCAAACGAGGCGTCGCGCAAATCTGCGCGCAGTACGAGAAGGACACCGGCACGCGCGTGACCGTCGAGTTCGACACCGCGCCGAGCCTGCGCGCTCGCATCGAGGGTGGCGAGCACGGCGACGTGCTGGTGCTGCCGCCGGCGATGCTCGATGCGCTGGCGCGCGGTGCTCGCGTCGACAACGCGCATCGCGGCTACATCGGACGCTCCCGCATGGGATTGTTCGTGAAGCGCGGTGTGACGCTCCCCGACATTTCAACCGTCGCTGCGTTCAGGAAAGCGATCCTCGCGTCCGACGCCGTCGTGTACAACACCGCCTCCAGCGGGCTGTACATGGAGCAGCTCCTGAAGCAGCTTGGCCTGCATGCGGCCGTCGAGGCGCGCATCGTCAAGGTCGATTCGGGAGCCGCCGTGATGCAGCAGGTCGCTGCGCATCCCGGCGGCGCAATAGGCTCCGGGCAGCTCTCCGAAATCCGCGTGCAGCTCGACAAGGGCCTTGCGATTGCGCTTGCGGGCCCTCTGCCGGACGACATACAGAACGCGACGCCGTACGACGCGGCTGCCGCTGCGGGCGCATCCGCTGCGGCGCACGGTCTCGTTGCAGCGCTCACCTCCGACGCCGCCAAGGCCGTGTTCGCGGCCACCGGCATAGACTGACCCTGCACCCGGCTTTGGTATGGCGCTTGCACGGCTTTCCCGTGCGAGTGTCCTCACGGAGGCGTGGGGCGATTCGCACGCCGAACGGCGACTGCCAAGGGTAGACAGGCCGTTCGGCCCAGTTTTCCCGCGAGGGGCTCCATGACGGAAGCCACAGCATCCCGAACCACCGTGCTGGTGACCGACGAGGCCGAGTGCCGCTATTGGTGCCGAGAATTCGGCGTGCGGCCCAAGGAGCTGAAGCGCGCGGTGCGCGCCGTTGGCACTAACCCGGACGACGTGGAAAGGTATCTCGGTCCCGGCAAAATGGGACCGAACGACGCGTCGCACTGGCGCGCGACCAGCGGGCTCTGATCTCCGCAGCCCCGTTTTCCCGTCGTCGCTGCCGAGTGAAGCAGGCGTTCGCGCCCCGACGTTTTACGCCTGCGCCTTTGCTAGAATCCCGCGGCGGCGCTCGTGCCGCTTGCCGGGAAGAGCATCGTGACGGCTGCAACGCTCGCTGCGCTATCCACCGTTCTGTCTGCCGTGCAGTGGAAGGATGCGCCGCTCGATCGGCTCGACGTCACGCCGGCGCCGAACGTTCTGCCCACTTCCTTTCCTGTCGCGCCCTGCGCCGCAGCAGTGCTGGCGGCCACCGGGCTTGCCACCGCCGCGATACAGGCAGCGCGCGGCAATGCGCTTCCCGCGGTGCGTGTCGGCTTGCGCCGCGCGGCGCTCGCGACGGCGAATGCCGACTACCTGCGCGTCGACGGCAGGGTGGTGAAGTCCTGGGATACCATCACCGGCTACTACCGCGCGAGCGACGACTGGGTGTATCTGCACGGCAATTTCCCTCACTTGCGCGACGGGCTGTTGCGACTGCTCGGCGTCGATGGCGATCGGGCTGCACTGGCAGCCGCTGTGGCGCGATGGCGTGCGGACGATATCGAGCGCGAGGCGGGTGAGCGCGGACTGTGCGCGGTGCGGGCAAGACGGCGCGACGAGTGGCGCGCGCATCCGCAGTTCCAGGCTGCGTGCGCCGTGCCGCTGCTGCGCGTGCGTCGCATCGGTGATGCGCCGCGCGAGCCGTTCACTGCAGGCGAGCGCCCGCTGTGGGGTGTTCGCGCGCTCGACTTGTCGCGTGTCATTGCAGGCCCGATGGTGGGACGCACGCTTGCCGAGCACGGCGCGACGGTGATGCTGGTGAGCGCGCCCCACCTGCCGTCGCTGCAGCCGCTCGTCATCGACACCGGCTTCGGCAAGCTGTCGGCGCTGCTCGACTTGCGGAATGCGAGCGACGCGCAGCGCCTGCGCGAGCTCGCCCGGGATGCCGACATCTTCATCGACGCCTATCGTCCCGGCGCGCTTGCGGCGCGTGGCTTCGACCCGCAAACGCTCGCGCGCCTGCGGCCCGGCCTGATCTGCGTCTCGGTGTCGGCGTTCTGCGCCGACGGCCCGTGGGGTGCACGCCGTGGCTACGACACGCTGGTGTGCGCCGCGACCGGCCTGGGGTATGCGGACACCGCCAAGCCGCAGCGTCTGCCCTGCCAGCCGCTCGATTACCTTACCGGCTACCTCGGCGCATTCGGCGCCATGATCGCCTTGCGCCGGCGCGCGCTCGAAGGCGGGTCCTGGCACGTGAGCCTCTCGCTCGATCGCACCGCGGCGTGGCTGTGGGAGATGGCCGACGCGTTCGGCCGTGAAGCAAGCGTGCCGGCCTCGCGCCCTCCCGTCGACGAGGTGGGCGATCTGTGCGCCACGACGCCGTCCGCCTTCGGAGAGCTCCAGCATTTCCTGCCCATGCTCGACATGCCCGGCGCACAGCCGCGATGGTGGCGCGCGCCGGTGCCTCCCGGTACCGACGCCGCGCAATGGCCCTGACGCCGTAAATCGCGCAGTGCGTGAATCACGGCACGCACGCGATCACGGCATGGCGCTATAGTGAGCCGGCCTGCGTTCGGCGGGCGGGCGCAGACAACGGGATCGACAGACGGGGGCGGCGATGATGGCGAGCTGGGTGCTGTGGGCGGGGGGCATGGTTCTGGTCGTCGTCAATGTGCTCGCATGGACGCTCGTGCGCATCAACCACATTCCTTCATCGCGTCGATGATGCGCGGCGGCCCGCCGCAATCCTTGCCTGCCTGGGCGCAATAGCTCGCTTGCCGCGTGAACGGGCGCCAGGATGCGCGTGAACCGCGCGCATAAATTCTCTTATTAGACGTCGGCGCAGCGCCGCCAGCCATAGCACGGCAGCCCCTCTCCGCATGGCGTGATCAACCCATGCGCCGGTAGCATGTTCTGCTCATGCGCACGCCGTGCGCCGCGCCGATGATGGAGTCGCCGTCGCGTTCGATCGGACGCGACGCAGAGAGCTACCGACTACGACACTCTATTACTCCATCATCCGGAGATCGCCATGAACCGACACATGATGCATGCCCTCATGCCGCTTGCTGCGCTCGCGCTGCTGCTGCCCGGCACGGCCGGAGCGGTGCTTTACTCGTTCGATTGTGTGAGCAATAACAGTGCCGCGGACTGCAACATCGTCGAGACGCAGGCGCGCGTCGACGTAACCCAGGTCAGCGGCAATATCCAGTTCAAGTTCAGCAACGTCGGTCCCGGCATATCGAGCATCACCGACATTTATTTCGACAATGCCACGGGGACTTTCCTGACCTCGTTCCTGTCGTCGACATCCAGCGCGGGCGTCCTGTTCGGCGGCAACGGTACCGCCTCGCCGATCAATCCGCCGGGCAATCTGTTTACCGCCGATTTCGGCTTCGGCGCGAGCCCGCCGCCGTCGAGCAACGGCATCAACAATACGTCCGACGGATCGGAATGGCTTGCGCTGGTGTTCGCCGGTAACTTCAGCAACGTCATCAACGCGCTCAACAACGACGGGCTGGAGGTCGCGATCAAGGTGCAGGCGTTCCTCGACGGCGGCAGCGAGGTCGCCGTGCTGGTTCCCGAGCCCGGCACGATGGCGCTGCTCGGCGCGGGGCTGCTCGCGTTGGGAGGCATCGGCAGAAAACGCTACGGCAATCGCTCGTCCCGCGAAGAGGACGTGGCGGCATAACACGGCACTTCTCCCTGACAAGAGTCTCGAAGACGGCCCGCGCGGCCGTCTTTTTTATACGCGCGTCAACGTCCGAAAAGTCCGCGCAGCGAATCTTCGATGGCGCGCCGGCCTGCCGGAGCTTCCTTCGCCGCATCGCCGCCGCTCGCCCGCCCGCCCAGGCGCTCCTCGAGCTTGCGCGTCACCGCGTCCTCGATTTTCTGGCGCGCCGTGTCGGTCACCATGGCGGCGACGTCGAGCTGGTACGAAGGCGAGGCGAACGGTCCGCTGACGCGCACCGGAACGGTGATGCCGCGCAGGTCGGCTCGCTCCTTCCCGCCCTGGCCTGCTGTGCTTGCGACGAGGGAGGCCTTCACCGTGTAGTCGAGCGTATCCTCGCCGATGTTCACGGATCCGGCACCGCCGATGCGCAACAGCGGCGACTTGATGGAAAGGTCGCTGTTGTGCGCGACGCCGCTGCGGATATCGAACATCGCTGTGAGCTCGGAGAAATCCGTGCGCTGTTTCGTGTCGGTCTGCTGCTGCACCGGCTGTCCTTTGGCGCTTCCCAGCATCGCCTGCCCCTTGCGGATCGCGCCCGCGATGTCGATGCCCTTGATCGCACCGTCGTTCATCTTCACTGCGGCCGAGCCGTTCAGGGCCTTCTTGAGCGCCGTGACGGTGTTGCCCTGCGTCGTCACGTTGACGGTCACGTTGCCCTTGCCTTCGAGCGTGTCGGTGTTCGAGAGATCGTGCAGCAGCGGCCCGATGTGCACGCCGGTGAGCGTCTGCCTCACTGAAAACGTCGGCGTCGCCGGCGCCGCGTTGACTGTCACGGCGCCGGAGAGCGCTCCCTGATAGAGCTGCGCGGACACCGGGCTCAGCTCGAGGCGCCCGCCGTTTGCCTTGACGTCGACCCGCACGTTGGAAGCGCTCAGCTTCGCCGTCTTGAGCGCGCCCACGCGCAGCACGCCGGTCGCACGCAGCTCACGCAGTGCGGTGAGGTCGATCGGCTCGTCGGGCTGTTTTGCAGGCGTCTTGCCTGCGGCCGGCTTGTCACCGCCTTTTGCTTTCTGTGCCGTGCCGGAAAACCGCTCGATGTCGAGCCGGTCCACGTCCACGTCGAAATCGAGCGCGAACGGAGAAAAGCCCGCCACGGCGAGGCGCGCCTTGACGGTGCTGTCGGCGATCCTGCCGGCGAGGTTGGCCTGCGCGCGCTCCTTCGCACCGTCCACGCTGGCGCTGCCGGCGAACTCTCCCGCGAGCCCTGCTGCAGGCAGCTTCGCACCGGTGATAGTAACGTTTGCCTTGAGCTGCGGCAGGCTCACCTGCTTCGCTTCCACGCTGCCGGTCAGGGGCGAGGCAATCCTTGCCTTCACCGTCTGCCCGGGCTGCTTGCGCTCGAGATCCAGAATGATGGCCGCGGAGCGGAAACTCTTCACGGTGCCTTCGATGCCGGGCAGCGTCGCATTGAGCGTCGTCGTCGCATCGGGCGCCGCCATGGTGAGCGCGACCACGACCTTGTCGCCGCTCGCCTTGTCGGCCGCGAGGGCGATGCCCGGCGCATCGAGCCTGAAGTCGACCTTCTCCTTGCCGCGCATGCCGCTGCCGCTGGCGGCGAGCTTGTCGGCGGTGAACTGGCTCGCCTGCAGGTCGGCGCTCACGTTACCCGAGGCCTTCGCGTTGATGCCGGTGTAGCCCGCGGCCTCGCCTTTGACTTCGAGCGCAAGCTCGTCGAGCTTGTACCGCTGCCGTTCCGGATTGAAGGTGAGCCGCGTCCTGCCGTCGAGAACGATGTCCAGCGCGGGCTTGTTGCTGCGCGCCGCGGTCTTCACCTCGATCTTCGTCGGCACGTCGGGCGCGATACGCCCGGTCTTCAACGTGAGGCCGGACAACGCGTACCGCGCGCCGGTGGCGTCGTCGCGGTACTCGATCGCTGCGTTGTCCAACGCGACATGCGCAATGTCGAATGCGACCGGACGCTTTTCTTCGGTCGGCTTCTCTTCCTTTCCGCCGATCAGGTCGTCGACGTTGGTCGCACCGGCTTTTCCGCGCACGATCGTCGCACGCAGCCCCTTGATGGACAGCTCGTCGATGATGAATTCCCGGGAGAGCAGCGGCAGCAGCTTCAGCGAAACGCGGGCGCTTTCCATGGCGGCGAACTCGCGCTCGCTGTTCGGCTCGGTGAGCGAGACGCGGCCGACCTCGGCGCCTATGCCGGGCCAGAACGCGAGCCTCACGTCGCCGTCGAGCTTCAGCGTGCGCTGTGTCCTGTCTTTCACCAATTGGGTGATCTGGGGCTTGTAGGCGTTGGGATCGAAGGTCGAGGCGAAGTAAGCCGCGGCACCCGCGAGCGCGAGCAACAGGACAGCGAGGCCGATCGCGATGGTTTTCAGCTTGTTCATGGGCGAGCCCTCCGCCCTCCAATCATAGGCGCGCGTCGCGCGTTGCGCCACCCGGCATGTCTGCTGTCGTCCCATAACGACAGGGCGGCGTGTCGCGAAGGCGCTCTTCGCGCGACGTGCGTGCACGTTTCCTCGAACGCGTTGAAGCGCGGGAGTAAGCTGCGGATTCATCATTACCGCAACTTCGGAACGACATGTACCGCAAGCTCAAGGATGCAGTCGACGCGCTCCCTACGCTGGCAGATATTTCGGCCGAGGAAATTTTTCTCGAGCTCGACAGGGCGAACGTAGGCATGGCGCTCATCGACATCGAGACGCGCCGCTTTCTGCGCGTCAACGCGAAGATTTGTGAGATTACCGGCTACGCCAGGGAAGAGCTGATCCATAAGACGGCGGCCGAACTCACCCATCCCGACGACAAGACGCTCGACGCGGAGAGCTTCACCCGTTTCGTTCGCGGCGAGGTGGACCGGCGCGTCATCGAGAAGCGCTATGTTCGCAAGGATGGTGCGCCGGTGTGGGTCCACATCACCACCAGCATGGTGCGCCTCGGCGGGCGCAGGTACCTCTTTGGCGTGACCGAGGACATCACGGCACGCAAGCACTCGCAGGAGGCGCTGGCCGATGCACTGATCGAAGCGGAGCTTGCGAAACAGGCGCTGCAGAAGGCGGACCGGCGCAAGGACGAGTTCCTCGCGATGCTCGCCCACGAGCTGCGCAATCCGCTGTCTTCGATACACAACGCGGTTCAGGTTCTCGGCGCGGTGGCGGACGACGACGCCGTGCGCGAGCGGATGCAGGGCATCATCGCGCGACAATCCCTGCATCTCGCGCGGCTCGTGGACGACCTGCTCGACGTGACGCGGATACGGACCGGCAAGATCATCCTCAGGCGGCAGAACGTGCGCCTCGCGGATGTCGTTTCCGCCGCAGTGGAGACGACGCGTCCGCTCATCGACGGCCGCGCCCATGCGCTTGCGGTAAACGTCTCCGAGCGGCCCGTGTGGCTCGTGGGCGACGAGGTGAGACTGGTGCAGGTGCTCGCCAATCTTCTGAGCAACGCGGCGAAGTACACGCCGTCCGGCGGCCGCATTGCGATCGACGCCGCAGACGAAGACGGGTGTGCCGTGGTCCGTGTCGCGGATTCGGGCGTCGGCATACCGGACGAGGTATTGCCGCATATCTTCGATCTGTTCGAGCAGGCGAACAGCACGCTCGCTCGCACGGAAGGCGGGCTCGGCATCGGGCTGACGATCGTGAAGAGTCTCGTGGAAGGGCACGGCGGCACGATCCGCATTTCCACTGCCGCGGGCGTCGGCACCATCGTCGAAGTGCGCCTGCCGCTCGCGGCGGAGCCGCATGAAAGCCCGCGCGAAAAGAGCCGGCCCGCGCGCGCGCCGCGCCGGAACATACTGGTGGTGGAAGACAACGCCGATGCTGCCGAGAGCCTGAGCCTCCTGCTGCGCCTGCACGGCCACAGCGTGCGCACGGCCGGCGACAGTCGCGCCGCTCTCGATATCACCGAAGACTTCCATCCCGACGTCCTGTTGATCGACATAGGGCTGCCCGGCATGGACGGGTACGAGCTTGCGCGGCATTTGCGCAGGAAAGAGGCGCTCCAGGCTTCCACGTTCGTGGCGATCAGCGGCTACGGCGAGGCGAGGGACAAGGTGCGGGCCGTGCAGGCCGGCTACGATTATCATCTGGTGAAGCCGCTGAACATTGCAGACGTCGAGGAGACGGTAGGCCGGCGCGAGGTGCACTGAGCAGCGGCGCAGCGCGGCCGGTGCGCACGGCGCGCAGTAATAGCGGCAATGCAGGCGGTGCTTATTGCTTCGCGATGTGCGCTTCGCGCTGTATGCGCGACTGCAGCTCGATGTCGTCCTTCAGGAACTGCGCGAACTGCGCCGGCGTGGAGCCGACCGGCTCGAGGCCGAACTCGGTCAGCCGCGCCTGCATTTTCGGCGTCTTGATCGCTTTTGCGATCTCGCCCTGAACGCGCGCGATGCGGTCTGCCGGCGTGCCCGCGGGAAACCACAGCCCGTACCAGCCGGTCATTTCCACCTGTGGATAGCCGTCCTCGCGGAAGGTCGGCACGTCGGGCAGCACCGGGGCGCGCGCGCTGCCCGTGAGCGCAAGACCGCGCACGCGGCCGTCGCGGATGTAAGGCTGTATCGCCACGGTGGACACGAACGTCATGTCGACCTGTCCGCCGATCACGTCGGTCAGCGCGGGTGCGCTGCCTTTATACGGCACGTGCACGATATCGAGGCCGGCGGCCGACTTCATCATCTCCGCCACGACGTGCGTGATGTTGCCGAAGCCGCTCGATGCGTAGGTGAGCTTGCCCGGCCTCGCTTTCGCGAGCGCGACGAGATCCTTCACGCTCTGCACCGGCAATCCCTTGTTGATCACGAGCACCAGGCCATGCGACTGCGCAACTTGCGTGACGGGCGCGAAATCGCGCTGGCCGTCGTACGGCAGCTGCTTGCGGAACACGATGTTGCCGGTGAACGAGCCGGTGGTGAGCAGCATCGTGTGACCGTCGGGTGGCGCTTTCGCGACGAGCTCCGCGCCTATAACGCCGTTGGCGCCGGCGCGGTTGTCCACCACGATGCTTTGCCCGAGCGGAGCGCCCAGCGTCTCGGCGACGAGCCGCGCGAAGATGTCGAGCGTGCTGCCGGCGGTGAACGGCGCGATCATGCGGATAGGCCGGGCCGGATAACTCTCTGCAGCGAAGGCATGTTGAACGGCAGGCTGAGCGACGGACAGCGCTGCAAAGAGCAGCAATGCGCGGCAGGTATTCCCCATCACGGTCTCCCCCGTCGTCATCCGCTCGTGCGGACGACCGTTGCGGGGCCGATTATGTGCATATTCTGCAGCCGGCGCCAAGGCGGTGACCTGCCCGCGGATGCTGAAAGTTACGGCGCTGCGAAGACCTTCACTTGCCGCGGCCGCAGCCAGGCTGTCTGTCCCGGCTGCAGCGCGAGCGCGTCGTGGCGCTCGCGCGTGAGTTCGACTTCTATGGTTTCGCCGTCGTGATCGAGCTCCACGCGAACGAGCGGGCCGATCGGGTGCACGTGCCGCACCGTCGCAATCAGTGCGCCCTCGACGGACTCGCGTTCCAGCTCGATGTCGTGCGGGCGCACGAACGCGACAGAAGCGCCGTCGCCATGCGGCAGTTCGGCATCGCGCGTGACCTCGGCCCAGATGCCGTGCAGGCGGCTGTGGAACACGTTCACGTTGCCGAGGAACTGGTACACGAACGGTGACGCCGGAGACCCGTACACCTCGTCGGGCGTGCCGACCTGCTCGATGCGCCCGTGGTTGAGCACCACCACGCGGTCGGCGACTTCGAGCGCTTCTTCCTGGTCGTGCGTCACGAAGACGCTGGCGATGTGCATCTCGTCGTGCAGGCGACGCAGCCACCGGCGCAGCTCCTTGCGCACTTTCGTGTCGAGCGCGCCGAAGGGCTCGTCGAGCAGCAGCACCTTGGGCTCGACCGCCAGGGCTCGCGCGAGCGCAATGCGCTGGCGTTGCCCGCCCGAGAGCTGCGAGGGAAACCGCTCGGCGAGCCAGTCGAGCTGCACGAGCTTGAGCAGGTCCATCACTCGCGTGCGGATCTCCGCCTCGGGCGGACGCTGGCCGCGCGGCTTCACGCGAAGGCCGAACGCGATGTTCTCGAACACGGTCATGTGACGAAACAGCGCATAGTGCTGGAACACGAAGCCCACCTGCCGCTCGCGCGCATGCAGATGCGTTGCCTCCGCGCCGGAGAAGAGCACTTCTCCCGCATCCGCCGTCTCCATGCCGGCGATGATGCGCAGCAGCGTCGTCTTGCCGCAGCCCGAAGGGCCGAGCAACGCGACGAGCTCGCCTTCCGGGATTGCGAGGCTCACGTTCTCCAGCGCGACGAAATTGCCGAAACGCTTGGTGATGTTGCGCACTTCGATGCTCATGGGAGGCTCACGTGGTTTTCTCCGGCGGCAACGCAGCGGCGAGCGTCAGGGTCTCGCGCCGCATCCGCCATTCGATCACGGACTTCGCCGCCAGCGTGATGAGCGCGAGGAGCGCAAGCACCGAGGCGCAGGCAAACGCGCCCACCTGGTTGTACTCGTTGTAGAGAATCTCGACGTGCAGCGGCAGCGTGTTCGTTTCGCCGCGGATGTGGCCGGACACTACCGACACGGCGCCGAACTCGCCCATGGCGCGCGCGTTGGCGAGAATGACGCCGTAGAGCAGGCCCCACTTGATGTTGGGCAGCGTCACGCGCGCGAACATCTGCCAGCCGGACGCCCCGAGCGAAATCGCCGCCTCTTCCTCGTCCCGGCCTTGCGCCTGCAGCAGCGGAATGAGCTCGCGCGCGACGAACGGGAAGGTGATGAAGAGCGTTGCGATGATCATCCCCGGCACCGCGAAGATGATCTTCACGTCGTGCGCCTTCAGCCACGCGCCGAAATAGCCCTGCGCGCCGAAGAGCAGCACGAACAGCAGCCCGGCGACCACCGGCGATACGGCGAACGGCAGGTCGATCAGCGTGACGAGCAGGCTCTTGCCGCGGAAATCGAACTTCCCGATGGCCCAGGCGGCAGCGACGCCGAACGCCACGTTGAACGGCAGCACCAGCGCGGCGATGAGCAGGGTGAGGCCGATCGCGTGCAGCGTTTCGCTTTCCGCGAGTGCGCCGCTGTACGCGGCAAGGCCGCCGCGGAACGCCTCGACGAACACCGCCGCGAGCGGCACGCCGAGGAAGAGGAAAAGAAAAGCGAGCGCGACCGCAATGAGTGCGATGCGGACCGGGCGCGGCTCGGTGGCGGCGCGGCGTGTTGTCATGCGGCCGCCCCGGTCGTCGCAGCCACAGGTCGCGGAGGCCCGAGCTCGCCCGGCTCTCCCTGGTAGCGATGGACCGACCACCATTGCAGCGCGTTGATGGCGAGCAGCAGCAGGAAGGAGATGACCAGCATCACCACGGCAAGGACCGTCGCGCCCGGGGTGTCGTACTGGTCTAGCTTGGAGATGATGAGCAGCGGCGTGATTTCCGAGATCATCGGCATGTTGCCCGCGATGAAGATGACCGAGCCGAACTCGCCGATCGCGCGCGCGAACGCGAGGGTAAAGCCCGTGAGCAGCGCCGGAAAGACGGCCGGAAAGATGATCCGCACGAATGTCTGCCAGCGTGAAGCGCCCAGCGAGGCGGCCGCTTCCTCCGCTTCCGTCTCGATGTCCTCGATCACCGGCTGCACCGTGCGCACGACGAAGGGCAGGCTGATGAACGTCAGCGCGACTACGATCCCGAGCGGGGTGAAGGCGATCTTGATGCCGAGCGGCTCCAGGAACTGCCCGATCCAGCCGTTGCTGGAATACAGCGTCGCGAGCGTGATGCCCGCGACGGCCGTGGGCAGGGCGAAAGGCAGATCGACGAGCGAGTCGATCAGGCGCTTGCCGGGAAAGGCATAGCGGACCAGCACCCACGCGACGATGAAGCCGAACAGCGCGTTGATGGCGGCCGCGGCGAGCGACGCGCCGAACGTGACGCGATACGATGCGAGCGCGCGAGGGTCGGTCGCGATCGTCCAGAACTGGTCGGCGGTCATCGACGCGCCGGCGAGCAACAGTCCGCCGAGCGGGATGAGGACGAGCAGCGAGAGGTAGGCGAGCGTGTAGCCCAGCCCCAGCCGGAAACCGGGCAGCACGTCGCTTCGTCGGCTCATCGCGGGGACCGGCTCATGCGCTTACTTCGCCGCGTAGATGCGGTCGAAGCTGCCGCCGTCCTTGAAGTGAGCCGGGAAAGCCCTGGACCAGCCGCCGAATACCTCTTCCACCGTGAACGTCCTGATCGAGGGGAACTGCGCCGCATGCTTCTTCAGCACTTCGGCATCGCGCGGGCGCAGGTAATTCTGCGCGGCATTTTCCTGGCCTTCCCTGGACCACAGGTACTCGAGATATGCCGTTGCATGCTTGCGCGTGCCCTTGCGATCGACCACCGGATCGACGATCGCTACGGGGAATTCCGTAAGCACGGACAGCGTGGGATAGACGACTTCGAATTCCCCGCGACCGAATTCGCGCGCGATCAGCTCCGCTTCGCATTCGAACGTCGCGAGCACGTCGCCGATCTTCCGCTGCATGAAGGTCGTCGTCGCATCGCGGCCGCCGGCGGCGAACAAGGGCGCGTTCCTGAGTATCTTCCCGACGAACTCCTGCGCCGTCTTGTCGTTGCCGCCCGGCTGCTTCAGAGCGTAGCCCCACGCAGCGAGGTAGGAGTAGCGTCCGTTACCCGTGTTCTTCGGATGCGGGAGTATCACCTGTATGCCGGGCCTCGCGAGGTCGCTCCAGTCCTTGATCGCTTTCGGATTTCCCTTGCGCACGATGAGCACCATCGTCGAGGTGTAGGGCGAGGCGTTGCCGGGAAATTTCCTGGTCCAGTCCTTTGCCACCATGCCTTTGTCCGCGAGGAAGTCGACATCCGTCGCCTGGTTCATCGTGACCACGTCGGCCTCGAGGCCGTCGGCGACTGCGCGCACCTGCTTCGTCGATCCGGCATGCGACTGCTTGATGGCGATGGACTCGCCGGTCTTCGCCTTCCAGAACTTCTGGAAGAGCGGGTTGTAATCCTTGTAGAAGTCGCGCGCGACGTCGTACGAGACGTTCAGCAACGCGACTTCCGCCGCGAAAGTAAGCGGCGCGGCCGCCGTGACAACTAACCCAATGAACCACCGCAATGACGAAGACATGGAGAAATTCCTGGCAGGAAACCGAATGCGGCGAAATGTAGCGCACTGTCATTATGACGGGAAGAACTAACGCGCACTATGATTGTGCCTAAAAGTTATAAGACGGATGTCGCGTCAGGCACCACCCAGCGCGCGGACATTCAGGCAAGACGAGGTAATCGCGATCGAGCGCGTTGACGTCGGGACAGCCGATCAACGCGAGCATGCGGTCGATTTCGTCGCGATAAATCTCGATTGACGGCGGACCCGCGTCGCGGGCTATGCGCCGGGCGCCCATGCGGGCGGCGCCATCTCCCGCACGTCGCTGATCACCTCTACCACCACCGGCTTGTTCATCGCGAACGCCTTCTGCAGCGCGGCCTTGATGTCGCCCGGCTTCTCGACGCGTATGGCGGCGCATCCCATCGCTTCCGCGACCTTCGCGAAGCTGAAGTCCGCGCGGAACTTCCACAGCTCGTCGGATTTTCCGTGCATCGCGCCGCCGTAGTTGCGATTGAGCGATGGAAACTCCTGGCTCAGCGCACCGTTGTTGTTCACCAGCACGACGAGATTGATGCCGTAGCGCAGCGCGGTCTCCAGCTCGGTCATGTGGTAGTACATGCCGCCGTCGCCGGTGAAGCACAGCACCGGCTGATCCGGCAGCGCGCACTTCACGCCGATCGCGCCGGGCAGTCCCCAGCCGAGCGATCCCGCGCAGCGGATGTAGCGTTGTGCCGGGTGCCTGAAGTCGATCATCTGGCTGGTCCACATGCCTGCGTGGCCGGTGTCGGACACCACGACGCCGTTCGGCGGCAGCACGTCGGCGATTTCCTTGCAGATGCGCGCCGGATCTATGGGCGTCGCGTCCGAGTTGCGCTTGCGGTCCGCTTTCTCGCGCCAGTCGGCGACGAGCTGTTGCACGCGCGCGACCCATGCTTTCGTATCGCCCGGCTTCGCCGCATCGATCAGCTTGCGCAGCGTCACCTTGGCGTCGCCGAGCAGCGCGACTTTCGCCGGATAGTTGCGCCCGAGCTCCGAAGGCTCGATGTCGATCTGCACGATGGTCGTGCCGGGACGGATGAGCGTCCAGTTGCCGGTCACCATGCCGCCGCCCGGGCTGCCGATGAAGAACACGAGGTCCGCTTCGTTCAGGGCGCGATTGGCGCATTCGCGCGAGTACGTGCCCGACACGCCGACCGCGAGCGGATGCGTGTCGACTATCGTTCCCTTGCCGTTGAGCGAAGTGATCACCGGAATCTGCAGCTTTTCCGCAAGCTCAACGACCTCCCGCTGCGCGTGTGATGCGACCACGCCGCCGCCTGCGATGATCACGGGCTTCTTCGCGTGCGCGAGCACCGCCGCGGCCTCGCGCACGCGCTCGGGCTCGGGCTCGGGGCGGAACGGCGGCAGGCGCGTGTACTGCTGCTCGATGATCGCCTCTTCGTCGCAATCGCCGAGCGGAATTTCGGAGAGCCGTCCCGCGAATCGAAGATGCACGGGACCGGGCATGCCCGAAGTCGCGTCACGGAAGGCCTGGCGCATCAGGTCGGGCACGCGCGCCGGGCTGTCGACGTTGTAATTGGCCTTGGTCACCGCAGCGAACTGCTCGAAGTCCTCGACTTCCTGGTAGGCGTGGCGATAACGCGAAGAAGGCGCAGGTCCGCCCGAGATCGCGATGACGGGCGAGCGCGCCATGAACGCGTCGCGCAGGCCCGAGGCGAGATTCGATGCGCCTATCGGCTGGGCCATGCACACGCCGGGGCCGCCGCGTGCGCGCGCGTAGCCGTCGGCCATGTACCCCGCCCCTTTTTCACTGTGCGCGACGACGCGCGTGACGCCCATGCCTTCCATGGCGACCAGCGCCCTGGACACGACTTGCGGCACGTAGAAGACATGCGTGAGGCCGTAGCCCTTGATGATCTCGGCGAACAACTTCGCGCCATTCGTTTTTGCCATGGTGTTTCCTCTCCTGTCGAATCGTGTTGCGCCCGCGCTATTCCGGCTCGACGCCGGCGAGCTTCAATACCTTCTGCATCTCGGGACCTTCGGTGCGGATCATTTCCATCATGCGCTCGGGCGATGTATGCACGGGGAACACGCCGAGGTCGGTGAAGCGGTCCCTGATCTCGGAGCGCTTCATCCTCTGCCCGATGTCCGCATTGATGCGCTCGATGATTGCGGCCGGCGTGCCTCGCGGCGCCATCACGCCCCACCATTGCTGGGGAAACGGCTCCTTCACGCCGGCTTCGGCCATGGTCGGCACGTCGGGTATGGTGGGCGAGCGCTCCGGCGTGGTGATCGCGAGCGCGCGCAGCCGCCCCGACTTGATCTGCGGCACGGCCGGCACCATGTCGGAAAACGAAAGCTCGATGTGCCCGGCGATGAGATCGTTGATCGCCAGCGCGCCGCCTTTGTACGGGACGTGGACGATGTTGACGTGCGTGGCGGCCTTGAACACTTCGCCGATGATGTGCGAGGTCGTGCCGCTGCCGCCCGAACCGAAGTTGAGCTGGCCGGGGCGCGACTTCGCGAGCGCGACGAACTGCGGAACCGTGCGCGCGGGCAGCGAAGGATGGATCACCATGACCGGCGCCGCGCTCGCGACGACGGTGATGCCGGCGAAATCGTTGAGAGGATCGTAGGTGAGCTTCTTGTAGAGATAGCGGTTGGTGACGACCGAGCCCTTGGAGGTGAGCAGCAGCGTGTAGCCGTCGCCTGCGGCGCGCGCTGCCGCTTCGTGGCCAACCTGGCCGGCTGCGCCGGGGCGGTTCTCGACGACGACCTGCTTGCCGAGCGTCTCGGTGAGGCGCTGCGCGATGATGCGGCACATGGTGTCGGTGGTGCCGCCCGGCGGGAAAGGCGCGATGATGCGTACCGGCTTGACGGGATAAGCCTGCGCCCACGCGAGCAGCGGCGCAAACAGTAGAACGGCCGGCCAGAAACTCTTTGCTGCGCTCATGCGTCACCTCCTCCGGGTCGTCCGGGCCCTATATCGTTATGCGTTGAGGGCCGCAGCACGTCGCGAAGCGTAGCCGAGCGGAGCGCCACACCGCAATAGCGCTCAGTGTATGTGCTGCACAGTCCGCATGCTGATGCCGCGATGCCGCGCCGCGCGCTTGTCGTGCGCGGCGCGGGTGGAGCGTCAGCCCAGCGCAGGGTGCCGGTCGACCCAGCGCGTCGCCTGCTCGTACGCGTGCGCAACGCGGTAGACGAGCGCTTCCGTGAAAGGCGCTCCGACGAGCTGCATGCCCAGCGGCAGACCGGCTTTGGAGAAACCGACGGGCACCGACAGCGCCGGGCTGCCCGTCACGTTGAAGGGCGCCCGCGCCTGGCGCCCGTAGGTGAATTCGATCGCTTGCGCATCGTCGATGCGGCATGCCGGATCCATCGCGCTCGCGGTGACGATGACATCGACTTCAGCGAAGAGTGCGTGAAACGATTGCGCGAGCTTTGCGCGCACGCGCGTCGCGTTGACGTAATCGGCGGCGCGCACGAACGCGCCGGTCATGATGCGGCTGCGGGTGAGGCTGCCGTAGTCCTGCGGCCGCTCCCGCATCCAGCGCTCGTGGATCGCGAACGCTTCGCTCGTCATGATGGTGCGATTGCACGCGGCATACTGTGCGAGCGGCGCCGTGCTCACTTCGCGCACTTGTGCGCCCAGGCCGCCCAGCACGGCGACGGCGGCTTCGATTCCCGCGGCCATTTCCGCATCCGCTTCGACGTCGCGCGTGTAGAAGTGCCGCAGCACGCCGATGCGCAGCCCTTTGATGTCGCGGCCGAGCTCCGCCGTGTAGCCGCCGGTGCGCGCCGCAGCACTGCCGGGATCGAGAGGGTCGTGCCCGGCAATGAGGTCCAGCATCAGCGCGTTGTCCTGCACGGTGCGCGTGAGCGGGCCGACATGATCGAGCGAGAACGCGAGCGGCAGCACACCGCGCCGGCTGACGAGTCCGTACGTGCCTTTCATGCCGACCACGCCGCACATCGTCGCCGGATTGCGCACGGAGCCGCCGGTGTCGGTGCCTATCGCGACCGGCAGAAAGCCTGCTGCCGTCGCAGCGCCGGATCCGCTGGATGAGCCGCCGCAGAAATGATCGCGGTTCCACGGATTGCGCGCGGGCGGCCATGGCAGGTCGAAGCACGGCCCGCCGATGGCGAACTCGTGCGTGGACAGCTTGCCCATGAACACGCCGCCTGCGGCGCGTATCTTCTGCGTCACGGGAGCATCGGCCGCAGCGACGTTGTCCTTCAGGATCTTCGAGTGCGCGGTGGTGGGCAGACCGGCGTAGTCGATGATGTCCTTGAGGCCGTACGGCACGCCGTGCAGCGGGCCGCGCCAGTTGCCGCGCATGATCTCGGCCTCGGCGCGGCGCGCGTCCTCAAGCGCGATCTCCGGCGTGAAGCGCAGGAAAGTGTCGAGCCTGGCGTCGTGCCGCTCGACGCGCGCGATCAGCGCCTGTGCGTATTCGACCGGCGAGAGTTTTCGGGTGCGCAGCAGCTCTGCGGCCTGCGCCACGGTCAGGAATGCGAGATCGGACATGGCGGCGCTACCGGTCGAGGCGATACACGTGGGACGGCTCGTCGGCCGGCGTGAGATCGCGCGTCGGCAGCGACGCGCGGCGGGATCGTGCAATCCGAGTCGCGCACAGCAGCTGCTGCAGATGGTCGTCGGTGAATTGCGTGAGCCCGGCGTCGAGCGCCATGCGGCGCACCTCGTCCAGGGTGATGTCGTCCGGCATATGATTCCTCCATGAAGCGGTGCTGCGCGCCGGTGGCCGCACAAAGCGGGCCGAGCGCGTTATGACAAGCAAAGGTTGAACGATCATAGCATCCGCGGCTATGCTCGGGCCTAAAGCGTTCCGCACATCAACCGGAGGAGGTCCTGCCATGAGCTCGTGCATCCGCGCCGTTGCTGCATCGGTGTTCGCGTCCTTTGCCTTTGCTGCAGCGGCCTCCGCAGCCAGTGCCTGGCCCGACAAGCAGATCCGCGTCATCCTGCCCTGGGCGCCGGGCGGCAGCACGGACATCGTGGGCCGGATCCTGTCGGCTGAAATGACCAACACCTTCAAGCAGCAGGTCATCATCGACAACCGCGCGGGCGGCGGGTCCATCGTCGGGATGCAGCTCGCGGCGGCCGCGGCGCCGGACGGTTACACCTTCATGATCACGTCCACGGGATACGCACACCTCATCCAGAAGACGAACGTCGATCTCGTGGCCTCATTCGACCCGGTGGCGATGGTCGGCACTGCGGACAGCGCGCTCGTGGTGCATCCCGCGCTGCCGGTGAAGACGGTGAAGGATCTGATCGAACTCGCGAAGAAGAAGCCGGGGCAGCTGCTCTATTCCTCGTCCGGCATCGGCGGCTTTCCTCACATGAACACGGAGCTCTTCAAGCTGAAGACCGGCGTCGACATGGTGCACGTGCCGTTCAAGGGCGGCGGCCCGGCCATTGCGGACACGGTGGCCGGCAACACCCAGATCCAGATCGGCTCGGTACCCACCGAAATCGGGTTCATCCGCGCGGGCAAGCTGAAGGCCATAGCCACCGGCGGCCGGAAGCCGAATCCGGCTTTGCCCGGCGTGCCGATGATCAAGGAGACGGTGCCAGGTTACGAGACGTACATCTGGTTCGGCTATTTCGCTCCCAAGGGCACGCCGGCTGCCATCGTCTCGCGGATGCATGCCGCGATCACCGCCGCAGTCGCGAATCCGACCGTCGTGAAGCGGCTGGAAGAGCAGGGGCTCGAAGTCGAGAAGATGAGCACCGCGGAATTCGGCAAGTTCATGAAGAGCGAGACCGACAAATGGGTCGAGGTGATCAACGCGGCCGGCATCAAGGGCGAGTGAGGCTGTCGTTGTTTCACGCGCGGCGGCCGTTCTGTCGCGACCGTCGCAGCGCTTCGACGCGGGCACGGTGACCGCCCCGGTCCCAGCGCCTTGCGGCGTTGCCGTGCCCTTCCAGAGCCTGCCTCTAGCGGCCCTCCTGCTTGCAGCCGCGCGCCGCTAGCGGCCTTCCCGCCGTCAATCGTGCGCCTCTAACGACCTTCCCATGCCGGCTTGCGCTTCGCCACGAACGCCGCCACCCCTTCGTGGAAGTCGCGGCTGCCGTACGTGAGCCGTATGAGATCGCTATCGTCGGGCAGCGCCGCGCGGCGCAGCCGCTGCGACTGCATCTTGCTCACCCTGGTGGTGATCGGCGCGTTGCGCACGACCTGCTGGCATACCTGCTCCACGAGCGCGTCGAGCTCTTCGGGCGCGACCGCTGCGAGCAGAAATCCGGCAGTCACTGCTTCGCTCGCCGTGATGTTCTCGGCGAGCATCAGCATGCGGCTCGCGCGCGCAGCGCCGAACGCTGCGGCGAGACGCTGGTGGTTCGCGATCGACAGGCAGTTACCCAGCGTGCGCGCGATCGGTGCGCCGAACACGGCATTGGCGGTTGCGATCCTTAAGTCACACGCGGCCGCGATGACGACGCCGCCGCCGACCGCAACGCCCTCGACGACGGCCAGCGTCGGCACCGGAATCGCTTCGACGGCTGCAACATAGGCTTCCACTTTCGCTTCATAGGCGATACCTTCCTCGCCCGAGCGGAAGGCCTTGAACTGCGCGATGTCCGTGCCCGCGATGAAAGCTTCGCCGCCCGCGCCTCTCAACGTCACGAGCCTCAGCCCCGGCTCGGCCGCCGCGCGGCTGCACGCTTCGGCAAGCTGCTCGTACATCTGCCAGGTCATGGCGTTGCGCGCCGCGGGGCGATCGAAGACGATGCGGGCGATGGTCCCGTCGGATTGGTAATGGACGCTGCCTGGGTTCGGGGTCATATCCTCTTCACTCGCTCGATTATCAAAGACAAATGTAACCACAGATGAACGCGGATGAACACAGATAACGGCAAAGAGGTCGAGTCGAGCCGGATCATATCGCAGCGCGCTGGTACACTCGGCATGAATCCATACAGGTCCGCATAATGCCCACGATCTCCTCGAACTTCGATTCCGGCGCTATAGACGTCGTCTCCGCAAACGACGCCGATTTCACGCTGCGCATTCGCAGGGATACGCACGCCGACTTCACGCAGTGGTTTCACTTCCGCCTCTCGGGCGCGCGCGGCCGGGCGTGCACGCTGCGCTTCGAGAACGCGGGCGCCTGCACCTATGCGAACGGGTGGAAAGAGTACCGCGCCGTTGCCTCGTACGATCGCAGCCGGTGGTTCCGCGTGCCGACGCGCTTCGACGGGTCGGTGATGACGATAGAGCACACGCCGGAACACGACGCCGTGTGGTACGCCTATTTCGAGCCGTACTCGCTGGAGCGGCACCAGGCGCTCGTCGGTCGCGCGGGCAGCTCGCCGTGTGCGGTGGTCGAACGTCTGGGTGCGACGGTCGACGGCCGCGATCTCGACCTGCTTACCGTGGGCCACGCGGGGCCGGAGAAGAAAACGGTGTGGCTCATCGCGCGCCAGCATCCGGGCGAGTCGATGGCCGAGTGGTTCATCGAAGGCCTGCTGGAGCGCCTCCTGGACCGCAGCGATCCCGTGTCGCGCCGTCTCCTGGAGCGCTCGGTGTTGCACATCGTGCCGAACATGAATCCGGACGGCAGCGTGCGCGGCAACCTGCGCACCAATGCGGCCGGCGCGAACCTCAATCGCGAATGGATGAGTCCGACCATGGAGCGCAGCCCGGAAGTGTTCCTCGTGCGCCAGCGCATCGAGCAGACCGGCGTGGATGCGTTCTTCGATATCCACGGCGACGAGGTGCTGCCGTACGTGTTCGTCGCGGGCGGCGAGATGCTGCCGGGCTTCACGCCGGAGCAGGCCGCTGCGCAAAGCGCCTTCATCGCCGACTTCAAGCGCGCGAGCCCCGACTTCCAGGACGTGCACGGCTACGCCGCGAGCAAGTACAGCGAAGACGCGCTCAAGCTCGCCTCGAAATGGACAGGACACACCTACGGCTGCCTGTCGCTCACGCTGGAGATGCCGTTCAAGGACAACGCCGATCTGCCGGATGCCGAGCACGGATGGAGCGGCGAGCGCAGCCGCAAGCTCGGTGCCGCGATGCTGGGGCCGGTGCTTGCTGCGCTTGCAAGGTGACGTCGCGACGCTGGAAACCAGCATTGCAGTTGCTTGTTCAGAACGGCTTTATACGACACCGCTCGCGCGGCGCCGGCTACTTTCTTTGCTCGCCCAAAAGAAAGTAGCCAAAGAAACGGCGCCCAGGTTCGCCGCCAAGCTCTCGCTTGGTGTCCCTGCGCTGCTCGACCAGGTGCGGCAGGCTGCGCAACTCACGCACCACAGTACTTCGCTACAGCGTCAGCTACGCACAACGGAAGGTGGGCCATCTACCGCACCACGTGTTCGACAGTGCTCGCCCGAAACCCCGCGCCTGGTCTGCGACTGCTCGGCGGCTTGTATGGTTTCAGCGGCTCTTCTCTGTAAGCTGAGAGGAGCTGGGGTGGAGGGACTTCGGCGGTCATCTGCCG
>Ga0255338_1001891_pt1 | contig 35359 bp, 31 predicted proteins | sample MeOH1_35cm_T4_19_FD_203715 | JGI IMG/M metagenome (GOLD analysis project Ga0255338, IMG submission 203715) | Sandy soil microbial communities from University of British Columbia, Vancouver, Canada - MeOH1_35cm_T4_195 | ecosystem: Engineered > Artificial ecosystem > Sand microcosm > Unclassified ...
ACAGAACACGCAAGTGACGGCCGGCCAGATCGGCATGCCGCCGGGGCCGGACACCGTCTCGTTCCAGTACACGATCAATGTCGCGGGCCGCCTCGACGATCCCGATCAGTTCAAGGACATCGTGGTCAAGACCGGCTCGAGCGGTCAGCTCACGCGCATCCGCGACATCGGCACCGTGGAGCTCGGTGCGCAGACCTACAGCCAGATATTCACCCTCGACGGCAAGCCGGCCGCCGGCATGGCGATCTTCCAATCGCCCGGCGCCAACGCGCTCAATGTCGCGGAAGAGGTGAAGAAGCGCATGACGGCGCTGTCGAAGGCGTTCCCGCAAGGGCTGGTCTACGACATCCCCTTCGACACCACGATCTTCGTCAACGCCTCGATCAACGAGGTTTATCACACGCTGTTCGAAGCCGGCATCCTGGTGCTGATTGTCATCATGATTTTCCTGCAGGACTGGCGCGCGATGCTGGTCCCGGCGACGACGGTGCCGGTCACGATTATCGGTGCCTTCGCGGCTATGGCGGCGCTCGGTTTCACCGTCAATTTCGCCACGTTGTTCGCCTTGGTGCTGGCGATCGGCATCGTGGTCGACGACGCCATCATCGTGGTGGAGGGTGCCGCACACAACATCGACCACGGCATGACCGGTCCGCAGGCCGCGATCCAGGCGATGAACGTGCTGCTCGGGCCGATCATCGGCATCACCCTGGTGCTGCTCTCGGTGTTCCTGCCGGCGGCCTTCCTGCCGGGCCTCACCGGTCAGATGTACGCGCAGTTTGCGCTGGTGATCGCCGCCACGGCGATCATCAGCGCCATCAACGCCGTGACGTTGAAACCGACGCAATGCGCGCTGTGGCTGCGGCCCTCGGTGCCGATGGAGAAGCGCAACTTTTTCTATCGTGGCTTCAACGCCGTCTATAACAAGGTCGAGCACGGCTATGCGCGCATGATGCGCTTCCTGGTCGGCTATTCGAGCATCATGGTCGTCCTGGCGCTTGTCCTTACCGGCGTCACCCTTTGGGGCTTCTCGCGTCTCGCTACCGGCTTCATCCCGATCGAGGATCAGGGCTACATGCTGGCGACGGTGCAGTTGCCCGACGGCGCCTCGCTGCCGCGCACGCAGGCTGTGCTCGACAAGGTGTCGGCTGCCGCGCGCAAGACGCCTGGCGTCGATAAGGTCATTACCATCGCCGGCGTCTCCGCGCTCGACAACAACGCCTCGCTCTCCAGCGGCGGCGTCGCCTACATCATCCTCAAGGACTGGGACGTGCGCGGCAAGGCGCAAGGTCTGCTGCCGATGCTCAACAGTCTGAACAAGGCGATGGAGCCCATCGAAGAAGCAAAGGTGCGCGTGCTGCCGCCGCCGCCGATCCAGGGTATCGGTTTCGCCGCCGGCTTCACCATGCAGATCCTGTTGCAGGACAACAGCCTCGACTTCACCAAACTCGCCAACGTGACCGACACCGTTGTCGCCAACGCGTCGTCGCAGTCGAACATCGCGCTGGTCATTTCCTCGTTCCGCGCCAACACACCGCAGTACACGGTGGAGGTCGACCGCACTAAGGCGCAGACGGTGGGCGTTACGGTCGATCAGGTGTTCAACGCACTCGGCGGTTATCTCGGCTCGGCTTACGTCAACCAGATCACCAAATTCGGCCGCACCTTCCAGGTCTTCGTGCAGGCCGAGTCGGGTTTCCGCCTCGACATAGACGAGGTGCGCCAGCTCAGCGTGCGCAATGCGGCCGGCAACATGATCCCGCTCGGCACGTTGGTGAGCATCGCGCCGGTCACCGGACCCTCACTTATCAGTCTGTACAATCTCTATCCGTCATCGACCGTCATCGGCATGCCGGCGCGCGGCTTCTCCAGCGGTCAGGCCATGAACCTGATGGAGCAGGTGGCGGCTAAGACATTCCCGCCGCATGTCGGCTATGAATGGTCGGCGATGTCGTACCAGGAGAAGCTCGTCGGCAGCCAGATGTACATGGTGTTCGCGATGGCGCTTTTGCTGGTCTATCTTGTGCTCTGCGGTCAGTATGAGAGCTGGTATCGGCCGATTGCCGTCATCTTCGCGGTGCCGATCTCGCTGCTCGGCCCGGTCGCCACCTTCATGGCGCTCAAGATCGACAACAATCTCTACACGCAGATCGGCATCGTGCTCCTGATCGCGCTGTCGGCGAAGAACGCCATCCTCATCGTCGAGTTCGCGCGCGAACTGCGCGAGTCGGGCAAGGGCATCGCCGAAGCCGCGGTCGAAGCCGCGCGTGCGCGTTTCCGTCCAATCCTGATGACGTCTTTCGCCTTCATCCTCGGCGTGGTGCCGCTGGTCTTCGCCTCCGGCGCCGGCGCCAACGCGCGCGCCTCGATCGGCATTACCGTGTTCACCGGCATGATCGCCTCGACCTGCCTCGCCGTGCTGTTCGTGCCGTCGTTCTTCGTGCTGCTGCAGCGCTTCGAGGAATGGCTGACGTCGCGCAAGAACCGCCCGGCGCAGGTGGCGCCGGCCGAATAGGCGAGGTTGTTCCAAGGGAACCGGCCACAATCTGGTCCTGATCCGCGGGCTATGATAGTGACCGGCTCGCAAATCACCGACATACGTCCGATCGGGACCGATAAACGCCGATGACCCACGCCCGGCTTCGCTTTTCACTCGCCGCCACGCTCGCGGCCACGTTGCTGTTCGCGCCCGGCGCCTTCGCGCAGGAACGCGATGGCAACTTCCTCGACAATCTGTTCAGCCGCGGCGAGGGCCGCCAGCAGCAGCAACAGGCGCCCCAGGGCGGCGGCCGCATGGCGCAGCAGGCTGATGACGCCGATCTCACCGTGCGCATCGACCGCCTGGAAGGCGCCTTGCGCCAGCTCACGGGCCAGATCGAGCAGCTCCAGTACCAGAACCAGCAGCTCCAGGCGCAACTTCAACGCCTGCAGGGCGGTGCCGCGCCGGCCGGGCCGTCGGTTCCGCCACCGGCCGCGGCGACGCCGGGCCGCCGCTCCGACGTGTTCGACCCCAATCAGCAACCCAACGCGCCGGGCGCGCCGCGCGTGCTCGGCAACCAGACGGCGTCCGCCGCGCCCCAAGCGCCGGTCGTGAACGATGCGCCGGTCGGCGCGCCGGGCGGGCGCGACGCGGGCGCGCCGCTCGATCTGTCGACCCTGTCGGCCAACGCAAACGCGCTGCCGCCCAGCCAGCCGCCGGCACAGCTGCCGCGCATGGCGCAGCCCAACACGCAGCTTGCGACGCTGCCGCCGTCGGCCAAGCCGCAGGACGAGTACGACCTCGCTTACGGCTACGTGCTGCACAAGGACTATGGGCTGGCCGAGCAGGCCTTCAACGACTTCTTGCGCAAATATCCGAACGAGCGTCTGGTGCCGGATGCGACCTACTGGCTCGGCGAATCGCAATTCCAGCAGCAGCGCTACAGCGAGGCGGCCAAGTCCTTCCTCGCGGTGCTGACCAAGCATGAGCAGGCCGGCAAGGCGCCGGACTCGCTCTTGCGTCTCGGCCAGTCGCTCGCCGCGCTCAACAAGAAGGAAGCGGCCTGCGCAACGCTGGCCGAAGTCGGCCGCAAATATCCGAAGGCCTCGGCGTCCATCAAGCGCAGCGTGACGGCGGAACAGAAGCGCGTTCACTGCTAGAGTGCGGTGCCGGTCGCTTCGGACCGGTCATCGGGCGGCGCGCATGTCCCCTCAAGAGTCAGAGCCGGTCACCGACGCGGAAGCGGCTGTGCTCTTTGCCGATTTGAAGCATGCGCCGGCGCTGGTGCTCGCGGTCTCCGGCGGACCGGACTCCACTGCGCTCATGCTGCTTGCCGCGCGCTGGCGCGCCGCGCTCACGAAAGGTCCGACGCTGATCGCGGTTACGATCGATCACGGCCTGCGGCCGGAAGCCAAGAAAGAAGCCGCCGCCGTCGCCAAGCTCGCGCGCAAACTCAAGATCGCGCACCGTACGGTGCGCTGGATCGGCAAGAAGCCGGCGACTGGCTTGCAACAAGCCGCGCGCGCCGCACGTTATCGCTTGCTGGGCGAAGCCGCCCGCAAGGCGCGTGCGACACACATTCTCACCGCGCACACACTCGACGACCAGGCGGAGACGGTGCTCATCCGCATGGCACGCGGCAGCGGCATCACCGGTTTGGGAGCGATGGCGCGACGTGCGGCCGTTCCCGGCGATAGGGCAGGGAAGGCGGTTCTGCTCCGCCCTTTCCTCGACCTGCCGAAATCGCGTCTGATCGCAACCCTGCGCGCGGCCAAGATCTCCTTCGCCCAAGACCCTTCCAACCGCGACCCGCGCTTCACCCGCGCCCGGCTGCGCGGCCTGCTGCCGAAGCTCGCGGAGGAGGGGCTGACCGCCGCGCGGCTCGGCCATATCGCCCGGCGGCTCAAGCGGGCGGATGCGGCCGTTGAGACCATGACTGACGCCGCCTGGGAATTCCTGGTCCGCACAGCGCACAAGGCGGTCGTGTTCGAGGCCGGCTGGATCTACGTCCCCGATGAGATCGCTCTGCGCCTGCTCGGGCGGGCGGTCACCGCGGTCGGCACCGAGGGGCCGGTCGAGCTCGCCAAGCTGGAATCGCTGAAAGAGGCTCTCGATACCGCCCGGAATTCAGGCGATGCCCGTTTCAGGCGCAGTTTGGCAGGGGCCATCGTGACCTGGACACCGCAGGCCCTCACGGTCGAGCCGGCGCCGCCCCGCCGCAGCAAGACCTTAACCAAGCACCGACGGCAACCCGCCGCACGCGGCAAATCGCGCTAGAATATATAGAATCGAGCCCTTTTCAGGCGGCGCCGTGCTGCCTACATTGGCTTGGACGTGAAGCCGCCACGAATGCGGCGTAGAAATCACATGGCCGCGGGCCTCTGTCGCGGCGGGTAAGGACGCCTGATGAACGCAAACTTACGCAATTTCGCCCTCTGGGTGATTATCGTCCTCCTGCTGCTGGCTCTGTTCACGCTCTTCCAGAACCCCGGGCAGCGCACCACCGCGCAAGATATTTCCTTCTCGCAGCTCTTGAGCGAGGTCGATCAGGGCCGCGTGCGCGACGTCGTCATCCAGGGGCCTGAGATTCACGGCACCTTCGCGAACGGCACCAGCTTCCAGACTTATGCGCCGAACGATCCCGGCCTAGTGCAGAAGCTTTATGCGAAGGGCGTCTCGATCACGGCACGGCCGCAGCAGGACAACGTCCCGTGGTTCGTGTCGCTCTTGGTCTCGTGGTTGCCCTTCATCGCGCTCATCGGCGTGTGGATCTTCTTGTCGCGCCAGATGCAAGGCGCGGGCGGCAAGGCGCTCGGTTTCGGCAAGTCGCGCGCGAAGTTGCTCGCCGAAGCGCATGGCCGCATCACCTTCGAGGACGTCGCCGGCGTAGAGGAAGCCAAGCAAGATCTGCAGGAGATCGTCGAATTCCTGCGTGACCCCGGCAAATTCCAGCGCCTCGGCGGCAAGATCCCGCGCGGCGTGTTGCTCGTCGGCCCCCCGGGCACCGGCAAGACGCTGATCGCGCGCGCGGTCGCCGGCGAAGCCAACGTGCCGTTCTTCACCATTTCGGGCTCCGACTTCGTCGAAATGTTTGTCGGCGTCGGCGCGTCGCGCGTGCGCGACATGTTCGAGCAGGCCAAGAAGAACGCGCCCTGCATCATCTTCATCGACGAAATCGACGCGGTCGGCCGTCATCGCGGCGCCGGCCTCGGCGGTGGCAATGACGAGCGTGAACAGACGCTCAACCAGTTGCTGGTCGAGATGGACGGCTTCGAGGCAAACGAAGGCATCATCCTGATCGCCGCCACCAACCGTCCCGACGTGCTCGATCCGGCGCTGCTGCGCCCCGGCCGCTTCGACCGACAGGTCGTGGTGCCGAACCCGGACGTCGTTGGTCGCGAAGCGATCCTGAAGGTGCACGTGCGCAAGGTGCCGCTGGCGCCCGACGTGAACCTGAAGACCGTCGCGCGCGGTACGCCCGGCTTCTCCGGTGCCGACCTCGCCAACTTGGTCAACGAAGCCGCCCTGATGGCCGCGCGCCGCAACAAGCGCATGGTCACGCAGGCCGAGTTCGAGGACGCTAAGGACAAGGTCATGATGGGCGCCGAGCGCAAGTCGCTGGTGATGACGGACGAGGAGAAGCTCCTCACCGCCTATCACGAAGGCGGCCACGCGCTGGTCGCGCTCAACGTCAAGGCGACCGATCCGGTGCACAAGGCGACCATCATTCCGCGCGGCCGTGCGCTCGGCATGGTCATGCAACTGCCCGAGCGCGACAAGCTGTCGATGTCTTACGAGCAGATGACCTCGCGTCTCGCCATCATCATGGCCGGCCGCGTCGCCGAAGACATGGTGTTCGGCGCCGACAAGGTGACCTCGGGTGCGGCCTCCGACATCGAGCAGGGCACCAAGCTCGCGCGTCTGATGGTCACGCGCTGGGGCTTCTCCAGCGAACTCGGTCCGGTCGCTTACGGCGAGAACCAGGACGAGGTGTTCCTCGGCTATCAGGTGTCGCGCCAGCACAACATCTCGGAAGAGACGTCGCGCAAGATCGACGCCGAGGTGCGCAAGCTGGTCGAAGCCGGGCTCGATGAAGCCCGCCGCATCTTGACCGAGAAGCGTGCCGATCTCGAGACGTTGGCCAAGGGCTTGTTGGAGTTCGAGACGCTCACCGGCGACGAGATCAAGGATCTGCTCGAGGGCCGGCGTCCGGTCCGCGAGTCGGTGATCGAGCCGACCGGTCCGCGTTCGTCCGCCGTGCCGCCGGCCGGCAAGCCGCGTCCGCGGCCCGATGCGCCGCCGACCGGCGACATCGCCCCGCAGCCTCAGGGCTGATCCAAATCAAACGACGGTAGAACGCCCGCCGCATGGCGGGCGTTCTCTTTTGTGGCTTTCCACGCTGCTGTGCGCAGGCTATGGCTCGCGCCGGCGACAATGCCCATGACCACGCATTCTCCTCACACGCCTGCGCCACTTTGGACCTTCGCCGCCTTCCGCGAGGGCGTTATCGCCACGCTGCCATTGATGCCGGGCCTGTTCGCCTTCGGTATGGCGTTCGGCACGGTGGCCGCGCGCAAGGGCTTCACCTTGTTCGAGGCTGTGACGATGAGCGCCGTCGTCTTCGCTGGCACGGCGCAGATCATCGTCGTCGAGTCCTGGCCGCAGCAGTTCACCGTTGCCACCATCTTCGCCGCCACGGCGGCGACTTTCGTGATCTGTTCGCGCTTTCTGCTGATCGGCGCCTCGATGCGGCCGTTGCTCTCCAAGCTGCCGACGTCGCAGGTCTATCCCTTCCTGCATTTCCTGGTCGAGCCGCCCTGGGTTCTGGCGCTGCGCTATCAGCGCAACGGCGGCAACGATCCCGGCTTTGTCATCGGCAGCGCCGCGACTTGCTGGGTGATCTGGGTGATTTCGACGGCGCCGGGCTATTGGCTCGGTTCGGCGGTCGATCCCTATCGCTTTGGTCTCGACATGGTGATGCCGGCTTTCTTCACCGCGATGCTGGTGTCGCTGTGGCAGGGACCGCGTCGTTCGATTGGCTGGATCGTCGCCGGAGTCGTCGCGGTCGCCGCGGACGTGGTGCTCGGAGGCTTCTGGTATGTGATCCTCGGCGCGCTTGCCGGCAGCATCGTCGGCGGGCTGGCCGATGAGTGAGCGGGACCCTCTTGGTTGGATCGCTATTGTCCTTGCCATGGCGCTCGCGGTCTATCTGACGCGCGCCGGTGGCTTCTGGCTGATCGGCCGCGTGCCAATCGGACCGCGCCTGTCGCGCATGCTCGCGGCGCTGCCGGGTGCGATCATCGCCGCCACCGTCGCGCCGCTCTTGGCCCATGGCGGCGTCAGCGCGCTCGCCGCCGCGGTTGCCGCGCTTGCCGCCATGCTTGCGCTGCGCAACGACTTTGCCGCCGTGCTGGCAGGCGTCAGCGCCGCGGCGCTGGTGCGCGCGGCGGGCTTCTAAGGCTAATGTTGCGGCATGCCGCTGCAAAATCGCGTCTCACCTTTCGGCGAACTGTTCGCGTCCCCGGCGCGCGGCACGCTGATGGGCAATCGCGGCGGGCGGCTGCACGACGACGCCAAGAAGCTCACCGCGCGGCGTTGGACTTCCAAGCAGTGGATCTGCTGCAAGCTCGCGTTCAACAATCGCCACCGCAAAGTCTGGGGCGATAGCTACACCGAGTTGTTCTTTCTCGACGAGGTGACGGCCTTCGCCGCCGGGCACCGGCCTTGCTTCGAATGCCGGCGCAAGGATGCCGAGCGGTTTGCCGCCCTATTCTCCGGCAACTCCAAGCGCGCCACCGCCGGGGCGATGGACGACGTGCTGCACGCCGAGCGGCTCGACGGCAAGGCCAAGCGCCTGCATCGCATGGCCGTCGATGCGCTGCCTGACGGGGCGATGATCGCTCTGAACGGTCAGGCTTTCGCGCTGCGCGGTAAGCGCATGCTGCCGTGGACGCCCGCCGGCTATGGCGCCCCCCGGCCGCGCCTGCGTGGGACCGCCGTGGATGTGCTGACGCCGCCGGCGATGCTGGCAGTGCTAGCGCGCGGTTACGTCCCGCTCTGGCATGCGTCCGTTGCGTCCGTTGCATGAGCGGTATGCCGCGGTTCCCCTGCGCCAGTCGGCGAGACATGACATAAATCAAGAACCAAGCGCCGCCTTGAGCGCAAAGAAGCCACTACGGAGGAACCACGTCGAAGGAGGCAAAGCCCGTGAACCCATCTCGTTCGAAAGCTGCCTCCATGCCGACGTCCGCCGCTCCTGCCGCCCTGCAACGCCGCCGCGACTATGCCGGCCCCGCGCTGCTGGCTTACGGCTTCCGGCCCTTCTTCCTGGCCGCCGGCGTCTGGGCCGCGCTCGCCATCCTGTTCTGGGTGCCGCTCTATACCGGCCAACTCACCGCCGACATCGGCTTCAGCCCGCTCGACTGGCATGTGCACGAGATGCTCTACGGTTATGTGGCCGCGACCGTCGCCGGCTTCCTGCTCACCGCCATCCCGAACTGGACCGGCCGCCTGCCGGTCTCCGGTTGGCCGCTCGGCCTGCTGGCGTTGTTGTGGTTCGCCGGCCGCGTCGCCGTGCTTTCATCCGGCAAGATCGGCGGCATCACCGCTGCGGCGATTGACGTCAGCTTCCTGGCCACGCTTGGCGCAGTTGCCGCACGCGAGATCATCGCCGGCAAGAACTGGCGCAACCTCCGCGTCTTGATCGTCCTCGGCGTGCTGATCGCCGGCAACGTCGTGTTCCATGCCGAAGTGCTGACGAAAGGTGCGGCCGATTACGGCATTCGCCTCGCGGTCTCGTCGGTCATGCTCCTCATCATGCTGATCGGCGGCCGCATCGTGCCGTCCTTCACCAACAACTGGCTGGCGCGCAATAACCCCGGCCGTCTGCCGGTGCCGTTCTCGCGGTTCGATGCCGTGGCGCTCGCCGCGAGCGCGCTCGCACTCATCGCGTGGATCGCCTTGCCCGCGCACGTCGTCACCGGCGCGCTCTTGGTCCTCGCCGGTGTGCTGCAAGCCGTGCGTCTCGCGCGCTGGGCTGGCGACCGCACATTCGCCGACCGTCTCGTGCTGGTGTTGCACGTCGCTTACATCTTTGTGCCGCTCGGCTTTCTGCTGCTCGGCGCCTCCACGCTGTCGAGCGAGGTGCCGCCGAGCGCCGGCATTCATGCCTGGACGGCTGGCGCGATCGGCATGATGACGCTCGCCGTCATGACGCGCGCCACGCTCGGCCACACGGGTCAGCCCTTGCAGGCCTCACCCATGACACAAGGCATCTACGCTTTGGTATTCATCTCGGCGCTGCTCCGCATCGTCGCGGCGTTCACCGGATCGATCGTGTTGATCGAGTTTGCCGGCTTCCTCTGGGTCGCGGCCTTCATCTGCTTCGTGCTGCTCTATGGCCCGCTGCTCGCGCGCCGCAAGCCGGCTTGGGCCGAGGCGCGCTGCTGACGTAGCCTAAGCCGGCTCCATCGCCGTGGGTGGAGGCGTGCTGGCGTTGCCACTCCACGTCGTCGCAACAATCGTTGCCATGATTGCCAGCATGAGGGCCATCACGGCGACGCAGGCGGGCCAGCCGCCGAAGATCCACGCGAAGCCACCGATGGCGGCGCCGAAGCTGCCGCCCAGATAGAAGCTCGTGACGTAAAGCCCGACCGCCGACGAGCGTCCCGCCTGCGCGGTGACGGTGACGTAACCGGTCGATATCGCCTGGCACAAAAGCCCGCAGCCGGCGCAGATGGTCAGGCCGATCAGGATGATCCATAGCGGCGCGAACAGCGTCAGCGCCACGCCAATGGCCCATACGCCGATGGTGGCGAGCATCACCGTGCGCCGTCCGAAGCGGCCGACGGCGAAACCCGTCATCGGCGCGACGGCCGAACCCACGAGGTAAACCACGAAGATCGCGCCGAGCCAGGTCGCCGACAGCGCGTAGGGCGGCTGCGCCAGCCGGAAGCTGATGTAAGTGAAGGTGGCGATGAAATTGAACAACACGCCGAAGCCGACCGCGTAAGTGGCGATCAGTTGCGGATTGCGGAAATGCCGCAGCATCTGCTTGGCGGAGGCGACGAGGCCTTCCGAGCGTACGAATTTGCGTTCGCGCGGCAGCGTGATCATGACGATCACCGCGCCGGCGAGCGTCAGCACCGCCAGAAAGCCGATGGCATAGCGCCAGCCGAACAGGTCGGAGAGTACGCCGGTGAACAGCCGGCCGCTGAATCCGCCGAGGCTGGCGCCCGAGGTGTAGATCCCCGCCGCCGCGGTTGCTTCATGTGGCGGCAACTCTTCGCCGAGATAAGCGATGGTGACGGCGAACACGGGCGGCATCGCCAGCCCTTGCACGAAGCGCCAGAAGATGAGGGCGTTCAGCGTCGGCGCCAGCGCCGCCATGACCGTCGGAATGGCCAGGACGATCATCGCCGTGACGATCACGCGCTTGCGCCCCAGCACGTCGGCGACCGTGCCGGAAAACGGCGCGATCAACGCAACCGCCAAAGTGCCCGCCGAGATGATGTTGGCGATCTGCGCCGGGCCGGCGCCGAATTCATCGGACAAGAGCGGCAGGATCGCTTGCGGCGAATAGAGATTGATGAAGGTGCAATAGCCTGCGAGCCCGGCCGCCAGCCGAATGGCGAGAGAGTGGCGGCTTTTGGCGCTCATCATACGGGCGGAACCGGCGCGAAGGCGAATAGGTCGTCAAGCTATGCATCGGATTGCTATGCGCCGCCAGAGGTGCGAACCGGCTTTCGTCCGCCGCCTAGCGCATGGCTTCAGGAGAGTTTCAGCGCCGTTTGCGCCCGCCGCAGCGTGTCGCCCGGCGTGCCCGACGCGTCGACCTCGGTCCAATCCACGGCACCGAGCTGATATTGCTCCTGCTGCCGTGCAACTTCGGCGTTCGCATCGGAAGCGTCATGCACGCGCGCGCCGACACGCGCGATGCGGGTTTCAAGATCGGCGGTGAGGAACAGCCCCTGGAATGGCAGGCCATCCGCCGCGCGCGCGATGGCCTGGCGTTCTTCCGCGGTGGCGAACACGGCATCGACGATCGCTGAGTGGCCGGCGGCGATGACCTGCGCCGCCTTCGACGCGAGCGCTGAATAGACCTTTTCGGTCGCCTCGCGCGTATAGCCTGCCGGCGGCAGCTTCTCGGTTTCCGCGACATTGAATATGAGCTTGCGCTCGATGTCGCTGCGCAGCACCACGGCGCCCGGCGCCGGCGGCACGAAGGCGGCGAGTGCGCGCGCCAGCACCGATTTGCCAGTGCCGGAGAGGCCGCCGACTGCGATCAGGCGCGGCGGCGCCGGCTCGATCAAGCGGCAGGCCAGGGCGAAGTAATCCCGCGCATTCTGCGCGACTTCATCGGGGGAGGACGCATGCTTGCGCCGCGCCGCCGTGACCTTGGCGCGGATCGCCGCGCGCACCGACATGAACAAGGGCATCGCGGCGAGCGCATCGAGATTGTTGTCGCGCCCCGCCGCGATCAGATAGCGGTTGAGCACGATATTAGCTTGGCCCCTCAAACCGCGCTCGATCAGGTCCATCAGCAGGAAGGCGAGATCGTAGAATACGTCGCTGGTGGCGATGCGCTCGTCGAACTCGATAGCGTCGAACAGCGTCGGCTTGCCGTCGATGAGCACGATGTTGCCGAGATGCAGATCGCCGTGGCAACGCCGTACGAAGCCGTCGCGCTCGCGCTGCGCCAGAAGCGGCCGCAGCCGCGTCAACGCCGCGCGCGTCTTTTGCGTCAGCGTCGCAACCGTATCGGCCGAAAACAAATCGGGCGTCTCGCGCAGCTCGAGATCGTTCTGCACGACGATCTCTTCCAGCACGTCGGCAAAGCCGAAGCCGCGCGTGATGGGTACGCTTTCATGCGCCTTCGCCACCGCCTGGCCGAGGGCGTCGGCAAGCCGGTCGTCGATCTTGCCCGCCGCGGCGAGATGATCGAGCGCCTTCGTCTCGTCGAAGCGCGCCATCTCCACCGCCCATTCCACCGGGACGCCGTCACCGCCGATGGCGAGCCGCCCATCCGCCACGTGCGTGATCGGCACTACCCGCCTGTAGATCGACGGCGCAAACGGGCGGTTGACCGTCAGCTCGGCCTCGCAGGCCGCCCTGCGCTTTTCCAGTGTGGAGAAATCGAGAAAAGGGAATTTCACCGCCCGCTTGATCTTGAGCACGCGGTCGGCCGTCAGAAACACGGCGGCGGCATGGGTGTCGACCCGTGTCACCTTTTGCCCGCCATGGCTTGCCGGGAGCCCAAGGAAGGCGATCACCGCCTGCTGGTCGTTTCCGCTCATGTTGGAAATGGTGGCGTTCTGCTAGCCTGTCCGGGCTGATCCAGATCAATACGCGGATACGCCCGATGGGGCCATGATGCCCACACCGAAACGATGGAGACGCGACCCGTGACCACTCTGCCGCATACGTTCAAGCGCATCAGGCTCAATCTCGCCCGCTCGAAGGAGTTCCCGGAGGGGTCTTCGCGGCATGGTTACGAATTCGTCGCCCCGCTCGACGCCAAAGGTCATATCGATGCCGCGCTCTGGCGACAGCATCGCGACAATTGCCGCGTGCACCGCTTCTGGGAAGGCGAAGACGACCAGATCGGCTTCCTGGTGCACAAGCCCGGTGGGCCCGAGCACGGGCGCTGGGTGTTCGACTACGACAAGACGGCGGAGACCGACGACGAAAGCGGCTACCGCTTCGGCGCCCACGCCTTCACGCCGGGCGAATATGTCTCGATCCGCGACGAGGACGGCGACATGCACACCTTCCGCGTCGTCTCGGTCGAGCCGGCGACCTAACCGACATTGATCGGGTGAAATTCGCCGCATGCGCTGCGCCCGCGCATGCCGGGTGAGCGGCCAAATCTATTGACCGGCGCGCGCCGTCCCGGGGAAAGTGCGCCCCAGCCGCCCGAAGGCGGATAAAGCAAGGGGAGGAGCGCGTGCTCTTGGACGTCCGCACCTACAGGTGCAAACCGGGCCGGGTCCCGGCGCAGCTCGAGATCTACAAGAAATACGGTTATCCGGTGCAGCTCCGCTACATGGGCGAGCCGTTGATGTACGCGGTCGCCGAGAGCGGCCAGCTCAACACCTTCACCCATGTCTGGGTCTATGAAAGCGCTGCCGACCGCGAGGAGAAGCGCGCCCGCATGATGAAGGATCCAGACTGGGCGGTGTACCTCGCCGAGAACGTGAAGGGCGATCATCTGCTCGAGCAAAAGAACGTGCTGATGACGCAGGTTCCCTGGGCGCCGCAGCCGGCCAAGCCGAAGATCCATCCGTAAGGGCGGCCGTTGTCATGGCATCGAAAGTCGGGCCTGCCCGACTTTCGCAGGTTTTAAAGTCGCAAGTCGGATGTATCCGACTTGCGATGACAAGCCCGGCCACGACAAGGTATTCTCGCCCTCTGAAATAAACGACAGGAAGTCTCATGCGCTCGAACGACGGCACACGCACCGGCGGGGAAATTCTCATCGATCAGCTCGCGCTCCAGGGCGTGCGCCACGCCTTCTGCGTGCCGGGCGAGAGCTATCTCGCCGCGCTCGACGCACTGCATGACAGCGACATCAAGCTCACCGTCTGCCGCCATGAGAGCACTGCCGCCATGGCGGCCGAGGCGATCGGCAAGGCCACCGGCCGTCCCGGCATCTGCTTCGTCACGCGCGGTCCCGGCGCCACCAACGGCTCGGCCGGCGTGCACATCGCGCGCCAGGATTCGACGCCGATGATCATGTTCGTCGGCCAGATCGCCCGCGACATGCGCGACCGCGAGGCCTTTCAGGAACTCGACTATCGCGCCGTGTTCGGCACCATGGCGAAATGGGCGACCGAGATCGACGATCCCGCGCGCATCCCGGAGATCGTGCAGCGGGCCTTCCACACCGCCTGCAACGGCCGTCCCGGCCCGGTGGTGATTGCGTTGCCGGAGGACATGCTGACCGAGCGCATCGTCACCCCCGACGCCAAGGCGGTCGAGCCGGTCGAGATGTGGCCGGGCCTCAACGACATGAGCCGATTGCAGAAGCTGTTATGGGCGGCGAAGCGCCCCATCGTGATGGTGGGCGGCAGCCGCTGGTCGGAGCAGGCGACTGCCGCGCTGATGCGCTTTGCCGAACGCTTCCAGTTGCCGGTCACCACCACCTTCCGCCGTGGCCATCTCTTCGACGCAGCTCATCCCTGCTACGCCGGCGACTTCGGCATCGGCCCGAACCCGAAGCTGCTGGCGCGCGTGAAGAGCGCCGATCTCGTGCTGCTCATCGGCGGCCGCATGAGCGAGATGCCGTCGCAGAGCTACACGCTGTTCGACATTCCCGAGCCGCAGATGAAGCTGGTGCATGTGCACCCGGGTTCGGAGGAACTCGGCCGCGTCTATCACCCGCATCTGGCGATCAATGCCGCGCCGACCGCCTTCTGCTCGGCGCTCGAGGGCCTGCAGCCGCCGAACGAGATTCCGTGGAACGGCGAAAGCGACATAGCGCATGCCGACTTCCTCGCCTGGACCGACAAGGCGACGGCGCAGCCGGGCAACGTCAACCTCGGCGAATGCATGGTGTGGCTGCGCGATCATTTGTCGAGCGACGCCATCATCACCGTCGGCGCCGGCAACTTCACCGCCTGGGTGCATCGCTTCTATCGCGTGCGCCAATATGGCGGCCTGATCGGCCCGACCTCGGGCTCGATGGGCTACGGCTTTCCGGCGGCGCTCGGCCTGCAGACGCTTTATCCGGAACGCACGGTGGTCTGCGTCGCCGGCGACGGCGACTTCCTGATGACGGGGCAGGACTTCGCCACCGCCGTGCAATACGAATTACCGCTGATCGTCGTGCTCTACGACAACAGCCTCTACGGCACGATCCGCATGCACCAGGAGCGAGAATACCCCGGCCGCGTCATCGCCACGCACCTGCGCAATCCGGACTTCGCTGAATACGCAAAGGCCTTCGGCGGCTTCGGCGTGCGCGTCGAGAAGACCGCCGACTTCCCCGCCGCCTTCGAAACGGCGCGGAAGTCCGGCAAGCCATCGATTGTGCATCTGAAGGTCGACCCGGAAGCGCTCACGCCGGGCATGAGCCTCTCGGCCATCCGCGAAAAGGCGCTCAGCGGCGGGAAGTAACGAAAATTCATTGGCGGCCCCGTGACCATTCGGCTTGCGCTCATTGCTTGAATCGTCATTCACTCCATCAATGCCCTACCGCCGCACAGCCAATGTCGTCCGCCGTCTGGCCGAGCGTGAGCAGGCCATCGTCGCGGCCGCCTCAAAGCTCGCGGTCGAGGGCGGCATGGCCGCCGTGCAGATCGCGGCCGTGGCCGAGCGGGCCGGCATCGCCGCCGGCACGGTCTATCGCTACTTCCCGTCGAAGAACGACCTCGTCGCCGCGCTGATGAACGCGGTCGCCGCGCGTGAGCTTTCCGCCATGCGTGCTGCCGCGGATGCTGCGCCCGGCCCGCTATCGGCGCTCGCCGCGTCTATCGCCACCTTTGCCGGCCGTGCGCTGGGCGAGCGGCGTCTCGCCTGGGCAGTGATCGCCGAACCGGTCGACGCTGAGGTCGATGCGTTGCGGCTCGATTTCCGCCAGTCGCTCGCGGCCGAGCTCGAGCGGCGCATCAACGCGGCCACCATGCGCAAGCTCGTGCCCGAACAGGACGCGCGTGTGACCGCCCCGGCAATCGTAGGCGCGCTGATGGAGGGGCTGCTCGGCCCGCTCGCGCCGACCTACGACAGCGAGGGTCAGGCACGCGAAGCGGTGCAGGAGGCTGCACTTCTGGCACTGCGCGCGGTCGGCATCGTCGATGCCCGCGCCCGCGGCCTCGTGGCCCAGACGGCGTTGCCTTAAGGGAAGAAGGTCGCCTCTGCCGGCACCTCGTCCAGCGGCAGCGTCACGTCCTTGACGCCGCGCTCGAGCGGATCGTCGGCGATATGGAAGCCGAGTTCACCGCACATTTGCAGCATGGTGAGGTTCTCGTTGAGCACTTGGCCGCGCACGGCGCGCAGGCCTTTCTCCTTCGCGTTGACGATCATGTGTTTCATCATCAGCCAGCCGAGCCCGTGCCCCTTGAGGTGCGAGCGCAGGAGGATAGCGAACTCGCCGCTCTTGCCGTCGCGATCATCGTGCAGCCGCACCACACCCAGGAGCTTGCCGGTCGCCTCGTCGATGGCGACGAAGGCCATCGCCTGCGCGGGATCGTAGTGGATCAGCTTGTCGATCAAATCGGGATTGACCTGACGCATCGGCGCGAAGAAACGCAGCCGCAGGTCCTCGGCCGTCACATCGGCGAGGAAGTCGGGATAAAGCGCCGCGTCTTCGACCGTCAGCGGCCGGAGTAACACCTTCTCGCCGGCGAGCGTGGTGACGCGGCGTGAGAGCACTTCAGGCCTCCGTCATTCCGGGGCCAGCCGAAGGCCGGAACCCGGAATCCAGAAACAGGCTCGGAAGATGTAACTGGATTCCGGGTCTGGTCGCTGCGCGACCATCCCGGAATGACCAGAAGCTTAGTGCGACATCAGCACCGGCACTGTCATCGACTCGAGCAGGCCGCGGGTGACGCCGCCGAGCACGAATTCGCGTAAGCGCGAGTGGCCGTAGCCGCCCATCACGATCATGTCGGCGGAGGAGTCCGCCGCGTAGGACAGGATCGTGGAGGGCACGTCGATGTCGGGCGAGGTGATGCGCTTGACGTCAACTTTGAGCCCGTGGCGAGCAAGATGCTGGCCGAGATCGGCACCCGGCACCTCATCGCTCTTCGGGCGGCCGGTGGCGACGATCACGACCTCCACCTGCTTGGCTTTCTTGAGCAACGGCAGCGAGTCGGCGACGGCGCGGGTGGCAGCGCGGCTGCCGTCCCAGCACACCATGATGCGGTCGAGCTTGGCCGGCCCCTTGAAGATATACGGCACGAAAACGACAGGACGTCCGCTTTCGAACAGTACGCCTTCGTCGACGACTTCGGCCGACACCGCGTTTTCACGCTCAGGCTGGCCGACAACGGCGAGGTCGAAGCGGCGCGCGATGCGGCCAAGTGTCTCGGCCGCGGCCGAGATGCTGGCGGTCAGGACGCGGGTTTCGGCCGACAGGCTCGATCGCTTGGCCGAGGCTTCGAAGCGGGCAAGCGCGGTGCGCGCCTTCTGCTCGGATTCGGCCCGCTGCGCTTCGATGAAATCCGGCGGGATGCCGCCCATAACCGAGCCGGGAATGATCGGCTCGTAAGCGAAGGCGACACCGAGCACGTGGGCCTCGAATTTCTCGGCCAGCGAGACCGCGAATTCGCCGGCCGGGTCGCGCTCGCCCAGGCCGAGATTGACGACGATATCCTTGATCATGACTGCAATTCTCCTGACCGAGCGAGACGCTCGCGAGCGGTAAATTACCGTCGCATGGTGGCGCGGCCTTGACCAAGGTCAAAGGGCCGCGCCGCCGGATTTTTGCAGATGTGGTGGTTACTTCTTTTTGCCATCCGGTCCGAAAGAGGCGAGGTAAGCCCACAGATCGTTGGCCTCCTTCTCGTTCTTGATGCCGGGGAAGATCATCTTGGTGCCCGGGATCTTGGCGCGCGGGTCCTTGATGTATTCGAGGAACGTGTCCTTGTTCCAGGTGATGCCCGACTTCTTGTTGGCATCCGAGTAGCTATAGCCCTCGATGCTGCCCGAATGACGGCCTTCGAGACCGTTGAGCACCGGTCCGACTTTGTTCTTGGCGCCTTCGCCGATCGCGTGGCACGGCAGGCACTTCTTGAACGAGTTCTCGCCGGCGGCCACATCCTGTGCCTGCGCGGCCTGCGTCATCAGGGCCATCGCTGCCACCACAATCGCGAAACTAGACTTCATTGCAACGCTCCTTTTCCCGGTTTACCTGATCTGTCGGCGCCTATATTCCAATTCTTGAATGGTTCTGCCAGCCCCTTGGGCCAACCGTCAAATGGCTGATAGGTTGCGCTGCATCAAGAGCCGGAGTGGTCCCTCATGTCGGTACGGATGCCGGAGCCGGATGCCGCGGTCCTGTCCCGCCGCAACAGCATCGTAAAGGCGCTGCGGCAAATTGTGCCAGGCGAGGGCGTGATCGCGTCCGAACGCGAGATGAAGCCGTTCGAAAGCGACGGACTCACGGCCTACCGGCAGATGCCGATGGTCGTCGTGTTGCCGGAGACCACGAGCCAAGTCTCGGCGGTGCTGCGTTATTGTTACGACGAAGGCATCAAGGTGGTGCCGCGCGGGGCCGGCACCTCGCTGTCCGGCGGCGCGCTGCCGCTCGAAGATGGCGTGCTGCTCGGCATGGCCAAGTTCAACAAAATCCGCGAGATCGACTTGGACAACCGCGTGGCGGTGGTTGAGCCGGGCGTGACCAACCTCGCCGTCTCCACCGCCGTGGCGCACGCCGGCTTCTATTACGCGCCCGATCCGTCGTCCCAGATCGCCTGTACCATCGGCGGCAACATCGCCGAGAATTCCGGCGGCGTGCATTGCCTGAAATACGGCATGACCACCAATAACGTGCTGGGTCTCGAGATGGTGCTGATCACTGGCGAAGTGATCCGCGTCGGCGGCAAGCATCTGGATGCCGCTGGCTACGATCTTTTGGGCCTTATCACCGGTTCGGAAGGCCTGCTCGGCGTCGTCACCGAGGTGACCGTGCGCCTCCTGAAGAAGCCCGCGACTGCGCGCGCGGTGCTGGTCGGCTTCCCGTCGTCGGAAGCCGCCGGCGAATGCGTCTCCAAGATCATCGCCTCCGGTATCATCCCCGGCGGCATGGAGATGATGGACAAGCCGGCAATCCACGCCGCGGAAGAATTCGTCCATGCCGGCTATCCGCTCGACGTCGAGGCGCTCTTGATCGTCGAGCTCGACGGTCCGGCGGCGGAAGTCGATCATCTGATCGCGCGTGTCGATACGATCGCGCGCGATTGCGGCGCGGTCTCGGTCAAGCTCTCCACCTCGGAGGAAGAGCGGCTGCTGTTCTGGGCCGGTCGCAAGGCGGCGTTCCCGGCGGTCGGCCGCATCTCGCCCGACTATTACTGCATGGACGGCACCATCCCGCGCGCCAAGCTGCCGCAGGTGCTCGCCGCCATGAAGGACATGTCGGCGAAATACGGTCTGCGCGTCGCCAACGTATTCCACGCCGGCGACGGCAATCTGCATCCGCTCATTCTCTACGACGCTAATGTGCCGGGCGAACTGGAGAAGGCCGAGGACTTTGGCGCCGACATCTTGAAGCTCTGTGTCGAGGTCGGTGGCGTTTTGACCGGTGAGCACGGCGTCGGTGTCGAGAAGCGCGACCTGATGCCGGCGATGTTCTCCGAGCTCGATCTCAACCAGCAGCAGCGCGTCAAATGCGCCTTCGACGCCAAGGGCCTGCTCAATCCCGGCAAGGTGTTCCCGCAACTCCATCGCTGCGCCGAGCTCGGCCGCATGCACATTTCCGGCGGGCAACTGCCGTTCCCCGACATTCCGCGGTTTTGATTGGCAATGACCGACGTATTGAAACCCCGCGACGCCGAAGATGTCGAGGACGCCGTCACCTGGGCCTTGTCCAACGACAAGGCGCTGGAGATCGCCGGCCAGGGCTCAAAGCGCGCACTCGGCCGGCCGAGCCAGACCGACATCACGCTCGATCTTTCGGGGCTGACAGGCGTCACGCTCTACGAGCCCGACGAACTCATCTTGTCCGCGCGCACCGGCACGCCGCTCAGCGAGATCGCAGCGCTGCTCGCCGACAACAACCAGGAACTTGCCTTCGAGCCGGCCGATTACGGCCCCTTGCTCGGCGGCGAAGCCGGGCGGGGCACGCTCGGCGGCACCATCGCCACAAACCTTTCCGGTCCGCGCCGCCTCAAGGCCGGCGCCGCGCGCGATCACTTCCTGGGCGTTGCCTGCGTGACCGGCCGCGCCGAGACCATCAAGTCGGGCGGCCGGGTGGTGAAGAACGTCACCGGCTACGACCTGTGCAAGCTGCTCGCCGGCTCTTTCGGCACGCTCGCGGCGATGACCGATATCACGCTGAAGGTTCTGCCCAGGGCGGAGACCGAAGCGACCGTGCTGGTCGAAGGCCTCGACGACGCGCAGGCGTGTCTTGCGATGAGCGCCGCGCTCGGCTCGCCGGCCGACGTTTCCGGCGCCGCGCATCTGCCCGACCACATCGCCTCCTTCTTCGATGGCCTGCCCAAGCCCGAGGCCGCAACCGTCCTGCGGCTGGAAGGCGTCGCGCCCTCGGTCGCCCATCGCAAGGAAACGCTCGCTGCGCTGATGAAGCCGTTCGGCTCCGTTGTGCTGCTCGACGAATCCAATTCGCGCTTGCTCTGGAAGAGCATCCGTGACGTGAAGCCCTTCGCGACCGACGCCGCGCGCAAGCGTCCGCTTTGGCGCCTCTCGACCGCGCCGTCGCACGCCCATCGCCTGGTCGATCTCATCACGCCGGCGGCGCAGATGTTCTATGATTGGGGTGGTGGTCTCGTTTGGGTGGCGATGCCGTTCGAGGACGAGCCCGATGCCGGCTCGATCCGCGCCGCGGTCGCCGAGCTTGGTGGCCATGCCACGCTCCTGCGCGCGCCCGTGGCCGTGCGTGCTGCGGTCGATGTGTTCCAGCCGGAAGGGCCAGTCACCGCCGCCCTCAATAAGCGTGTGAAGGACAGCTTCGACCCGCAAGGCGTGCTCAACCCCGGGCGCATGTGGGCTGGTATATAAACTTTTAGTTGCATTTCGGTTGCAGTGCCCCTATACCAGCGATCTGTCTCAATCGCCTCGCAAAGGGGGGCTGCGGGACGGCTCACCGCTCACCCGTCGAACCCGTCCGGATCGTTCAGGCGGAGAAAAGGGGACGACGAGCCATTCACGGCCTCGCGCTTCTTTCGCGGCAGCCCAGTTGGAGCCGCTATGTCTGATCGCTTTCTCCTGACCGATATCTGGTCCGCGCTCGAGGACCTGCGTGCGCGCCGTCCGCTTGTGCACAACATTACCAATTACCCAGCGATGAACACCTCGGCCAATGTCCTGTTGGCGCTCGGGGCGTCGCCCGCCATGGTGCACGCGGCCGAGGAGGTGGAGGACTTCGTCGCCATCTCCGACGCGCTGGTGATCAACATCGGTACGCTGTCGCCGCCCTGGGTGGCGGCCATGCAAAAGGCCGCCACGCGCGCCGCCGCCGACGGCAAGCCGTGGGTGTTCGATCCCGTTGGCTGTGGCGCAACGCCCTATCGCACGCAGGCGGCGGTCGAGCTCGCCCGGTTGGCGCCGGATGTGATCCGCGGCAATGCCGCCGAGATCATGAGCCTCGCGGGCAAGGCAGGCACAGGCAAAGGCATCGAGTTGGTCAGCCGCGCCGATGAGGCCACCAGCGCGGCGGCGGCGCTTGCGGCGCGCACCGGCGCGGTGGTCGCGCTCACCGGCGCTGTCGATTACGTCACCGGCGGCGGTACCCCGGCCGCGGTCCACACCGGCCATGCCTTGATGGCGCTATCGACGGCGCTCGGCTGTTCCTTGAGCGCAGTCACGGCGGCGTTCACGGCGGTGCGACCGCCGCGCGAAGCGGCCTTCGCCGCGCTGGCGGTCTTTGGCGCCGCCGGTGCCGCGGCGGCAGCGCGATGCCGCGGGCCCGGCCATCTCCCGGCCGAGCTTTGCGACGAACTCTATTCGATGACCCCCGAGACCCTGAGGCGTCACGCCCGCATCGAAGCCAACCCGGCGGGTTGACCTTCGGACCAAATCGGCGCTTCGATCTCGTGATGCCCGCGCTTGTCGCGGGCATCCACGTCTTTGTCTTGGACGTGGAAGAGGCCGGGTACCCAAAGAATGCAAACCAACTTCACCCTCGCGCAACTCGTCGACCCGCAGATCGCCGCCTCCGAGAAAATCCTGCGGGCCTGCGTGCATTGCGGCTTCTGCACTGCCACATGCCCAACCTACGTGTTGCTCGGCGACGAGCTCGATTCCCCGCGCGGGCGGATCTACCTGATCAAGGAGATGCTCGAGCAGGAGCGCCCGGCGACGCGCGAGGTGGCCAAGCATATCGACCGCTGTCTCTCGTGTCTGTCTTGCATGACGACCTGCCCCTCCGGCGTGCACTACATGCACCTGGTGGATCACGCCCGCGAGCACATCGAGAAGACCTACAAGCGTCCCTTCGCCGACCGCCTCATCCGCGGCCTGTTGGCCAAGGTGCTGCCCAATCCTTCATTGTTCCGTTTGGCGGTGGTGGGTGGCTGGCTTGGCAAGCCCTTCGCGCCGGTGCTGCGCGCCATTGGGCTCGTGCGCGCCGCCGCCATGCTCAAGCTCTCGCCGGCCAGGATGCCGGCGCCGCCGGCCGAAACGGGCAAAGTGTTCCCGGCACAGGGCTCTCGCCGTGGCCGCGTCGCGCTTCTGGCCGGTTGCATCAATCCCGTGCTGTCGCCGTCGACCAACGAAGCCGCCATCCGGCTTCTCAACCGCAACGGCATCGAGGTGGTCGTGGCGGCCGGCGAGGCCTGCTGCGGCTCGCTCTCCCATCACATGGGGCGCGAGGACGAGGCGTTGGCCTTCGCCAAGAACGACGTCGATGCCTGGACGCGCGAAATCGAAGGCGAGGGGTTGGACGCCATCCTCATCACCGTGTCGGGCTGCGGTACCACGGTGAAGGACTATGGCTTCATGCTCCGCACCGATCAGGCTTATGCCGAGAAGGCCAAGCGGGTGTCGGCGCTCGCCAAGGACGTCAGCGAATATCTGTCGACGCTCGATCTGCCGGCGATGGCCGCGCCGGCGCGCCTGACGATTGCGTATCATTCCGCCTGCTCGCTGCAACATGGACAGAAGGTGGTGCGCGAACCGAAAGATTTGCTTTCCAAGTTTGGTTTCATCGTCAAAGATGTGCCTGAAGGCCATTTGTGTTGCGGCTCGGCGGGCACCTACAACATTCTCCAGCCTTCGCTGGCGGACAGACTGCGTGACCGCAAAGTCGCCAACATCGAACGGCTCCAGCCGGATGTGATCGCGGCCGGCAACATCGGCTGCATCACACAGATCGCTACCGGCACCCAGATTCCGGTCGTGCACACGGTCGAACTGATCGATTGGGCGACCGGCGGTCCGATGCCGGAGCCGCTGCGGAAGCTTGAGGCGCCTAGCGCCTGAGGCGATCGGAGCAGGCGGGAGCCGGACCGCGCCAGGCGAGCGCGGTCAGTTCTGCGGGAAGTCTGCTCCAACCGATCGGGAGATCGATCACATGGCGAAGAAGCGTAAGAAGGCAAAAGCGAAGAAAGCGAAAGCGAAAAAAGCGGCACCGGCGAGGAAGAAAACCTTGAAGAAGGCCGCCAAGAAGTCTGCCAAGAAGGCGATGAAGAAGGCGGCGCCGAAGAAGAAGGCCGCGAAGAAGAAAGCGGCGCCCAAGCCGGCTCCGGCACCCGCGCCGGTTGAACCGGCGCCGGCTTCTCCTCTGTCCACGATCACGGGTCTGTTCGGCGGCAAGACCGAAGGCTGATCGCCGCGCGAGGCTTTCGAAACGGCCGCCGCTTGCCGGCGGCCGTTGATAGTCGCGGTCGCTCGCTTGGCCGGGATGATACGCGGGCCGAAAATATCCGGAGACCTTCGCGGAGCAAATCTCACAAATACCGCGCGCGGGACGCCTTGGGACTGGCGGACTTGCGGTTTACCCGCCGAAGCCTGTCAAGGCGAAGGCGGAACAGGAGGCTTGGACTGCGGCCGACCCGGGGCCGTTAAAGAATACGGGTGGCGGAACTATGCCTGCGGCATTTTCGCAGGGCGATAACAAGAGACAGTCGGCGCGCATCCCAAATTTGCATCGCTCATCCCACGCCCTTAGCATTGCCCATGGCGGGACAGCGATTTATTGGAACTCGCCTCGCATCAAATTCAAAACAAGGACACGGAGCGAACAGCCATGCCGGCACCGAAAAAAATTCTTCTGATGGGCGCGTCGTACGGTTCGCTGCTGGCCTCCAAGCTTTTGTTCGGCGGTCACAAGATTCATCTCGTCTGCCTGCCGGCGGAGGCCGATCTCATCAACGCCGAAGGCTTCAAGGTGACGCTGCCGGTGCGCGGCCGCAAAGACCCTGTGCTGCTGGAATCACGCAAGCTGCCGGGCGCGGTGACCGCAGGTCCCGCCGCGGGCGTCAACCCGGCCGATTACGACCTCGTCGGTCTCTGCATGCAGGAGCCGCAATACCGCTCGGAAGGCGTGCGCCAATTGCTCGATGCCGTCGGCAAGTCGCGTGTGCCCTGCATGTCGATCATGAACATGCCGCCGCTGCCCTACATCAAACGCATCCCCGGCCTCGACTATAAGGCGCTGGAAGCCGCCTACACCGATCCGCGCGTCTGGGACAATGTCGATCCGAAGAAGATCACACTCAACAGCCCGGACCCGCAGGCCATCCGTCCGCCGGACGGCAAGGCCAACGAGCTCCTCGTCACGCTGCCGACCAACTTCAAGTGCGCGCGTTTCGACGACGACAAGGACACGCAGATCGTGCGCGATCTCGAGAAGGACGTCGACGCCGCCCGCTTCGATGCGCCGGAAGGCAAGATCGAGTTGCCGGTGAAGCTGAAGGTCTACGACTCGATCTTCGTGCCGCTCGCCAAATGGTCGATGCTGCTCGCCGGCAATTACCGCTGCATCACCAAGGACGGCATGCGCACGGCGCAGGAGGCGGTGCACTCCAATATCGAGGAGTCGCGCTCGGTCTATAACTTCGTCTTCGACCTTTGCGTGAAGTTAGGGGCCAACCCGAACGACCTCGTGCCGTTCGAGAAATACGCTGCCGCCGCGCAGTCGCTGTCGCGTCCGGCCTCGGCCGCGCGCGCGCTGCAGAACGGTGCGCCCAACATCGAACGCGCCGACAAGCTGGTGCAGCTCATCGCCAAGCAGAAGGGCCTGAGCCATCCCGCGATCGACGCGCAGGTCGCGCTCGTCGACGCGCGACTCGACGCCAATCGCAAGAAGGCGGCGGCGTAGGCGCCTCTGGCGAATCGTTGCGCTTGCCAAAAATCAAGCCGCGCCGTCTGTCGGCGCGGCTTGCGTGCAAATCGTTTGAACTCAAATGATTTTTCCCACAGCTTCGCTTTTGTCGAATGTGACAAAGACGCCACAGTCCTGTTCCTTTGTGTCAACAAATACCGGAAACGCCTAAAAAGGCAGCAACTGCTACTGTTTTTGGCTTGCCGCATTGCAGCCGTAGATGTGTAAATTTCAGGGTAATGCACGTCCTGTGGCGTACGGGTCGATCGCAGCCGGAAGAAAAAACGGTTCTGTACGCAAGGGGAACGGGCGATTTGTATCGGCTGGAAGTCGATCGAACCGAAAGGGGCAGGCTAGAATGAAGAAAATTTTGCTGTCGGTTGTAGCGGCGTGCGCGGTTTCCGCAGTCGCTCCCGCTTTCGCGGCTGATATGCCGGCGAAGGCTGTGAAGGCGCCGGTCGTCGCTGCGCCGAGCCCGTGGGATATCGCCTTCGGTGCGGCCATCATGAACGATTATATGTGGCGCGGCATCACCCAGTCGGGTCATAAGCCGTCGGTCGCAGCCTATTTCGAGCCGCGCTACAACATCACCCCGAACCTGCAGCTCTATGCTGGTATCGCCGGCGAGAGCATCAAGTTCGCCAACGGCGCCGCCGCCGAAATTGACTTCTACGGCGGTATCCGTCCGACCTTCGGGCCTTTGGCCTTGGACTTCGGCGTTTGGTATTATTACTACCCGGGCGGCAACAGCACGTACTCGCTGAATGGTGTGGTGACCACCGCCATCGCTGATGCCAGCTTCTACGAAGTCTACGGCAAGGCCGCATGGACGGTGACCGACTGGTTCACCCTCGGTGGCTACGTTCAGTACACGCCGAGCTACCTCGGCACTGGCGCGCCCGGCACCTACTATGCGGGCACGGCGAAGTTCACTGCGCCCGGCACCTGGCTCCCCAACGACATTGGCATGTATGTGTCGGGTGAAGTCGGTCGTCAGATGCTCGGCAGCGTTGACGTCGACAACTGGGTCTACACCGTGTCGGCCGATCTGCCCGACTACACGACCTGGAACGTCGGTCTCGGTTTCACCTGGAAGGTGTTCACCCTCGACCTGCGTTATTCGGGCACCGACCTCTCGAAGGAGAACTGCTTCATCCTGACCGGCGATCCGGGCGCAGGCGTCGGCGGTTCGGTCTCCACGCTCAACGCGGGTGGCAACACCTCGAAGTGGTGCGGCGACACCTTCATCGCCAAGCTCTCGGCTGACTTGACGCTTGGCAGCCTGAAGTAAGCGACCTAAGACTTTCCAAGTCCGGGGCGGCGGCTGACAACAGCCGCCGCCCTTTCTCTTTGTGGTGCGCCATGTTCGTCATGAAAGATCGCCGCGAATGGCTTGCGATGATCGCCGGTGCCGCCGGCGGTACCCTTGCCATTGCCGGCATGGAGTTTTTCGCCGCGCGCAGCGCCATGCCCGTGATGGCGATCCCCTTCGCCACCTCCATCGTGCTGGTGCTCGGCTCGCCCGAGGCGGATCCCGCGCAGCCGCGCGCGCTCATCGGCGGTCATCTCGTGTCGTCATTCGTGGGCCTTTTGCTGCTCACGCTGCTCGGTCCGCAGCCATGGGTGGCCGCGCTGGCGGTCGGCGTGGCGATGGCGGCGATGCACATAACGCGCACGTTTCATCCGCCGGCCGGCATCGACCCGCTGGTGATCGTGGTCAACAACATGCCGTGGAGCTTCCTCGTGCTGCCGGTGGCGGCCGGCGCTTTAGCGCTGGCCGCCTTCGCCTATGCCTGGCACCTCGCGGTGCGGCGCTTCGATTGGCCGACGCGCTGGTGGTGACTTACTCTGCCGGCGTCAGGCTGCCCTCGCGCAGCACGTAAGCGTCGCCCTCGCGCATGAACGCCAGCCGCCGCTTATGGAAAGCGGCGAGCGTGCCGCGGTGGCCGATCGACACGATGGTCGTCGCCGACAGCCGCTCGGCCAAGAGCTTGTAGACCGCCGCTTCCGACGGCTCGTCGAGCGAGGCGGTGGCTTCGTCGAGGAAGAGATAGTCGGGCGCGTAAAGCAGCGCGCGTGCAATGCCGAGCCGTTGCTGCTCGCCGAGCGACAGCATGCGGTTCCAATGCGCCTCTTCATCGATGCGGGATGCCAAGGCCGGCAAGCCGACCGCGGCGATCGCCTCGGCGACGCGTGCGCTGTCGAAGTGACCGGGCTCCGCCGGATAAGCAACGGCGGCGGCCAGCGGTGCGATCGGGAAGTAGGGGCGCTGCGGCAAGATCATCACCTTGGCGTCTTTCGGCACGTGGATGTTGCCTTTGCCGAACGGCCACACGCCCGCGAGCGCGCGGAACAGCGTCGACTTGCCGGCGCCGGATGGCCCGCTCACCAGCACGCGCTCGCCCATCTTGATCGAGACGTCATGCGCGTTCACCAGCGGCACGCCGTTCGGCAGGTTCACGCTGAGATCGTCGAAGGTGACGGCGCCGGTCTCGCCCGGCGTCACCGTGATCACCGGCGGCGCCGAGGCGACCGCGCGCGCGGCGGCCACCGACTGGTCGAAGCCGTTCAAGCGTTCGACCACCGCGCCCCATTCGGCGATCTGGCGATAAGCGTCGACGAAGAAGGACAATGCGCCCTGTACGGTGCCGAAAGCCTCGGCGGTCTGCATCAATCCGCCAAGTTGCACCTTGCCGGCGAAATAGGCAGGGCTAATGACGACGATCGGAAATACCGACGCTGCTTGGCCATAACCTGCGGTCAGAAACGTCAAGCGCTTGGTGCGGATCATGATCGCCTTCCAATTGCTGACCAGCCGGGCGAAGCGGCCAAGCAGCTGATCGCGCTCGGCGGCCTCGCCCTCGAGCAAGGCGATCTGCTCGGAGTTCTCGCGCACACGCACCAAGTTGAAGCGGAAGTCGGCTTCGTAGCGCTGCTGCTGGAAATTCAGTGCCACGAGTGGCCGGCCGATCCAGTGCGTCAGCGCGGTGCCGACGATGGCGTAGAGCAGGGCGGCCCAGAACAGATAGCCCGGAATATCCCAGCTTACGCCGAACAAGTGCAGCGGCGCTGCCGCCGACAAGGTCCACAGGATCACGCTGAAGGAGACGAGCGTGACGATCGAACTCAACAGGCCCAAGCCGATCGGCAGGATGCCTGTGCCAGTGCCGCTGCTGATGAACTGTCTGATATCCTCGGCGATGCGCTGGTCGGGGTTATCCGCCGCATCGCCGAGAAGCTGCATGCGGTAGTGGTTGGAGCCGGCGAGCCAGTGGTCGAGATAGACGCGGGTCATCCAGTTTCGCCAGCGGATCTGCAGCCACTGGTTCAGGTAAAGCTGGTAGACCGCGAGCACCATGAAAATCGTGGCAAGGACGCAGAAATAGCCGAGCTGATAAACGAAGGTGTTCCAGTCGTGATTCTGCAGCGCATTGTAGAAAGTGTTTCGCCAGCTATTGAGCAGCACGTTGATGGCTACGAGCGCCAACTCGATGGCGATGATGGCGGCGAGCAGCAGGCGGCCGGGCCAGCGGTCTTCCGAGAAGAAATAAGGGCTGGCAATCCGCCAGACGGTGGCGAGGGTCGAGATCATGCCTCTCACGGGAAAGGTCTCCTGTCGGCTTTGAACGAGTGAAAATTGCGAGCCCTTGGCGTGACATTTAGGTCCTGCGCCGCCGCTTCACTATCGATTTTCCGCGCGGCGGCGGTCAAAAAGCGCTGATTGGGAGGCCCGCATCGCAGGCCAATGTTGCGTCGGAGCCTCACAACCCGTACGATCAACTTCAATGGGTTACGGGCTCCGGATGCCAGTTCGGACCATGGAATAAGACCCTGAAAGAAAACGTTCTAGGAAGGACCCAAGGGAGGGAAAAAACCGATGTCCAAGAACAAATCGACTTCCGCGACCCGCCGTAAATTCCTCGGCGGGGCTGCTGTTGCCGGCGTGGCGACGATTGCCATGCCGCAGGTCTCTCGCGCGCAAACCGTTACCTGGAAATACCAATCGACGTGGCCGACCAAGGATATCTTCCACGAATTCGCGGTCGACTATGCCAAGAAAGTCAACGACATGAGCGGCGGCCGTCTGAAGCTCGACGTGCTCGCAGCTGGCGCCGTCGTGCCCGCCTTCCAGATGGCGGACGCGGTGCATTCGGGCGTGCTCGATGCCGGCCATGGCGTTTGCGCCTACTGGTACGGCAAGCACAAGGCCTATTCGCTGTTCGGCACCCCGCCGTCCTTCGGCTGGGACGCCCACAGCTTCCTCGGCTGGTTCTACTACGGCGGCGGCGAAGCGCTCTACAAGGAGCTCGTCAACGACACGCTGAAGCTCAATCTCACCGGCTTCCTCTATTTCCCGATGCCGACCCAGCCGCTCGGCTGGTTCAAAAAGGAAATGAAGACGGCCGACGATTTCAAGGGGCTGAAGTACCGGACCGTGGGTCTCTCGGCCGACGTGTTCAAGGACATGGGCGCGGCGGTGACCATCCTGGCGGGCGGTGAAATCGTGCCGGCCATGGACCGCGGTTTGCTCGACGCGGCGGAATTCAACAACCCGTCGTCCGACATCCTGCTCGGCTTCCCCGACGTGTCGAAGACCTTCATGTTGGGCAGCCACCATCAGCAGGCCGAGGCCTTTGAGATCATCTTCAACAAGGCCAAGTTCGATGCGCAGCCCGCCGAGATCAAGGCGATCTTGCGCAACGCGGCCTATGCAGCCACGGCCGACCAGTTCGCCATGGCGCATGACCGCTATTCGAAGGACCTCGACGCCATCAAGAAGCGCGGCGTGAATGTCGTGAAGACGGGCGACGCCATTCTTAATGCGCAATTGAAGTCCTGGAACAAGGTGATCGCCGACCAGTCGAAGGAGCCGTTCTTCGCCAAGGTGATCGCTTCGCAGAAGGAGTGGGTGAAGCGCACCGCGGCCTATATCCAGGCGAACAATCTGGATCAGAACGCGCTCGGCGCCGCCTACAAGAACTTCTTCGCTTGATCGCACAAAGGGTGGCTCGCGCAGGTTTCCTGCGCGAGCCGTTCTATTTGGACTTCCAAGAACAAAAAAGACAGCGACGGGATTGCGTGGGGTAGGGAATGGATCGCGTACTCTTCTTCGTCGATGAGTTGAGCACCTGGATCGGCAAAACGTTCGGCTGGTGCATCCTCATCTTGACGTTCACGACAAGCTACGAAGTCTTCTCGCGCTACATGTTCGGCGCGCCGACCGACTGGGCGTTCGACGCCTCGTACATTTTGTACGGCACGCTGTTCATGATGGCGGGTGCTTACACGCTCTCGCGTAACGGTCATGTGCGCGGCGATTTTCTCTATCGCGCCTGGCAGCCGCGCACGCAGGCCAAGCTCGATCTGGTTCTCTACATCCTGTTCTTCTTCCCCGGAATTCTTGCGCTGATCTATTCCGGCATCGGCTTTGCCAAGTTGGCCTGGCTGATGAACGAGCGCTCGGCGGCGAGCCCGAACGGGCCGATCGTCTGGCCCTTCAAATGGGTGATCCCAATCACCGGCGTGCTGATGCTCTTGCAGGGCCTCGTCGAGACGACGCGCTGCGTCATCTGCATCCGCACCGGCTCTTGGCCGCAACGCCTGCATGACGTCGAGGAACTCGACAAGATCATGCTCGAAAAGGCGGAGCACGGCGATTACGCCGTGGTCAAAGAGCTCGAGGAGATTGGCCAGCGGAAGGGTTCAGTCTGATGTTCGGTTTGGGTAATCCCGAACTGGGAGTGCTGATGCTCTTCCTGTTCGTCGTCTTCATCATGCTCGGCTTCCCGATCGCCTTCACGTTGATGGCGCTGGGCGTTTTCTTCGGCTATTTCGCGATGGGCGATCTGGTCTTCTCGCTGGTGGTGCAGCGCACCTACTCGGTGATGACCAACGACGTGCTGATCTCGATCCCACTGTTCGTTTTCATGGGTTACGTGATCGAACGCGCCAATATTCTCGACCGCCTGTTCCGCTCGCTGCAACTGGCCGCCGGCCCGCTGCCGGGCGCGCTGGCGATTGCCACGCTCGCAACCTGCGCGATCTTCGCCACCGCCACCGGCATTGTCGGCGCCGTGGTGACGCTCATGGGCCTCTTGGCCTTCCCGGCGATGCTGCGTGCCGGCTACGACGTCAAGATCTCGGCCGGCGTCGTCTGCGCCGGCGGCTGCCTCGGCATCCTCATTCCGCCGAGCGTCATGCTCATCCTCTATGGCGCCACCGCAGGCGTGTCGGTGGTGAAACTTTACGCCGGCGCGTTCTTCCCCGGCATCATGTTGGCGGGCCTCTACATCCTGTTCACCGTCATCATGGCGCTGCTCAATCCGAAGCTTGCGCCGCGCCTGCCGCCGGAAGAGCGCAACGTCCCGATCGGAACGGTGGTCTGGTCGCTCGTGACATCGTTCCTGCCGCTGCTCACGCTGATCGCGGCAGCGCTCGGCTCGATCGTGTTCGGGCTCGCCACGCCGTCGGAAGCGGCCGCCATGGGCTCGCTCGGTGCGCTCTTGTTGGCGGTCACCTACGGCGCCAACTACGAGCGGCGCTGGGCGGTGCTGCTGGTCCAGGCCTACGGTGTAATCGCCGGGCTGTTCTTCGTCTATCTCATCGTCGCCGGCTTGACGCATGTGGTGGATGTCGACCGGCGGGTGCTGATGGTGATGGGCTTCCTGACCATCGGCGTCGGTGTCGTGCTCGTCCCGGGCAGCACCTTCACTCTTGGCCAGCTCAAGGAATCCGTGTTCCTGACGTCGCGCACCACGGCAATGGTGTGCTGGCTGTTCATCGGCTCGTTCACGTTCTCGGCGATCTTTGCCTATCTCGGCGGCCACGAGCCGATCGAGAAGTTCGTGCTGGCGATGAACCTGAACTCGCTCGGCTTCATGATCCTCGCCCAGATCATCATCTTCATCCTGGGCTGGCCGCTGGAGTGGACGGAGATCATCGTCATCTTCATGCCGATCTTCCTGCCGCTGTTGAAGACCTTCAACGTCGACCCGTTGTTCTTCGGGCTCCTGGTCGCGCTCAACATCCAGACGTCGTTCCTGTCGCCGCCGGTCGCCATGGCGCCGTTCTATCTCAAGGGCGTGGCGCCGAGTTGGGTCAACATCAACGACATCTTCCGCGGTGTGATGCCCTATTTGATCATCGTCATCGTCTCGATGGTCTTGCTCTACACTTTCCCGCAGATCGGCCTGTGGCTGCCGAACTATCTCTACCACTGACCGGCAACGCCGGCAGGACGTCCGAGGACTTACGTATGGTTTCGCTGATCGCAGGCTTGATCGTTTTGACGGCGACCGCCGTCACGTTCTGGTATTGCCTCCCGCGCGGGGAGGTGACCCATCGCTTCGTTGGGACGGAGTGGGAGCCTTATGTCGGGGTGGCGTTCACCAGCGCGGTGGCGCTGAGCTTCACCCTGACCTTGTCCGGGGTGCTCGACTTGATCGGAAATCCCTGATTTCATATCGGCATGTCGAGTTCGTTTCGTGGCTAATTCCGATCTTTTTCTGTTGAGCGCCACGCAGGCCGCCGCCGAGATCGCGCGTGGCGCGTTCTCGGCTGAGGACTACACGCGCGCGTGTCTTGCCCGCGTCGACGCGGTCGAGAAGGACGTGCAGGCGTTCGCGCATCTCGATCCCGAGCACGCCATCGCCCAGGCCCGCCGACTCGATGAGCACAAGGCGAAGGGCGGTGCGTTGGGGCCGTTGCACGGCGTTCCGGTTGCCATCAAGGACATCATCGACACCGAAGACTACCCGACCGAGTTCGGCTCGCCGGTATATGTCGGGCGGCGGCCCTATCACGACGCCACGGTCGTGGCGAAGCTGCGCAGCGCCGGCGCCGTCATTATGGGCAAGACCGTCACCACCGAGTTTGCCTATTTCAATCCTGGCAAGACGTGCAATCCGCACGACTTCACCCGCACGCCGGGCGGCTCCTCGTCAGGCTCGGCGGCCGCGGTCGCGGCCGGCATGGTGCCGTTGGCGCTCGGCTCGCAGACCAACGGTTCGATCATCCGGCCCGCCTCGTTCTGCGGCGTCTTCGCGACCAAGCCGAGCCATGGTTTGGTGTCGCGCAAGGGGGTGCTGTCGCTCTCGTGTGAGCTCGATCACGTCGGTCCCTTCGCGCGGAATCTTGAGGATATCGCGCTCGTCATGGAGACGTTGGCCGGGTATGACCCCGACGACGAAGACACGCGGCCGATCGCGGTGCCGCCTTTCCGCAAGGTGTTGTCCGAGAAGTTTCCTCTTGCGCCGCGATTTGCCTTCGTGCGCACGCCGATCTGGGACAAGGCCGACGAGTCGACGAGGACTGCCTTCGAGCAACTCGCGAATAAGCTTGGTGAGTCCTGTTATCCGGTCGACCTGCCCGAGCGCTACGTGGCCGCGTGGGAAGCGCAGCGCACGATCATGTCGGTCGACATGGCGCACCGTTTCGGCCCCGCGGCGGATCAGCGGGGCGAGGGCGTCAGCCAAGTTATGCATGACCTGATCGCTGCGGGACGCAAGGTCACGGCCACCACCTATCTACGCTCGCTTGATGTGGCGCGGGCGCTGGAAGACGGTCTGAATTCCGTATTCGAGGAATGCAATGCCATCATCACACCGGCGTCGCGCGGCGTCGCGCCGGTCGGTCTCGGCAGCACCGGCGATCCCGCGTTCTGCTCGCTGTGGACGCTCACAGGACTGCCGTCGCTGTGCCTGCCGCTCCTGTCTGGGGAGGATGACATGCCTCTGGGCGTGCAGTTGATCGGCGCGACCGGCGACGATGTGCGACTCCTGCGTACCGCGCGCTGGCTTGTCGAAGCGATCGGCGGCAAAAATCCGCGCCGGCGCGGCAAGGCGTCGGCTGGCGCATAGTGCCTGCGACTTGGGCGGCGAAACCCGAGTTCCAGCTTGACTGAACCTGCGTGAGCCTTCATGTGCTCCGCTTCAAAGCGCCGCCGCCGCGGCTCGTTTCCGGAGAACACCATGACATCGTTGCGCCCGTTTCATGGCGGCCTCAGGCTTGTCTGGAACACGGCGATGGCTGCGCTGGTGTTGCTTATGCCGGCGGCGGCAACGGCGGCCGACGAATTTCCGTTCGACCAGGAACTGATCCTCGAGGCGAAGCGTATTGGCGGCCTGAAGCGGCTGCCGATCCTCACGGTCGAGCCCAACGGCAACGCCGTCGTCGACCTGTGGTGCAGAACCGTGCCCGGCCGCGTGCAGGTGACCGATGGCGCCATCAAGGTCGAGGCGGCGCCCTTGCCGGAGGAATTGCCGAGCATGATGGTCACGGGTCAGTGCACCCCGGAGCGCATGCAGGCGGATCAGGACCTGCTCGCGGCGCTGACGCAGGCGACCGAATGGCGCCGGCAAAACGGCGCGCTGGTCCTCAACGGACCGACGGTGTTGCGTTTCCGCGCGTCGAGTCACTGAGCGCAGGTCTCAAGCGACCGGTCGCGGCGGCTCACCCGATCGCCTGAAAGCAAAAAGGCCGCCTCGCGGCGGCCTTTTCGACTTTCATAAGCGTTTGTATGCGGCAGGCTTACATCATCCCGCCCATGCCGCCCATTCCACCCATGCCGCCGCCCGGCATGGCCGGACCCGCTTCCTTCGGCAGCTCGGCGACCATCGCCTCGGTGGTGACCAGGAGGCCGGCGACCGAGCAGGCGTCCTGCAGCGCGGTGCGCACGACCTTGGCCGGGTCGATGATGCCCTTGGCGACCATGTCGACGTACTCTTCGTTCTGTGCGTCGAAGCCGAAGGTCTCCGACTTCTCGTCGAGGATCTTGCCGACCACGATCGAGCCTTCGACGCCCGCGTTCTCGGCGATCTGCCGGATCGGGGCTTCCAGCGCCTTGAGCACGATATTGATGCCGGCCTGGACGTCGTGGTTGTCGTTGGTGAGCTTGCCGACCGCCTTCTTGGCGCGCAGCAACGCGGTGCCGCCACCCGGGA